>Ga0209225_1000381_pt1 | contig 53150 bp, 61 predicted proteins | sample WasSprMetagenome_FD_184732 | JGI IMG/M metagenome (GOLD analysis project Ga0209225, IMG submission 184732) | Sulfidic aquatic microbial communities from Washburn Spring, Yellowstone National Park, USA - WS (SPAdes) (version 3) | ecosystem: Environmental > Aquatic > Thermal springs > Hot (42-90C)... | reverse complement strand
AAGGATTCCGTTGTCAAGCTGTTTCTTGCAGGATAAACCCTCATGGATACTAATTCATTCCTGTCTAAGGCTGAATATACCCAATATTGTTCGCCATTAACCTTTACGCATGTCTCATCCACCGCTACGAAACGCCCAGCCTTCCTTTCAGAAGCAATCTGCAGCTTTTCCCTAAGCTTAACAACCCACTTCCAAACAGCAGCCTTAGAAACGCTGCAATACTCGGATAACACCCTAACCGCCCTCCCAAGACCTGAAAATACATGGCTAAGCCAAGAACCTTAAGACCTAAAGGAACCCTATCCTCCCAAAAAGCCTAAGCCGCTCAACCAAACCCCTAACACCAAACATAAAAGAAAACAAATAAAAAGAAACATAAAAATCTACATCTTAAGTTGCCACGTCTCATGAAATTACCAAAAAGTTTATTAAGTTTTAGTGAGAGGTTCATTTTATGTCAAATCTTTTAGTCGGCAATGGGATAACGGTTAGGTTTGGTGGTGTTATAGCTTTAAGTAATGTTGATTTCCACGTTGAAAATGGTGAAATAGTTGGTCTTATTGGTCCTAATGGAGCGGGCAAAACAACATTATTCAATGTTGTTTCCGGTTATTGCAAGCCTGAGAAGGGAACTGTATCGTTTAATAACCGGGAAATAACAAGTTTAAAACCTCATGATATATGCAAGCTTGGCATTGCAAGAACTTTCCAGATCGTACGAGTGTTTTCTTCAATGACTGCTTTTGAAAATGTAAAAGTTGCAGCTTTAAATGCTCCAAGACAAAGCAGGGAATCCGTCTCAAAGCATGTTTTAAAACTAATAGATTTTATGGGTTTAAGTGAAAAACTTCATTATCCGGTTAAAGATTTAACGCTGGTTGAACAGAAATTTGTGGAAGTAGCAAGAGCCTTAGCCACAAAGCCAAAATTACTTTTGCTCGACGAACCTTTAGCTGGACTTAACCCTAACGAATCAATTATGTACACTGATAAAATACGGAGAATAAGAGATGAGTTGGGAATTAGCATTTTTTGGATTGAACACGATGTAAAGTCTATTTCAAGCATTTGCGATAGAATAATGGTTCTAGATCATGGAGAAAAAATATGTGAAGGTAAATGTGAAGAAGTCCTTAAAAGCGAGGCTGTTATTAAAGCTTATTTAGGTGAAAGTATTGCTTGAGGTTAAAGATTTAAATGTTTATTACGGTAATATCAAAATTTTATGGGATGTATCCTTAACAGTCTCTGAAGGGGAAATTGTAAGCTTAATTGGCGCTAACGGGGCTGGTAAAACAACAACCTTAAAAACAATAGTTGGGCTATTAAAGCCTTCGAGCGGCGAAATAAAATTCACTGGTTCTAAAATAAACCATGAACCGCCCCACAGGAGGGTAGAGCTTGGAATAGCCTACGTTCCTGAAGGCAGAAAAATATTTTCTACACTTACTGTAATTGAAAATCTAAGGCTTGGCGCTTACACAAAAAGAGCGAGAGAGAATTTTTGTGACACCTTGGAATGGATTTACCAGCTTTTTCCTATACTCAAGAAAAGAGCTAACCAGATGGCTGGATCCCTAAGCGGCGGCGAGCAGCAAATGCTAGCTATTGGAAGAGCTCTAATGTCGCGTCCAAAACTACTAATGTTGGATGAACCTTCTCTGGGTCTTGCGCCTGCTGTTGTTAAGACCTTAATTAAAATTATAGAAGACTTGAATAATGAAATGGTAACGATACTCCTTGTTGAACAAAACGTTTATCAAGGCTTAAGAGTTTCACATAGAGCTTACGTTATGGAAAAAGGTAGCATTGTATTAACAGGCCCAAGCCAAGAATTACTTAACGATCCTTATATTAAAAAATCCTACCTTGGAGTATAAATAGGAGTACCCTTACGCTGATAAACGCTTCCTCGTTTAATTATTGCGCACACATATTCAAAACTGGTTGAAGTGATTTTAATTTTTGGCACTTTTAGCTTTTCTATGAGTACATCCTAAAAGTTCTGGTAACAATTGAAAAGGAGTTTTCAAAGCTTTGTCATGATTTGCTTATTTAGCAACACTTCGGGGCGCAACCCCGAAAGCTGATGTATAGAGGCCTAGATGTGAGGTGAAAATGCCTGGGGAAGCCCCGAAGATCTATATTCGCTCTCTGAAGAAAATAATAATTCGTATGCTTAAAGTTATACATAAACTTGTATTTCTCCTTTCAGAAAGTTTAAGCAGATTCGAGGGAGCGAGTGCTACAAGAAAATAAGGATAATGGTTAATGCGAAGCCAAAATGCCCTCAAAAATTAGATGAGATATTTGGAAGCATTTTGTTCTAGATTTTGAGTGAACATGTTTTGTTCTAGTGGGGTGCGAGAGAAAGTGGCACATGGGTGGTGGGTTAAGTAAAATTTTTATACTTTAAATTGACAAAACACATCTAAGAGGGGTGAAGTTATGAAACGTTCAGTTATTTTAAGCGTGATTGTGATTGCAGTGGTCGTTGTTGCAGCCTTGGGATACTATTATTATACCATAACCGTACCGGCTAAACAAGTTAAAGAGACCATTGAAGTTGGGTCTTTCCAATCGTTTACAGGTGTGGATGCGGCGAATGGTATTGAAATTGTTTGGGTTTTACAAAAAGCTGTTAAGGACGTTAACGAGAAGGGCGGAGTGTACGTGGCAGAGTATGGCCGTAAACTGCCAGTTCGTCTTACATTATTGGATGACGCAAGTTCCCCATCAACGGCTGCTGAATGTGTTGAGAAACTTATCAATTATTACCATGTCGACTTTATAATAGGCGGTCACGACACAAAAATTAACACTGCAGCCATGCAACAAGCTAAGAAATATAACGTTCTGTTCATACAATCCTTCACTTGGGGATTTGACTTCAAATCAGTGGGTTATTCATTAGGACTCTGTATTTTCACCAATCCTGATGCTATAATGAAGATGTGGTACGAAATATTAGTTCATGTGAACGCGCCAAAAACCTTAGCTATAATCCTTGAGGATAATTATGATGGTCGCGCCGTCGGAGGTGCGCTAAAGGACCTAGCGCAGCAATATGGCTTTACCATCCCAGTAGAAGATTACTACCAACCCGGGATATCCGAATTTGCGCCCATAATTACTAAGCTTAAGACGGCCAAAGCTGAACATGTCTTCTTCCACGGTTTCACTACCGACCTAGCTGCATTCGTGAAGCAAACCAAGGAGATGGGATACGACTGGAAATTTCTTTGCTGTATAAAAGGCGGATGGCCAATAGAGTTCTATAAAGCAGCAGGTAAGGATTCAAACTATGTTGTCGCTGATGGATTCTTCCATGGAGCATTTCCATATCCGGGAGCAAAAGATTTATGGGACTCTTTTATTGAAAGTTGGGGTAAATTCTCTGTCGGCAGTCCTTTATACTACGCAGATGCTCAAGTTTTGTTCCAGGCAATTGAAAAAGCGGGCACGCTAAATGCAGAAAAAATTGTGGAAACTGTGAAGAAGCAAGGACCATGGCAAACGGTGATGGGTCCTCTACAGTTCGACAACGACGGCTTCGCTGCCATTAGACCCATAGCTCTTCAATGGTATAACGGTAATCTTGATCTAATATATCCATTTGATATCGCAGCCAAGGAACTAGTATATCCAGCTCCACCGTGGAGCCAACGAGGCTAATTTAAAATGAAAACACTTATTTATTTTTATCCTTCCCCTTTTTAAGTACGGTGAATAATTTATGGATATAACTCAAATAGCTCAGATTTGTTTATACGGCGTACTGCGTGGATTTGTTTATAGCATAATGGCTTTGGGACTAACTCTCATATTTGGAACCATGAAAATTGTAAATTTAGCTCATGGAATCTTATGCATTTTGGGAGCATACCTTGCCTTTTCTCTTATAGACTTAGGTCTCGACCCATACTTCTCTATGCTCTTACTTTTGCCGCTATTCTTTATAATTGGAGTTTGTCTCTACTTCGGAATTTTTCAAAAAACCAGAGATCCTAACTCGTCAACAGTGTCATCTTTCGGATTGCTAATAGCAATTCAGACTTTAATAATGATTATTTGGAACCCCACACCTAAAATGGCGCACTCGTACTTCTCAGACATTTTGGTCCCTATCGGAGTGGTAAGTTTATCTTCCTCACGAATTGTTCTTTCTGCATTATGCATATTCACCGCATTTATAGTGCATCTCTTGCTCAAAAAGACATGGATAGGCATTGCTATAAGATCTACAAGTGAAGACGCTGAAACCTCCTCCATAATGGGCATTAATGTAAAGAAGGTTAATTGCATCGCTTTCTCAATTGGGTTAATGTTAGCATGTTTAGCGGGGGTAGCATATGGAACCAACTACGCATTCGATCCATTTGTAGGCCTTTCCTTATCGTTTAAAGGTTTCATCGTGCTTACTTTGGCCGGTATTGGAAGTACACTCGGTTTGCTTGTCACTGGTCCCTTCTTGGGCGTTATAGAAGGCATTGTGGGTTTCCAGCTTGGACTTGGATGGACGGACGTTATTTCATATCTTATGATTATAATCTTATTGATAACAAAACCAACAGGGATCTTCGGAGGAAAAAAGATATGAAGATACCTTTTATTGAAACTTTAATTGAAATTGAAGAATATAAGAAGTTTAAAGGCCTAATCTTTTTGGGGATGGTTTCTGCATTTATCTTAGCTGTCATTCCCGTGTTCATATCCCTAGAAAGGGTATACTTTGCCTTCTTTATGTTTCTTATATTTATATATATTGCCCTTACAGTAAGTTGGAATATAGTTTCAGGTTTAGCTGGACAATTTTCACTAGGGCATGCAGCCTTCTTTGGTCTAGGAGCATATGTAGCAGCCATTGGCCTGCGAGACAAATTTTTTGGATTTTTCGATTTTAGGGCTTTTTTATTAAGCGCAGTTATAAGCATGATTGTGGCGATAATGGTAGGCTATCCTTTGTTAGGGAGGCTTCGTGGGTTCTACTTTACATTGGGAACGTTAGGCATTAGTGAAACTTTCAGGCTTTTGGTTATTAACGGCGGCGAGTTCACAGGCGGAGCATGGGGCGTAAAACTTCAAACAACCTACGATGTAGGTTTCTACATGTATTACTATGCAGCCTTTATCATTATGATTCTAACAATTCTTCTTGCCGCAGTCCTTCGTGGGTCTAAAGTAGGCATGAATTTTATAGCTCTGCGTGATGATGAAACAGCGGCGGAAAGCATTGGAATAAATACATTAAACTTTAAGGTGCTAGCATTTTCTATAAGTGCGATTACGCCTGCAATTTGCGGATGCTTGTTTGCATATTATCTTCGATACGTAGAACCTAACATAGTTTTTAATACTAATTGGTCGCTTTACCCTGCTTTAATGGCATTGTTAGGTGGTGTAGGGTCGCTCATGGGAGCAATAATCGGATCAGTAATAGTTGGTTCAATAGTTCAGCTCATTTCTTTATATTTCCCAGCATTACACCCATTAGTCTCAGGCACTCTATTAATACTCGTAATGGTTCTTCTACCAAAAGGAATACTAAGCAAGCTAATACGTAAACCTTAAACACCTTTAGAAGAGCCTAACTTAGGTAGAGGGCGAATTCTTTGTAAAGTCATTTTTCATCCATATCCGTGCGAAACCTTTAACCATAAACCATCGAATTAATGCATTCCGAAATTAAAAAGGCAGTGTCCCTATCAGTATTCCGTTGACACAATTGGTAAATAAGCATAAAACGTTTAAGTAGAAAATAGATAAATTAAAGTTAAACGGTCAATATGAATAAAAAAATCACTTTATTCGCCTTATTAATAATCTTAAACGGAGCCGCCTTAGCATTTTACCCGCGTGATATCGTTAAGGAAGAGGTTATTGATGAATGGAACCCAGTAACACCTTCAACGTTAAATCCATGCTCAGAGCCAGGATGTGCGACAGGCTGGGCTTTTACGATTTTGAAGCCGGGCGGAAACTTTTTAGAGTTTAACATAACTGCGACGGCCCCTGTTAGAATAAGAGTGGGGTTTTATGGCTATAACGAGTCTGGCAAACCATCATGGCTAAGACTTATACTAGATCACGTTGACATATATTTCACAAGGAGGGTTCAAATAAATGAGTCTGAAATTAATTATTTAGAAATACGGAATGAAGGAGAATTTCCAGTAAGCATATCAGGAAACATAAGAAAAATAGGATATGTGAACAGGACAGTGTATCCATATTCTGGGTTTGGAACAATGATCATTTTATTAGGTTTAGTTATACTGATCTATAGATTAGCCTTAAAACCCAAAAGAAAACCATTAAAAAGTAAAGGACATTTAAGAGTTAGGTAATATCAAGAAAAATGTTACTATTTTAGTGTTTCTATGAAGGCTTCTATTTGCATTTTTACCCTTTCGAGAGGCGTAATTGTTGGGTCGCATTGGGAGATCTCCAGGATGAGGCATGGTATGCCAAGTTCAACTTCTATGATTTCAGCGAGTGGTCTTACAGTCATGGAGGAGACTCGGCACCCAGGATTTTCTATTAGGAGCGCGCCGTGCAAGTCCATATGTTTAACATCATCTACAACATCATACATTAGGTCGAAGTCAGCGTTTGTGAAGTGTATTGTTCGTCTAATAGAGCTTTCAAAGGGTTTGCTGGCTTCAACCAGATGCACTGACTCGTTAATGAATAGGTTTACTGGGAAAGTTATTCCCATTCTCTCGCAATATTCATATAACGAAAGCGAATGCCATGGAATAATTCCAAATGTTAAAAGCCGAATTTTCTCTTCAGAAGTTACGCCTATACCCCTTTTAACCCTTTCATTGATGAGTTCGTAGGCTTTAACTGCAAATTCATACGCGTAGGGGCTTCCTAGAACAAAGAAACCTGGAACAACCAAATCGCAGATTTCTCGTTGACTTCCGGGGGTGGGCCTCGAGGTCATCAGTTCCAGTATTTTAATTAGAAGCTTAGAGGTTTCCTCAGCCAATTTAAAGGCTTCCCTAAACTTTTCTTCATTAAGATTTTCCCCGGTCACCTTTTCAAGAAAACTAATTAATCCTTCTATTTCTGAAACGCAATAATTGAAATATCTGCTGTCGATTTTTTCAGGGGTTTTTGTTAATGAATCATGGCGACCAACAATTTCTCGAGTCCAGTATGGAAACGTAACATAGCAGTGTGGCACCTTCTTGAGCCTTGAAAGCGCATAGGCCATTTCGCAATGGGCAAAGCATAAACCTCTAGACCCAACAATGAAGTCTGGATTGGGCATCAGAGGCTGCGTCGCCTTTTCAGGCGCCAACACAGCGCCAATGGATACATTGAAGTAGTCGCAGAGGAAACGCCCATAACCAATGCTCGTTGAAAAGTTGATGAGGTTGACGGCGGAGCCTCTAGCAGCACAATACGCAGAATACTGTTCAGGAAAAGCAGGAACTATGTCGAAAGCATAGATTAGTTCCGATGGGTAAAACGTGTAGAACCATCCTACTGGTCGACCCCTTCTTAGTAGCTCTTCTTGTCTGGCCAAATGTTTCTTAAACAATTCGCGATAGAGAGGCTTATATCCAAGGGGATTCCATTCTGACGTTTCCATATTAATCACTTAGGGTTTCAATGAAGGCTTCAATCCTACTTTTGTATTGCTCAGGGAATATAGGGGTATCGATATCGAGCACAAGAACAGGGAAATCTCCAAACTCTTCAGTTATTAAAGGGCATAGCCATCCATAGTTTTCGCATCCTTTATCTCTTAAAATTATCAATGCCTCAGCTCGGCTTCTTTCAACCTCATCCTTGATAAGTTGAATTTTATCCTCCGCGCCTGTCTTGAAAAAGGCAAGTGAAGGACAATTCAAATAATGCTTGGCGACGTTCCTGAGAAGATCACCATGTTCATCAATTCGTCCTTTAACATAGCTTGTTAATAGGTCATCAGAAACGATCGCTGCGCCAAGGGATTCTATAAGCTCTAAAAGCTCTATGTCATAGAATTCTGGACCTGAAATATGAACCCTCAGTTTATAATCCTTTATTCCATCAGCATCTTTCAGGTTTTCCAGCAATTTTTGAACGTTTGCGTTAAATTCCTCTTTTAGCATGGATGTGCTGCCCAAGATAGTTTTCATGTAGTCAACGCCTGAAATTTTCGGCGGGTCTTCCATCCTAAGCTCGTTCAGTTTTTGGCAGACACCCCTAAACTTATTGTAGACTTTTAGCGACTCCCCTAATTTATCCATACTCCAGTCGGACCTTAGGAATGAAGCAAGTTTCCTTGCTAAAATTGCAAGTTCATCTTTGAAGAATGAGATTGATTTTTCATCCTCATTTAGAGGCAGCTGGAGTATATGGGAAAAGGCGGGTTTAACGTGAAACTTATATAAAGAGTACAGCCGCATCTTTGTATCGTCTGAGCTTGCGCCAACAACCCCGTCAACATAGCGGAAGTGGCCCCTTAACCCGTCCTCTAAGATCCTTCTGGAGTAATAGCAGAGCCAACTAGGCATCTTTACATCAGCGTTTTCAGTCGTTTTTGATAGGCCAAGCATCCTTAACGGCACAGCGCCCACGGAATGTATTACCTCTTCAGGTACGCTGTCGCATAGTGTGCCGATTACCGCCTTTCCGAAACTTTTATACTGTAAGATTTTATCCTTGGTCAGAAAATATAAGTATATGTCGTCTGGAAGCATTATGGATCACTTCGAAACTACATTCATACCGCCAATATCTATATCTGCTTATTACTTTTACTCTAAATAATCAACAAAGTTAAAATATAAGCGCATAGCTAGTTAGGACCCTTGATAAAATATGTATTTCGCTGGATTAGACATCGGCTCCCACGCAACTAAATCATGCATGATAAACTGGAAGGAAAAGCTGATAGCCTACGTTGTCAAGAAGACTGGTGCTGAGATGGCAAGGGTTGGCGTGGAAGCACTTCAGGAATGCATAATAAAGGCTTCGCTGAAGCCTTCCAGCATCGCCTACCTGGCCGTTACGGGGTATGGACGTGATGTATTCTCGTCAACCTTACCCTATGAACGAGCCACGGAAATAACTTGTCACGCAACTGGAGCAAAGTATTTTTTCCCTAAATGCCGCACAGTAATCGACATCGGCGGGCAAGATACAAAGGCAATAAGGCTTGACGAAAATGGTAGGATTTTGAAATTTGTGATGAACGATAAGTGTGCAGCGGGTACGGGAAGATTTTTAGAAGTTATGGCTGACGCGTTAAACGTTAAACTGGAGGATATGGGTGAACTATCATTAAAGTCGTTGGAAGAAATAAGCATTACGAGTACATGTACCGTTTTCGCCCAATCAGAAGTTATTTCCCTTCTCGCTAAAGGGAAAAATCCGACCGATGTTATTGCCGGACTCCATGCGGCCATCGCAAGAAAAGTACATGGATTAGCAAAGCAAGTTGGAGTAGTGGACGACGTTGTGATTACGGGAGGAGTTGCTAAAAACATTGGCGTTGTGAAGGCTCTAGAGAAGGAGATGGGTCGAAAGGTGTATGTTCCGCCTGAACCACAAATAGTTGGAGCATACGGAGCTGCGTTAATAGCGAAAAGAAAATATTTACAAAAGTTTAACGTTCGCGGTTTGCTAACCGCCGCCGGATATTGAAGTTATTACAACTTCATCCATATCTTTAAGTGTTGCATTAAAACCTCCAATAAATTCTGCAAGTTTACCATTAATTAGAACCACAAGATTTGGATCTTTCAAGTTAATTTTTATTCCAACATCCAACTCAAGCTTTTCAAGCAGCTTACGCAGCGTAACCGTGCTGTTTTCAAAGAAAAGCCAAACGTAAGATTTTCCAAAAAGTGAGGCTGGCCAGCCAATAAACCTCACACAGATCTTCATTCATTTCACCAAGAATGGAGAAAATAAAGGAGGAAAACATGTAAGCTAAGCTAGGTCCAATTCCATCATCTTCTCCTTGGTGGGAGCCCCACGCTCGTCCCACTGCCTAACCTTATAGTAGTCTTTAAGGAGCTGTTCGAGCTCGAAAATTTGGCCTTTTGCGGGTTCTCTGGGCATGGGTTCCTTTAACAGGCGTTCAGGCAAAGTGTCGTATCGTCCGTCCACCCCCTCTCGTATGTTAAAGGCTCTTTCAAGGTTCCATATTCGTTCGCCAACTCGCCAGAGATAGTTTGGATCCTTAAAATCCTCAATTCCCGTAGCCGCGTAGAGGGCTCTACTGTAAAAGTATGGGTTAATCACGTCATGGTTTACTATTAGCTTGCAAAACACCGCGGTTTCACAGACAGCCATTTCATCTTGGACGTATTTGGCCAGTTCAGCTTTGCCTTCAACAGTGAAGGGATCAACCCTTTTAGGCTTGCCGAGTATTTCGAATTTGTTCCAGCTTACGGCGTGGCTGGCGCCAATGTTGCTTGTTACTATGCCTATTCCTTGGCCTTTCATTGCGCGAGGATCATACGCTGGCATTTCCAGTCCCTTAATGTGCATTGCATATTTTTCAGCTCCTCTGCCAATGAGTTCAGCCGCGCGTTTGACGCCTTCAGCAAGCAGATTTCCAAGATTGCCTATCCGGAGGGCTATGCGCCTCACAAGCTCTACCACGAGCTCTGGGTTGCCCCAATTAAGTTCAAGACCGTCTGTTTCAGTCTTGCTAATAACGCTTTTTTCATAAAGTTCGGTGGCAAACCCTATCGCCACTCCGGTGGAAATTGTGTCTAGTCCATAAAGGTCGCAGAGCATGTTCGCGACAATTATTGATTCTATATTGCTGTTTCCAACAATGCCTCCGAAGGCCCATTCTGTCTCCAACTCGGGGAACTCCCACGCGATGCCGGCGTAGGGTCCAACGGTGACTCTGAAAATTTTTCCGCATTGCATCATACATCCATAACAGCCTTTATGGCCGATAACATAAGTTTTCAGAATCTCCGGTCTGAACCTTTCAATGCTCGGCCACTCCCGCTGTTGAAAGTTGTATGTTGGAAAATGACCAAGGATGTACCATACGTAGGTGCCAGTGTTCGTTCCGAGACTTTTAAAATCGGCGGGAGGCGTGCTTGGCCATTCGCGGTAAGCCTTTATTTGTTCGTTTACCACCTCGTTTAGGGCGTCATCATCGTGAATGGATATTCGCCTGCTTCCTTTTACAACTATTGCCTTCAAGTTTTTAGAGCCCATAACTGCGCCTCCGCCGCCTCGTGCAGCAGCCCTTGAATCGTCAGTCATTATGGCGGATATTCTGACGAGTCTCTCTCCAGCAGGACCTATTGCAACCATTCTTGCCCGTTTATCTGTCTCTTCTTGAAGGATTTCTTTGGTTGCCCAAGTATTTAGACCCCACACTCTAGATGCGTCTCTGAACTCCACGTTATCATCGTTTATCCATACATAGGTTGGTTTTTCGGCTTGACCCTCCACAATTATCGCGTCATAACCCGCAAATTTGAGTTCAGCTCCAAAATAGCCTCCGCCAACGCTTCTACAGTATATGCCAGTTAAGGGAGATTTAAACTGCGCCACCCATCGAGACGCAGATTGAACCCTAGTGCCGGTTAAAGGTCCAACAGAGAAAACCAGCTTATTTTCTGGACTCAACGGGTCAATCCCTGCGGGAAGTTCGTCCCAGAGAATTTTAATGCCGAATCCACGGCCGCCAACGAACAGTTTGATTAACTCTTTCTTTAATGGTTCAACAACGAAATTCTTGGTGTTCAGGTTTATTCTAAGTATTTTGCCAGCATACCCAAAATATTCCATATTTTTCACCTTTCACACTGAAGTATTTGACGCAATATTATTTATTACTTATGTTAAGTTGCTGTCTTTGTGTTTTCTCATGTAGTTAATTTTAATGATGGTGCAATAATTCTCCGTAATGGTGTACTTACCTGATCAATTCAGACAAAGCATATAAAGAAGAGTAAAAGAAACAAAAATAATAAGGTGTTGCAAACAATACTTCATTAAAAGGGATGCGTGGAGTTATTATGAGCTTTAAATATAGACGCTTTATAAAACCACTAATTCTACGTCAAGGACCTGATGGTCTGTTTCCCCGAGAAGAAAAAATTTTCTGGATGGAATCTCAGCATTTAGAGGGGTACCCAGGTCACTTTTACATTGGATACGTCCAAAAGCCTATGACTCTTCACCCTGCAAACGGAGACAATATGGTTGTTCATCCATACAATGAATTGCTAATTTTTGCAGGAACAAACCCCGAAGACATACTTGACTTGGGAGCTGAAATATCCATCACTATTGGAGAGGACGAGGAGGAATATTCTGTAACCAAACCCTCAGTGGTAATTGTTCCTAAAGGGGTGCCTCACGGTCCTATAAGGATAAATAGTGTGGATTCAGCAATAATCAATATTGCTCTAGCCGACGGACTAGAATATGCCGCTCAACTTAAAGAATATTGTAAGAAACCCTCCGGCAATTTAAAATATGCCCATTTTGTCAAGCAGTTGATGACCTCGAAATCAGCTTATGAAGGATATCTCCGCGAAGGGCCAATAAGCATAGATGAAAGAGGCGTTATGGATTTACGCGCAATAGGTCCAGGAGAATCATATCAGATATTGCAGATGCATCCTGAAGATCTTGAGGGCGTGAACCTAAGCTTTTCATGGGAGTTTCTCAAAACCACGGGCACATGGATGTCGCCTAGGCTGGCACATGTACATCCAGAGCCAGAATTATTGATAGCGTTGAGCCTTGACCATGAAAACATATATGACCTTGGAGCCTCCGTCGAGTTCTGGTTTGGATCTGAACGAGAAGTCTACGTTTTTGATAAGCCAGTGGTGATCACTATACCACGCGCATGGATTCCGCACACTCCAATCTTAACACAGTTTGTAAGGCGTCCATTTGCCTTCATGCTTACATGTCCAGGAAGCTACTCACGCGCGGCATATGTGGAAACGGGATATGATGTTTAATTGTGTATGTTTTCTTTGCATGTGCTTAAGGCGGTTTCAATGTTAAAGTAAATTATTCACGCAAGGATATGTATGCATAAGACACCCTATTCTTTAAGTTTCTCTGGAAGCCCTCCAAAAAATTGTTAAATGAAATACTAAAAGAGAGTTGCGTTAGCTCTCTGGAAAGTCTATTACTCCTTTCTTTTTTAGTTCGACTATTCTTTCGTCGCTGAACTCCAAAAGTTCTTTAAGAACTCTAACAGTGTCTTCACCGATCCTCGGTACTCCTCTCCACACTTTTCCAGGAGTCATCGAGAATTTTGGAACCACTCCCATTTGCTTTATCTTTTTTCCAGTTGTCGCCTCTAGAACTTCTATTATGTCTCCACGTTGAAGCCAATGATTATCTCGAAGCACATCTTCGGGCGTTGAAACTCTGGAGCATGGGATCCGCCACTTGGAAAAGTACTTCTCCAGTTCATCCCTCGTCCTTTCCGCTATAAAATTCGTGACTATTTCATCTAACTTGGCGCCCTTAGGCGTTTCATGTGATTGACATTCTTCGTAGGGAAAATCGTCCGGGTTTATACCTGTTGCTTGGGCTAACGCTTCTAGGAACCTTCTGTAAACAGCTGGGCCGACGGCTCCTAGGGCGATCCATCCGTCCTTGGCTTTATATAGCCCAAACGGTTGGGTGTGTGGATGCTTCTTTTCATATCCGCGCCAATCCATGTAGCCCCCCAAATTATAGTATAAGCCATAATAGAATTCTAGTATTCGTGCTATGGCTTCAAACTGTGCAACGTCTACCACTTGTCCCTTTCCGGTTTTCTGGGCATGTATGTAAGCCGCCAGCGCTCCAACTGCTCCGAAGAGAGCTGTAACATAATCCCCAGTGTAGTAGGGTATTCTCATAACTTCATCCTTAGGAGCCATAAAGGCTCTGTTCCATCCTGAATAGGCTTGAGCTATGAGGTCATAGCTTGCCATGTTGCATTTTTCAGGATCGCCGCCAAATTCTGGTTTTCCAAACCCACTTACATGCACTATCACTATTTTGGGATTCACCCTTAACATTTCCTCGTCTGATATTCCGAACTTTTCTTTGAGCCAAACAAGGTTTTCAATAAAAATGTCTGACTGCCTTATCAAGCCATAGAAAATTTCTTTGCCCTCTTTGGAGTCGAGGTTTAAGGCTATGGTGATTCTGTTTCTAACGCTGCAAGCATATTCGGCTCCAATTTTTTTGCCGTCCGCCTCCAAGTATGGAAGCACGTACCGCCATGTTTCTCCACCGACCCGTTCAATATGGATGAGTTCGGCGCCGCAGTCTGCCAATAATGTGCCTATAAATGGCGCTGCAATAATTGATGAGGCAGATAGCACTCTTATTCCGCTTAGGGGACCGTAGGAAGGCGCAAAAAGTGGAGCAGGTTTTTTCTGAATTTTTTCTATCCATCCCATTTTCTCAACCCAGCCATTCGCTTTCAGATATACGTTTAATTGAAGTCTTATGGTCTTTGATCCATGAAGGCTTGAATATTCTCCGCAACTTCATCTCAAGGTGGAAGTAAGCCTTAACCATAATACATCAGACCTATTTGTTAAAATCCGAGCTTTCATATAAAAGTTCCGAACCTAAAACATCAAGTCTCAAAAGTAGCGCCCCCTATTTCTGCTTTTCATAGCTGTCCACGTTCTTGATTTACGCGCACTGAATTGACGGAGAGAAGCGTAATTTTGCTATTACTGCATTTTACTGCGTTTTAATACGTGTTGTCTGGTGGTTGTTCTGAATGAAAAATGCATAATAAATTTTTATTTTCAGCGGGCCCGCGGGGATTTGAACCCCGGTTCTCCGGCTCCGGAGGCCGGCGCCTTAATCCATGCTGGGCTACGGGCCCGAGATAGTTAGGGCTTTCGGCGGAATTAATTGTTGCTGTTAGATTTCTATGAGTTCCTCGTTTATCCACCATGCTTTTTTCTTGCCGGCCTTTTCGCCTGGATAGTATTCTATTATTGGTTTGCCCAGCTGTTTCTTGGAGTTTTTCATTAACCTTTTTAGCCTGTTTAGGACTAGCCAGCGGTTTGTTTTTAGGTATTCGGCCAGTTCTGGGGTTGTGGCGCCTTTGTAGTGGATTAAGTAGTCCACTATTTTGTGGTCTATTTCGTCTAGGCAGAAGCTGTGGGGGTTTGCTTTGCCCCTTTCATAGGTTAGGAACTCCAAGTCTGCGAGGTACCTTCTTATCTGGGAGAATTCGGCTTCAAGCTTTTCCAGCCTCTTCTCAATTTCAAGAATTTTGTCTGGTTTAGGAGTCCTCTGAAGTTTTTCTATTATGGCGTCTCTTATGAAGTTGCTTCTTTCGCCTTCTGGAACCCGAAGGGCTAGTTCTTGGTAAACTTCTTCTGGAATTTTTACGGAGATTACTTTCAGCTCGCTCATATCATCACTACGGGTGGTTTATGTTGACTATTTCCTATTTCTTTGGGAAACTTTTTAAAAGCTAAGCCTTAAACCCTTTAACTGTATCCGCCTTAACAGAGTGATATTTCATGGCAGGTAAAACCACGATTTCCGTTATTAAATGTGATGTGGGCTCCCTTGCTGGTCACCATGTTGTCCCAAAGCCGTTGTTGGATATAGCTGAAAAAAACCTTGAAAGGGCGAAGGAAGACGGCTTAATAAACAGCTACTACGTTTTTAATGTCGGAGACGACCTACAGCTTTTAATGGTACACACGAAAGGCGAATCTAACCCGGAAATTCACAAGCTTGCATGGAACACTTTTCAAGAAGCCGCCAACAAAGCCTTACAGCTTAAGCTCTACGGGGCTGGACAAGACTTGCTCAAAAACGCCTTCAGCGGTACAGTGCGAGGCCTTGGCCCAGGCGTGGCGGAGATGGAAATTGAAGAGCGCAAATCAGACCCGATAGTGGTTTTTGCAGCAGATAAAACTTCAGCTGGAAGCTTCAACTTGCCGCTTTTCCGAATTTTCGCAGATCCCATGAACACGGCTGGGCTTGTGATAGATCCAAACATGGCTGGAGGCTTCAAGTTCGAGGTTGTGGACACTCAAGAAGGGAAGAAAGTTGTCCTAAAATGTCCAGAGGAAATGTACGAGCTTATAGCGTTAATCGGCACTGTTGAACGCTACATAGTCTCGAGAGTCTGGCGTGCCAGAGACAACATGATATGCGCTTCTGGCAGCGTGACCAAGCTTTCGTTGATCGCTGGCAAATACGTTGGTAAAGATGATCCCGTCTTAATTGTACGGGCTCAGCATGGTTTGCCAGCTGTCGGCGAAATCCTTGCGCCCTTCATGCACAGCTACCTCGTGGCAGGCTGGATGAGGGGAAGCCACTGGGGACCCATAATGCCTGTTGGATTAAAGGACGCTCGATGCACGCTTTTCGACGGTCCACCAAGGCTTGTGGCTTTAGGGCTTCAAGTTTCAAATGGAGCAATAGCAAGCGACGATGAAGGCAAGCCCATGATAGCGGACCTCTTTGCAGATCCAGCCTTTGAGCTGGCGAGAAAGGAAGCCTTAAAGTTGGCCGCCATGCTTAGGCGTATGGGGGAGTTTGAGCCAGCTCGTTTAGGCGTTGAATCTATGGAATACACAACCTTGCCGCAAATTATCGAGAGACTTAAAGAAAGGTTCACACCTATCTAAGCGTGGCTGTAGGCTGCCGCTTTAGCTTTGCAAGCTCTTCGCAGCGGTTCTTAACAATTTCGTAGAGCTTTTTCCGAAGCTCCTCCCCGGAAAGTTTCCTCTCTCTAAGTAGGGCAGTTTTTCTAGCCAACTCCACATCGCCGATTCCATTAAACCATGCTTCGAAGTCGCCGCGGTACAAGTGAAACTCTATGGAGACGTTGTCGATTTTCTGGATTTTTTCGCAGAAATCGCTTAGGCTGGAGGCAAATATGCCTAAAGGTTTCCCAATGTCCGTATAAAAGTAGAAGGCTTTTTCCATGGGCAGATAAGCCAATATCTTTTCGGCTTTTTCTCCGTCTATTTCAGGCAGACCTAAAGCTTCTCGCCCCTTTTTCGTAATCGCATAGTATCCTTTTCCAAAAGTCTCCAAGTAGCCCATTTTTGTCAATCCTATCATGTGCATCATCACTGTTGGAAAGCTTAACCCTATTTCCCCGGCTACTTCTGCAGGTTTTACAGGCTTGCCTGACATCCAAACAGTTTCGAGGACAAGCCTTTTAATTGGAGATAGACTCAAAGGGCGCCCTCAAACACCTTATTTTGAGTTGTGGGTTTTTCAAGTTTTCGCTACCCTTTGGTTGCATAATTTGTTAAATTAAAAAGTTAACCCAATTTTAAAGGCTCAACAAACGCCTTATAGAAGGGCACCTTCCTAAATTATTGTTGAAGGGTTAGGCTTGCCTGTGGAAAGACTTTCAACCGGGGTGGCAGCCCTCGATAAGATGCTTGCAGGTGGGATTCCCAGAGGCTTCTGTATAGCCGTTACTGGCGAGCCGGGAACAGGGAAAACCATTTTATGCATCCATTTTATAGCGCAGGGCATAGCCGACGGGGACAAGTGTATTTACGTGACAACCGAAGAAAGCCGTGAATCCATTATAACGCAGGCTGGACAGTTTGGCTTTGACTTTGCTTCCGCCGTAAAAGATGGGAAATTCATATTGATCGACGCCTTGATGGGGACGGAGGACCAGTGGACTATTAAGGCGTTGACGGTTGAGGAGCTTGTAAACAAGGTTATTGAGGCGAAGAAGGTGCTGGGCTATGGAAGAGCCCGACTGGTGATTGATTCGCTTTCGGCTTTTTGGCTTGACAAGCCAGCCATGGCACGGCGCCACTCGTACTTTGTGAAGAAGGTTTTGGCGAAATGGGACTTCACTATTTTGGCGACCTCACAGTACGCCATAACCACTTCGGAGGCTTTCGGCTGGGGCGTCGAACACATAGCCGATGGCATAATAAGGTTTAGGCGTTTCGTCCGCAACGGTGTTTTGAGACGGTACATTCTTGTAGAGAAAATGCGGCAGACCCCACATAGCCTCCAAATGCATGAAATAGCCATTGAGCATGGAAAAGGGCTGGTCATTCTTGGACCAGTGGAAGAACGAAAAGAAGACATAGCCCTGCCCAGAAGAGTTATGGAGAAAATCCAAAAGGCAGCGGAGAAGAGGGAGCTTGAACAGCCAGAGCCTAATCCGTGAACACTATTCTAGGGTGGATGTGCAAAAAGAGATAGCAGCCTTCTGTGTCGGAAGATGGGTTGCAGTCCACTGTATAAACGAGAAGGGCGAACTTATTTTCCGAAGATATTTTAAGGGTAAACCGCTGGCGGTTAGCGGAACAGCCGACTTACAAGAACTTCTGAAGAAAATGAACTTTCAAGTAAGAACAATTTACGCGTCAGCCAACAAATACCGCTCAGTAAACACTGTGGAAGACGTTTATACCCCTGCAAATGTGGTTCGCTGCACGCCTACTTGGGATATTGACAGCACACTTCGAAACTGGCAGAAAACCATAGATGTCGTCAAGCAGATAGTCGCCTTCCTCGAAAGCGAGGGCGTGAAGGACTCCGTTTATGTGAAGTGGTCTGGAAACGGATGCCACGTTCACATCCATGAAGAGGCCATTTCCGAAAAAGCCCTAAGTAGGGCGCATCCACTAGACTTAGCCTACGCCACTGTTGAATATGTGAACATAAATGTTCTCCCGAAAATTTATGGAAACATAAACGCTGAAACCGTGCGTGTTGAAAACAGGATGGATGCCGGAAGAGTTTTCACATGCCCCCTAAGCCTGCACCGCGAATTAGACGCTGTTTGTATCTGCCTAAAACCAAACGATTTGGAAAACTTCTCTCCAGAATGGATAAAGCCATCAAATTTTAAGCACAATCTTGCATGGCGAAACTTCCAAAAAGGAGAGGCTGACGCCCTTGCCTTAAAAGCTCACGAAATAATTGGAGGATACCCATCCGTTTCAAGAAGAAAAAGGCCTAAAAGCGAAAGGCTGGATCAGCTGATAAACAAGTATCTCCAAAAATCTTAACAAATTCTTCATCTTCCCCCTTCAACGAGTCGCCCCGGCACCCACCACATCACTGGCACGTCTCCCATATTTTTAAAGCGAAACAAGCGTGACGGCCATGGTTTATGTTGATAAATGCTCGCCTACTTTATAAAAAGGGGTGCCCAGAGCTTTAGCTCTGGGATGAATGGGCTAGGTTTAAATAGTCGTGTGTTGAAGAATTGCTTGGATGTTCCCTTGCAGTTCAGATGCCCGAAATGCGGGCTAATCTACAATAGAGACCTGAACGCCTGCATAAATATAGCCCATGCCTTAAAGAGAGGCATGGGATGGGGGAGATGTGAGCCCCCTGAACCAGCAGATGAGGAGATAGGCGCAAAGCCTACTCTAAACGCTGGAAGCTCCCGACTTTAGTCGTGAGTAGCTCACATATTTGAAATGGAATAACGCAAATAAGTCTGCAATCCTAAAAAGGCCGGAAACGGGAAAATTATGAAGATGGCTGTGCTTGTCTACGAGTATCCGCCGAAAATTGTTGGTGGTCTAGGCACGTATGCGGCTGAAATTACGCGACGATTCGTCTTAATGGACCACGACGTAACCGTTTTCACTATGAATGATGACGAGGGCAGCCTCCCAACAAGGGAAATTTGGCGGGGTATAGAAATCCATAGACCACTGCATATTGACATTTCGGATTCGTTGCCAGATGTGGTGGCTGAAGACGTTAAAAAGTGGGGTAGGGGCATCCAGCTTTTCTCAAAAATTTTGGTTTACAATTATTTGAGCGCCTCAAAGCTTGTTAACGAGCTTATAGCCAAAGAAGGCTTCAAGTTTGACGTTGTAGTAGCCCACGACTGGCTTTCAGTTATAGCAGGCATAACCATCAAAAAAGAGACGGGCCTACCGCTGGTTTTCCATGTCCACTCCACAGAGAAGGGGCGAACCCTTGGAAACGGTTCAGAAGTGGTCAGCAATATTGAACTCCGCGGAGCAAAAAATGCAGACATGATTATAACGGTTTCATACGCCATGAAAGACGAGCTGATAAAGCTTGGCTTCCCGAAAGAAAAGATAGAGGTTTGCTATAACGGCGTTGACCCCCAGAAATATGACCCCCAAACCGTAAGCCAAGATCAAATAGAGCGCGTCAGAGAGTTTTACGGCATAAAGCCCGAAGACCCCATGATTCTATTCATAGGGAGGCTTGTAGGCGTGAAAGGCGTCGACAAACTTGTTATGGCTATGCCCCACATACTGCAGAAGATTCCAAACGCCAAGCTGGTTATTGTTGGTTTAGGCGACTTGCAGGACTATCTTGTCAACCTTGTCCAGATGATGAAGCTCCAAGACGCCGTGAAGTTTAACTTCCAGTTTCTCCCAGAGGAAGAGCGCATCGTTCACTATGCAGCATGCGACGTGGCGGTTTTCCCCAGCCTATACGAGCCATTCGGAATAGTCGTGCTTGAAGCCATGAGCATGGAACGTCCAGTTGTTGTAGGTGCGGCTGGCGTGAGTGGAATGCGCGAAGTAGTTATTCCATGCGGTGAGGAACAGTGTGGCTACCATATAAGTCCAAACAATCCAGCCGACATAGCATGGGGCGTAGTAAGCGCTCTAGAAAGCCCTGAAAAGAAAAAGTGGCTTGGCAAAAACGGTAGACGCCGCGTTCTAAACGAGTTCACATGGGACAAAATAGCCGAAAAAACCATAGAACTTTATGAACGGGTAATAAAACGCTAAAATGGTTGTTTTGGGCTCCTTAACAAGCATGGAAATTCGGAGAAAAGTTGCAAGGGAAGCCGCCAACCTCCTCTATTTAGGCGTTGAAAAAGAATATAAACAGGCGAAACTCAAGGCGGCTGAAATCCTAGGCGTGAACGTTTTGCCAACAAACCTTGAAGTGGCAATGGAGCTGGACAAAATAGCCGAAGAAAACGAGGGCGCAACACGTCAAGAACGACTAGTCCAAATGAGGAGAGAAGCCTTAAAACTCATGAAAATCCTCGAAAGGTATAGTCCAGTACTTGTTGGAAGCGTTTGGAGAGGCACCATCCATTACAAAAGCGACATAGACATAAACGTTTACCATGATCAACCAGAAGAAATTTTGGCTTTACTGGAACGGGCTAACATCAAAATACTTGAGAAGGGGTGGACTACCATAACCAAGGGCGGTGAATGGCGACGCGTCTACCGCGTACTAGTAAAGCTGCCATCTAACGAAGAAGCAGAAATAACCATCAGAAATCCAGCCGAGTATGGGGCTGAAGAGAAATGCGAGATTTACGGAGACAATGTTTCTGGGCTTACGGTTCACGATTTGGAAACGGTTCTTTCAAAAAACCCAACTCAAAGATTTGTTCCATTCTAGAGAAGCCACCTCTACCAGACGTTTAAATACTAGGAAAGCATTTTGATAAAATAGAGCTATTTGAAGGTAATGATGTGGAATTCGACAAGGAAACCTTCAAGAAACTTTTTCCAAACTTGGCTAGAGAAATGGAGCTCGGCGAAAACAAGGTTTCAATAAACTCCATCCGCATAGACATGGAAGAAGGCGAAAGAACAGCTTCCGGAAAAAAGAGAAATCGTGTGGACCCGTTCGCGGGCTATGACCCCGACGTTATAGACTTTTTACGCCGCTGCGACACGGAGGAACAAGCCGAAGAAATAATAGCCTACATGGAGAAGCGAGGCGAAATAAGCAATGAATATGCCGCCCAACTCAGAAAACAGCTCAAAGAGAAAGGTGTGAGAAGCTTCGGCCCCAAAAAAGAGGAAAACTACTACCTAAAGCGTGGCGGACTAATTTAAATTTGTTCTGGAGGCACGTTTTCCGGAGCATAACCAGTATAATACTTTAAACCATATTTTTGCAATCTCCGAACCACATGCGGATACAAAATAAGCTCTTCAATTTCAATCTCCTCTGCCATTTTAGGACTTATTTTGTTTAACCTCTCTACTAGCGATTGGAGGCTTTTCCTTGTAGAGAAAGAAGCCATCACGGATGGGTGGCAGCTCACTCCAGCGTCTACAAGCCTCTGAAGAGCTTTAAGCTGAAGCCTAAACCCTTCAGGCTTGGCGTCCGTCAACTTCACGAATTCCCCTTCGCTGCATCCTTTAAGTGAAACCCTCACATGCAAAAAGTCGTATTTTGCCAATCTTTCAGCGTAGCCCTCATCGTAAGCTATGGGTATACCATTTGTCTCAAGAATAAAGCGATATCCTTTCCCTTTCAAAGCTTCTAAGACAGCCAGCAGATGCTCTTTTCCAATAGTGGGTTCGCCGCCGCTGATTCTAAGCAAATCCAACCTACATTTCATCGCAAGGGAGACTAGACTTTCAGCAATCTGTCTCGGCGTGTAAAACTTGCCAACATCGGCGGGGCGGCTGGCAACAACATCTGATACCCAACAGAAACGGCACAGCAACCCGCAGCCAACACAATCCGCCGTAACAATCCCGCCATACCACCTTGCAGGCCTTATACGGTAGTATTTCCTTTCCTGGCCATCTGGGCCTAGGCGGGTCACCAGTTTTTCGATGGCTAAATGCCTTTCAACAGGGTCGTATGGCAAGTAAACCATTCCCTAAATGTGTATTTGGCAGTGCGTAATCTAATGCCTATTTGGCTGCGAGGATTTAAATTGTTGCTAAACGCGATTTGTTAATGGAGGCTTATGCTGTTAAAGGCTGGCGACGTTTTTAGCAACCGGGAAATTTCAAGAATCTTTAACGTTTGCACAAGGCGGGGGATAAGGTACAGTGGAAGCCTAAGAACGGGTATTAACCACGTTGTCGTAACAACTTTTTTGAATAAAACTCCGGAGGAAAGCATTGAAAACCCCTACAACGATAGGTTTGAAGGTGAAAGACTCCTGTACACTGGCGAGGGACGAATTGGCGACCAGCAAATGACGAGGGGAAACCTAGCCTTAAAAATGCAGATGGAGAAGCGTTTTCCAATTTTCGTCTTCGAAAAGAAAGCGCCGGGAAAATACATGTTCCTTGGACAGTACAACGTTGTTTCAGTAGAAATAGAAAAACAGTACGACGTTCATGGAAAACTCAGAAACGTCTTCATTTTCAAACTTGAAAAAGTGTCTGACCGTGTCCTTTTACAGCCGGGAAACCTTAAAGTTCTTCCAAAACTGTAAAAGTAAATAAATAGGTCTTTTGAATATTCTAGAAAGTCAGACTTTCAAAACACGGAGGAGAACCATTGAAAAGGAAACTTTCATTTGCCGTCTGCGTTGCTGTTCATCTGATTTTGGTTTTAAACATGCTTTACGTGAAAAATGTCCAAGCGGAAAACAGTTACACTGTGGAGTGGATCAACCACAATGTGGAGGTTCTCGCCAACGGCTACGTTTTAATAAACGACACAATAAAGGTGGAGGGTACACCACCCACTGACTTTCTGATAGGCTTTCCGTATCGTTATGGCGGATACGTTTTGAAGTGTTTAGCTTTCTCAACAGTTAGTCCAGCCCAGAGATACAATGTTACAGTTGGTGTGTCTTTAAATGGGCGCATGGGCTTTTATGGTGTCTCCGTGGTCCTTAATCCGCCACCCGACAAGGGCATCTTCAGTGTTTACTTTCTACTCTCGCATAAGCTTCTGAGTCAAAGCGCGACAAACACGAGTCTATTCACTTTGGATTTTCCAGCTTACCCAAGCCTAACTGTGAAAGCCTCATCGTGCAACGCTTCATTGGTTTTGCCTTCAAACGCGAAATATGTTTCAGGCACGGTGCCCTCGTTTAACTATGCAAACGGTATAGAACTGCAGTCGTTCCGTTATGAAGAGGCCACGGTAACTTTTACGCTGACAACTAAAGAGATACAGCTTTTCACCGTGGAAGAGTTTAGGCGAGAAATCAGCATAAGCCCAACAGGAGAAATCACAGTCTCAGACAGCTACTACATTAAAAACCAGTCGCCACAAGAAATATCCTCCATACAAGTTGTTCTTCTGCCAAATGCTTCTGACCCAACAGTTGAGGATGAGTTTGGAAGGAAAGGCACGAAGCCCCAGTTGGTTGATGCAAAAACAAACTGTTATGATGTGACGCTTACTTTTGCTGGGAAAACTTTGGCCCTTAAAAGCGGAGAATCCGCAAGATTTATTGTGAAGTACAAGCTTCCCAGCTTCCTTTCAAAAAGTCAACAGGGCGGCGAAACGATTCCTCTACAAATGTTTCAAAACGTTAAATACTACATTAAAGATGCATGGATAACGCTCACATTTCCAGAAGGGGCAAAAATACTAGATTTAAGCTGCATTAGCTCATCCACAGACGTGACCTATGGAGTTGTTAGGGATGTTTTTCAAGAGAGGGTTGTATTGCACAAGCAAGGTGCGCTTTTACTGGACGCCTTAACAGTGAGCGTTTCCTACACTTACAGTGTTCTTTGGCTTTCTTTCCGTCCAACATTGTGGACTTGGGCTTTAGCAACTTTTGCATGCGCCCTAATAGCCGCATGGAAAAAGGTTAAGGCTCCGGCAAAGGCCGTGGCCGTTGCGGTTCCAAAAGTGGCTGTGAAGGTGACTCCTGAAATTTTAACGTCCTTTGTTAACACTTACGAGGAGAAAAGGAAGATTCTCACCGAAATAAAGTCGCTTGAAACCGCTGTGAGCAAGGGAAGAATTCCTCGACAAAGATATAAAGTTCAAAGGAAGACTTTGGAAATCCGCCTCGCAACAGTAGACCGTAACCTAAACGAGCTCAAAGGGAAGCTAAGGTCTGCTGGTGGACGCTACGCGGATTTGATGCGTCAACTAGAAGTTGCAGAAACGGAAATTAACGAGGTTGAAGAGGGCATCCGCAGTGTAGAGAGCCGACACAGACGGGGCGAAATAACTTTAGAGGCGTACCGCAAGCTTCTTGCAGACTATCAGCGTAGAAAGGAGAAAGCTGAAACAACAATTGATGGGATTCTGCTGAGACTACGTGAAGAATCTCGCTAGCAAACCTAAAAGTTTTTATTCTGCTCGTTAAACTTGAATCAAATCTAGCCTAAAAGAGGAGAAGGAAAATGGTAAAAATAGTAATTGACAACCACAAGTGCACCGGATGTGGAACATGCGTCGACACATGCCCGGTTGGCGTTTACGAAGTAAAAGAGGGGAAATCTGTCCCCGTGAAAGTTGAAGAATGCCTCGTTTGCCGAGCCTGCGAAGCCCAATGTCCAGAAGGAGCCATCCAAGTAATCGAGTGATCCTCCCGAACCCTTTCTCTTTTCCAATTTTAAAAGCAGCAAACGTTCTTAAAAATTCTCTGCAAATACTGTCTAACTGGCAGGTTTTGGCGCTTAGCCAATTTTTTGAGGGCTTTATCCACCCCAGTAGCGTATTGCACAGCTTTCTTAGGCTTGTAAACTATTTGTTTTGGCAATCCAAGTTTTTCCGCCGTTTTTCTAAGCACAAACTTTCTGAGAGCATCGTTTTTAGAAACTATTTTGAAGTTTAAAGGTAGGCTTAGGGCAAATTCCACAAGTGGGTAAGAGACTAAGGGCAAGCGGAGTTCAATGTTGTGGAAACTGCAGGCTTTAAAGGCTTGTTCAAAGTTTTGCTCGTGCATTTTCGCAATGTCAGACACCATGGCTTTCTCGGCGGCGCTTTCACCAAAACGTGTGTAAAGGTTTAAGTAGCGTCGATAACCTCCGAAAAGCTCGTCCGCTCCCTGTCCAGCCAAGAGAATTCTAAAACCGAGCTCTGCAGCCTTTTCAGCCGTCCAAAAAACTGGTATAGCTATGCTTGTTTTGAGAGGCTCATGGTCTTCAATGCACCATAAAACTTTTGGGAGAACATGCTCCACATTTTCAGAGCTGTACAAAAATTTATGAAAGGGAAGGTCGAGCACGCTTGCCGCTTCTTCAGCCTGCAATGTTTCACGCTGGTTTTCTAGGCTTACATGGATCAAATGCACTTCCACGCCCGCTTTCTTAGCCAGAAAGGCGATTGTACTGCTGTCTAACCCTCCTGAAAAAGCCACTGCAACCTTGTTTAAGCCAACTGTTCTTTCAGCCATCGACTGCAGCAGGAGCCCCCGAAGCCTTTCCATGGCGTCGTCTTCAGACATTGGACTGGCAAGTCTTTGCGGTGTTTTAACAAGTTTTGTTTTGAAGCCTTTCCTATCCGCAATCAACAAATGTCCTGGCGGAAGAGATTTCGCCTCAGTTATGCCTATCCTCCAAAGAGCTTTACACTCGGATGCCGCAGCGAATAACTCGCTGTTTTCTCCATAGTAGACGGGATACAAGCCCAAAGCGTCTCGGCCAACCACCAATCTCTCGTTTTCAGCCGCTAAAAAGGCAAAGAAACCATCAAAATTATTGATCGCCTCCTCAATGAGGGCAGAAGCGTCATGGGCTTGAAATTTTTCGCTGAAAAGGGCTTCTAGACTTTCTATGTCGGTGTTATAAATTCTTCCGTCGAAAAGAATTGTCGAATTGTTAAATTGTGCCAGTTTGGGCTTGTCTTCAGCCAGCACTTTTAGGAAAACATGTCCTAATGTTGTTGAAGATTTAAACTCTTGGACCAGCAGCCTCTTCAAAGAAGCCTCTATAGCAGCGTTGTTTGGAGTAGCTATGCAAAAAGCGTCTGCGCCTCGATGTCCCAAAATATCAAGCATGGGGGCTAATTTTCTAGGGGCGTTTTCCTCTTTCTTGTCAAGGACTGCTGCAACAGCCTTCATTGAAAATCGGCCTTTTGCAAACACACATAATTTTGCATTTTGCAGTTTTAACCATTTAAACCAAATAAAGCCTTATTACTGGAATAAAGAACTTGTGGCGGACGGGAAAACATGTGTGCAGGGAGCATTAAGCTTGTCAGTTTTGACGTTTGGGACACGTTGTTGTCCGTTAGGGCCTTCTATAGAGACATCGCTATGGAACTGTCAAAACTCTTAGAGGAACAGTCAACCATTTTAGAAGAAAAAATCATGGAGGGCTATAGGCGAGTTAGAGCCGCCAGAAGGGCCGGCGGCCTCAGCGCCTCCGAAATAGTGCCAGCAGCCCTAAAACTTGTAGCAGAATTTCTCGGCACAGAGCCTGAAACCGTTGAAAGGGCAATTTTAAACGCTGTAAAGAATGGTAGGCCTGAAAATTACATGTTGAACGGTGTTTTGGAGACTGTTAGCCGCATAAGAGAGTTTGGGTTAAAAGTCACAGTTGTGGGTAATGTGGTCTTTTGGTCCGGAAACATTAACAGGGTTTTGTTTGAAAAGGCTGGCTTGGCAAGGTTTATGGATGAACAGTTTTACGCCGACGAGGTTGGGGTTTCAAAGCCTAAGTCGGAAATTTTCGCGAAAGTGCTTTCAAGGTTCAATGTTGAACCATGCGAAGCTGTTCACGTGGGAGATAGCCTTTTCGAGGATTTGGCTGGCGCGGTGCTTGCCCAAATGAAAGCCGTTTTAATAGACAAAAACGTGAACAGCGTTGTCAAGTTTTCAAGCTGGGACGCCTACATAATTCCGGAGATAAGGATGCTGGAACAGGTTATCCGAAACTGGGAAAAACATTAATCTCCAACACCCATATTCTTCTAGAGAGGCGAAAAATTTGCCAATTCTTCCAATAGATACTGGACGATATGGTACACTTGAAATGAGGCGAATCTTCGAAGAGGAAAACCGTGTCCAAAAAATGTTAGATGTGGAGGCAGCCTTAGCTTGGGCGCACGCCCAAGTTGGCAACATACCGTTGGAAGACGCTGAACGGATTGTGGCTGCAGCATCCCTCGAACGGGTTAAGCTTGCCCGAATAAAAGAGATTGAACGGGAAATCAAACATGATGTTATGGCGCTTGTAAGGGCGCTGGCGGAAATATGCGGGCCAAGCGGAGCCTATGTGCATTTGGGCGCCACAAGCTATGATATTGTGGACACGGCAACAGCCCTTCAACTAAAAGAGGCTTTAGAAATAATTGAGAGGCGCCTAAGCGATTTTGAAAAAGTTTTGATGGAGAAAGCCCTGCGCTATAAGGACACGCTTATGATGGGGCGAACCCATGGACAGCACGCCCTACCCATCACTTTGGGCTTTAAGTTCGCCGTCTGGATGAGGGAGATCTCCCGTCACATCCAAAGGCTTAGACAGTGCCGCGAACGAGTGCTTGTGGGAAAAATGAGTGGGGCTGTTGGCACCCAAGCCGGGTTAGGTGAACATGCTTTGAAAATTCAAGAGCTTGTCATGCATAGACTGGGCTTAAAACCCGCAGACATTTCCACCCAAATTGTGCAAAGGGACCGCCATGCTGAGCTGATATGCCTATTGGCTTTGATTGCCACAAGCTTGGAAAATTTTGCAACGGAAATCCGTGAACTTCAAAGGCCGGAGATTGGTGAGCTGGCTGAACCTTTCGAGGCTGAAAGGCAAGTGGGCAGTTCCACAATGCCTCACAAACGGAACCCGGAAACATGCGAGCGCATCTGCGGCTTGGCCCGCATAGTGCGAAGCCTCACCATCCCAGCGTTGGAGAATGTTGTGACTTGGCATGAACGCGATTTAACACAGTCTTCAGCTGAACGTTTCATAATTCCGGAGGCATGCATTCTTGTGGATTACATGTTGGCGTTAATGACGAACGTTGTGGCAAACCTTTACGTGAACGAGGAGCGCATGCGCCAAAACATAGAGCTAACTCAAGGCCGCGCCATGTCAGAAGCCGTCATGATAGCCCTAACAAAGAAGGGCTTAAGCCGTCAAGAAGCCCACGAACTGCTAAGAAAACTAACAATAAAAAGCGAAATTGAAAAAATCCCATTCAAAAAAGTCTTGTTAGAAGACAAAACCGTCAGTGCAAAGCTAAGCGAAAAGGAAATTGACGAGATGTTAAACCCGCGAAACTACCTTGGAACAGCCCCAAAACAGGTTGAGCTCATGGTGGAAAAAACAATGCAAGAACGCAAAAACAGAGGATTAAAAAACTAGTTTCTATACATTATCCGCCGAAAATCTGCAACAAGAACAATGCTTCTACGTAAACGTTAACACGCCGGCCAAGGTTAGGCATACCGCCGCGACGACAATAGGCCTCGTTTTTAAGCATCCTTTGTTTGAGAATTTCAACCCACATTAGTCTGGCAAGGGCTCGGTTAGCATGAAGTTGGCTCCAAGGAGTATCGGCGTAATCGTCAATATTACAACGTCGTTACTTGTGAGAAAGATTCAATCCAGCAGACAGCCCGTGCATTATTTTAGACTGCATGATAAGGGCGCAGATAAAAACTTAACGTTGAAAAACGGATTAGGTGAACAAAGCAATAATGTTTGTAAAAGAAAAATGAAAGACAGGCTTTTTCAGCAGCTAAGATGTTTGTGTTTGAATTTTTTCCGGTGATGGTGGCGTTGGAAGCACCGACGGAAGTTCTGGAAACTTCTCTTTTATTCTTTGTTCGGCTACAGCTGCTGCTTCTGTTAGTATTCTTTGGGCATCCTCGTTTGCCGCTTCAAAGTTTAGAGTTAGACCTGTTGTTTGTCCAGCTTCTATTACTATGCCACTTAGCAAGTCGCCTATCTCGCTAAGTTCCCGGTCAGCTTCAGGCATAAAGCTTGAAAGCCCAACCCTTATGGATTTCAGGACGCCTACAGCTGGTGCCAAAGTTGTTATAACATCGCCAAGTTCTGTTACTGTTCGAAGTCTTAGCGCTATTTGCTCAAGGGCAAGCTTAGCATTCATTATCATTTTTTCCATTTTCCTTATTTCAGCCAATTCGTTGGCAAAAACTCTTGCATGCTCCATATCATGTTTTGAATATGCCTCAACAACTTTTGCAAACATAGACTTGTCCCTTTGACTGAACCTTTCGCTTGCTTGATCAAGCTTGTTTATTTGCAGCTCAATACGCTTAACAGCCATTTCAAGCCGCGGCTTCAATGGAGGCGGCGGCCTAACAGTCTCCTTTATACGCGTGGTTAAGGGTTGATCAGCATGCTTCCCTTCCCATCTTTTAACAAACTTTTCAGACATATTACCATCCTCAAACAGGGCATCGGAAAAGTAACTCTTATGCATTCTTAACACGCATAAAACATGCATAGGTATACTGACATATTAGAGGAGTTTTCAATGTTTAGCCTTTCATTGAAAGGTAAATTTAGCCTTATCTTAATAATTGACATAATTTTTTGTAGTTAAATCTAAAAGAAAGCCTCTAGAACCCTTGCTTAGGCAGGGTTAAAAATGTCTGGAAGGTTTAAGATCTTAGCTTTTATAGCCATTTTAGGGTTTATAGCGGGCATGATAGCCGACTTTGTAGGTGAGTATATACTTCCTAAACTTTTGGAGATACTGCCTGAAATCCTTAGAACTAGATATATCATTTCAGGGTTAATTGGAGCGGTTCTTGCAATAGTCCTAGTGGTAATATGGGCTTACGTCTCAAAACCAAAGGAAGCTTGAAACAAGTCATAATATTGCAAATTTTGGTGACCAAAAATTATGCATACCAGGCGGGTCAAAGGCTAAAGCAAATTTCCTGAGTATAAGCATTAAGGTGGTTTCGACTATGTGGCGTGTTGGCTTCTTCTTTCATGAGATGGCTTTCGGCTTACTCTACATTTTTCTTCCGTTATATGTGGTTAGCATTGGCGGTTCTCTGCTTGACGTAGGGTTAATGGCATCCATCGCAACTTTTTTGACTATCCCTGCATCCTTTTTCTGGGGTTATATCTGCGATAAAACAGGCAGGTATAAGCGTTACATTTTAATCTCTTTTTTAACATCATCGACATTGTTATACTCATTTACTTTTACGAGAAATATAGGCTTGTTTATAATTCTCTATGGGGTTATGGCTGTTTTTCATGTTGCACACGAGCCCCCCAAAAACGTGCTAATAGCTGAACTTTACTCGCATGAAGACTGGGAAAAATCATTTGCCCTTTATGAAGGATTGACTGAAATAGGCTGGCTTATAGGACTTATTTTAGGCGTTTTTGTTTCCATTATAGGTTTCAATTCGAGAACAACTTTGTTAATGTGTAGCGGCTTAAATTTCTTGGCTTTTGTTCTATCCTTATTTTTAGTTTCTGACCCGCCGCTAATTTTTGAACGGGGACTAGTACGCATAGAAAAGAGCATAGACTTCGCTTTTAGAGGTTTAACAATAGCTTCAAAAATTTTGGATGGGTTGCATGTTTCCAGAAGCCTAGCAGAAGAAAACCTTACTTTTTTCTGTGGAGGTTTGGTGCTTTTTGCGTTTGCCACAAGCACGCTGTTTACACCTTTACCGATATTCCTAGCCCAAAACCTGCATTTAACCACTAGCATGGTTTACGCCCTTTACGTTTTGAACTCAAGTGCAGGAGCAATGGCCTATTTTCTAGCAAGCAAAAGACTTGAAGCCCGTGAGGGGAAAATGCGCTTGCAAAAGGTTGTAGCGTTCAGAAGCGGGCTTGTCTTTCTTCTGGCAATATTCGCCCTTCTAAACATTCAGGAAATGATTATGTTTGCTTCAGTTTTAGCTCTAATGGGCTTCGCATACGCCCTATACCATGTTTATGCCATTTCCCTTTCAATGGAGCTTATCCCAGCTGGAAAAGCAGGCTTATTCGATGCCCTCATTGGTTTAGGCAGCGCCTTAGGAGCCTACCTAGGCCCATTCGTCGCCCAAACATTAAATTTCACTTACGTGTTCGTTCTTTCTGGAGTGACATTCTTTTTGGCATATATCTCCTTTAAGGCCTCTTAACATTGGCAACTTACATGCCGGTGAATTACATGCCAGTGTATTTTGATGTAATGTTAGTATTTAATGCTGAGGTAGAGTAGAACGATTAAAGCCGCAAGGGTGAAGAGGTCCGGCAGTAAAGCAAATGGTCCCAAACCGAAGAGTCTGAAGCCGAAGGCCCTTATCACTATGGGATTTGAGGTTAACGCGTAAAGAAGAAGCGTTGCTGAGAATATTACAAGGCCCACCGTGAATTCTGAACGGGTTTTCCTGTATATGTCAATGTACACGAATATTAGAAAGACCAGAATTATCGCGTTTATCGTGGAGATAACTGTTTTCGCTATGTAGAAAAATTCAATGTCCCATGGAATGTAGGGAGGGTGTTCTGGCGGCTGCCATGGAAGCCTTGGATACCATAAGGTTGAGGCTGCCCATATGGCGGCTAGTATGGCTGCGACTATTAAGATGGGAAGAAGTACTAGTAGTAGCCAAGTTCTTGGGTTTCGGTTCATTTCATGCTTCATTTGTTTCGCCTCCTTTTCTATTTTTTCCAAACTTTCTTCAAAATTTCCTCAAACAAGGCGTAATTCTCCTCCAGAATTGGGGATAGGAAATATGTTTTACCATACTCTTCACCTGCAGACACTATAAGCCTGTTTTTCTCAAGGACTTCAAGGTGATGCCTTATGGTTCTATAATCCATTTTAAGCAGGTTCGCCAGCTGGTTCGCGTTTTGCGGGGATTCTCTTAAGGCTTGGATTATCTTTGCTCTTGTCAAGCCCCCTCGAGTACCAGCTATTAACCAGCCGAGCAAGTATTTGAGGTGGCGAGAGCTTGTGGACATTGTTTCGCTCCAAGGGCCCATTTAATTTATGTTTGACTTGTTAATTAAAAGGTGTTTTCTTGTCTTTCGAGAGATTATGGGATATTCTGGTCAAATTCTGAAAAATCCTTTAATAAAATGCAGTGTTTGCGTTTCGTGGCGCACACACCGGTTATGATGAGGAGGTGATGGAAAATAGACAAGAGGCAAGCGTTAATATTGCTGTTGGTTGTTGTGGCAGCGGCAATCATGGGCGGCATAGTTTTAAACACGCTTTCAGCTAGCGCATGTCCAGCAACCAGTGGTGTAAGCGTTCAAAGCTCGCATGGCTGGAAAGGTTTAGGCTTTATGGGGTGGATCAACGGTAACATTACAGCAACTGAAAAACCTTTGATGCATCGCGGATGGATGCGTGGACCATGTTACGGCGGCTTCATTGAAGTTACCGAAGAATATAAGGAAAACGTAATTGCCATAGCTAAAAATGACACAGACGTGCAGAGTCTTCTAAACGAAGGATACAACATTACATGCGTTAAACCAGTAATCAAAACAGTTGTCCAAGGAGACGGCACCGTTGTTACAAAGGCGACAACAGCCATCATCATGCTGGAGAAAGACACAACCGGACGTGCAATGGTTCGGGTAGACTTGGAACAAGGAAAAGTCACGAAAATAGCCATCCTAACATTAACAATAATCAAAAAGCCTTAGCAGCATATAAGAAACTAAAATAACAGTCTTCCCATTTTTATGTATGCTAGAATTTGATTTTCATGTTGCAATTGTGGCGACATTTTGGTATAATTTTGGAAAATCCTCATATTAGACGTGACCTTCGCATTGAACAAAGCTTAAAAGGGCCAAGCGGTGAAGACTTTGGGTGCACTGTCAAGGGCTTTGAAAAATATTTCAAGGAGAAAAATTCGGACACTCTTGGTTGTTGTGGCTTTAGGCTTTTCTATCGCGATTATGGTTTCGATACCTGCGGGCATAATGGCAAATCAAGAGTTCATGCAAAGAATAACTGAAAACTTCGCCAAAACGATAACCACAATGCAGGAAGAAATTAACAAAACAGCAACTCTAATAGAATGCAGCACCACTCCAAACCGGGGAATGCAAACCCTCAGACCTGGAGGTTTCTTCGGCGGATTTAGTCAAACTTTCGTGGACGAAACCATAGTGGATGAAATACGTTCCATAGAAGGAGTAAAAAATGTTATACCATTCCTTGAAAAATCCTCAAGCGAAAACATTTCAGAAACTATAAACACTCCATGGGGAAGCCGCACAGTTTATAGGCCAGCCTATACGATAATAGGTGTTTGCCTTAACGCCACTATAATCGCTAACTATCCAATATTGCCAACGAATATAACTGCCGGAGAAAACCTATCTGAAGGCGACAGCGGTTTCATCCTTATAAGTTCAAATCTAACCAGCTACTTTGGAGCCAATGTCGGCGACGCTGTGGAGATTAACGGCGAACGTTTCGTGGTAAAGGGGATTTTTGAATCCTCAAGCCAACAGAGAACTATTTACATGAACATTTCAGACGCTCAAAGAGTTACGGGTCTAGCTGGAAAAATCAGTAGACTATATGTTTATGTGAGCGATGCTTCCCTTGCAACGCAGGTCGCCGACGTAATAAAAACTATGTATCCTGAACTCTACGTGACGAGTTATCAAGACCGCTTAGCAAACTTGCAACACATGCAAGAAATGTATACGCAGACATTAAGCAACGCTGAATCCTCTATTGCACAAGCACAGGCAACGGCTACCCACATAATTATTATTGCAGTTGCAGCGGCGGCACTCATTGTCTTCTTTGTGATGCTTTATTCAGTTCGTGAAAGGACAAGGGAGATTGGCATTTTGAAGGCTATAGGCTTCAGCAACTGGAACGTTATGAGCCAATTCATGATTGAAGGCATGCTGATAGGTTTGATTGGGGGAGTGGCCGGAATATTGATAGGAAGCATAGCTGCACCATTCTTCTCTTCATTTCTGCTTCCCCAACTAAATCTTTTTGGCGGTACGCAACGATTGCAGCGCCCATTTCAAACACAATATCCGGGCATCATTGGAACACAAAGTTACAGCACAGTTGTATTGACCCCGCAATTTATTTTGTTGGCACTTTGCGCAGCCGCAGTTTTAGGCGCTTTAGGGAGCTTATACCCAGCTTGGAGAGCCTCCAGAATATCGCCAATCGAGGCGTTGAGATATGAGTGAGCTTGTTTTAGAAACGGAAAAACTTGACAAAATCTATAAGCTTGGCGGCCGCATCATCCGCGCCCTTTCAAATATAAACTTGAAAGTGGAAAAGGGAGACTTTGTTTCCATCATGGGGCCTTCCGGCTCCGGCAAAACTACATTGCTCAACGTTTTAGGCTGCCTCGATAGACCAACCAGCGGAAAAGTGATTCTTGACGGCGTAGATGTTACCGCCTTACCCGAAAAAGAGCTTTACAAAATTAGGCGATATAAAGTTGGCTTCGTCTTTCAAACTTTCAATTTACTCCCATATTTAAGTGCGTTGGAAAACGTTGAGCTTCCCATGGAGGGAACAGGAAAATCGAAAAGGGAAATGCGTGAAAGAGCCCGAGAGCTTTTAAAGCTTGTGGGCTTAGCTGAAAGAGAGGACCATAAACCATTTAGGCTAAGTGCTGGAGAACAGCAAAGAGTTGCAATTGCAAGGGCTCTCGCAAACAATCCATCTATTGTTTTGGCAGACGAGCCTACAGGTAACTTGGATGCTAAAACAAAATATGAAATAGTCAGGCTTTTAGGTAAGCTGAATGCTGAACAGGGAACAACCATTGTGATGGTTACCCACGACGGCGCCGTGGCATCACACGCGCGTAGAGTGCTCTTTCTCAGCGACGGAAAACTTCTAGCAAAAGAGAAAATGGGGTTACTGGCGAAGGAAAAACTTGTGTGCCCTGCTTGCGGCAGGGAGGTTCAAGCAGATCACGCTTTCTGTCCCCATTGTGGTAGAAAACTGTAAAAGAGGTGAGACCCATTGGAGAATGCGCAAAAATTTGGTGTGAAAGGCTTTTCGGCAATTTTCTTGGCTGTGACAGTCGTGATAAGTTTAGTCGCAGGAGGGTTAGCGGGTTATTTGCTGGGCATTTTACCGATGTCGGAGAGAATCAAGGATTTGGAAGGTGAGCTGTTAACTCTTAAACAGCAAACTTCGAATCTCCAAACTACACAAACTATTGTGAATAATACGTATATTCTCGGCGGAAACATCTCGCTTTCAGGTTTGTATGAGAAAGTGAAGGACTCCGTTGTCATAATTCGCGGAGTAATAGTGCAGTATGACGTTTTCCATAGTCCATACTACACACAAGTACAGGGGTCCGGATTTGTTTACAACTTTTCTGGACGAATGGTTGTCATAACAAACTACCACGTTGTCCAAGGTGCAGTAAACTTGACAGTCACGTTTATCGACGGAAATGGATATGCAGCGACCGTTTTAGGTTCAGATCCATATGTGGACTTAGCGGTGCTTTCCGTAAATGCTCCCTCATCAGAGTTCAAACCCCTTGAAATTGTCAGTTCCTCAACATTGAAAGTTGGCGACATTGTTGTGGCTGTGGGTAACCCATATGGACTAGCGGGCTCTATGAGCATAGGCATAGTGAGTGCGCTTGGCAGGATAATAACTGAAGAGCAGACAAGCGGATATCCAATAGCTAACGTTATTCAAACAACTGCTCCCCTAAATCCTGGAAACTCTGGAGGGCCTCTCCTAAACCTTCAAGGACAAGTGGTGGGCATAACAACAGCTATTGTAAGCGATTCTCAAGGACTGGGGTTTGCAATTCCATCAAATACGATTCTCAGGGAAATCGCCTCGCTTGTAACAGTGGGCTACTACAATAAGCATCCATGGCTTGGCGCCCTAGGCATAGACATGACCTACGAAATAGCACAAGCAATGGGAGTCAACGTCACATATGGATGGCTAATAACCCATGTTGTAAGCGGAGGACCAGCAGCCAACGCCGGGTTAAGAGGCGGAACAAAGAACGTTTTAATCGCTGGAAAATATGTTACGATCGGCGGCGACATTATAATAGCCATAAACGGGACAAAGATAACAGGTTTAGATGCACTTTCAACATATCTTGAAGAAAACACGCTTCCAGGCCAGACAATAGAAGTAACCTTAGCAAGAGAAAACCAAACAATGACCGTTATGGTGACGCTGGGGACAAGACCTTAACACTTTAAACCTAAATGATAGCCCGGGGGAGATTCGAACTCCCGTCAGGGGCTCCAGAGGCCCCCATGCTTGACCGCTACACCACCGGGCTTCGCGCTTTTTCAACCATTTAAGCTTAAGGCTCTCTTCATATTAACTTTAACGTTTGCATTTCAACACGAAAATGCCTGTTATGGCTTGGCATCCGGAGCATATAAAGAATAGGGTTTCAAACCCCACTTTTGTGATTATCACTGTGGAAAGGAGCGCCGCCACAGCCTCTGTGATGTCGTATATGGATTCGAACATTCCTAGAATTGTGCCGCTTTTCTTTTTCTGGTCTAGGTCAACCATCAAGGCCAGTATGGATGGGCGTTGAAGCGCATAGGAAATTCCGAAAATAAACTCGATTAAGTATAGACTATTTATGTTTGGCACGTAAATATAGCCCAAAGAACACAGTGCACCCATCATGACTCCGGCGAAGAAAACGCGTTCCTTACCATAAATATCAGCAAGCCTTCCGGAGATCACTTTGAATACGGCTGCAACTCCGCAGAAAAGCGCGTAGAGAAGCCCCACATCCACAACTGTGGCGGAGAACCGGTTAATAACAAATATCGGATAGATAGGGCCTAGCAAGCCGACTCCTAAAGAGTATAAGGTACTTAAAGCTAAGGCAAGCATGAGCGCGCGGGATGACTTCAGCATGCATTATTCCTCCTGCTGAAGCCACCGCGAACCCTTGAACCATCTTATCCATACACATTTCTGGGTCGGCTTGCCTCCCGATTGGTGAGAGAATCCGGCTAGGACTTAAAAATAAACTTTTTGGTAAAAGCCTCTCAAACCCTTCAAACTCCTATTTTGTCACAAGGACAGGACACGGGGCGTTTCGTATAACACCGTCGCTGACGCTTCCCAGAATAATCTCTTTTATGCGGCTTAACCCTCTAGCACCCATAACGATTAGGTCAAAATTGCCTTCACGGGCTGTCCTCACAATCTCCTGAACCGCGTGTCCCTCCCTAAGAATGGTGTCTACTTCAATGCCCTCAGCCTTTGCTTTTTCCGCACCTTCAGCCAATATCTTTACGCCCGCATTTCTGACGGCCTCAGCAACTCTTGAATATTCAGCGGGAGCCATAATTGGAACACTGGGGGTGAATGTCGCGGGTTCTGGCACAACAATTGGTCTAACGCTGACCGAGTAGACGTGGATCAGTGTGATTTTGCTGTTAAACTTTTTAGCCAATTGCATGGCCATATTTAAGGCCCTCATGGAATGTTCGGAGCCGTCCAATGGAACGAGAATCTTGCTAAACAAGGAATGCACCTCTCCATGAGATTCTTAAAAGCCCGTACCTTAAATAAGTTTTGAAAACTCCTTTAATAAAATGTAAAAATAGAACTGTTATAGAAGTGAAAAGTCGGTGGACTTAATTTTTCCCTTAGCGTCTATAACAACCTCGAAACGTTCAGCCCACAGGTGCCCCTCAAGGTCTATTGGACATGTTCCTCGAATAACCCAGCAGCCATCCCTCTGTTCAACGGATGTTATGTCAATTTTCTCAGTTTTTCTTCCTCCTTTTTAGAAATTCAACGGCTATTCTTTGGGCGTCCTCCTGCACCAAAACCTTCATGACCTATGCCCTCTCAAGCTTCTCATGTTTTTCATGAAAGGGTCGGCATTAAAAGTTATGAACATGAAATCTTTAGTCAAACTAAACATATTACATAAACCTCACATATCCGCTAAAACTTTAGGGTTTTGGAAACTTTTATATGTGGCTTTCAACTTTAGTTGGCGGCGTGTAAAAACTGCTTTCGAAGGCGGTTTTTGCACAAAATAAAAGAGTAAAGGAGTGAAATAGCGAAATGTCTGGTAAAGAAATGCACAAGGCAGTCTGTTCTAACTGTGGCGCGGAATGCGAGGTTCCCTTCGTTCCAGACCCAAGCAGACCAGTTTACTGCCGAGAGTGCTGGATGAAGAGAAGAAATCAAAGGCGAAGGTACTAGTTACAGGTTAAAGTTCATCCATAAATTTAGCATTTTTAAACTCTCTTTTTATCAAGTTAACTTTTTAGTTTAACAGTTTCTTCAGGGCTTCGCCGCTTGGTTTTAGGGTTTGGTTGTAATAGGCTAAGCCCCAATCCGCGTTTTCCGGTCCAAAGTCTTGGATTGCAAAGTATGAATGGGACATCGATGATGGGTCTTCAGCAATCTGCATTTCACATAGCCTTCAAGGTTTCTTTAATTAGTTCGCATTTCCGCTTTTCCGATTCACATCCGCCATATGGGCCGGTAGCCCCTTTTGTATGCCAGCCCCACTCGGCAAGGAAGAGTTTCCCATCGCCTTTAAGGTGGGTGGATATTTTTTCTCTGTAAAAGTTGATGTACTGCTTTAACGCTGTTTTGTTGAGCTCGTTGGGTGTTCTGCTGAAATACGTGAAGCCATAACCATTTATGCCTTCTATGTCGTAGGGCAAGATTTCCCAATTGTTTAACTCCATATCTATTCCATCCGAAACCAGCAGAATAGGCCTCTTGTTATCCAGCTCCCTTATAGCGTCTACAACCTTTTGCATCCAATACCTGTAACCTGTACTGTTTTGGAGGCTGGCTTCTTTGTATTGGCCGCTGCCATACCACCATCTAAACGGATAATAAACCAAATAATACTTCACGTTTGGATACTTCCTCGTTATATTCACCAGATCCTTTACAACGTTTATCCACAATTGACACTTTGTACTGTTATTTGGAAAGTCGCTTGTCCACCAGAAATGCCAGTCTATGTTGCCAATGCTGACGTTTATGCTCCAGTCCCTCCAGAGTATGCATATAGATTGTTCTGTTGTATCAGCTGGAGATAGTCGTCTAGGTAGTTATCCAACAAGTATAATTCATACTCGTTTACTTCTGAGGTGGAATGGAATGAGGTGGGAGCCTAGAAGGGCTATGAACAACCAACCGATGAACGCCTTAGAAGCAAGAATCTCCCGGCTTCAGCCGAGGAGAGTGTCAAAGCTATGCCCTTAAACCCCATACCCCTTGCTAATCGAATCCAGCCTCTCAGCATCTCTTGAGCTGAGGCATTAGCCCTTATGCTGCTTCCACCAATTTGGGTATAAGCCATAATATGAACGTAGGACTCCAACTTCTTAATTTCCAACTCTAACTCGAGCTCCTTCACTTTTGATTCTAACTCTTCGACCCTTGACTCGAGCTCCTTAACAATAGATTGCACATGAAAGACGACAGCAGCATAACTCGCCGCCAAAACAATCCCGTAAAAAATTAAGGCGAAAACGCGCTTAAAACTCATAAAAGCCTTCTCCAGACTAGATTAGTTTAAATTCCCAACTGCACCAGATGTCCGACGGGTGCTTGTCTGGCGGGCAGACGAGGCAGTTAACCTCAACCTTTGGGTTTATGGTTTTTGCAAAGTTCTTCAAATAGCCGAAGCGGACGCGTTTGCATGGGAATTCGCTTAAACCCTTCTTTAGCCTAGCCTCCTGTGTTCTGCAGCGGTTTATACTTAGAACGGCTCTTTCCGGAGAGGTTTCAATCCTCTTGAAGGGCTGGTCTAGGGCCCAGCTTGTCAAACGCAGAAGTCCCATTATTGTTGGGATGTCTGGGTTTTCAATTACATTAAACATTTTTTGCAAGCTTTTCGCCTCTAAGGCTGCCATGGTTTCCCAAACCCTTGCGTCTATTTGAGTTGCTGCCTCTGTTCCAAACTTTTTCTCTATTTCGAGGAAGTAGAGGCCATCAACCCGCCACAAGTTTCTAATTTGGAGGAAGAAGAAGTCGAGAAGCCTTTCCAACGGCGTTTCAGCCAGCAACTTGCGGTCTTCAACGCTTCCAGAAGGATACTCAGCCATAGCATTTCACCTAACCAAGATGAGAATGTTCCAGCCTAAATAAATTTAAGTCCTAGCCATAAATGGAAAGGCTAGGATAGCAGCTTGCGTTCTAAAGTGTAGCATTATATATGCAGTTTTTACTATTCTATCTGTGTAGGGTGGAACTTTGAAGAGGACGTACGTCATTCTTGGAGCGTTAGCAGTGGTCGTCCTGCTCTTTAGTATAGCTGGCGTATGGTTTTTCTATTCCCGTTTTAAGACGCACAGAGAAAGTTTCGAAGACGATTTTGGAAATTGGTCTGCAAACGCTGATGTGCCTGAAGACCCAAATAACCCGGGGCATCCGGTGGAATGGTATATAAAACGCGTGGCAAAAGTTTCACGTTCTGGAAACTATTCTCTTGAGTTATTCATAGATGGGCGGCAAGACGATGGAACCGTTTGGATAGAACATAAAATAGAGGCAAGGAAGCGTTTACAAGTTAAGGTTTCCTTTTGGCTTTACAACACGGAGGAAAGCATAAACACCAGGGCAGTTGTTTGCGCTTATATAGGTGTTGAAAAACCCGACGCTGAAGAGGATTTTTATGTTCTCGGATCCGCCGATGAGGTTGCTGGCTGGAGAAACTATGCATATACCGTATTTCTTGAGAATGCTTCCAGCGTAGACGTGTGGGTTGCCGTTGGGATTTCGGTGCGCTGGGAAACCTACTTGACCTACTACATAGATGAAGTTGAAATAGAGGTTTTCGAGCCTTTCCTTTAGGGGAAGCGTCGCAAGCTTTAATATGACGGTTGAGAATCAACCTTTATTTTAAGTGGCGGCGGCTTGGAACAGCTAATAAAAACAGTGATTCTCGGCATTATCCAAGGCTTAACAGAGTGGCTTCCCATTTCCAGCACTGGACACTTAAAAGTTGCCGAAAGACTTTTGAGGCTATCTGCTCCATTAGTTTTTGATGTTGTTTTGCATGTGGGAACTTTGGCGGTTATATTAGCCTTTTTCAGAAGCGATGTTAAAGAGGTTTTGGCGGCGCTTGTCCGTTTGGATTTTAAGACGGATTATGGAAGGCTTATCCCCCTTATAGTTGTTGGAGTCATCCCCACAGCCCTTATTGGGCTGTTGTTAGACGTGTTTTTTGAAAGTGCTTTGCAAAGCCTTTCAACCATAGCCCTAGCCTTTATAATTTGCGGCTTTGTGCTTTATGTGGCAAAATTTGGAAGGGAAAAAACTGATAAAATCGGTTTTAAAGAAGCTTTGCTGGTGGGCGTTGCCCAAGGATTAGCTGTTGTCCCCGGGCTTTCGAGAAGTGGGCTAACCATTGCTGCTGCACTCTTGCTTGGGATTAGGCGGAAGCAAGCCTTCAAGTTCTCCTTCCTCCTATCCATGCCGGCAGTGACTGGAGCCTTGGCTTGGACTGTGTACACGGAGTTCGGCGAGTTGGCCGCTTCAAACGTTGGTTTGGTTGAAGTTGTTGCTGGAGCTGCTGCGGCTTTGGTGGTTGGCTACACGGCTTTAAAACTGCTTTGGAGGGTGTTGGCGAAAGGAAAATTCCACTTTTTCGCCTTTTACTGTTGGGTTTTAGGCGTTTTTCTGGCTTTAGCCCTCTTTTACGGTTTTATCTAGCCATTTAGGCTTTCCGGAAAGAAAATCTGTCAGGAACTTTGCAAACTCAGTGTTTTCGGTGTAGACTTCGGCGATTTCTCCGTTTACAAGGATTTTGAAGCCATTATTGAGAGTTTTGGCGATTTCTTTGGCTATGCCAGCTTTCCTACCACCATCTTTAAGGTTTTCTTTTAAAAGTGAAACGGCGTCCACGTGTTTCCGCTTAACTTCCACAACCCATCTCCCATTTTCAATGTACGGTCCAGAAACAGTTTCCGGGTTGGCTATATGTTTAGTCAAAAACCTTTCACAGTCCCCGTTTTTCTCCAGCGGAGGCCCAAGATGCCGTTTGACTGGCGGAAGGATGCGGCTTTCAAGCTCAAATATGAAGGCGTTTAGGTTTTCCTCGTCACTCCAAACTGTATGCCGCAATATCACGAAATCGTTTGTTTCTAGAAGATTGGCTAGCGAACGTTGGGACTTGTAGAGTTGCCCCCATAAAACGTCTGGAACCGCATCTACTCTGCCAAAAACTACGAAAATAAGTGCGGAGCCACGGTTCTGTAGAGTTTCCTCAAGCTTTTTAACCGCTAATGGTTTTGTTTCCGGCGGATAGAAGAATTTTAGGCTTGGGTTTTTAAAGAAGGCGCGGGATGCTGCCACAAAAGTGTATAGCTTTTGGGGTTGCACAGCTGAAGCCACGTTCCGCCCCATGTCAACTGGGTCAACGATCACTAGAGGCTCGTTGAACAGCAGTTGTAGTTCGTCTTCTCTGCCCTTGTAATGGTTTTCTATGTCTATGACCATTCGCTGTTTATGTTGTGCGAAAGCTCTCAAAACATTCACGAAAGAGCCATAATGGATGATGAGGAGTTCGCATAGGTATCCGCTAAACCCGCCGATTTTGATTTCTGCACCGTAAACACCTATGCCCTTCATAAACTTCTTCAATAGGCGGACTTCGCCCCGCATTTGAGGCCTCAAACATTTTTTCACATAGTCCGTGTGATAGGGTGTGCGGTCTGTGGCGCTTAGCCATTCTCCACGCTTAGTCTCATAGCATGGCACAATGTTGACGCGGACACCTTCCACAAAAGCCTCGAGATATGGGTGTTCCGCAAACCTCTCCACTTGTTTTGCTCCTTCCGTGGCTTTCCTAGCTATTTTTAGGGCAACCTCGCCGAGGGCGAAGCGCGGTATACTCGGGGGCAAGCGCATGAAAATGTCTATGTCGGGTTCTCCGCTTAGCCACGTGTCCTTAGCCACAGAACCCTCAAGGCGCACCGTCGCTTTAACACCGAAGTATTCCGCCGCTTCTGCAACCTTCTTCTCCAGCGTTTTTGCTAAGCGCTCTATTTTTTCGCGTTCCTCCAGTTTAGGAGTTATCTTCTCCAGAACCGTTTTGCAAACAATTTCCAACGTTTCTTGCACTGGCATCAAGTTCAGCCCTTTTTCAGCCTTTTGGACAGTACTCCCTAAGCGTTGTGTAGATGGGGCCTTTTGGCGTTAAGTCGCTTCTCTTAAGCCTTAAGCAGTTGGCTTTGACAACGCCAAACTCGAAGTTTACATTTTCCGTCAAGCACTTGGCAAGCTGCGCTTTGTTGCGTCCAGACCTTACACGGGCAATCGTCAAGTGGGGGCTAAACCCCTTCAAGTCTGGAGCGAAGCCCAAACTTCGGAGGAAAGGCTCCAATTGTTCGAAGATTCCTCGAAGCTGGACGGAACCCTCCCTAATCCCAGCCCAAACAACCCGTGGGTTCCGGTTGTTTGGAAAAGCACCTAAACCCTGAATTTTAACAGTGAAGGGAACAAACTGAACTTTGCACATTCCTTCGTAAATCCGATCCACCATGGCTGGCGTTATGTTGCCCAGGAAACGCAAGGTTATGTGAATGTTTTGCGGCTCGACAAACTTTAAATCCGCGCCTGTTCCAGCCAAAATCTTCTGCATTTTCGTGATGTTTTCTAAAACGCTGGTGTCTTCAATGTCGAAGGCTATGAAGCTTCTTATTGTTTCCGGCATCCATCATTCCTTCGCACATCTCTTAAGCAGACAACTCGCATAAATGCTTTTAACTGCTTGAGACGCATTGCTATTATAAAATGGCGAGAAGGGCTTTGATTGGTCAGCGAGAAGCTTGTTGTTGGTTTAGCTGGAATGCCTGGTGCTGGAAAATCTGTTGTGGTTAACGTGGCGAAGGCTCACGGCTATGGCGTTGTTGTTATGGGCGACGAAGTGCGAGAAGAAGCCAAAAAACGGGGTTTAGAACCTACGCCCGAAAACCTTGGCCGTCTTATGTTGGAGCTAAGGCGCATGGAGGGTGAAACCGTCATAGCCAAAAGGTGTATCCCCAAAATAGCTGGGATGGCTGAAGGCAAAGTTATCGTTGATGGCGTTAGAAGCCTTGCAGAGGTTGAGGAGTTTAGGCGACATTTCCCACGGTTTGTGCTTGTGGCTGTGCATGCCTCGCCAGAGACACGCTTTAGGCGGCTTTTTCATAGACGGAGGAGCGACGACCCCAAAAGCTGGGAAGTTTTCCACGAGCGGAACATGCGGGAGCTCAGTGTGGGACTTGGAAACGCCATAGCCCTAGCCGAGTACATGATAGTTAACGAGGAAAGCTTAAGCGCCGCTAAGAAAAAGGCGGCTGAGGTTTTGAGGAGGATTGAGGCGAAATGGATGAGGTAGAAGTTTACGTGGAAGTGGAAATAAACCCAACCGAGTCTGAGGATAAAGTGAAAAGGGCTGTGGAAAACATGTTCGGCAACATTCCAATCCAAGTAAAGTCGCTGGTGAGGGGAAGCTTGCTAACAGCCGAAACAAAGGGTTTCGAAGCCCTAACAAAGCTTTACAACTTGTTGAGAAGGGAACGCATCCGCGATGCAGCCCGAGGCGTCCTATTTGAGGGATTAAGCGAAAACACCATAACGTTCTATTTGAACAAGCAAGTGGCCTATGCCGGACATGTGTCTTTTTCTAAGGCAGTTGCAGAGTCACCCCTAGGCCCAATAAAAGTGCAGATTAAATGCAACAATCCAAGACAGCTTATTGATTGGCTGGCGCCAAAAACAACCCAATAGGAGTACGCTGCCGGCTGGTTTCAGGTTTGTCCACTAAAGCAACAATAACTGACAGGGGCGCTGTGATTCTCGGCAAGAGTGTGGCATGCGATGCTCATGACGAAACAAAACCACTTAGGGTTGTTACCCACGCGCATGCGGATCATATGATTGGTTTGCAGCAGAGCCTCCGCACATGCGAGAAGGTTTTGATGACCAAAGCCACGAAAGACTTGATTGATGTTATGCGAAGCCCCCTCTTCCTAATGGGCGGATACGTGGAAACATGGGACTATGGTAAATCCATGCGTTACGGCGAGGAAAGCATAACTCTTTTCCCGGCGGATCACATTTTGGGCGCGGCTCAAGTGCTTGTTGAGGACGCTGAAGGCACAAGGATCGTTTATACGGGGGATTTTAGGCTTGAAGGAACACCGGTACTGGATGCAGACATTCTCGTAATAGAAGCCACATATGGCAGCCCGTCGTGTAGGAGGCCTTTCAACCGAGACATTAAAGAGATGCTTGTTTCCATAGTGGAGGAAGGCCTAAAACATGGCCCGGTTTATGTTTTTGGCTACCATGGCAAACTTCAAGAGGTTATGCAGATCCTACACGAGGCTGGCTTAAACGTTCCATTTCTTGCCCCTGAAAGGGTTTTCCAAGTGTCGAAGATCTGTGAAAGACATGGAATGCATATTGGACGTGTGCATAGGCTTGAGGAGAAGGATTTTCGCGGCATGCTTGAAAAGAACCAGCCTTGCGTGGCTTTTTATCATATGGGTTCGCGGGGCAAGGTTGGACGGGGATGTTTCTGTGTTTATGTGAGTGGCTGGGAGTTTGACATGCCATGCCGCGAAATCGCCGACAAAGAGTACGTTATAGCTCTCAGCGATCACTCGGACTTTGACGGCTTAATGGAGTATGTGAGGCGCTCAAAGCCAAAATTTGTTATTACTGACAATTTCCGTATCGGCTATGCCAAAACTTTGGCTAGGCACATTCAACGGCGTTTTAATGTTCCGGCGGTGGCGCTTCCCATGCGGTAGTTTTTGGGGATGTTTGTATTAAGTATTACTACACAAGATTTATTTTCTATTCTGCAAATTTATACTATTAAGTTCGGATACAGATTCCGAACTCGCATGACTTAAATAAGAAGAAACCAGACCCATCGGATGGCGGAAAAAGGGCATGCCCTCCCCACTACAACCAGAGTTCTTCGTATTGGTAGGCATAGACCTATTTCTAGCCATGAGCCTCTTGACATGCCTCTTGGACCGCCATTTTGCATGGCAGTTGCCCTATGTCTACCAGCTGGCAGCTGGCTTCGGCCACCTCATTGTAAGCCGCGAATTCATGGCTTCTTTCGGCGAGTACATGCGCTTCTGGTATAGCCTCCTATATTTGGCGGTAGCCCTAACCAACATTGTAGCCTTAAACGTTTACCTAGGCGTAATCAAGAGGCTCATGGACTATGCGAGAATCTTCATGGCAGCCGTCACAGTTCCATCGCTTACATTGACGGTTTTCTTCTTATCCAACTATGCGGAGGTGGCAGTTCACCCGCTTGTTATTTTGCCTCAAATGGGCTGGGAAGCCGCCTTCGTGGGCATAGTGGCCTTCGACACCCTCGTAGTGGGGCTGGGCACCTACGTCTTCTTTAAGCCACGATGGTGGTACATAGCCCTAGGCGCAGGCGCAACAATCACCATAGCAGCCGCCTACGCCGCCTACAAGCCTTCGTGGGGAGAGGCAGCCTTCATTGCATCCGCCACAACCCTAGCAATAGCCTGCGCCATAGTCCTAGCCCTAAGCACCTATGTCCTCGTAAAAATCTGGATAGAAACCCTAAAAGAAAGAAAAAACGAAAAGGAGGTGAAAACATAAAATGAAAACAAACATTAGAAAAATACTAAAATTTACAAAGTTGCTGATAACATCACTGCTAATAGCCACGGTAAGCGCACAAATTTACGATTACATGTACCTAAATGCGAATGTCGGGGTTCAGGGGATGGCGTTGGATTATTGGTGATGATGGCAGCTCAGCGGGGACTCAAATTAACGGAGTGACAGCGACGTTAACTAGTCTAAAAGGTCCACCGAATGGTACACGAATATACGCAGATCCAGTAAGGCTCAAAAATACCGGAGCAAATAATGTAACTTTTGATTTACTAATAGACACCGTCAGTGGAAACACTGAGTACTTAAATTCCATAATTGTCAGAATCTACAATACTAACTCCTCCGCTTGGGTACAAAATGTTACCATTTGGGGCAATGGTGGAAAAGGAAGCGATGTACCTAATTTATCAATAAGCAGCGGCCATGTATGGCGATTCCAGTGGGAAATTACATGGAATGCCGACGCAACTACGTCCCACAGTGGAACAGTTAATCTGAAGATAAAGGTGCCAGCAGTCGCCTAAACCCAACTTTCTTCTTTTTATTATTGGTGGTTCAAAATCAATGAATGGGCAATATAAGATAAAAAAGATATGCTGTCTTTCGCTAGTTATAGCCATGCTCGTTTTTTCTTGCTATCTCCATAACTGTGTCCTCGGAGAGGTATATGATTTTATGAGTGTTGGATCAAATATTGGGTGCAGTGCACCATCTGTGATTCTTCAAGAGGGACTTGATGATGTAAGTTTAATTTATGCTAATTGCACAAGCGCAAAAATAATCATAGACGCAACAACGGAGTATAAACCTACAATTACACCCTCAGCATTGTTAACAATGTTTCCGAAAATTATGAAATTAGGCTAGAAGTTTATGATCATCAAAACATTAGCCGATTATCAAACTTGACAGTACTACTTCATGATAATAACACGTTTGTTACACAGATAGTCATTGAAAACGGTGTCATAACACAAGCAAGCGGTAACTTCTACATTTTAAATGGCTTCTCAACGGCATATGTGAAAGTTGAAAACCTCAAAGAGTCTCAAGATGGGGAATCCCATCTTTATGTTTATCTTAGAATAAAAATCCCTAATGGAACAATCTACACCTTATACTTCATCACTTTTGAACTGAATTAAGTATGAAGATTGTTTAATTAGACGCCTAAAAAGGGGAAACTTTTTATCTGTCTTTTTAGTATTACTTTTTGGTGAGAATTTGAGTAAGTATACCACGGTTTCCACGAAAATTCCTCAAGAACTTAAGGAGAAAATGAAAGAGTTGAAAATTAAACCCTCTAAACTATTAAGGAAAGCAATAGAAGACGAGGTTAGAAGAAGGGAAGCTGAAAGGCTTAAAGAAGAGATTGAACGGCTTAAACCTGTTCTCGACAAGGTAAGCATTGAAGAAGTTGTTAAGGGCGTAAGGGAGGATAGAACACGAGGATGAAATACCTTTTCGACTCTTCCGCAATATTCAAAGCCGTAAAAGAGAATAAGGTTGAGGTGCTTGTTGGAAACTGCACGTTAGAGCTGGCAAGATATGAGCTTGGAAATGTGTTATGGAAGAGCTTAGCCCTTGAAGGAAAAGCCAGCGGTGCGGAGATTAAAAGCCTTGCGAAAATTGTTAAGCGGGTTTTAAGCGTCATGGAAGTTTTGCAAATAAGCTGTAGCGAGGAGGAAATATTAGAAATTGCAAACAAAACGAAGATAACTTTCTACGACGCAGCCTATGCTTACCATGCGATGGCGAAAAACCTAACATTAATAACCGAAGACACACAACTTCTGAAGAAGGTGGCACCCAAAATAAATGCTTTAACTTTAAGCGACATTACCAGATAAAACGCGTTTCAGAAACTTGTTTTCCGCCAAAGTTTAAATGCAAAGCGCCCAAATAATGCTTTCATTACAATATGCAAATATGGAGGATTAGGCTTATGAGCAAATCTTCGTTGTTTTCGGGTTTCTATAAGCTTAGTCCAAAAGAGCGTTTGCAATTCGTTAAGGGGTTTGCTGACTTAACCGATGAAGAATGCGCTTTAGTGCAGAATACTGGTAGTCTGCCCTTAGATTTGGCTGATCGCATGATAGAAAATGTTGTAGGCGCCATCCCAATACCATTGGGCATTGCTGTAAATTTCCTAATTAATGGTCGGGACTATTTGATTCCAATGGCTATTGAAGAGCCTTCTGTCGTGGCTGCAGCTAGTTATGCCGCAAAAATGGTTAGGGATGGCGGAGGCTTTCACACTAGTAGCACGCCGCCGATAATGATTGGGCAAGTGCAAGCCGTGGGCATAAAAGACCCATATGCGGCTAGGCTTCGCATATTGCAGTCTAAAGACGAGATTTTAAAGAAGGCTAACGACCAAGACCCGGTGCTGGTTTCTGTGGGCGGAGGCGCCAAAGACTTAGATGCCAAAGTCATTCACACCGTACAAGGGCCAATGGTTATTGTGGAGTTGCATGTGGACTGCCGAGATGCCATGGGTGCTAACGCCGTAAACACCATGTGTGAGGCTGTCGCCCCACTGGTTGAGCGGATAACCGGCGGCCGCGTCTACCTACGGATAATTTCGAATTTGGCTGTTAAACGTCTTGCTAGAGCATGGTGCGTCGTGCCAAAGGAGACTGTGGGCGGCGAAGATGTTGTGGACGGCATTGTGAACGCTTGGGCTTTCGCAGCGGCTGACCCGTTTAGGGCGGCCACCCACAATAAGGGGATTATGAACGGCATAATCGCCGTTGTAATTGCTACGTGCAACGACCACCGCGCCGTTGAGGCTGGAGCCCACGCTTATGCTGCCAGAAGTGGCCACTACACAACGCTTTCCACATGGGAGAAAAACGAAAACGGCGACTTGGTGGGCTCAATAGAACTGCCCATGGCTGTTGGCATTGTGGGCGGGGCTGTGCGCACTCACCCAATAGCAAAGATCTGCCTAAAAATCTTGGGCGTTAAAACAGCCAACGAGTTCGCCGAAGTTTTGGCGGCGGTTGGATTAGCCCAAAACCTGGCGGCGTTAAGGGCTTTAGCCCACGAAGGCATACAACGTGGCCACATGGAGCTTCACGCCAGAAACATCGCCATCATGGCGGGCGCCACAGGCGAATTAATAGACCTAATCGCCCAGAAAATGGTGGAAGAACGCAGAATCCGCGTGGATAGAGCCAAAGAACTCATTGAACATTATAAGGCAACGGGAAAAATCTAAAAAGGCTAGCCAGCGCCCATTTAAAAGCGGCGGTTAAATGAAGGTCCTTCCAGGGCCAGCCTCGAAAGAGCTTGGCGAAAAAATCGCTAAAATTTTAGGTGTTGAGCTAGCTCCTGTCTTTTACAAGGTTTTTCCAGACGGCGAGTCCTATGTGAGGATTGAAGGCGCTGTTGAAGGCGAAACCGCAGTTATAGTGCAGACCACAAGCCCGCCGCAAGACCAGCGGTTAATCCAGTTGGCTTTGATGGTGGACGCTGCTAAAAGGCATAACGCCAAAACCGTCGTGGCTGTTGTGCCTTATTTGGCGTATGCCCGCCAAGACAAAGTTTTCCTTAAAGGTGAAGCCATAAGCATAGAAGCCATTGCAAGAATGCTTAGGGCTGCTGGCGTAGATAGCCTAATCACCGTGAACATTCACGAGAAAAACGTTTTGGCAAGGTTTCCCTTCCCAGCGAAAAATCTGTCCGCCATTCCGCTTCTAGCTGAACACTTCAAACAAAGAGGGTTCGGCGACGCTTTTGCACTTGCCCCAGATAAGGGCGCCATCGGCATAGTTCAGGAAGCTGCCGCGGTTTTGGGCTGCGAGTGTGGCTATTTGGAAAAGCATCGGGACCGCTACACGGGATTGGTGAGCGTAAAGAAGAGGGAGTTCAACGTTAAGGGTAAAACAGCCATAATCTTCGATGATATCATCAGCACTGGCGGAACCATCGTGGCGGCTGCAAATCTTCTTTACGAGCTCGGAGCCGCAGAAGTCTACGCCGCATGCGTTCACCCGCTTTTGGTGGGCGAGGCTGAAAAACGCTTACGGGAGGCCGGCATCAAGGAGGTTGTCGGAACAGACAGCGTCCCCGGCCCAGTAAGCAAGGTTTCATTGGCGCCGCTTTTAGCCCAAGCCCTACGGGAGCTTTAAGGTGGCTAGGCTTTTCTTCCTATTGTCCGGCGAGCATGAAACACTGCCAGCTGCGGAACTGGAAGCCATCTTGGAAGCTGAGGGCTATGCCTACAAGGTTTCGGAGAAGCTTGACCAAGTTTTGAGGGTTGAAGCCGACGCAAAAAGTGTGGAAGCTGTAGAAAGGCGGGCAGCCCTAACAAGGCTTTGCGCCCTAGAAATTTTCACGTGCAAGGCTGATTTAAGCGAGGCTGTTAAAGCCCTACGCTCAGTAAATATCAGCGAACTCCTAAAGAGGGGCGAAACTTTCGCTGTCCGCGTGAAGCACGTGAAAAGCCACGCCAGGCATGTTGACGGAATGGCTTTGGAGCGGAAGCTTGGCGAAATAATCATAAACATGGCTGAAAATGTCAAAGTGAACCTTCAAATGCCCCATAAAACTTTCATCGGACTGTTAACAGACGACAAATTGGTCTTTGGCTTGCAATTGGCGGATGTTCCACCAAAACCCTTCATGGATAGGCGCCCAAAAAATAGGCCTTTCTTCCACCCGTCAGCTATGCCGCCGAAGCTGGCGAGGTGCATGGTGAACCTAGCGAAACCAAAAGCCGGCGAGGTGATTTTAGACCCTTTCTGCGGAACTGGAAGCCTTTTAATAGAGGCGGCGCTGATAGGCTGCCGTGTCTTAGGCGCAGATATTCAACGGCGGATGGTGAAAGGCAGCAAAGCCAACCTCGCCTTTTTCGGCATAAAACCCGAAGGCCTTATCGTGGCGGACGCCAAAAACCCGCCATTAACAAGGATCGACTGCGTCGTGGCAGACCCGCCCTATGGAAAAAGCGCAACAACCCTCAAAAGGACAACAAAACAGATAATCGAAGAATGCCTAAACGCGGTTTACAATATACTTAGCAGAAGCGGACACGTGTGCATGGCGGCGCCAAAAACCGCTGGCATAACCCAAATAGGCATATCGCTGGGCTACAAGCACGTAGAATCCCACATGGTCTACATACACAGAAGCTTAACCCGCGAAATTGTAGTATTCAAGAAAAATTAAAACAGTTCCAGCAAAACCTTTTGTGGTGATTGCTATTCTACTATTCTTTCCAGCGTAGAAGTTAGAGCACGCACAGTTTTTTCTCAAAAAGCAGCTTTTTGGCCTCCTCCTTAGTAAGAATTTACGTTTTCTTCCATATAGGATTAGGATGGATATTATTGGTACTATTAGGCCTATGGCTGCTGTGAACTGTATTGTTAACCCCCATAGGTCGAAGGCTATGGTTGCAAAGCTGGCTAACATTGTGCTCCAGAAACCCCATTTACTCCTTTTCAACAAGCCATAGGCAGCGATAAGCCCTAGAATTCCCAGAAAAAGAAACATCACAAAAAGAATGACGGACGTTGTTGATGAGATAGGCGTGTCCAAAAATTTTCCCATTCCTTCTGGTGTGCCGACCGCTGCGAAGCAGAGTCTGCCTATGGACTGAACAAGCCATAGAAAACCGACAAAAATTATTGTTTTGTCCCTTTTTATGGAATTAAACATTTTTACGCTTCCTTTTTAAGCTGGTTGGCTATGCTCCTTCCAAACTCTTTACATTTAGATAGTTCGCCTTCTACGATAGGTCCTTTAATGCCTTGAACTTTTATGGATAAACCGGACATTATCCGCATTAAGGCTGGAGCTTTTTCGCTTATTCGCTTCTCCATTTTCTTCACGGCTTTTTCGAAGTCTTTCTCCATTTGACACTCTCCACGGCTGAAGCCGGGAGATTCTTGCTTCTAAGGCGTTCATCGATTGGTTGTTCATAGCCCTTCTAGGCTCCCACCTCATCCCATTCCACCTCAGAAGCAAGGGCTGTGCCACCAGCCCGTTAACGGCTTCTT
>Ga0209225_1000378_pt1 | contig 53498 bp, 55 predicted proteins | sample WasSprMetagenome_FD_184732 | JGI IMG/M metagenome (GOLD analysis project Ga0209225, IMG submission 184732) | Sulfidic aquatic microbial communities from Washburn Spring, Yellowstone National Park, USA - WS (SPAdes) (version 3) | ecosystem: Environmental > Aquatic > Thermal springs > Hot (42-90C)... | reverse complement strand
GAGTGTGGTTATCGGTTCATGACCCCTGCGATGGCTGCTGGGTTAACGGATCATCCTTGGTCTGTCAAAGAGCTATTGACGGTTTTGCCGTTGCCAAGTATTAGCAACACTTAATGGGGAGACTACCTTTATTTGGAATTGCACAATTGGTTCACAAGGAATGCCGCCTTATCAGGATGGAGGTGGTGTGAAACACATGGATTACGATAAAGCCTTGGTTGTGGAGGGGATCACGAAGAGGTTTTCGAGGAAGAGGAAAAGGGAAGGGGTGTTTGGGAAGATCGGGTTTGGATACAGGATTCAGAAGAAGGCCATCGATGGGATAAGCTTCTGCGTGGATAGGGGGGAGATATTCGGGATCGTCGGGCCGAACGGATCTGGGAAAAGCACCCTGATAAGGGTTATCTCCACCCTCCTCATCCCGGACGAGGGGAGGGTTACGGTCTTCGGCCACGATGTCGTTAAGGAACCGATAATCGTGAGGAGGATGATAAATAGGGTATCCCCGGATGCCGCTTTCTTCAAAAAGCTATCGGCCGTGGAGAACCTCGCATATACGGCAAGGCTTTATGGGATAAGAGCCAAGGAGGCGATGGGGAAGATAGAGGAGATCCTGAGGAAGCTCGACTTCCCAAGGTCAAGGCTTACGGAGCCGATGGAGAACTTGTCTAAGGGGATGCAGCAGAAGATCGCAGTTGCAAGGGCATTTCTGACATCCCCCGTGCTCCTGTTGCTCGATGAACCCACCGTCGGCCTCGATCCGAGGTCGAAAAGGTCCCTCCAGGAATTCATCCTCAGGATAAGGGATGAACACGACGCCACGATAGTCCTGGTAACCCACGATATGGAGGAGGCGGAGAGGATCTGCGATAGGGTCGCTATAATAGACGAGGGCAAGTTCGTGGCGATGGGAACGGTCGAGGAGCTAAAGGAGCTATGTTCCGATAACGGATCCATTAAATCCCTCGAGGATGTGTTCATAGCGCTGACGGGCAGAAGCATGGAGGAGGCGGAGGAGGATGATGAGGATTTCTGAGAGGATATCCGCCGAGATGCTCGTTTTATACGCCTTCATCGGACGCCAGTTCGCCCTCTACAAGAGATACTGGCACTGGGAGCTCATGTGGATCGCCTATACCTTCGCCAATACCTTGGCCATAGGTTTTTTAGGGAGCGGGGTTGGGATGGTAACGGGTCAGGAGGTCGATTCCAAGACCCTCATAATATATTTGCTTATAGGATCCCTTATGTGGGGATACCTCGCCGGGCTCTTCTGGGAGGTTGGGAGCGTAGTATCATGGGAGAGATGGGAAGGGACGATAGAATACACCTTCATGGCCCCTATATCCAGGATAACGCATCTTATAGGGATGTGTCTCTTCGCCATAATCTATGGGGTTCTGAGGACGGTCCTTATACTCGGGGCGGTGGCCATCTTCTTCGACCTCGACATAAGCGGGGCCGATCTCCCTGGAGCGCTCCTCATCCTCGTCGCATCAAGCGTATCCCTTGTGGGGATCGGGATGATGGTCGCTATCCTCCCACTCTTCTCCCCCGAAAAAGGAACTCAGATAATGGGGATAATAGAGGCCCTGATACTTATGGTGTCCGGGGTCTATTATCCTATCGATGTATTGCCGTCCTGGATGAGGTGGTTATCTTGGATATCTCCAGCTACCTATACGTTAAGCGGGATGAGGAAAGCCCTCCTTTCAAAGGAAGGGATATCCGGACTTTTCCCCGAGCTCGCTGCCCTTCTCTTAATGGGCCTGATAGCCGTTCCCCTTGGATTCCTTGTGTTCTCATGGGCGGAGAGAAGGGCTAAAAGGATAGGGATGCTTTCGAGGAGCGGATAAAGGATGAAGGTTGTGATAGTATTCATCATAGGGGTTATCTTCGGGGCCTATCTACTATGGAAGATCATGGTGGTTGCAAGGAGGATCCTTTCCAGGAGGCAGGTGGAGATGGGGATGATAGCGGAGGAGAGGGCGAGGGACCTTCTTTCAAGGCGGGGGTATAGGATAGAGGAGGTCAAGCCGGAGGCGGACGTGGAACTCATAGTGGATGGGAAGAGGGAGAGGGCGAGGGTCCAGGCGGATTTCCTCGTTAGCAAAGACGGATCCAATTACATAGCCGAGGTGAAAAGGGGGGAAGAGGCGAGGATCCCTCTTTCCCCAAGGGTCAGAAGGCAGTTGCTCGAGTATTTCTTGGCCTTCAGGCCTGATGGGATGATATTCGTCGATATGGAGAACGAGAGAATACACAGGATCGATTTCATCCTGGATGTAGGTAGAAGGCGATGAAGCTTCCTCCACCGCTTGTCTTCCTTTCTTCCCTTTTCTTCCTCCCTCCATCTGCGTCCTGGTCCGTGACTTGGATTGCGGATGTGGGGTCAAAGGTGGATATAGGAGTTGTGATGGGGAGCCTTAGCCCTTCCGAGCCGAAATGCCTCGACATATCCCTCAAGATAACGCCTTCGGTGCGGTTCAGGGATGGGCCGGATGCCAAGGGTGAGCTTTTCCTGAGGAGGGATGGATATGGATATGGCTCCTTCAGGCCGTCTGAGGAGCTTTCCGGGGAGATGACGTTGAATTGGGCCATAAGCCGAAAGCTTTCCATCTCCTCCACCTCATACGTATCCCTTATCAGGAATGGGATAATGATCGGGGAATTAGATCCGGAGGTCAGGCATTTCGATGGCGGCGAGAGGGAGATGACATTCAAGCTCGGATATTCATTGCACCCGATGATACATCCATATGGCGTTATTGAGCTTAAGGGATTATGGGCTAAATACGAGGAGGAAGAAAAGACCATATTCTGGAACGGCATCGTAATAGGGGTTCTGATCCACCATCGGTTCCTCGGCGATGGAAGGCTGGAATATAGAACCGGGGAACTGATATCGGATAATGGGGTAGGGAGGGCAGGGGAGGGATTATCCCTATCCTGGAGCGGATCGATAAAGGGGATGGTTGCCTTATCCTCCGGGATCTCGACCCTTTCTACGATCGGGGGTGAGGAGTGGAAGACGATGAAAGGGGAGTTCGCCATAGCTTTCCGGCTACCAATGGATGTATACCCATCCGCATCCGTTATAGGGATCCTCTACCTGCCGAAAACCCCATCCGGGGGCGAGAGATATACCGTGGCCATAAAGGTTGCGAAGAGGATATCCCCGGCGCTTTCCATCGCCTCGGGGTTCTTCCTCAATACCTCATCTTGGAATACGGACGGTAAGAAGGGTTCCTTCTCCAACGTAAGGGAGACGATCTCCATATCGCTCTCCCTATAGATAAAAGCCTAAGGGGAATGGAAGATGAGGGATAGAAGGTTCAGGAGATGGTTTCAATGGAAGCTCGCCATCGCCTCCGGGCTTCTCGTCATGGGCGTCCTTGGGATCTCCGGATGGATTTACTACATCTTAGCAAAGGGGGTGTTGGACGAGGAGCTTGGGAGGAGATTGCTTTCGGCAGCGAGGATGATCTCCCTCGACACGGACCTTCTCTCTTCCTCCGTCTTCCTTCCGGGGGATGAGGGGACGAGCTTCTATAGGGAGCTATCGATGAGGCTTGCGGTGATGGCCAATGCCGCGAACGTCGAATCCGTTTACATATTCGATAAATCCGGGAAGGTCCTCGTCCACTCGGATCCGAAGGTCTCGATAGGCTCGAAGCCTATATCTTTAAGGGTTGGGGAGCCGATCCTCGAGGCGGTGTGGAAGGGGAAGGGGGTTTCATCCCCTCTTTACAAGGGTCCTGGCGGCAGGTATTTCAAGAGCGCCTATTTCCCACTCAAGGGTCCTGGTGATATGATAGAGTTAGGGATAGGGGTTGAGGCAGGGGTTGGGTTCTTGGAATCGGTCCGGGCTATCTCGAAGAGGATGATCCTGATCTTCCTCCTCGCAGCCCTATGTGCTATGGGAACGAGCATATTGATCGCGAGGGCGCTCACATCCCCCCTTGCGAAGCTCGCAGAACAAGCGAGGAGGATATCGGACGGGGATCTATCGGCGAGGGCGGAGGTATCCTCCTCCGACGAGATAGGTTTCCTTTCCGATAGGTTCAACGAGATGGCCTCCTCCTTACAGGAGAAGGATAAAAAGCTGAAGGAGAGGATGTCGCTTCTGGAACAGCTCGCTTTTGGGGTAGCACATGAACTCAGAAATCCCTTAACGGTAATAGGGGGATATGCCACGATGCTTAAGAGGAGCTTGAGGGGGAAGGAGAGGGAGATAGCGGAGAGAATATTGAACGAGGTCGAGCTCCTCCAACAATTCGTATCGAGGTTCCTCGATTTCGCAAGGCCTCTTTCCCTGAGGAAGATGGAGGTATCGCTCGAGGATGTCATTAAAGGGGCTATAGAGGGCTGTAGGGAGACGGCGAGCTCCAAAGGGGTCCGTTTCCTAATGGAATCCGAGGGGGGATGGCCGAGGGTAATGGGGGATCGGGCCGCCCTTGAGAGGGCTTTTTCGAACATAGTGACGAACGCCCTGGAGGCCGTGGGGGATGGAGGAACGGTCAGGATAAGGGCGTGGGAGGAAGGGGGATGGGCGAAGGTGGCCGTATCCGACGATGGCCATGGGATACCGAAGGATGTCCTGGGAAGGATATTCGACCCGTTCTTCACGACGAAGGAGAACGGGATAGGGCTTGGCCTTTGCATAACCAGGAGGATAGTAGAAGGGCATGGGGGGAGGATAGAGGTCGAAAGCGAGGAAGGGATTGGAACCACATTTACCATAGTGCTTCGGAAGGAGGAGGTGATGGATCGGGATGTCGAGGATACTCATCGTGGACGACAAACCGGGGATGAGGCAGATGCTCAGAACGGCGCTTGAGATGAAAGGGCATGAGGTCCTCGAAGCTGGGGATGGGGAGTCCGGGATCGGGATAGCGCTGAAGTTCCACGTGGACTTGGCCATAGTCGACCTGAAGTTGCCCGGCATCGATGGGATAGAGGTTTTAAAAAGGCTTAAAGATGTAGATCCGGCCGTCGGGGTTGTGGTCATAAGCGCTTATGGGACGATAGACGATGTTGTCGAGGCGATGAAGCTGGGGGCTATAGATTTCATCAGCAAGTCGTCCCCCCTCGACGAGATAGAGATAAGGGTGGAGAAGGCGATAGAGGAGAGAAGGATCCTTACGGAGAGGGAATACCTGAGGGAAGAGCTGGAAAGCGCCTTTGAGGGGATAGTAGGGAAGGATCCGAAGATGCTCGAGGTGTTCAGGATAATAAAGAAGGTCGCGCCCACGAACTCATCCGTCCTTATAACGGGGGAGAGCGGGACCGGGAAGGAGCTCGTGGCGAAGGCGATCCATCTCCTCAGCCCGAGGAGGAACGGCCCATTCGTCAAGGTCAATTGCGCTGCATTGCCGGAAACCCTCCTCGAGACAGAACTTTTCGGCCACGAGAAGGGGGCGTTTACAGGAGCGCTCAAGGCAAGGAAGGGGAGGTTCGAGATAGCCGATGGGGGGACCATATTCCTGGACGAGATAGGGGATTTCAGCCCGAACGTCCAGGTCAAGCTCCTTAGAGTGTTACAGGAGAAGGAGTTCGAGAGGGTAGGGGGAGAAAAGACCATAAAGACGGATGTCAGGGTGATAGCGGCTACGAATAAGGACATAAAGAAGGCGTTGGAGGAAGGGACGTTCAGGGAGGACCTCTACTGGAGGCTGAACGTCGTCTCCATCCACATACCTCCCCTGAGGGAGAGGAAAGGGGACATACCCGACCTCGTGGCACACTTTTTGACCAAGTTAAAGAAGGAGGGATACAGGGAGATAAGGAGGGTGGAACCGGAAGCCATGAGGCTCATGCTCGAATACGATTGGCCGGGGAACGTGAGGGAGCTCGAGAACGCAATAGAAAGGGCGGTCGTCCTCGCGGAAGACGACGTCCTCAGGGCCGAGAACCTCCCGATAAGGCTCCAGGAGGAAAAGAAACCCTTAGAAGAGGTCATCTTAACCCCGGGCAAGACCCTCCCTCAGCTCCTCGAAGAGATAGAGAGGAAGATCGTAGAGAAGGCGCTCGAGCAGGCAGGTTGGGTTCAGAAGAGGGCTGCCGAGATCCTTGGGATCGGAAGGACAACCCTTCAGTATAAAATGACGAAATATGGGCTGAAACAGGGGGATGAGAGATGAAACCCGGATTATACAAGAAGCTTTCGATTGCGATCGCCTTCCTCCTTTTCCTTCAGAAGCCGGCCCTCTCGGAAATGGACGGCTTCCTCTCCTCCATGGAGGCAAAGCTCGAAAAGTTAATCTCGAAAAAGGAGGAGATAGAAAGGAGAAGGCAGATGCTGGAAAAGGAGAAGGATGCGGTATCCTGGAGGATAAGGGAGAGGGAGGAAGCGCAGATGAGAGAATACGGCCTGATCAGGGCTATCCTCCTAAATAGGGATATGTCCAAGCTTCATAAGATATCGCAGGAACTGCAATCCTTAGAGGAACAGGAAGAGGAGCTCTTGCCACAGATATCCGGTATATGCCAGAGGCTGATAGAAGGCTACAACAAGGAAATAGAAGGGTTCATAAAGGGGGCTGGGAATATACCCCTCCAGCAGAAGGAGAAGGAGATGGCGAGGATTTATTCGATGCAGAAGAAGAAGGAGAGGTGCATGTCCTTGCTTAAAGATGTTGAGATGAAGATCCAAGAAAAGCCATCGGTGCTGAGCATCAAGGCTATACAGGATCCGGAGCTCTTGGAAAGGAGGAGGCAGGAGCTGCTTGCCGAGATAAATAGGCTCGATTCTATATTGAGGGCGATTGAGAGGGAAAGGTATCTGAAGTCTTCGCTCCTTAAGATCATGGAAAGCGGATGGGAGGAGTCATCGAGGATACAGGCGATAAAGAGGAGCACGTCCACGAGGACCGTGAAACCGACAACGACCCCGACGACGGAGGAGAAGCCGACCACGACGAAGCCGGAACCTAAGGATGTCGGGGTCCTCAGCACGAAGGAAACCCCTCCTACCCTCGAGACGAAAACGGAGCCCCCAAGCGCAGAGGAAACCACGATAACCGAGGTGAAGAAATCGCTCGCTTCGGACCTCGCCAGGTGGAGGTCCGAGCTTTCCAAAGAGGGGGAAAAAGTCCAGGATATAAAGGAAAGGCAAAGGTATCTGAAGAGACAACTCGAGGAGGTAGAAAGGAAGCTTAAGGAGATAAAGGGGAAAAGAGGGGAGGTTGCCGAAGATCTGGCCGTAGCTGCCAACCTTTAGGCGATCCCAGAGGTGAAGGGAGGAGAAGGAGCGATGAGGAAGCTGTTAGGCGTTTTGGTCCTTGCTTTCGCCGTTATCGGAGGGCTTTCCATTATGGGCTGTTCAAAGGAAAGCCCATTGGCCTCGGATTCCGGAAACATAGGAAGGCTTAGCGGTCCCGGAGATGCCGTATCCACCGGCCAGAGCTCGGTGGAGGTCGTGGTGTATAACCAAGACCTTGGGCTCGTGAGGGAGAAAAGGAAGTTCAAGTTGGAGGAGGGATTGAACGAACTCAGGTTTACGGATGTCCCAACGCTGATAGACCCTACATCTGTCCATTTCAAGTGCGAGGGCGCGACCGTCCTCGAACAGAACTACGAATACGACCTCGTGGATACATCGAAGATATTGTCGAAATACATAGACCAAGTCATAAAGATCATAGCGAAGGACGGGACAAGCTATTCCGGAAGGCTTCTCTCCTTCGACGGCAGCTCCATAGTCCTAAGGCTCGACGATGGATCCATCCTATCCATACAGAGGGAGAACGTGAGGGACATACAATTCCCATCCCTTCCGGAGGGGCTTATAACGAAGCCGACCCTCGTCTGGCTCGTAGACAGCAAGGATAGCGGGGAGAAGGAGGTAGAGGTCACATACCTGACAAAGGGCATGACCTGGCATACGGAATACGTCGCCCTCCTTTCCGAGGACGACACGAAGATGGACTTAGCGGGATGGGTGACGGTGGAGAACAGATGCGGGGCCACGTTCAAGGACGCAAGCCTAAAGCTCGTCGCAGGGGAGATAAAGAAGGTGGAGGAGGTGGTGCCCGTCCTCAAGGATGTCCTTACCCTCAGGCCAGAAGGTGGATTCGAGGAGACCCCGTTCTTCGAATACCACCTCTACGTCCTCAAGGGGACGACGACCATAAAGAACAACCAGATGAAACAGATAGAGCTTATGAACGTCCTTGGGGTTCCCGTCAACAAGATCTATACGTTCGACGCTACCAAATCCCAAAACAGGGTCTCGGTTTCCATCGAGTTCGTGAACGACGAGAAATCCGGACTCGGGATCCCATTGCCGGCGGGGAAGATCAGGGTTTACAAGTTTTCATCCGATTTCGGGACCCAGTTCGTCGGAGAGGACAAGATAGGACACACCCCGAAGCACGAGAAGCTCACAGTGGAGGTCGGGAAGGCGTTCGATCTGGTCGCCAGCCGTTCCATGACGTCTGCCAAAAGCCTCGGGACGAACTCGAGGGAGGAGTCGTATGAGATAACCCTGAGGAACAGGAAGGACGTGGACGTAACCATCGTGGTTATAGAGCATCTGTGGGGTTGGGCGGAATGGGAAATAGTGAGTTCTTCGATGGATTATGTAAAGAGGGATGCGAGCACGATAGAGTTCAGGGTTCCGGTCCCGAAGGATAAGGAGGTGAAGGTGAGCTACACGGTTAGGTATAGGTGGTGAATATGCTCGAATACTCCTTCATGAAGAAGGCCATGGTGGCGGGAATCGTGGTTGGGACCTCGGATGCCATTGTCGGGACATATGTCGTCCTCAGGGGCATGTCCTTCATAGGATCTGGGATAGCCCATGCCAGCCTTGGAGGGATAGCCCTTGGGCTTATGCTTGGGATAAACCCGGTTATGACATCCGTGGCCTTCTGCCTGGCTACCGCGCTGGGGATAGGGCTGACGTCGCAAAAGGCGAGGATAAAGGAGGATACGGCGATAGGGATCCTATCCGTAGCCGCCATGGCCTTCGGCATCCTGCTCCTCGGCTTCATAAAGGGATATACGACGGATGTCCTCGGGATCCTGTTCGGGAACATACTAGCCGTGACAAACGAGGATATCCTCATAAGCTTCGCAATAGGAGCGCTCGTCATAGGGACCGTAGCGCTTTTCTATAAGGAGTTCCTGTTCATATCCTTCGACGAGGAGATGGCGAGGGCATCCGGCCTTCCGGTTGGGGCGATAAACTCGGTAATGCTTGGTCTTATTGCCGCCATCGTCGTCCTATCCCTTAAGGTCACGGGGATCATACTCGTATCCGCCCTCGTGGTCATACCCCCTGCTGCGGCCCATCAATTGGCGAAGGGCTTCAAATCTATGATCCTCCTGTCCTCGGCATTTGGGAATACCTCCGTCCTCCTCGGGCTCCTGATTTCATACTACCTCGATATGGCCTCGGGGGCGACCATAGTCCTGGTAGCCCTTGGGCTTTTCCTCCTCTCATGGGGGCTGAAGTCCCTCACGGGGATACGCGTTTAAGGGAATCCGTTACCGCCTTCCGGATAGCCCTCGTCGCCTCGACCATATCGGGGGCCATGAGGACGGCCGATATGACGGCAACCCCTGCAGCTCCGGCCTCTAAGCAGAGGGATGCGTTGGAGGCCGTAATCCCACCTATGGCCACAACTGGTATTCCAACCCTTTTGCACACGTCCCTTAAGGGGGCGAGTCCGGTTGGAGGAGAGGCATCCGGCTTGGTTCCCGTGGGGAAGATAGGTCCGAAGCCTATGTAGTCCGCACCGCTCCTTTCCGCTTCCACGGCCTCCTCGAGGTTTGTGGCCGATGCACCTATTATCTTTCCCGGTCCCATTATCCTCCTCGCTACATCGACCGGCATGTCCTCCTGGCCGAGGTGAACCCCATCCGCATCCACCGCAAGGGCTATATCTATTCTATCGTTCACGATAAGGGGGATGCCATAGGGGGAAAGGAACTCCTTAAGCTTTATCGCCGTGCGATACATCTCCCTTGTGGGGGCATCCTTCTCCCTGAACTGGATCACGGTTGCACCCCCCTCTACCGCTGCCATCGCTACATCCAGGTGGGATCTGTCCGGCCTGAGATGTGCATCCGTTATCAGGTATACGCTGAGGTCGAGCCCGCTCCTCATAGCTCCACTATCCTCGCCCTTCTCTCTACATCCTCGGGGGTAAGGCTATATATGAAGTCGAAAAGAGCGGTTTTAAACGTGGCCGGCCCCCTGGCCACCTCTGCCGCCATCTCGGCGGCTATGCCAAAGCATGCGAGCCCTCCCGCGGCGGCTATAACCGGATCCTCTTCGACCGCACAGAATGCCGCTATCATCGTTGTGGCCATACATCCAGTTCCGGTTATCGTCCTTAAAAGGGGATCTCCGTTATCCACGCCCAGGGATTTCATGGAATTCGTTATTATATCCCTCTTCCCCGTTATCGCCACCGTGGCCTTTATCCTCCTCGAAAGCATCTCTGCGATCTGAAGGGGTTCTTTAAGAGCGCCCGTGGATTCAACGCCCTTCACATATCCACTTATCCCGGATAGGGCCCCTATCTCACCTTGGTTTCCCCTGATTACGGTTACCCTTACCTCGTTCAATATCCTCATAGCGCTCGACGTCCTTAGATTCGTCGCCCCAGCCCCGACCGGGTCGAGGACGACGGGTATCCCGAGCTCATTGGCCTTCCTCCCAGCCAGGACCATGGATTCGATCCAGTAATCCGTCAAGGTTCCTATGTTCAGGACGAGCGCTCCCGCGGCCGAGGTCATCTCCTCCACTTCCTCGCGTGCATGGGCCATTACGGGAAGGGCTCCGATATGGAGGGTGACGTTCGCCGTGTCGTTCATGACGACGTAATTTGTGATGTGGTGTATTAAAGGCTTGGTTTCCCTTATCCTTATAAGATCCTGCGCTATCCTCTCCTCTATACTCACCCTATCCCCTCCCTTATAGCTCTGGATATGCTCTCGGCGAAATCTCCGACGGCCGATACGATATCCCCTTTCCCAATCCTTTCCTCTATTACCCTCACTATCGCGCTCCCAACTATAACCCCGTCCGCTATGGATGCCACTTCCCTGGCCTGATCCGGGGTCGATATCCCAAACCCTACCGAGATGGGCTTATCCGTGTATCCCTTTATCTTCGATATCATCGGCTTCAGGTCTTCCGATAGCCTCTCCCTTATCCCCGTAACCCCGGTGATCGAGGTATAGTATATGAATCCGGTGCTCGCCTCGCAGACCTTCTTTATCCTCGAATCGGAGCTCGTCGGGGCGAGGAGAAATATGGTGTTCACGCCTTCATCCGCGCCGGCCTCTATCAGGTCCCTCGCATCCTCCGGGGGAAGGTCGGCGACTATCAAGCCATCCACTCCTGAAGCCTTCGCCTCCTTCATGAACTTATGGATCCCGAACCTGTGGACGGGGTTCAGGTATGTCATGAGGGCTATCGGGATCTCGCTTTTCTCCCTTATCTTCCCGACCATATCGAGTATCCTTGGGAGCGAGATCCCCTGGGAAAGGGCTCTCAGGACAGCCCTTTGGTTCACGGGACCATCCGCTATGGGATCGGAGAAAGGGACCCCTAACTCGACGATGCTCGCACCCCTTTTCTGGAGCTCCAAGACGAGATCGCAGCTGATATCGGGATCGGGATCCCCGGCCATTATGAAGGGGATGAAAGCCTTCTTGCCCTCTTTTCTCAATTCCTCGAACTTCTTTTCTATCCTCGTCCCCATTTCCCCATCTTCCCCATCTTGCCTTCTATCACAGAAGACACGACCTCCACATCCTTGTCGCCCCTGCCGGATAGGTTTACGACTATGATCTCGTCTTTCCCCATAGATGGGGCTACCTTCATAGCATAGGCCACCGCGTGGGCGCTCTCGAGGGCCGGTATTATCCCCTCTATCCTCGAAAGCGAAAGGAATGCATCGATGGCCTCCTCATCCGTTACGGCAACGTATTCCGCCCTTCCCGTCTCCTTTAAGTAGCTATGCTCCGGTCCAACCCCGGGATAGTCCAATCCGGCGGAGATGGAGTGCGTAGGGAGTATCTGGCCGTATTCGTCTTGGAGCACGTAGGTCCTCGCCCCGTGGAGGATTCCCACGGATCCGGCGACGAGGGATGCCGCGTGTTTCCCGGTTTTCAACCCTTTCCCAGCCGCCTCCACCCCTATCATCCTGACCTCTTCGTCCTCTATGAATGGATAGAATAGGCCGATCGAGTTGCTTCCGCCCCCAACGCACGCTATAAGGAGGTCCGGGAGCCTCCCCTCCTTCCTCCTTATCTGTTCCTTGACCTCCTTTCCTATAACGGACTGGAAATCCCTGACCATCATCGGGTATGGATGGCATCCAACCACGGACCCGAGGACGTAATATGTGGTTCTGACGTTCGTCACCCAGTCCCTTATAGCCTCGTTTATAGCATCCTTCAAAGTTCTCGATCCGGAATCCACCGGTATAACCCTTGCCCCGAGCAACTCCATCCTGAACACGTTCAGGGCCTGGCGCTTCATGTCCTCCACGCCCATGTATATATCGCATTGGAGTCCGAACCTTGCGGCTACCGTGGCCGTGGCCACCCCATGTTGTCCGGCACCGGTTTCCGCTATAACCCTTCTCTTCCCCATCCTTATCGCGAGCATTATTTGGCCGAGGGTGTTGTTTATCTTATGGGCTCCGGTATGGAGCAGGTCTTCCCTTTTAAGGTATATCTTAGCGCCTCCGAGGGTTTCGGTGAGCCTTTCGGCAAGATACAACGGGGTTGGCCTCCCCGCATATTCCTCGAGGTATTTCGAGAGCTCTGCCTCGAACGATGGATCTTCCCTTGCCTTTATATATTCCCTTTCCAGTTCCTCTATGGCGGCCATAAGGGTTTCGGGGACGAACCTTCCCCCGAAATGCCCGAACCATCCGGCCTTATCCGGTAAAGAATAAGCCACCCCCTTTACCTCCTTGCGTCCTCCCCTTTCCCTTACCGTGGAGGGTTCTTAGCCCTCTCTATGAACTCCTTCATCTTCCTCCAATCTTTCTTCCCCGGCCAGGCTTCCACCCCGCTCGAGACGTCGACGCCATAGGGATATGCTATCTCTATCGCTTCCACTACGTTAGAGGGGTTTAAACCCCCGGATATTATTATCGGCCCGTATTTCCTGAGCTCCCTCGCTATCCTCCAGTCGAATACCTCCCCCGTTCCCCCGAGGATCCTCGGCCTATATGTATCGAGGAGGAAGGCGGATACCTTCCCTTTATAGATCTCCATCATCTTCTCTATGTCCTCATCCGGATTTCCGACCCTGAACGCCTTTATCGTAGCCCATCCGAGCTTTTCGCAGTAAGAAGGGGGTTCCTCACCGTGAAGCTGGCATGTGTCGAGGGAACAATAGGCCATTATCGTGAGGAGGCTCTCCAGCGGCTCGTTGGCAAATACCCCGACCTTGTTTACAAACGGAGGAAGGGCCCTCGATATCTTCCTCGCCTCTTCCACGCTTATCCTCCTCGGGCTTTCCTTAACAAATATGAAACCTATGGCATCCGCCCCAAGCGAGATAGCCGCAAATGCATCCTCTATATTCGTTATCCCACAGATCTTAACCCTCACCATCTCCGATTATATAGCGAGCATTTCGAATACCCTGTATAGCTCCGTATCTATCCTCTTCTCCTCCCTCAAGACCTCCCTCACCTCGGAGGCCTTGATAACCCCTCCAACTACGCCGACCATCTTCCCCTTCTCACCCCTTATGAGGAGCTCGACGGCAGCAGCGCCGAGCCTGCATGCGAGGGACCTGGAAAACGCCGTAGGGGTTCCCCCCCTCTGTATATGTCCGAGGACGGCCGTCCTCACGGGAAGACCTGTGTTCCTCTCTATCTCCATCCCGACCTCCTCGGCCCTCGCAGCTCCCTCGGCCGTCACAACTATGCTGCTCCTCTTCCCCCTCCTCCTCCCTTCCTCGAGCTTCTCGCATACCTTCCCCATATCGAATGGGATCTCGGGGAGAAGGACTATTTCAGCACCCCCTCCAACCGCCACCTCGAGGGCTATGAACCCCTTAGACCTACCCATGACCTCTATCACAAATATCCTCTCATGGGATTCCGCCGTGTCCCTTATCCTGTCTATCGCCTCCAACGCCGTGTTCACGGCCGTGTCGAAACCTATGCTGTAATCCGTGCCGGGAACGTCGTTGTCTATGGTTGCCGGGACCCCGATCGCCGGCACGCCCCATTCCTCGTCGAGGAGCTGAAGGCCGTGGAGCGATCCATCGCCCCCTATTATAACGAGGCCTTCTACGCCAGCCCTCTCCAAATTCCGAACGGCCTTCCTCCTCCCCTCATATGTTTCGAACTCCGGGCACCTCGCCGTCTTAAGTATGGTCCCTCCTTTGTTTATTATCCCGCTCACGGACCTTACATCCATCGGCCTCATCTGACCCTCTATAAGCCCAGCATATCCCCTTTCTATCCCTATGACCTCAAGCCCGTGATAGATGGCCGTCCTGACGACAGCCCTTATAGCGGCGTTCATCCCAGGAGCATCTCCACCTGCAGTTATAACCCCTATCCTCCTCAGAATATCTCCCTCCCAGTCCAGATCATCTTCCATCTCCCATCCACATCCCGAAGCCCGCTTATTATCCACCTCTGCCCAACGACCCTCTTCCCATCCCTCTTCTCGAGCCTATATGTGGCATTCGCCAGGTTTCCTAATACCGAGATCCTGAGATCCCTCGGTATGTATTTTCCGGAACCACTTTCCAAGATCTCCTTCGGAGATACCCCATCCTCGAAATCGGCATAGAACGATAGGACCTCCCAATTCCTGGAGTTCACAGCCGAATAAACCTTTATTATGGTATCCTCAACCCAACGGCCCTTCCCCTTCGGCATCACCTTCCTGAACATGAGGAAGGCCACGAGGAGATAGGTTATCCCTATTATGAGGAAAACCGCTTTCATCCCCGTTTACCCCTCGGCCTTTATCTTACTACGCTTCGGACCTCCATGTCAAGCCACATGGTCAGATCCCCCGGCTTCCCAGATCCTATCCCGTGGCCCTCTACCTGAACCAGGGGCATGACCTCCATCAGCGAGTTCGTGAGGAAGGCCTCGTCGGAACGAAGGAGCTCTTGAACCTCAACCCTCCTCTCTACGACCCGAATCCCATGCTCCTTACAAACCCTAATGACGAGCTCCCTCATTATCCCAGGGAGGATCCCCTGGTCCTCGGAAGGGGTTATCAAAACCCCACCCTTTACAAGGAATACATTCGTAGCGGATCCCTCGCTAAGATATCCGGACGTGTTGAGGAATATCGCTTCGTCGAAACCCTTAGATAGAGCTTCCCTCCTCGCCAATATGTTCTCCAAGTAGTTCAAGCTCTTGACCCTGGAAAGGATCGAATGCTCGTTACGGCGTGAGCTCGCGATGCAGGCCCTGAACCCCCTGGCCTTTTGCTCCTCCCCATATCTCGGAGGCCTCGTTAGAATTACGAGGTTCGATACATCCGGCGTAGCCCCGGCGAAAAGGGTTATGCGAACGGAGCCGGACCCAACCCCGTTCCTGCTTATGGTCTCTACGACGAGCTCCCCTATCTCCCCGACCGTAAAGGGCATCGCTATCCCTATAGTTCGGGCCCCTTCCTCCATTCGCCTCAAGTGGGGTTCGAGGAGGAGGGGGATGCCGTCGCGAACGAGGATCGTCTCGAAGAGGCCGTATCCATAAAGCAAGCCCTCGTCCAGCGCCGAGATCCTCGCATCCTCGGCATGAACGAAGGATCCGTTCAGGCAAATGATCACGCTCATTTCGCAAATGCCTCCCCCTTCACCCCGAACGCCCCTTCCTCAACCCCTAAGGCCTTTATAAGGGCCCTTGCCTTGTCCATGGTCTCCATATACTCTCCATATGGATCGGAATCCGCGACAACCCCTCCCCCAACCTGGAAGTATACCCTATCCCCTTTGAATACGAGCGTCCTTATGACGATGCTCAGCTGCGCATTTCCGTCGAACCCTATGTATCCTATGGATCCCGTATAGATCCCGCGCCTCACAGGCTCGATCTCCTCTATTATCTCCGTGGCCCTTATCTTCGGAGCCCCGGTTATCGACCCCCCGGGGAAGGAAGCCCGCAGAAGATCTATGAAGTCCATCCCTTCCTCCAATTCCCCTACTATCGTGGATACGAGGTGGAAGACCGTCGCATATTCCTCTATCCTGTAGAGTTCCGGAACCTTAACGGACCCTATCTTGCAAACCCGTCCGAGGTCGTTCCTCTCAAGGTCCACGATCATAAGGAGCTCCGCCCTGTCCTTCTCGCTCCTCCAAAGCTCCTCCCTTAGGTTTCTGTCCTCCTCCCTATCTTTCCCCCTGGGACGGGTCCCCTTTATGGGCCTCGTCTCCACATGCCTTCCCTCTACCTTGAGAAACCTCTCGGGGGATGAACTCACGACCTGTATCTCCCCTGTGTCTAAGAAAGCGGCCATCGGCGCAGGATTTATCCTCCTTAGCCTCTTATAAAGCTCCCACGGCTCCAATATCCTCGGGAGCGAGAACCTCTGGGAAAGGTTGACCTGGTAGACATCCCCAGCCGCTATGTATTCCTTAACCCTTTGAACCGCCTTGCAATAGCCCTCTAAATCGAAATCGGATTCCAGGAGGAGGGGGCCTTCCTTATAAAACGGCGCTTCGGCGGGAAGGGGATCCACATCCCGTCGGATCGATTCCTTTAACCAATCCATCCTCTCGGATGCCCTTATCCCAAGCTCCGGGAATTCCGTGGAGACGATCCATCCCTTTCCCTCAGCCCTATCCAAGACGATGGCGGTATCGTAGAAGCCGAGGAAGATATCGGGGGTTTGGAGGTCATCGCAGGCTATTTCGGGGATCCTCTCGATGATGCGCCCAAGGTCGTATGAGAAATAACCAACGGCTCCTCCGCAAAACGGAATTTGGATATCCGGGGGATCCGAGCGGAAATGCGAGAGGAGCGCCCTCAACTCCTCCAGAGGATCTCCCGTTTTGCGCACGACCTCTCCTCTTATATCGATCTCGATCCTATTCCCTTTGGACTGGAAGAGGAGAAACGGATCTGCGCCCATTATCGAGTATCTCCCCAGATCCTTCACGACGAGGGCGCTATCCAGGAGGAAAGGATAGGGGAGCCAGCGAATTCGTTCGAAAATGCCGATTACGTCCGATCGATAACCTATTCCTTCTACAATCGGCTTCCTCATCAGAACCTCGTCCTCAGCTCCACCCTCTTCCCGGTCCTATTCGATTCATGGGCCGCGAGCATGATCTCCACCACGTGCCTCGCATGCTCCGGCGTTCCCAAGGGCCTTTCATCCTTAAGGATGCAGTCGATGAAATGCCTATGTGGTGCGGCAGGGGGATCCTCGGGCAACATCGGAACATACCACCTCCCCCTCGAGGAGAACGATACCCCGCTTGTCCTCTTGAAAACCCTGAGGGGATCCATGAAGCTATCGAGCAGCAATACGCCATCCGTTCCGTATACTATCGTCGGCTCAACGGAGACGAGCTGTGTCCACGACGTCTCCGCCGTTCCGAAGGCCCCGTTCTCGAACTTAAGCTGCCATGTAGCGTTGTCGTCTATCCTGACCCCTTCCTCGAAGGTGCCGACCAAGCCGGATACGGATACCGCCGGTCCGAGAAGCCCGGTTATCCCGGATACCGCATAAACACCCATGTCGAAGGATGCTCCGAACTTGGCTATGTCCGGGTTATAGAACCAGGAATCCCTCGCGGGACCGCTATGGGCTATCCTCCTCCTGGCTTGGCAAGGCCTTCCTATGGCGCCGTCGTCTATAAGCCTCTTCGCCTCTTTATATACCTCCGTCCAGTTATATGGAAGGCATTGGACCTTCAGATCCCTGTGCTCGTTCGCTACCTCGACGAGCTCGTCGGCATCCTCCATCCTGGTAGTAAGAGGTTTCTGGACTAAAACGTGTTTCCCTGCCCTCAATGCATCGGCCGCTATCTTAGCATGGGTTTCATGATATGTGGCGACGATCACGGCATCCAGATCCTGTTCTAAGAGCTTTTTATAGTCATCCGTCACGAAATACTTCCTCCAATGTTTCTTCCACCTCTTGGCTGTTTCCTCGGCGGATCTTATGTTTATATCGGCGTATGCAACCACCTCCGCCTCCGGTATCTGGGAAAGATCTCTGAGGTGGAACCCATTGGCTATCCCTCCGCACCCTATGATCCCTATCCTCACCTTTCCCTTCCTCATAGGATCCTCCCCCCTTGGTAAAATCAGCTCCTTTTTTAATTATATCGTAAAAGGAGTTCGTAGTCAATCCGCGGTTGCCCAAAATCAGGGCAGGCACAGGGGCCTGCATTGGGCAGGCACGGGGGCCTGCCCCTACCAACACAAACCCTTGACCTTTTGTGCCGATATGCGCTAAAATTATATTCGGCAGAGGAACGAACTCCTGTCTATGTCAAGGAGGTTCGGAGGTATAGGATGAGGGAGTTTGCGAAGCTTTTCCCGGAATTGGAAAAGATGAACGCCGTGCTGATCCACCGAATTCCCCCAGACATGCAGATATCTTTCGGGAAGGAATTGAAGGAGGGCCAATGCGTCGGCGAGACCTTTATGATACCCAGGCCTGGATCCTGGGACTCGGAGAAGATCGGAGCCGGAGCCCCTCCCCTCAGGACGAGATACGGATGGTTGCAGATATACCACGGGGTTGGAGAAAAGGACGGGGAAAGGGCTTATAGGTTGGGGGTTGTCCTTAGCGATATAGAGGACCCTAAAAAGGTAATCTACAGGTCTCCGAACCCGATCATCGAGCCGGGAGGGGATGATGAAACGGAGGAGGAGGGATGGTATCAGAGGAAGGGGTGGGTTCCGAACGTGGTCTTCACCTGTGGAGCAGTGCCGAAATACAAAGATTCCACGGAGATCCTGGAGGATGAGGACGAGGTCCTTGTCTACTACGGATGTGCTGACGAGGTGATTTGCGTTGCGGAGGCCAAGGTCTCCGATCTGATCCCTGAAGAGGTGAGGAAGGATCCGAAGGGGTTCGGCTTTCGGACCAAGCCGAAGATCGCCGTAATGGGCTCGTGGAACACGGACGGAGGGGTGAGCCGCCACGCCACCCCCATAGTGGAATGGCTGCGGGATCACGGATATCATGTGAGGGTGTTCACACATTACAGGGAGGCGCCTCACGGCAGGCCTCTGGATGTGGAGGATGAATGGTTCGTCACCAGATGTTATGCCACCGCGGGCAGGGAAGTGGAAGGGCTACCGCCGCTCGATCCGGAACCGTTGATCAAAGCGATAGAGGAGGAAGGGATAAACCTGCTGCTCTTAGAGGATCTGGGAATGCTCCCTTGCGAGCAAATCCTGAAAATCCTTCCGGATATCAAGTCCCGCGGCGTGAAGGTGGCCTTGCTCAATCACGACAATAAGCCGAAACCAAAGGACCATATCTTCTGGAAATGCATCGAATTGATCGATGCCGTGATAGATTTCCTTCCCGAACAGGACGAGTTCATGTCCGAATTCTGCCCAAGGGATAAGATCTACCTCTCCGACTTTCCCTGTTACCCGGTTATAGAAATGGATGCCAAGGAGGCGAGGAGGAGGTTGGGACTGCCGGAGGACAAAAGGATAATCATAACCTTTGGAGAGTATGATTTTATCGCTCCGTTCAAGGTCCTTGACGAGTTGAGGAAGGACGACCCATCGATATACCTGATCGCCTTGGTCTACGACGAGGAGGAGAAGGAGGAGCTCAAAGAGAGGCTAAGGATCCTGGGGTTCGAAAGGGGATACGACGATATAAGGGTGGAGAACTCGTCGTGGATGAGAAGGGCGGAATACGTAGCCGCCTCCAATGTGGTCGTCCTCGACAAGGGGGAGAAGGTGGAGGGCGAAGGTGCCGTGCTCTCCTCCACCTGTTTTCAGGTGATCGGCTGGGGAACCCCTATTATCGCCAGGGAAAATAAGTTCTTCGCTCCCTTTAAGGGCGAGGTCCTGAAATACAGGGATGACGAAGGGGAAAGGGAGGCGATAAGGCTTGCCCTGAACGATATTCCCTTAAGGGAGAGGTTGCTTTTGAAAGCAAGGGGTTTCGCATACAGGAACTCTCCTGGAAGGGTGGCTACCAAGATAGTCAAGGTGTTCGAGGATATACTTGAGAAGCCTTTTCGTTACCCGCCCTGTGAAAAGCTGAGGAGGTTTCCGGGAAATCCGATAATCAAACCTCGCCCGGATGTGGAAATAGAGGTAGGGGGAAGGAAGATAAGATGGGAGAGGTTGGTTTACAATGCTGGGGCTGTAAGGATAGGTGGGATCACTTATATCCTGTATAGAGCGCTTGGCTACGATGGCATCTCGCGAATAGGGCTTGCCTGGAGCAGGGACGGCCTCCACATAGATGGGAGGCCGACGTATCCGATTTTCCGTCCGGATTTGGAGCATTGGGAACTTCCCGAGGATGAGGAGGGGAGGAGGAGGGATCACCTCGCAAACTACGGTATGTGCAGGGAGATAGGTGGGTGCGAGGATCCACGCCTGACGATAATAGAGGACAAGATCTATATAACCTATACGGCTTATGGGGAGATACCGCAACTCGCCCTGGCTAAGATAGATGTGGAGGATTTCCTAAGGGGAGTGAAGGAGTTCGGTTCCACCAGGGAGTGGATGGAGGTTTGGCGGAAAAACGGACCCGTATTTTACCCTCTGGACGACAAGGACGGCATATTGTTCCCGAATTTCGGATTTCGGAATTGAAAAACCCTTGTAGGGGCAGGCCCCCGTGCCTGCCCTGATTTTTGGGCAACCACAGGGGGTTGCCCCTACAAAGGAGGGATAATCGTGGATGAGGATCGAGCAAATGGGTTTGCCGGGCTTGAGCTCGCTCCAGAGCTCTATCGAAGGCTTTTAGATAGGGTGGACGAAGCCATCTTCATAGCCGATTTAGAGGGGAGGATACTCTTCGCCAACGATGCTGCGGAGAAGTTGCTCTTATATCCCAAAGAACGCCTCTTGTCGATGAGGCTTCAGGACCTCGTATCACAGGAGGATGCCTGCATGCTTGAGCAAGAGGCTTTGGATCTCCTCGAGCTCAAATCCGCCCGGATTTCCGAGATCGAAGCTATCGACGCCGAAGGATCGAAAGTCCCTGTGGAGGTCCATATACTGCCTTTCGAAGGTCCGAAAGGAGAAACCATATGGATCCAAGTCATTGCCAAGAGCTTGATGTGGAGGGAAAGGCTTCGAGAAAGGAGGAGGATCCACGAGGAGAGGTTAGAATCGCTCATACGCCTTTTCGGATCTTTAGCCCTTGAGGTGGATTTCGATCGCCTTTGCTTCCGAATCGTGGAAGAAGGGAGGAAGGTCCTCGGATTCGATAGGATGAGCTTGTGGTTCGTTCCGGAGGGGTCATACACGTTGGTTGGCACATATGGGGTAGATGAACGTGGGAACATAAGGGATGAGAGGGGGAGGGTTTTGGAGATAGAACCGGAGTCCTCGTCGGGAAGGCTCATAAGGAGGGCGGACGAATTCCTGCTAATGGAGGACAGCACGTTAAGGGACGATTCCGGACGCGAGGTCGGAAGAGGCTGGCATGCGATGGTCCCCCTCTCGAGCGAAGGCGAGGTCATCGGGCTTCTTTTCGCCGATAATTTGCTTTCGGGTCATCCCATAGAGATGGATCAGGTCAGGCTACTTCGGCTTTACGGTGCCGCCTTGGGCCAGCTCTGCAAGAGGGTTCGTGCCGAGACCGCATTGAGATCCCGGGAACGATACCTGAACGCCCTTTCGGAGATAGGAAGCATGCTCCTCCTGTCGGGGGACGAGGTTCCATATCTCGATATCCTCGGGCTCCTTGGCCCTGCAGTTCAGGCAACGAGGGCTTTCATAGCTTTCAACAGGATCTCCAATTCAGGGGATTTGGTAGCGGAGACGAAGGCGGAATGGTGGTGCGAGGCGATAACCCCTCCTGTCGACGACCCCTGTCGATGGAGCTTCTCCTATGGGTTAGAAGGCTTGGAGCGATGGAAAGATCTCATGTCCCGTGGCGATCCGATCTCGGGGAAGGCATCGGAATTCCCCGATGCCGAAAGGAGGTTCCTCGAACGGCGTGGGATCAAGGCGATTCTCCTCTTCCCCCTTTGGGCCGGGGAACGTTGGCTCGGCCTGATCGGCTTCGAAAACCATCTCGAGGAACGGGCATGGGATCCACAGGCTTTTGATTTCCTCAGGACGGCCGTCGTGAACATATCGTCTCGGGTAGAAAGGCTCAGGCTCCGTGCGGAGCGGGAATGCCTATCCCGGCTTTCGCAAAGGCTTGTCGGGGTAGATTCGATAAAGGGGATATCGGCCGTTACAAGGGAGGAGGTTGGGAAGGTATTGGAATGGGACGAGTTCCTCTTCGCCGTTTGTCATCCGGGAAGGGACGAGATAGAGTTCGCGGAGATCGTGGATAGGGAGGGGAGGGAGAGGGGAGGCCTTCCCGAAGGGGTCGGATTGGATAGGCTTTTGGAGGGGTTGGAGCCGATGGCAAGTTCTATACATGCACAGATAATGAAGGGGGAAGTATCGATGGGGATGATATCGCTTAGAAGCCTTCCCCCTGGGATCTACGGCGAAGCGGATATAAACTTCCTGAAGAGGGTTGCCGACCTTTTGGCGCAAGCGCTTGAGAGAGCTTTTGTCGAGGAAAGATTGCGCCAGGCGCGGAAGATGGAAGCTATAGGGACCTTGGCAGGAGGTATAGCTCACGAGATCAATAACCTTCTAACGGTCGTCCTCTCCAACCTCGAGCTGGCCTCGATGAGAGCCCCTTTGGATCTCGGTCGTTATCTGAAAGGAGCGACCGAGGCCGGTCAGCGGATAGCGAACTTGGTCCGTCAGATCCTAACCTTTGCCGTGCGGAGCATCGCGATCGAACGTCCCATATCCTTAGAGCCAATCCTCCGGAGCGTTGTTAGCTCCTTTGCCAAGGCCGCCGATCCGAGGATCGGGTTCGTAATATCGATTGAACCGGGGCTTTGGGAGGTCTATGCCGATCCGGACCAAATCCGCCGAGCTATGGAGGACCTTTTAGCCAACGCCCAGGATGCGATAATGGATTGCATCGAGGGCCGGTTTGCTAAAGAGCTTCCCCCTGGAGAGGGATTTTCCATATACGTATTCGCCAAGAATCTTTCCATGGACGAAGCCGCTGTGGCGATGCATCCGGAGGGCAGGCCTGGACAATACGTCCTGATTTCCGTATCCGATAACGGGCGGGGCATGGAGAAGGAGGTCAGGGATCGGATATTCGAGCCCTTCTTCACCACGAGGGGTCTTGCACGTCGGACAGGGCTTGGGCTGGCCATAGTTTACGGAATAGTCAAGCAGCATCGAGGATGGATAGAGGTGGATAGCGAGCTGGGGAAGGGCACGACGTTCAGGATCTATATCCCAAGGTATGAGGGGGATTCGGGGGTTGGTGAGGGGGGACATGGGAGAAGGGGCGAGCGATAAGGGATTCGATCTGAGGATAAGGCCGGCCGGTCCTGGAGATGAGAGGGAAATGATGGCGGTTTACCGATCCGCTTATAAGGGTCTGGAGGAATATGCTTATACCGAGCCGATGGATATCAAGAGGTATATAGAATGGCTTCGTAAAGGCGATCCAAATGGCCTTATGGTTGCTGAGCTCAATGGGAAGATCGTCGGGTTTGCTGGGGTTCACTTAGGCTGGCATGACAAGAGGATAGGAATGACGGCGGAGCTCCACGAGCTTGTGGTGGCGGAGGAGTGGAAGGGGAAAGGCATAGGGAAAGCCCTTATGATGGCCGTCCTCTCATATGCCAGATCCCATGGCTATAGTCGTGTAAGCCTTTGGGTTGGCGAGGGGAATACCTATGCTCAGCAGTGGTATAAGGGGTTCGGATTCGTGGAACTGGGAAGGGCATATGGGTGGATAAGGATGGTCTTATCCCTTGACATGGGATCGGCCACAATGCTATAATCGGGGAACCGAGAAAGCAAAGGGTGGGAGGAGGAGTGATTGTGTCCCGTCAGGAGCTTCTGGATGGTTTAAGGGATTCGGTTATAAGGCTTTCTAAGAGGGAGGCCGTCGATCTCGCCAGAAAGGCCCTTGAGGAGGGGCTGTCCCCATCCGAGATCCTATCCAAAGGGCTTTCGGAAGGGATGAGGAGGATCGGGGATATGTTCAAGGCCGGGGAGGTCTACATGCCCGAGCTTCTGGTAGCTGCGGATGTCTTTTACGCCGGTTTCGAGGTGGTAAGGCCTCATATAAAGGGGGCAGGGGAAGGGGAGTTCGTGGCGACGATGGTCATAGGGACGATATTCGGCGATGTCCATTCGGTTGGGAAGGACGTCGCATCAGCCGTCTTCAGGGCTGCCGGGTTCGACGTCGTGGATCTCGGAATAGCCGTCCCGGCGGAAAGGTTTGTAGAGGCCATAAGGGAATACAACCCGAAGATAGTTGGCCTCGGAACATATATGACGTCCACCTTTATGCATACAAGGGATGTTGTAAAGGCGATAGAGGAGGCAGGGCTTAGGGATAGGGTGAAGATAATATGCGGTGGGCCGGCCGTCGATCCTATCGCGGCGAGGAGGATGGGGGCTGACGATGCCAGCGACGATGCGTGGGAAGCGGTGGAGAAGTTAAGAAGGCTTGCCTCCGATCCATAAGGAGGGTTGAAGGTGAGCGAGGTTGTCGAGAGATGGGTTGATAGGCTTAAAGGGAACCTTCCTCCAATAGGGGATATGACCCATTGGGAGAGGATGGAAGCGGCTTTCAACCTCGAAGAACCGGATATGGTTCCGGTCGCCCCCGAGCTCGATTATTGGCAGATAACATATGCAGGATACGGACATCCGGAGATATACAACGATGTGGATAAGACCACGGATGCTTGTATAAAGACATGGGCGGACTTAAGAACGGATGCCATATGGATGTATGTGGACATAAGCCATCAGATAGAGAACTTCATACCGGCTGAGAAGAGGGCGGAGCACTTCTTCCTCAGGGGTCCTAAGGATTACGTCCTCTTCAAACCGATAGCATCCACCCTGGACGAGGCGATAGCCCTATACGAGGAGAAGGCATATGCGAAATACGCGGAGGATTCCAGGGCTGTTACCCATTACACCCCCCATATGCTTCAGCTTCTCGAGTTCCAGGAGAAGATGGATAGGGTCGTTCCGGTGATAGTCGGAGCTGCAACCCCGACGAACTACGCCGAGACCATAGTTGGGGTGGACAAGTTCGTGAAGTGGTTGATAACGGAGCCGGAGGAGAAGGTTAGGCATTACCTGGAGCTGTGCCTCGAGGAGAGGTTGGAGGCATTGGAGTTCTACAGGGATTACGCTGCGGCGAATGGATGCGAGTTCTTCTGCGCATGGGGAGGTGCGAGGACGTGGGGGCCTAAACAGTTAGAGAAGTTCATATATGTCGATGAGATCTTCATCGAGAAGGCGAAGACGATATTTAAGAACATATTCTGGCATATATGTGGCCATAACCTCCCTCAGGCGATGGAATGGGTTGCGGGGCTCGATGGGGTTAAAGCCGTCCAATACGATATGCCTTATTACTCAATGGATCTCTCATGGCCGGAATGGTTCGAGTGGGTTGCTAAGCTTTTCCAGGGGAGGAAATGCGCGATGAACTCCCCTACCACCCAGCTCGCATGCCATGGAACCCCGGAGGAGATAGAAAAGATGGTAAGGGATTTCATAGAGCACACCACCCCTTACACCACAGCGGTCGTCATGCCCGGATGCGAGATAGATTCCTATGCTCCGGTGGAAAACGTGAAAGCGATAATAGATGCGGCGAGGAAATATGGAAGGAGGTGATACTTGGATCGCAAGTTTAGGAAATCGCCTTTCGCAAACCGAAATTCACTATAAAACGAGGAGGTGCGAATGGGGAAATGGTGAACCTTCAGGAGCTTGCCGAAGCAGTGATAAACGGCAAGAGGGATAAGGCCGTTGAGCTTACTAAGAAGGCGATAGAGGAGGGCATAACTCCTAAGGAGATACTCGATAAGGGTTTGATAGCGGGGATGAACGTTGTAGGGGAGAAGTTCAAGGCCAACGAGTTCTACGTTCCGGAGGTCCTCGTCGCGGCAAGGGCGATGAAGGCGGCGATGGAGCTCTTAAGGCCTCTTCTCGTGGAGTCCAAGGTCGAGCCCCTGGCAAAGGCCGTTATAGGGACGGTCAGGGGGGATCTTCACGATATAGGGAAGAACCTCGTCTCGATGATGATGGAGGGTTCGGGATTCGAGATGATAGACCTCGGGGTGGATTGCTCCCCAGAGAAGTTCGTGGAAGCGGCTAAGGAGCACAACGCCAAGTTCGTATGCATGTCTGCCCTCCTGACCACTACCATGCCTGCGATGAAGGATACGATAGAGGCGTTGAAGGAAGCCGGGATAAGGGATAAGGTCATAGTGATGGTTGGAGGGGCCCCCCTTACCCAGTCCTATGCAGATGAGATCGGCGCGGATGGATACGCTCCGGATGCCGCAAGCGCCGTGGACAAAGCCAAGGAGCTCCTCGCTATGAAAGGGTGAGGGAAGCATGCATACATGAGGTTTATCGTAGTTGCGCTCATCGTTTCGTCCTTCTTTTCCTCATGTACCAGGGAGGAAGAGCTCGGAACCATAACGGGGAGGATAACTGGGGAGGACGGGAACCCGATCCTCGGGATATCCGTCCACGCCGTCCTTAACGGGAAGGTGGTGGGGTGGGGGAGGAGCGAGCTGGGGGGAGTTTACGTCATAACCGGACTTAAACCGGGGGTGTATACCGTCAAGGCTTGGGGCATAGGGTATGAGGACAGCATAAGGGATGGGGTTGTGGTGGAAGCGGGGAAGGTAACGGCCGGTGTGGATTTCGTTATGAAGAAGAAAGGCTCAGAAGGAGGGTAAAAGGGATGAAGGCCGTTTTCGGGATCGTGCTGATATTCCTTTTGGGATGCGCGGCCTTAACGCAACCGCCCCCAAAAGGCCCCGCCCAAGCGGTCTCCTATTCCCGGGATGTCCAGCCGATCCTCGCCTTCAAGTGCGTAGAATGTCATAGGACGGCTATTCCTGCGAGGGGCATAGCCCCAGGAAAGGCGAGGGAGGGGGTAGGAGGGCTTCCGAAGGGAGGGCTTGTATTGACCTCCTATGGATCTCTGATGGCCGGAGGTGCGAGCGGCCAGGTCGTAATACCGGGAAAGCCCCAGGAAAGCCTCATCATAGCCATGATAAGGGGTTCGGCTAAGGACAAGGAGGGGAAAGCGAGGCCGAAAATGCCTATCGGCGCAACTCCTTTGACGGAAGAACAGATACAGAAGATAGAAAAGTGGATAGAAGAAGGGGCTAAGAACAATTAGTGAATTTCGGAGTTCGGATATCCCTTAGCATAGAGCAATTTTCGTCTTTTAAAATCCGAGATCCAATAATGATTTCCGAAATCCGAAATGTCTTTACGTATTCAGCTGGGATCTCTTCTTCAATACGATCCTCTTAGCTATGGCCTTCGCTATAACCCAATCCGGCGTTGTGTTCTTCTTGAGTTCCATGGTCTTCAGCCCGACATCGCATGAGAACCTATAAGGGCAATAATCACACGCCCAATGCCCCACGGGAACGTTTGGTTCCGGAAGCCTCTTCTCCTCGACGTATCTCCATACCTCCTTCACTTGATCCAAGAGCTTCTTCATCCTTTCCTCATCGTATTCGACGTTGAACAGATAATGGACTAAGCTATCCCTATTTTCGTAGTATATTATCCCCCCCTTTATGGGGAAGTTCTGGTAATACCTCGTTATGCCCCATATGTATATGTGGCATTGGGATACATGCTCCTCTTTCGGCTCCCCAGCCTCTATTATCTGCTCGAACTCGGATGAGCTCGTAGTCTTTATCTCGACGACGTAGAAGCCGGAATTGACGAGGTCCATCATCGGGGGTATGTAGATTATGGCATCGCACTTCCCCTTTATCCTATACTCGTAATCGACAAAGGGGACCTCGCGGGCCATTGTTATTTTGGAGAAATACCTCGGTATCCTCGCATGGCCAGCAGTCCCTACCTCCAAGATCTTCTTAACCCTGGTATCGAAATCCTCCCTCGGCATTCCCAAGAGCTCCCTGGCAAGATAATGCATACAGCCCTTGGCAAGGGAGGAAGGGCTTATGAAGCCGGTAGGAGCCCTGCTCCACCTGAGTTCCGAGAGCATCTCCTCAACTACACGGCTTACTATCGCTGCCGGTCCTTCCATCTTCGGAAGCCTTCCTATAGCCCATCACCTCCCAATCCTTTGCTTTATTAGCTTAGCATATCTTCATCGCAGATGTCAAGGGTTCCGCTTAGGGCCTTTGAGGGATGGCTATCCTGGAGCCAAGCCCCCTTGGCCAGCCCTCTATCGTCCTCAGAACTATATCCCTCGCCAGCTTCCTCACAACGCGGGAAATAGCCTGCTCCTCCGACTCGGGCGATAGCCCGCTTCCACCTAACGGAGAGAAAGTGGTCTGGCCCTCCATGTTCTCCTCCGTCCAGAGGACCTTCCCATCCTTAAGGTCCTTGAGCGATATGGTAACCAACACCCATATCCTATATTCCTCAACCCTTCCCATAGAATCGTATCTCGTGGGATCGAGGAAATAGTAGCTTATCCTCCCATAGAGGATGGCATCGGCCCTGTCTTCGCTCGATACCTCAAGCCTCCCATCCGTTAGGAACTCCCTTATCACGGCATCCGTCAGCATCGTCTCGAGCCCGGCCTTGAAGGTGGCGTTCGAGAAAACGGGAACCGCTATCCTCTTTATATGAGGTGGAAGTATCGAGGTCGAGGTATAAGCACATCCCGCCAGCAGAAGGATATAAACAAAGACGGCCTTGCGGATCAAGCTTCCTCCTCCCCCTTCAGGAATATGTTGTTCGTATAAGCCCATCCTTTGCCTTCCCTTTTGAATACCGCCCTGTAGCTTCCAGGACCCGGCGCCTCGAGGTCGAATGGAATCCCCGGTTCCTTTATATCGCCACCGGCAAATATATCTCCGTTCCTAAAGAGCTCGACATGGGCGGGGAGGGGAGAGTGAGCGACCAGCCTCATCCCTGGCCTCCATTCCGCTTCACCACCTATCCCTACCATCCCGCCGTCCCATACCGCCCAGAAACGGATTCCCCTTGCCTTGCCAAGCCTTTCGTTTGCGAAGAAGGCCTTCCCGTCCTTTAAAGCCTGAAAGATCATATTTATGTCCTTCTTATCATCCATGGAGAGGGGGGAATCGAGGAGTATATGGGTCAGGATCGAGGAGAGGATGGCCTTGTAGGGGATTATTTGGACAGGCCCTACCTTTACCCCGTGAAGGTCGAGGGATCCTATTCCCGTCACATGCCTTTTCACGTTCGCCTTATCCCAGATCTCCAACGCTCCTCTGCTCGGGCCACGCATTATAGCTCTATCCGGGGAGATGATGCGAGGGAGTATGTTCCAGATCCTCATCCCTACAATCCATTGCGACATGTAGTTCCAAACCTCTATTGCATCAAACCCGTCCACATCCCACCTCGTCCAAGGAAGGGGTGTATGGATAAGGCGGAAGCTCTGGCTCTCATCCGGATGCGCTATGATCCCAAGCCCCCCGGCTTCCCTTACAATGGCCACGTATTCCATGGGGTCCTTCGTCTTCGGCACCTCATCTATTCCAAATGCCAGGTAATGGTTCACATTCTTGTAGTCATCAAGCTCGCATCCTATTATGGCCAATAGGTTCCCATAGTATCCCTGTTTCCCCTCATGAAGAGGCTTCAACGTATTGTGATCGGAGAACATCACGAAATCGAGGCCTAACTCCTGAGCATATGCTATAACTTCATCCATGGAGCTCGTCCCATCCGAATACTTCGTATGGAGGTGGATAGCTCCGACGTATTCGTAGGTTTCCATCGCAACCCTCCCTTCTTGTGATCCCCGAAAATAATATAGCAGATATATGGCGGGCAGGTCAAGAGCTCGCTTGTCCCCGCTCCCTTGACATCAAGGGATGTGATGCTGTATAATACACCACCGGAAACAAGATGTTCACCTTGTCCGAAGGAGGTAGGGGGAGATGAGGAGAGAGGATGAAAGGAAAACAACGAGGCGCGATTTCCTGAAAAAGGCAGGGTTAGCAGCAGGAACCATAACGGCAATAAGCCTTGTCGGGAACGTGAGGTCCGGGGAAACCGGACCCCTGAAGGTCGGGCTCGTAGGATGCGGCGGGAGGGGGACGGGAGCAGCTTTGGACTGCATGCAAGCCGCCCCAAACGTCAAGGTGACGGCCGTCGCAGATCTCTTCAGGGAAAGGGCAGAGGCTGCCAAGAAGAGGTTGAACGAACAAGGGGCGGAGATTAAGGACGACCATGTCTTCCACGGATTCGACGCTTACAAACAGCTCATGGAAACGGATGTGGATATAGTCATCCTCGCAACACCTCCTGGATTCAGACCAGACCACTTCGAGGCGGCCGTCAACGCCAGGAAACATGTGTTCATGGAAAAGCCTATAGCGGTCGATCCCGTCGGATGCAGGCGCGTTATGGCAGCCGGGGAAAAGGCCAAGGAGCTCGGACTCGCCGTTGTAGCCGGGACCCAAAGACGCCATCAGAAAAGCTATATAGAAACGATAAATAGGATCAAGGACGGAGCCATAGGAGATATAGCCGCCGCGAGGGCGTATTGGTGTCAGGGAGGCCTCTGGGTCGTGGAGAGGAGACCGGAATGGAGCGATATGGAATGGCAGATAAGGAACTGGCTTTACTTCACGTGGCTCTCAGGAGATCATATAGTAGAACAGCATATCCATAACCTGGACGTCATAAACTGGGTCATGGGAACACATCCTGTCCGCGCCATGGGTATGGGAGGACGTCAGGTCAGGACCGCTCCTAAATACGGGAACATATATGATCACTTTACGGTAGATTATGAATACCCCAATGGGGTCCACATGCTCAGCATGTGTCGTCAGATAGATGGATGTGCGAATATAGTTGCGGAGTTCGTGGTCGGGACGAAGGGAAGCTCGAACTGCTCCGGAAACATATGGGGTCAAAACCCATGGCAGTATAGGGGTCCGAATCCAAACCCATATGTGGAGGAGCACAAGGACCTGATAGAGAGCATAAGGAAGGGGGAGCCGATAAACGAGACGCAGGCCGTTGCCGAGAGCACGATGACGGCCATAATGGGCAGGGAATCGGCTTACACTGGAAAGGTCGTCACATGGGATGAGATGATGAGATCCGACCTGTCGCTCGCCCCTAAGGAGTATAAGTTCGGGCCTCTTCCCGTTGCGCCCGTTGCCATGCCCGGCCGTCCGATGTGATCGATTTGAAAAGGCGATGAGGAGGCTCTGCCTTTTCGTTATCCTTATCCTTTCCGGCTGTGGTATCTCCTGGATATCCAGAGGGAAACCCCATAAGGCCGGCCCATTCGGTTCCTATTCGCAGGAAATTTCCGGAACCCTTGTCAAGTTCGAGATGGTCAGGATACCGGGAGGAACCTGTGAGGTCTCGGATCCATCCAGTCCCGGCGGTAAGCGAAAGATGAAGTTCAAGGGGTTCTGGATCGGAAAGACGGAGGTAAGATGGGATGAATACGATGTCTTCATGTATGGCCTCGATCTGATCTCTAAGATAAAAGAAGGGGAGGAAACGGGGGAAGAAGACGCCATATCGAGGCCGAGCAGGCCATATGGGAACCCGGACAGGGGATTCGGACACGAGGGATATCCTGCGATCGGGATAACGTTCTATGCCGCCGAGCAGTTCTGCAACTGGCTTTCGCGGAAGACGGGAAGGAAATATCGCCTTCCTACAGAGGCCGAATGGGAATATGCATGTCGCGCAGGAGTCCTTCCACCTGGACCAGTAGATAAAAAGCTCTTGGATAGGATCGCTTGGTTCGAGGAGAACTCGGAGGGGAAGACCCATAGGGTGGGGGAAAAGGAACCGAATCCATGGGGTTTACACGATATGCTTGGAAACGCGGCGGAATGGTGCGTAGGGATGGATGGGCGTCCCGTCCTCAGAGGGGGATCCTATAAGGATCCGGCATCCGATGTCCATCCAGCTGCAAGGCAATACCAGACCCCGGAGTGGAACGCATCGGACCCGCAGTTCCCGAAGAGCAAGTGGTGGCTTTCCGATGCACCCTTCGCAGGCTTCCGGGTTCTGTGCGAGGAGTAGGATGGATAGGAGGGATTTCCTTAAGGGATCGGCCGGATTCCTCGCATCCCTCTTGGGAAGGGGAACCCTGAAGAGGTTCCACTATGCCCAGATCCATATGGGGATGAGGGTCGGGATCCTTTCCTATGCCCCGGATGAGGCGACGGCGAGGAAAGCCTCTAAAGCGGCCTTCGATAGGATCTCGGAACTCGAGGATATATTCTCCGATTATCGTCCGGGGAGCGAACTATCTCGCCTATCCCTTAGCTCAGGTGGGCCTCCTGTTAAGGTAAGCAAGGAACTCTTCGCCGTTTTGAGAAGGGCACAGGAGCTATCGAGTTCGACGGATGGCGCCTTTGACGTGACCGTAGGGCCTTATACGAGGCTTTGGAGGAGGGCGAGGATCACGGGCAAGCTCCCGTCAAAGGAGGAGCTGGAGGAAGCCAGATCCAGGGTGGGGTGGAGGAAGATGATCCTCGATCCGGAGTCCGGGACCGTCCAGCTAACCGTAAAGGGGATGTGGCTCGATCTCGGCGGGATAGCCAAGGGATATATACTGGATGAGGCCTTGAAGAGGATGAGGGATTTCGGGGTAGGGAGCGCCCTTATCGAAGCTGGGGGCGATATAGCCCTGGGGGATCCACCTCCGGGGAGGGAAGGATGGCTTATAAGATGTGATTTTGCGGAAAGCGGAAAGGAGTTCGTCCTCCTTCACAACTCCGCCATATCGTCCTCCGGGGATACCGAACAGTTCATCGAGTTAGGAGGCGTGAGGTTCTCCCACATAATCGATCCGAAGACCGGGTTAGGGCTGACGAATCGCATAATCGCGACCGTCATAGCATCCGATTGTATGAATTCCGACGCATTGGCCACGGCAATATGCGTCCTCGGCGAGGAGAAGGGGGTGGAGCTCGCAAGGATAGAAGGGGTAAGGGCTTACATCCGGAGGGTCGACGAAGCCGCCATCTCGATGCATCGTTTCAGCGTATCGGAAAGGAGGGATAAATCCCGGACCTTCACCATTTCAGAGGACGTATGGGCGAGGTGAAGATCCCCGGCTCCGAAGAGCACGACCTCAAGCCCTTTTCTATGTAAGGGATCCGCATCCGTCCAGCTCGGCATCCCCACAAGCGGCTGGCCTTCCCCAAGGACCTCCTTGCACGCATTACGGAGCAGCGATACGATCTCGGATTCCGGCCGTGTCTCGAAAGGAGGCTTGCTATCTATGATCTTCGCGGATCCGAAGCCCTCGATAACCCCGATGATCCCGTCGAGGAGGGGCTCTGGGTTCAAAGGGGGGGTTATCCTTATGTCCACCCTGAGCCTTGCACTTCCGGGAACGATGTATAGGTCCCTATCCCCTCCCTCTATCCAGAGAGGGACGACCTCGGAAGGCCCTAAGAGCTCGTGGGCCTTCCCGAGGAACGGGAGCGATTTGAGGGAGTTGATAAGCTCTATGGCTTTATCGACGGCGTTCTCCCCCATATCGGGACATGAACCATGCGCTTCTTTCCCAGCGATTTCTACCTCGAGCTCTATAGCTCCCATCTGCGCCACGGCTATCCTGAGCCCTGTGGGCTCGAGCACTATGGCCATGGAAACCCATGGGGGGATCCAAAGGCCCTCCCCACCAGCTCCTCCTTCTTCCTCATCGACCGTAAAGGCGAGGGCGGCTGGAGCGTTGGTTCTCTCGACGGCCGCGACAAGTGCGGATATCTGGCCTTTCGCATCCAGAACCCCCCGCCCTTTGAGATATGGGCCATCTTCCATAAGCTCATACGATTGGGCTGGGATGGTATCCGAATGGGTGCAGAGGAGGAGCGGTGTTCTCCCCCTCCACGCTATCAAGTTCGGCCTGGATGGAAGGACCTCTTGGAGGAAACATTCGAATCCAAGCCCTTCGAGAAGCCCTTTCAGATAGTTCTGGAACGGGCCTTCCTCTCCCGTCGGGCTTGGGATCTCGATTAGGGATCTGAGCAGCTCTTTAATCCTTTTTTCGCATGCCATAGCTTTCTCGAGGAGATGAAACCCTATGAGCTTTGAGGCCCTGATCCTATCCGTTTTGCTCATATTGATATTCATAAGGCTCGTCCAGATCCATTTTTCGCTCGAGAAGATAACGAACGTCTTAAAGGAGATCGAGGACGAGATATGGAAGCTCAAGGGGTCTGTAGAGGAGCTAAAGGAAAGCCAGAAAGGGTTTTCCCTAAGCCCTTGGCCCCTAAACCACAGGAAGAGGCGCAGGATCCTCTGAAGTTCACGGTTGGAGTTCGGATATTACGGAAACGAGCTCCCTTATCCCCCTTAGCATCGCAGGAGGACTGCCCCAGTGTTCTATCGTGGCAAATCCATCGTATCCATCCGCCAGGATGAGCTCGAATATGGCCTTGTATGATATATCGCTTTCCCCTATGGTTTTCATATTCCCGGAGCTATTCGGCTTGATGTGGAGATGGCGTATAAGCCCTTTCGATCCCTCATATCCGTCCGGATAAGGCGGTTCCCCGCTTCGCCAGGCGTTTAGGAGATCCCAGCATATCCCAATCCCCTTCTCACCAACTGCCTCTATGACCTTCCTCGCCTCCTCACATGTCCCGACCAAGGTATCTTCCTCGGTCTCGAGGACAAACGTCAGGCCGTTTTCATGGGCCATCCTGGCCGCCGGGGATATGAAGGGAACTATCACCTCCATGTATTCCTCGATCCTCGGCCTGTTCGGCCTCGATCTACCCCCGGGATTCCAGAAGGCAAAGCCCCTTATGGCTTTCGCCCCAAGCGATCTCGCTATCCGGATCATCCTCTCGAACATGGAAAGGTGCGCCTCCTTCGCCCTCTCGTCGTTATGGTTGCATTTTCCGAAAGGAGATCCTATGACCCCACATGAAAGCCCATATTTTCCCAGGATCTCCTTTATCCTAAGGACGTCCTCCTCATCTATCGTTGTCACGTTCTTCCCGAAAAGAGCGCCCCTCAGCTCCACATGCGTTGCTCCCGCCTCCGCCCCTAACATCACAGCCCTTTCGAGGTCCTCCGAGACCTCGTCCGTGAAAAAAGACGGCTTTATCAAGCTCTTCCCCCCTTTATCAGGAACCCGAGATGGGCCCTTCTTAAAAGGTCCTCCCAGACCTTCGGTATCCTGATCGCCCCTTTCTCGCAGATCTCCGCACAGCAAAAGCACGATATACAAAGCCTTCTATCCATCTCAGGATATGGATTCATCGTTATCGCCCCCATGGGACAGCTCCTCGAACATGCCCCACACCTCGTGCACCTTCCCTCGATGAGGATCGGAACAACCCTCACGAACTCGTAGAACCTGTTGAAAAACCCGGAGACAGAGGAGATGAAAGGGGAGGGGACCTCGAAATCCCTTATCCTATATGCCATCCCCTCTATATCTATCATGGAGAGGTCCCCATTCCCAAGCCCTCTCTCCCTCCCTATCTCTATCATCGGGACCTCCTTCGGCTCCAATCCCATCATGTAGGCCATGACGGAGTCGACGGCCACCCCGTCGGCTCCGGCTATCAGCTTCCCAAAAGGCCTGACCCTCCCTCCGCTCGGACCGGATCCGTCCATGATCGTAATAGCGTCCATTATGTTTATCTCCGGAATCCTTATGGAGTATATGTCCACGAGGAGCTCGGAGAACATCCTGGCCGAAGGGGCTAATGCATGAAGCCTTACCTTGAAAGCCCCTGGGATTATCCCGAACATGTTCTTTATCGATCCAGTTATGATGGTCAAGTTGTGGGTTTTGAAGACGGGAAGGTTCACGACGACATCCGCTTCCAGGACAGCCCTTGACACGATCACCTTCGATACGAACCTCGATCCTATCTCCACCTCCACCGGGTCGCTTCCTATGTTCTTGAAGCATCCAAGGGATGCATCGTAGATCCCGCATCTTTTGGCCACCGAATCCGGTTCCTTCCCAGGGCCTGGAACCCCTCCTGGGTTGTCGCCTACCGTGACCTCCGCCCCTTCCCTCAGGAGGAACTCGACCACGGCCTTTACCAATTCCGGGTGCGTCACGACGCCGCTGTCCGGATGGTATCCTCCAAGCATGTTAGGCTTGACCAATACCCTCTTCCCAGATACATCCGGTCCTATCTCGCTCCATATCCTTTCTACGGCCTTATCGAGCTCCTCCGTATCCAGGACGATGACCTTGGATTTCATCCCCTCCCACCCCTTAATTCCTCAGGCTCTGGATGGGTGCCGGTATCCTTCCTCCCCTTTTTATAAAGGATTTCGGGCTTAAGGTCTTTACTGCCATTATAGGGGTTTTACCAAGGAGTCCTCCAAATTCGGCAAGATCCCCGGCCTTCTTCCCCGGCACGGGTATTATCCTTACCGATGTCGTCTTATTGTTTATAACCCCTATTGCCATCTCGTCGGCTATTATAGCGGATATGACCTCCGGCGGGGTATCCCCTGGTATCGCTATCATGTCGAGCCCGACGGAGCACACAGAGGTCATGGCCTCGAGCTTTTCTATGGAGATCGCCCCAGCCCCTACGGCTTCGGCCATCCCGGAGTCCTCGCTCACGGGTATGAAAGTCCCGCTAAGCCCGCCTACGTAAGACGAAGCCATGCTTCCCCCTTTCTTAACGGCGTCGACGAGGAGGGCGAGGGCCGCCGTAGTCCCGTGGGCCCCGCATTTCTCTATCCCCATGAGCTCTATTATCTCCGCTATGCTGTCCCCGACCTTTGGAGTCGGTGCGAGGGATAGATCCACTATCCCGAAGGCTGCCCCAAGCCTTTCGGAAACCTCCTTCCCGACAAGCTCCCCCATCCTCGTTATCTTGAACGAGGTCTTCTTTATGGCCTCGGCTACTTGTCCGAGATCGGCACAGGAGGGAAGCCTCTCTAAGACGGATTTAATAACCCCCGGCCCACTGACCCCCACGTTTATCACGCATTCCCCTTCCCCATATCCGTGGAATGCGCCAGGCATGAAGGGGTTATCCTCGGGGGCGTTTGCGAAGACGGCGAGCTTGACGCACCCTATCCCGTCCCTATTGGCCGTAAGCTCAGCACACCTCTTTATCACATGGCCCATCATCGCTATGGCGTCCATGTTTATCCCGCTTTTCGTCGATGCCACGTTCACCGCCGAACATACCCTTTCCGTGGAAGCCAACGCCTCGGCTATCGACGATATAAGGACCTCATCGCTCCTGGTCATCCCCTTGTGGACGAGGGCCGAGAAACCTCCTATAAGGTCCACACCTGTGTTCATCGCAGCCTTATCCATCGCCTCCGCTATGGGGACATAGGATTGGGCATGACAAGGGGCTGCCACGGTAGATATAGGGGTAACGGCTATCCTCTTGTTCACTATCGGGATCCCATATCTCTTTTCCACTTCCTCCACTACATCCACGAATCCGTTCGCAACCCTGGTTATCTTCTCGTAGATCTTAGAACATATGGATTCGAGGTCCGTATCGGAACAATCGGATATATTTATGCCCATCGTAACCGCACGGATGTCAAGCCCCTCCATCTCCACCATCCTTATCGTCTCAAGGACCTCCTCCGGGCTTACGAGCATCCCATCACCCCCTCCTTTTCAATTCCGAATGCCTTTTATATCCTATGCATATAGAGGAAGACCTTCTCATGTTGCACGCTGACCCTGTATCCTTTCTCCTCTCCAAGCTTCTCAAGCCTTTCCTTGAAGGCCGAAAATCCAACGGAGATATCCGATATATCCACGGACATTATCAGGTTGAAGAAATCCCCCATCATCTTCTGAGATATGTCCATTATGTTCCCGTTCATCCTGGCTATCTCGGTCGTCACTTCGGAGAGGACCCCAACCCTGTTCCTGCCAACCACCGTAACTATGGCCCTATCCGCCATCGGAACAGCACCTCCTTCAATGGGATAGCTCGGTCACGACAGGCTTGTCTTCACAAAGGCAGTGGAGTTGAAGGGTCATATGGTTTATGCCGAACTTGTCCCTCATCTTCCCTTCCACTTCCCTCACTATCTCGCGCTCTCGTCCAACATAGCATTCGTCTATCACGAGATGGGCGCTTAGGATGTTTATGTTCGAACAAAGGCTCCATACGTGAACCTTATGCGCCGATACGACGCCCCTTGTATTCTCTATCTCCTCCACCACATCCCTTAACGCTATGCCCTTCGGAACGGCCTCCATGAGGATCCTTATCGACTCCCAGCAGATCCTTATGCTTCCAAATGCTATGACGGAGGATATAGCAATGCTTGCCAGCGGGTCGAAGATCCTTTTCCCGGTGATCCTTATCAATATGGACGCCATTATAACCCCTCCGGAGCTTGCCGTATCTCCTAAGACGTGGAGATATGCGCTCCTTAAGCAGAGGTCCCTTTCCCTATCCCCTTTCCCGAGGACGATGGCCATTACCAAATTTGTCATAAGGCCTATGCTGGCTATCGCCATCATCGTCATCGACTTTATCTCCGGAGGCGATATAGCCCTTTTCAAGGCCTCGAAGAATACGAGAACGGAAATGAAAAGGAGGCCTATGCCGTTTGCGAGGGATGCGAGGATCTCCGCCCTGTGGAAACCATAGGACCAACTTTCCTTCGATCCCCTTGCTGCGAGGAAGATGGCGAGATAGCTAAGTCCTATGGCTGCGACATCCATGAGGACGTGAAATGAATCCGTTATAAGGGCGAGGCTTCTTGCCATTAATCCTCCGGACAGCTCCATGAAGAAGGTCGAAAGGCCTATGAGAAAAGCGAGCCTGAGCCTCGACCTCGTATCCCTATTCGCCATCCAATTGCGGGTCATTCCGTCCAGCACCTCATTTCTTCATCTTACTATACTCCAAAATCGGCCTTCCTGTCAATCATCATTCAGGGCGGGCACAGGGGCCTGCCCCCACTTTGTCCGATAATGTATCTTATGTAAACTAAACCTTGCCCCTCGCAAGCGACGAAAATACCCCTATAAAACAGAGCGCCGAAAAAACCATGAAACCAACCCTCACCCCCCTTAGAAAAGATAAATGACATTGGGACGTGATCTCAACCCTCCCAATGAACACCGCAAATATCAACATCGCTATACCCATGCTGATCATCTGCCCCGTTAATCGCATCGTCCCAAGTATCGCCGAAGCTACCCCATAAAACCTCCTCTCAACAGAACTCATAACCGCATTCGTATTGGGAGAGAAAAAAAGAGCAAGTCCAAAGCCAAGGAGGATTAAATTAGCCACGATGAATCCTAACCCCGTTCCCTCGTCTAAAAGGGAAAAAAGCAAAAGGCTCGCGGTCGTTAATGCCATGCCGATCGAAGCTATTATCCTCGGCTCAAATCTATCGGAAAGCCTCCCGGCAAAAGGGGAAAAAACGGCCATCACAACGGGCTGGGAAACCAAAACCAATCCGGCATCCCTTGGACCAAGCGCCTTTATATGCTGAAGGTAAAGGCTTAAAAGGAAACCAACCGCAAAAGTCGCACTATAGTTTATCAACGCAGCCAGGTTGGAAAAGAGAAAGAGCCTGTTATTCCTGAAGAGGTCCATATCGAAAACAGGGGTCCCAACCCTCCCCTCCCATCCGAAGAACGATAAAAGCCCCAAAACGCCTATTTGCACCAACCATAAGCCGGAGATCGAAGGCAACAGGGAAAGGCCGTAGATAATCGTCGCAAGCGAAACGCTATAAATTATGGAACCAACGAAGTCGAACCCCTCCCCCCTCGCTTCAGCCCACTCCCCCCTTAACCTCCACAATACAAGGACGATCACCGCTAAGCCAATGGGGACGTTTGCGAGGAAGATGCTCCTCCAACCGAGGTATTGCGTCAGTAACCCTCCTAAAAACGGGCCGAGGGATAGCCCCGAATAAATCGCACCGGCGTTTATTCCAAGGGCTTTGCCCCTCTCCCCTACGGGAAACACCGAGGTTAGGATCGCCGTCCCCGTTCCGAATATCATCGCACCCCCGATCCCCTGAAGAACTCTAAAGCAAATAAGCATGACGGCGGAGGTCGAAACCGCAGAGAGGAAGGAGGAAAGGGTATAAATCGATATCCCATATGAAAAAACCTTCTTCCTTCCATACATATCCGCTATCTTCCCAAAGGGGACGAGGAACATCGCCGCGGCCAGGAGGTTCGAGGTGGCAACCCAGCTTTCTGAAACAGCGTTCATCGAAAACTCCTTCCCGATCGAGGGAAGCGCGATGTTCACCGAAGAGCTCATAAAAGGGGTGAGAAAGGAGGCGAGCATGACGACCAGGAGGACGGCCCTCTTATCTACGGCATCGTCTTCCATCGCTTAATCGCCCTCCCTAACCTAATCAAGGATCTTGATCCAATCGGTCAGGAGGAATTGCAGCCTTTCTATGAAGAGGGACATCCTCGCCATGACGGTTGAGCCGAATATGGCCCCAAAGCTAACCATGAGGAAATACCTTCCAAGCTTCGAACTCCCCCTTATAAACGGATTTCGCTGTTCAAAGGAAAAGAAGAAATAGAACATAACGCATATCAGGGTTATGACGAAGACGACGTTGGAGAAGGAGTTAAGCGGCTTAAAGGAAGCCTGTATCTGAGGCATATACGTTGTGAAGACGGCCTTAAGGCCCATCCCAGCCCCGGCTCCCATCATAAGCCCCATCACGACCCTCGAAAGCCAGATATGCCTCCTGCTATACTGGAAATACCAGAGGGTTCCGATGACGGCAGCGAATATCCAACACCAACTCCATCCTTTCCCGCTCGTCATCGGCTCCCACCACTTTGGGATGAGCATGTCCGTCCATGTCGTCACGAATATGAATCCGACGGAAAGCCCAACGAATATATGCTCGAAAAGCCTGAAGAACCTGTTCTCCCGATAAAGGAGGGAGTATATAGCAAACGTAGATATAGCAGCCATCCAGATAGTTACATCATCGCTCATCTCTTAGATCCCCTCGACATCGCATATCCTATGTTCCCCAAGATTATGAGGACTATTATGAGGAGATGGGCCATGGACTGGGCGTTCATGGCCCTCATAGCCCTCCCGGGGGAGGATAGGAGCTTTTCGTATTGGGCAGCGCCCATAAGGCCTGCGAGGAGTCCGACGAGCTGGCCGGAATCGAGGAACGGATACTGTTCCGGAGCCATAACAGCGGTGCATCCGAATCCAAGCGGGGTGCCATAAACGCTTCTTATAAAAGCTATATAGCCGTCTATGACGGCCGATCCGGACATGACAACTATAAGCCCCACATCCCTTATATCCTTAACCCCTGCCATCATCGGGATCTTTTCCACCGGGGTCCCCCATATATCCTTTTCTATCGTCTTCGGTATGTTCCTTGAAAGCGCCTGAAGCATCATCCCCCCTCCGATTTTATACCCCCAGTTACACCAATCTATCCCGTATTTCTTGTTATACTTCCTCGCCAGCTCCTCCGCAATGGCCTCCGCGAGGCGTGGCCCTTGCTGATATTGGCTCAATATGGCGAACTTTATCCCCCTCCTCATCAGATGCTCCATTATAGCCCTTGTCTGGGGGAGGTTCTCGCCCCTCGTCCCCGCATCCCACTCCGATGCCACTATGACTATCTTGTCCTTCGGAACCCTCTCCACGGCGTCGTAAAGGCTCTTGACCTGCGGGCTTATGTATAGCGGCAGGTTGAAGGGGAAGAGGAGGCATAGCGTGACGACGATGGCCAAAGTCACGTAGAGCCATCTCCTGTCTATGTTCTGAAGCCTGAGGAGAAGATCCCTCATCCCTTATCCTCCCCCCCCTATCTGCTCGAAGTAAACGCCTCTCTCCAGGCTGAGCCATATCCTGAGGGAGGTGGCTATCGCCCCGACGGCTATCCCGAAGCCGACCCCTCTTACGGCTGCCGAGTTCACAACGGTTAGGAGCCAGTTGGCAACCTCTGGGATCTTATAGCCCTTCGGCCACCAACCCCATTGCGAAAGCCACGTCCCAATTGGGACCTGGCCGAGCATGACTATGACCGCCGCGATCATCATAAGGGTTGCCTCGAGGGACTTTATCCTGAAAGCCCTGTATGCGGCCGAAACTATGTAGAAGGCGAGGATGGAAAACATGGTGTTCTGCAATGGGACGAGCATCCCGTTGAAGAGGACGTCGTATATCTTCCCGACGATATGGCTGTGGCCATACCTATTCCAAAAGCCGAATATTATCATGGCGGCCATGCTTACAAGGAGGGATAGGCTATTATACCACCCTGGCTTCCTCTGCGATACGTTCCTCGCATGTATGAGTATGAGGTTCACCATCCCAAGCCCTAAAGCGAAAGCGCTGATAACCATTAGCGCGTTCCCAACTGGCTGGAGCCAATCCGTCAGGAAGGACTCCGGGAGGACGAACTCGAGGAAGTAGAAGAGCCCGGCTATGAACGTTACCAGGGCTATGATCCACTTCCTCCAGGATGGGGGCAAGGAGATGAGCCCTAATATGGCTGCCCCTCCAACTATAGCTCCCCCTATTATCTTCAGCGCTAACACATCCCTCACCTCGATATGAGCTTGAGGAACCAGTTAGCCGCCTCCCCCTGTATCGTGGCGAACAAGACCCCGATGGCGACGATGGCGAGGAAAAGCATCTTGCCCCAGTCCTGTCCCACCAGGCTTCCCAACTGCGTCGGTTCCCTCGTCAGGTATGCGCTTGCCGCGAAGAGCTCCTCCCCTATTATCGTATAATCGCAGGACGCCACGAAGAAGGGGACTTGGGTCGTGGATGTGGTCCCTGCCACCTGAACGGCCCCGATCTGCTGTCCTGCCTCCGCCAATATAAGCGACTCGGCATAGAAGCTCCCGAACATGAGGTTCGTCGCCGCCCTTTCCCTCATCATTATCCCGACAACCCCTGATGCGTATCCGAACTGATCCCCTGTTATGTATCTAACGTCCTCCCTGTTGAACTCCTCCAACTTCCCCTCCTTTATATAGGCCTGTCTGCATACCTCCTCGGCAACCGGGTATACGACCGAATCGTTGACGAGGACGAGGAGCCGCGTCCTATATCTCGCCGTAAGCCTGGCAACATGTGAGAGGACTGCGAGCCCGGCGAGGGTGACGAGGTCTATGGAACCAAGGCCTGGCGAGAACACCACAGGCCTTCCCATCTCCGTAGCCCTCCCAACCGCCTCCTCTATAGCTGAGAGCCCAGGGATGCGCCTTATGAAAAGCCTTTTCCCCCTCCTGGCCGCGAATATGTTCCCAAGTATAAAGGCGCCGAGGATCACCATGAGGATCCTAACGGTCCACGTCGCATGTTCCATGATCCAATTACCCCCTCCTTTCCCTCGAGAGCTCCTCTATCCTCTCGATAAGCGCCTCGACCTTCTCCCTATCCCCGAGGAATTCGGCGAACTCCTCTACCCTTGAGAAGCCTAATATGGGACCAAGTATTCCGGAGGCAAGGAGCATGGATTGCCCGGCTATGAAGCCAAGAGGCTTGTTCATCTCGAGGAATATGATCGCCGGAACCTCGAGCCTCATGGAAACTATCCTCTTCGCTATCCTCTCTATAAGCTCCTCCTTCCCCTCAGGTCCTCCCATTTCACCCCCTCCCCAACCATCTCCCTAACAAGGCCCGTGAGGAACTCGGGATCCATCCCACCGAACGGCAAAAACATCCCCTTCATCCCGTCTCCTGGGAATAGCTTAAGGCCGTCCTTGGAAACGACGCACCTTTTCACCTTATCCCAAGGCATGAATCCATCCGATATCGGCCTCCTCACGTATATGCCATCTCCGGAGATCCTATAAGATGTGGGGAGGATGAAATCGGAAAGGGAGGAAAGGAAGAGGAGGATCCAGATAATGGAATAGACCAGGCCGCCGAAGGCGAAATAGCTACTTATCCCGATGAGGATGGATGTTAAACATACCGCCGCCAACCCTTTCGGCCTATCCCTGGCGGGATGGACCTTCCACCTCGCCCTTTCCTCCCCCGGCATTCGCCCTTCACCTACTTGAAGGCCCGGATGGAGCAGGGGCGCCCTTCGTCGGAGCCTCTTTCCTCGCCTTCTCCTCCATAATCCCCTTCTTCTTAACAACGGTTGATGGCTTAGAGGAGATCACGGCCAAGACGATGGTCAGGAACATGAAGGCCGCAGCAAGGATGGAAGTGACCTTTATAAGGAACGATGTCGTTCCCGTCCCGAACACGGTATCGCTTGAGCCTCCGAATGCCGAGCCAAGCCCTCCTCTTGGGGATTGTATCAGGACTATCACGACGAGGAGGAAGCAGATGAAGACATAAAGAGCCACTAAAAACCAGAACATTTCTATCACCCGCCTCGATTTTTAGAAAGATGGGCGGATACCCCATCCCTGACTATGGAGGAGAAGGAATCGGCGTCGAGGCTCGCTCCTCCCACGAGCACTCCATCTATCCTCGGTTCCGACATGAGCGAGATCACGTTATCCGGGGTCACGCTCCCGCCGTATAGTATCCTGACGGAATCCGATATCCCTTTTCCCGCGAGATCCTCCAATAGACCTGCTATAAAGGCATGGACCTCATTGGCCTGTTGGGGTTCTGCGTTTATGCCGGTCCCTATTGCCCAAACTGGCTCGTAGGCTATGACCACCCTCCCTATCTCCTCCGGGGCGAGGTCCAAAAGCCCACCCCTTACCTGTCTCCCTACCACCTCGAACGTCTTCCCATTCCTCCTCTCCTCCAGGGTTTCGCCAACGCACATTATCGGGGTGAGCCCTCCTTTTAAGACCGCCTTCACCTTCATGTTAACCGTTTCGTCCGTCTCCCCGAAATACGTTCTCCTCTCGGAATGCCCTATTAGGCAATAGCGGCATCCGACATCTATAAGCATTGGGACCGAGATCTCACCGGTATATGCTCCTTTCTCCTTCCAAAACACATCCTGTGCCCCGAGCTCTATGTTGCTCCCCTTGAGAATCGATGCTGCGGAGCTTAAGGCTGTAAAGGGAGGGCAAACGACTATATCCGCCGATCTTATATCCCCTATCCTCTCCTTAAGCCCTGAGAGGAGGGCTATGGCTTCGGGTATGGTCTTGTTCATCTTCCAATTTCCCGCCATTAAAGCCCTTCTCATCCCTGCTTCTCCGCTATCGCCTCCACCCCTGGGAAGCTTCTCCCCTCCAGGAATTCGAGGAAAGCCCCGCCCCCTGTGGAGATATGGCTCATCCTTTCCTTAACCCCGGCTTTGGCAACCGCCGCAACCGAGTCCCCTCCGCCAACTATGCTCAGGGCGCCGGATTCGGCTATTGCCCTTGCCAATGCTATGGTCCCTTCGGCAAACCTGTCCATCTCGAAAACACCCATCGGCCCGTTCCAAACGATGGTCTTCGCCTTCTTTATCTCCTCTTCGTATGCCTTAACGGTCCGGGGACCTATGTCGAGCCCCATCCATCCTTCCGGTATCTCCTCGTTCGGGACCACCTTCGTCGATGCATCGGGGGAGAACCTATCGGCCACTACGGAATCCATGGGGAGGAGGAGCCTAACCCCTTTCGATTCCGCCTCCGCCATTATCTCCCTCGCGAGATCGAGCAACTCATCCTCGCATCTCGAGCTCCCAACCTGTAACCCCTTGGCCTTCAGGAACGTATAGGCCATAGCGCCCCCTATGAGGAGGGAATCGACCTTCCCGAGGAGGTTCTTTATAACCCCTATCTTATCCGATACCTTCGCCCCTCCGAGTATAGCTATGAAAGGCCTCTCCGGATCCTTCAACGCCCTCTCGAGGTATTCCAGCTCCCTCTCCATTAGGAACCCTATGGCCGTTTCCTTTACGAACTTGGCGACATCTGTCGTGGAAGCATGGGCCCTATGGGCTGTTCCAAAGGCATCGTTCACGTATACATCGGCCAATTCGGCGAGCTCCCTCGCGAACCGAGCCCTTAGCTCCGGGTCCTTGCTTTCCTCCTCCGGATGGAACCTGACGTTCTCGAGGAGCAGGACATCCCCTTCCTTCATCTCCGATACCATCCTCTTTACCTCTTCTCCTACGCAATCCGGTGCCTTCGCAACCTCCTTCCCGAGGAGTTCGGAGAGCCTCTTAGCAACCGGATCCATCCTTAACTTATCCACGACCTTCCCATCGGGCCTTCCGAGGTGGGAGACGAGTATAGCCTTCCCTCCGTTCTCGATTATATGCCTTATGGTCGGCAGGGCCTCCCTTATCCTCGTGTCATCCGCCACATCCCCTCGATCGTCGAGGGGAACGTTGAAATCGACCCTGACGAGGACCCTCTTCCCCCTGACATCTACATCCCTTATCGTCACCTTCGCCATCGGCAATACCCCCTCGTCTTCCATCAGATGAGCTTCATGGCCAGCTCGACGGTCCTGCACGAGTAACCCCACTCGTTGTCATACCAAGCGAAGACCTTCACCAGGTTCCCACCTATAACGGCCGTTGAGACGGCATCGAATATGGCCGACTTCGAGCTTCCTATGAAGTCGCTGGAAACGAGGGGAACATCGCAATACTCGAGGTATTTGCTAAGAGGCCCTTCCGCCGCCCTCTTGAACGCAGCGTTGACCTCCTCGACGGATGTCTCCTTCTCCACCTCCACGACGAGGTCGAGCATGGAGACGTCCGGAACAGGCGCCCTGACGGCTATCCCATCCATCTTCCCCTTAAGCTCAGGTATTACGAGGTGTATAGCCCTTGCAGCCCCTGTCGTGGTGGGTATGAGGGAAAGGGCGGCAGCCCTCGCCCTCCTGAGGTCCTTGTGCTCGAGGTCGAGCACCCTCTGGTCGTTTGTATATGCGTGAACGGTGGTCATGAACCCCCTCCTTATCCCGAAGTTCTCGAGCAGGACCTTGCAAACCGGGGCGAGGCAGTTCGTCGTGCAGGATGCGTTCGATATTATGTGATGGTTTGCCGGATCGTATTTGTCGTCGTTGACCCCTAATACCACGGTTATGTCCTCCCCTTTTGCAGGGGCCGTTATTATGACCTTCTTCGCCCCGGCCGATAGATGCTTCGCTGCGCTCTCCCTATCCGTGAACTTGCCCGTGGACTCTATAACGACATCCACCCCGAGATCCTTCCAGGGCAGGTTAGCGGGATCCCTTTCCGATAAGACCTTTATCTCCTTGCCATCCACCACTATCGCCCCATCCTTCGCCTCCACCTTATTCTGGAGGGTTCTGTGGATCGAATCGTATTTCAGGAGATGGGCGAGCGTCTTGGCATCCGTTATGTCGTTAAATGCTACGAAGTCGAGCTTCTGCATCGCCTCCTCGTCCTTAAGGGCAGCCCTGAAGACAAGCCTCCCTATCCTTCCGAATCCGTTTATAGCAACCCTTATTGCCATTCGATTAACCTCCTTTACCCTAAATTCTCATAGATAAAACTATGGAGCTGAAGGTGGGATTCGAACCCACGACCTGCCGATTACGAGTCGGCTGCTCTACCCCTGAGCTACTCCAGCTCCTTTTTCTCTTAATAATATCATAATCTCGGTCCCGATGTCAATACCTTTCCCCGCTTTCCTTTATAAGGGGGACGAAGAGGACAGATGTCACGACCTTCTTTTCTATCTTCCCATTCCTCTTCGTTATGAGAAGGAGCTCCTGAAACGTCTCGCCGACGGGTATGACCATCCTCCCCCCCTCCGCAAGCTGATCCAAAAGGGGTTGTGGTATATGGGAAGGGGCGGCGGTGACTATTATGGCGTCGAAGGGTGCGTTCTCAGGCCATCCCTTGTATCCATCCCCTATCATCACGTTTATCTTATCGTATCCGAGATCCTTTAACCTCTTCATGGCCTTCTTCGCCAGCTTCTCGTTTATCTCTATCGTGAAGACCTTGTCCTGATCCGTTATCTCGGCGAGGATAGCGGCCTGGTATCCGGATCCCGTCCCTATCTCGAGCACCTTCTCCCCCCTCTTCAGCGAGAGGAGCTCCGTCATAAGGGCGACTATATAAGGCTGGGATATGGTCTGTCCCTCCCCTATTGGGACGGGGTGATCCTCGTATGCCTCGTTCCACAAGCTCGGATCTATGAACATATGCCTTGGAACCTTAAGCATCGCTGCGATGACGTTCGGATCCTTAACCCCTCTCGCCTTTATCTGCCTCTCCACCATCTCCTTCCTCAACTTTTCAAACTTATCCTTTTCATACTCCACTTTCTTCCCCCCTGCCTTGAAACAAGCGCATCCAAATGCTTGGGAGATAAGGAAGAGAGCGATAGCAGCAGTTAAGCCGCGCATATCCCATCACCCGCCTTTCCCCCAAAACCTTTAAAAGAGCTTGAACGCCCCGGCTCCCTTTAAGAGCGCCCTCCTGTAATCCTCGGCCTCGAGGTTGGAGATCGCCTCCTTCTCCTCCTCCGTCAGATACCTCGGGATGCCGAATAGCTTGCATGCTAAGAGGAACTTGGCCGAGTTCTCTACGAGCTCCGTCCTGTAATATGCTTCCTTCAGGTTGGATCCCACGGTCACCAAGCCGTGGTTGGAGAGGAGCACGGCGTTGTGGCCCTTAACGAGCTCCTCCGTAACGGCGGTCCTTATCTCCTCACCGCATGGGATGATGAAGTGGAGGACGGGGATATATTTCCCGAGATATGCTATGAAGTCCGGGACCATCCCCTCGAACTTAGATATCCCGGTTGTCGCAAGGGCCGTTGCGATTGCGGGATGGGTATGTATGACGGCCCTTATGTCATCCCTCGCCATATAACACCCGAGATGCATCGTCGTTTCCGATGTAGGCCTTAACCCCTTTGGACCGTCGATCACCTCTCCAGATCCCAGCTCTATCCCTATCCAACCCCCTTCGTCTATCTCGTCCAAGGCGAGCCCGCTTGGGGAAAGGTAGACGACGTCGCCAACCCTCGCGCTTATGTTCCCGCCGGGGCCGACGACGAGCTCCCTTTCAACCAGAAGCCTCCCGTAATGGCTCAGCTCCTTCTTTATCCTCTCCCTATCCGACATGGACCCCTCCTCCCTCACCATACTATCTGACCCCCGCTGACGTTTATCGCCTGCCCCGTTATGAACTCGGCCTCATCCGAACAGAGGAAGACGACGACGTTGGCGACATCCGCTATCTTCGTCTCCCTCCCAAGCGGGACCCTGTCCCTATATCTCTCCCTAACCTTCTCAGGGGGTATCCCAAGCTTCTTGGCATATTGCTTATCCAGTTCGTCCCAAAGCGGCGTCTCGAAGACATCCCCTGGGCATACGGCATTTGAGGTTATGTTATACGGGGCCAGGTCCATGGCCACGCTCTGAGCAAGCCCTATGAGCCCGAACTTCGAGCTACAATAAGCGGCAAGCCAAAGCCCTCCCTTCTTCCCGGATTTGGAGCTCATGAATATTATCCTCCCCCATCTCTTCTCCATCATATGAGGTGCTATGTGCTTCGTGCAGAGGAAAGCCCCTTTCAGGTTTACGGAGATGACGGCATCCCAGTCCTCCTCGGGGACATCCGTTATGAAAGCGCTCCTTAGGATCCCGGCGTTGTTTATGAGTATATCGGCCTTTCCGAGCCTTGCCTCGACCTCCCTCGCCATCGCTATGACATCGGACTCCTTGGAGACATCTGCAACTATGGCCGCAGCCCTCCTCCCCATCGCCTCTATCTCCCTCGCCACGGAGGAAGCCGTATCGGGATTTACATCGACGACCGCCACGTCGCACCCTTCCTGGGCAAGCCTCAAACTAATCCCCCTTCCTATGCCCTGGCCTGCCCCTGTGACCACCGCTATCTTATCCCGAAGCCTCTGGCACATCCTCGGAAAACCACCTCCCAAGGCTTTTTATATATAAGGATGGAAAACGTGCTTAAGCCCTACCCCCTTAGCCTTCATCTTTATGGCCTCCACTATGTTCTCAAGGGGGAGGATATGGGTTATCCATTTCGAGGCCTTTATCCTTCCCGAAGCTATGAGCTTCATCGCCTTCTCGTATTGAGCCCCGTGGGATGCGAATGCGCCGTAGATCGATACCTCCTTGTAGTGTATCTTGTTGCTGTCGAGGGCCATGGTCGATGCCTCCCTGGGAAGTCCGGCGAAGAAGCTCACCCTACCCTTCGTCGCCGCCATCTGTATGGCCTGGACCTGAGCTTGAACCGAGGAAGCTGCGACTATAACAACATCGGCCCCTTCCCCATCTGTAAGCTCCATGACCCTCTGGACCGGGTCCTCCTTGGAGGCGTTTATGAAGTGATCCACGGCGAACTCCTTTATGATCTCCTCCTTCTCCTCCACTATGTCCACGATTATCGTCTTCGAGGCCCCTTGAACAGAGGCGAGCTCGGCATGCATAAGGCCTATCGGCCCGGCTCCTATTATGCAAACCGTATCTCCTATCCCTATGTTCAAATATTCTTGGCCGTTTATACAACAGGAGAGGGGCTCTATGAGGGATGCGTCGTCGAAGGAGATCCCCTTAGGAAGCTTTATCAAGTTCCCATGGCTGACGGCCTCCCTTGGGATCACTATATACTCGGCAAATCCCCCGGGATAATGATACCCTATAGCTTTGGTCTTCGGACATAGGTTCTGCATCCCAACCCTGCAGAACCTACAGCTCCCACATCCTATGGAGGTGACGACCGTCACCGGATCCCCAACTTCATATCCCTCCACATCCGATCCCGTTTCCTCGACGATTCCCGCTATCTCATGGCCTATTATCTGAGGGGGCGTCACGTTCCTATGGCCGTGGTAATATATCCTGACGTCCGTTCCACAGAGGGCTGTAGCGAGGATCCTGACGAGAACCTCGCCCGGACCTGGGCGTGGGGTTGGAACCTCTTTCACCTCCATATCCTCGATCCCCTGATATACGGCTGCCAGCATCCTTCATCTCTCCTCCTTGGAAGGCCACCTTCGTCCCGTGGCCGATAATTGGGGGCAGAACCATTTCCTCGTTCCAAGCCTCCACAATCAGTATACCACAATTCGGGTATGATATGCAAGGCCTACGAGGCGGATCTACCGCTTAAGAGACGTGGTCCTCGTAGGGGCAGGCCCCCGTGCCTGCCCTGTGGGCGACGCAGCAACATATAGATCACGGAGGTTGACTTATCGATGGCTTTGTGGTATAATATACATGAAAGCATGGTCCCACCACTCGGAGCTCAGATGCAGAATCCTTGTAGGGGCAGGCCCCCGTGCCTGCCCTGATATTGTCCATGCTGATGGCATGTGGGATGCGATGTTTTCCATAAGGGCAGGTTCAGAACCCTCCCTTACAATGCCGGAACCCGGACGCCCCTGCGGGATGGAGGTGAACAAGGTTGATCAGGTTGCAAGTTGAAACGGTAACGCCCTTGTTCTTGGGCGGCTCAAACCCGAGGGGTGACCCAGAGCTTAGGGCATCGTCCTTTCGCGGCGCCTTACGCTTCTGGCTACGCGCCCTTTTGGGTGGCGTTTTGGGCGACCGACCCGACGAAATCTTTCGGCAAGAAAGCGAGGTCTTCGGCAGCACCGAACATGCCTCGCCTGTAGTGGTGCAAGTAAGTCATCAAAACTTCCAAAGCATCGGCTACAGCCAGTTGCAAAATCACCCAGGTATTGCTTACTTATTTTTTGGCGCTCGCCGGACTCGTAGCGAACCTGAACGCAAAGCTATCGCAAATGACCGCCACTTCTCCTGCACCTTTCATCTAAGAGCAGGAGTGCAAAATCCCAAAGCCTTACAAGCCGCTGCAGCAGCCTTATGGTTGCTGACCAATTTGGGTGGTTTGGGAATGCGGGCAAGGAAAGGCGGGGGGAATTTGCGGGTAGTGTCTACCGATTGGAGCGATCCTTCGTTGCCATCTTTAGTCCTTCAAGTCCGAACGCCAGAACAACTTCAAATTGCATTGCAGCATGGATTGCATCGCTTGCGAGAATGGGCAGCTGAGGCTTTTGATGGTTCGCTGTCGCCAACTTTTGAAACTCAACCCGCTTTTGATGTCTTGCATCCCAATTGGTGTTCCATCGCCGTCGTCGACCGAGAATTTGCCAACTGGTCGGACGCGCTCAATGAGTTTGGGCAAGCGATGCAACAATTCCGTAGACGCTATGAACCCGACTACAGCAATGTGAAAGCAGTGCTTCAAGGCAGCAACCGATTACAGCCCGTTCAGCGTGCTGCTTTCGGATTACCCATTGTTTTCTACTTCAGTTCGCGCGGGACAAGCGGGACACTGGAAGGCGAAGAGCACGACCGACGGGCATCGCCTTTACTCGTGCGGGTGACGAAATTGGCGAATGGCAAATACGTGCTCGTCCTGACTCGTTTCCGCTCCCTCTTTTTGCCAACAAATGAACGACTGCAATTGCGCTATCGCGAGCACCATGATGAGCGGAAGGTTTTCACTGCCCAACCGAGTGATACCCTGCTAGATGAGTTTTTAGGCTACTTGAGCCGACAAGTCGCGTCCTTTCTGGAGGTGACGGAATGGTGAACTCCCAGTGGTGGCACCGAAAAATAGTTGCCTTGCTTCATGACCCGCCGGATAAGGTGCTGGACATCCTGCGCCACAAGGAGCGGGCAGATGTGCTTATGCAAACAGCGTTGCGTGGGTTGCCCGATGTCCCGCCGACGGGTGTTCCAGAGGCGTCGTGGGTTGACGCTGCTAACAATGCCGATACTGTTGCAGCTGCCGCCGACCGCCTGAATTTCCCTGAAGGGCTTCGAGCACCAAGCAACTGCATTCTTCATCCGCTTTCTGCTCAAGCGATGCCCTTGCCCGCTGCTGACCCGCAAAGGGCATCGGAAGTGCAAGCGGATGTGATCGGCAATTTGAGCCGACGCACCGATGACCCACAAAAACGATTCCTGCTCCTTTGGCGATGCCTTGAGGACGGACTTGCGCAACGTGAGCCGAATGTTCCTTGGAGTTTGCTCCCTGCTGACACTCGCATTCCCGACCATCCTTTGCTTCAACATGCTCGCGTTGCCGGTGCTTTCGCCAATTGCTTGCCTAATCCGGCAACACTGCTTTTCACCATTGGACCTGTTCAAGGCTTCATCGCTGCCGCTCGCAAGACCCGCGACTTGTGGATGGGGAGTTTCTTGCTATCCTACCTAACTTGGCATGCCATTAAGGTCATCGCTGAGCAACTTGGCCCAGACCATGTGCTCTTCCCGTCGTTGCTCGGTCAGCCCCTTGTCGATTTTTGGCTGGACAAGGAAAACGTTCTAAGTGAGAAGCCACCGTTTGACCGATTGCGATTGGCGACATTGCCCAACCGCTTCTTTGCCGTCGTCCCTGCTGAGCAGGCAGAAGAGTTGGCAGTGCAGGCAAAAGATGCTGTGAGGAAGGAATGGCATCGGCTGGCGGAAATCGTTTGGCAGGGAATTT
>Ga0209225_1000376_pt1 | contig 53636 bp, 55 predicted proteins | sample WasSprMetagenome_FD_184732 | JGI IMG/M metagenome (GOLD analysis project Ga0209225, IMG submission 184732) | Sulfidic aquatic microbial communities from Washburn Spring, Yellowstone National Park, USA - WS (SPAdes) (version 3) | ecosystem: Environmental > Aquatic > Thermal springs > Hot (42-90C)... | reverse complement strand
TGTAGTTTCCGCCCCAAACAGGGGCATACCAAGGATAATAGATTGACACGTTTTTGAGAACTATTTCGTCCGGGCCGTGGTTGTAAACCCACAATTTTAACGTGACGGTTTCGCCGGCTGAGTACTGCGGCTTATCAGTGTAGCCGTAAACCTTAACGTTGGCAACGCACCTCGCAGGATTCGCCAAAGCTGAGGCTGCTATGACTAGGACTGCCAAAAAAAGGGGCAGCGAAGTTTTCTTTTCCAAGGAAACCACCCGGATTTAGTATGATTACCGTTGGCTTTTAAAGCTTGTTAAGTTGGTGTTAGGCTTCAACATTCTTATTCGGATTCAGAAGCCTCCTTAACAGCCGCAACGACCTCCACGGCGGAAGCATCTGTTTTAATGCCCTTAGGGTTGAAGTGGGTTTGGTGGGCTTCAAATCCCTTGGCTTTTAGGGCTTCTAGAACCGCCTTCACCGAAGGCACTCGGAGGCTAATCCTATCGCATATCGTGTCCAAAACGTAGTAGGTGGGTGGAGCTGAAATCTCATTTTTCACAAGCGCCAAAATTTTCTCTATTCTCTTTTTCAGCTTGAAGGGCCTTTTTTCGGCTTCCATACCCATTAACGTGCAGAATTCTTCTTCGGCCAGTTTTCCAAGCCATAAGGGTCCAGCGTAATCCATTTTTGAGCCACAATATGGACAGGTGTCCGCATGCCCAAACAAGGTTTTTGTGGCTTCTCTGTGGAAACAGTTAAAGCAGTGGAGGATATAGCCCAACTCTCTAACGGCTTTGTCAGCTTCACGTGCACCATGTTTTAGGAGCATGTACACGCGCACATAGTGGCCTGTGCTGTGGCTGAAGACGGGAATTATGCCCACTTCGTGTTTGGCTGCCGAGGCTGCGGCACTTCCAACGACAAGCCTTAAGGCAATTTCATGGCAATACTCTGTTCGAAGGGGTTTACCGCCGTATTTTCGCACACACGCTTTTGGGTGCACACCGCATAGAGGCGCCATGTCCGTGGCGGTTAAAGCTAAAAGTCCGCCATCGCGGGTTGCCTTAAAAGCAGCGTCTAGGTAAGGAGCCGGGGAACCGAAGGGGTCTATGTCTATAACGTCAAATCTCCTATTTGGTGCAGCGTGACGGGTGAGAAGGAGATTTGCATCCATGTTTTCGATGGTTACCAGCCCTTCAACACCATTCAACCCCACATTGTACTTGGCTAATAAACACGCCTTCCCATTTATGTCGTTCACCACAACTTTTTTGACGCCTTCAACCTCCAGCGCGAAACGCACCCCCCTAACGCCACAGCCAGCTAAGGGTTCACAGACGCAGATTTCATGGTTTACAGCTCGCCGGTATACTTGTAGCGCCAACACTGCGATGTCGCGGTTCAATTCCATTGCAGGATTATAGAAAACTGGAGCCTTTGAAGGCGCGTATTCGCAGGGCTTCTCCACAAAAGCTGAAAGCTTGGGAACTAGCACCTGCACTTGGCCCTCCTTGACTATTTCTGTTGGAAAGTCTATTTCGCTGTTCAGCCCCATCATACCTTTGCTATGCCCCACTCTAGGAGAGCTGAATGTATCATTTGGGAAGCTATGGCCGCTAATATGACCGCCATGATGCGACTTATGGCCTGGACCCCGTTATTGCCCACTGCAGAAACCAACAGGGGTGCAAAACGCAACGTCAAGTAAACACCTAGCGCGGCGATTAAGCCCCCCGCTAAAACGTTGACTGTGGCGTATGTGCCAGCCAAAACTATGAGAGTCGTCATGGTTCCAGGTCCGACGAGGAGTGGTGTTGCTAGGGGCACAACAGCTGCCTGCCTGACATCTATGGCTTTTGACCTTGACATCCCGCTAAGCATGTCTATGGCCAGGATTAGCAGCAGTATACCCCCGCCAAGCCTGAAGTCTGTGACGGAAACGTTTAAGGCGGCTAGTGTCAGCGGTCCGAAGAGGGTGAATGTTAGAAGAAGCGCTACAACCATCATGGTTGTAGTGCTTGTTATTTTAAGCCTCTCATCGCTTTTGAGTTTTCCAGTGTAAATGAGAAACGTTGGAATAGTGCTTACGGGGTTCATTATCGTGTAAAGCTGGATGGATATGTTTAGAATTGCAGCCAGGTCAACTTGAACCCACTCCTTTAAACCTCCAACAGTGAAACGGAAAGATGTCAAAAACACCAGAAGAACTATTACGAGCAGCAAAGCCAGACGAAAAACTCTACTATGCCTGCGGGCTACCCACTCGCTCAACTGTATTTCAAGGGATGAAACCAAACCCTCACGTTCCCTCTCACCCATATAGGCTTAAACATCCTCCGTCTTAGCGTTGAAAGTTTCGGAAGGGGCTAGATATTAGACTTCTGGTCAAACGAGGCTGTGCCAAAACTTTAAGCCTAGTTTGGGCAATGCATAACCGAGAGCGTGCACTAAAATGAAAGCTTTCATGTCAGTTGACCTTGAGGGAATGCCTTACATAGCGGCGCCAAGCAAGCTAAACCTGAAAGACGCCCTGTACGGGGAGGCCAGGAAAATCGCGACAAAAACAACGCTGGCGACGGCAGATGAGCTCCACAAAAACGGCTTCAATGAAGTGCTTATAGCGGACAGCCACGGCCCCATGGTTAACATCTACGTGGAGGGTCTGCCCGAATATGTGGAGATTATTCGCGGTTTTCCCCGTCCCCTAAGCGCGGTGGCGGGCGTAGAGAGTTGTGATGCAGCTGTTTCCTTGGGTTATCACGCCAAACTTGGAACAGCCAAATCCGCCTTCGACCACACTTACAGTGGTGGAAGTGTCAGAAAAGTTGAGGTTAACGGCGTCGAAGCAAGCGAGTTCCTTTTGAACACCTACGTCGCCGGCGAGCTAGGTGTGCCTGTGGTGATGGTAGCTGGGGAAGCCCAACTTTTAAGAGATGACGTTGAAAAGTGGACGCCTTGGGTTGAAACAGTTACCTTGAAAAATTCGTTAAGCCAGGTTTCCGCCAGAAGCCCAAATATGGCTAAAATTGAAAGGGGGTTGAGGGAAGCTGTCAATAGGGCTGTTGCAAAACTTAAAGCCGGGGAAGCTAGACCTCTTGTCGCTGAAAAACCAGTTAACATGCAAGTAACCTTTCTCGCAAGCCGCTTCGCCGACGTGGCGGCGCTTTTTTCAACAGCGAGAAGGATTGACGCCCCAACTGTAGAGTACACAGCGCAAAACATGACCGAAGCCTACGAGACCTTCGAGCTGCTCGTGCTCGCCGCCAGCGGAGTTTCAGCCCTCCTAACCCAGCAAACGTGAAGGGGCGAAGCAGCCTTGCATAAACGCGTGCTTCTGTTAACTGGCAGTCCAGGCGTTGGAAAAACAACGCTGCTCATGAAGGTTGTGGAAGTGTTGAAGGCCAAGGGCTACAGCGTCGGCGGAATGATAAGCCGAGAAGTACGCTCATGTGGAACACGCATAGGCTTTGAAATCCTAGACTTGGCAAGCAGCAGGCGGGGATGGCTTGCCCACGTAAACCAGAAAACAGGTCCACAGGTTGGCAAATACCGCGTAAACTTAAAGGACTTGGACAGCATAGGTGTAGAAGCAATTCTGAAAGCCACCAGAGAAAGCGATGTAATCGCCATAGACGAAATCGGACCTATGGAGCTTTTTTCAGAGAATTTTAGAAGGGCCGTCAAAGAAGCTGTTGAAAGCGGCAAACTCGTTGTCGGCGTAATCCACTGGAAAGCCAGAGACGGGCTTGTTGACGCTGTTAAAAGAAGGCAGGATGCGGAGGTTTTCACCGTCACTTTTGAGAACCGCGAAAAGATTCACCAACAAGTCATCGATGAAGCTTTACGTTTTCTCACGGAACAGCATAAAAGGTTTTAATTGACAAGCAGCATGTTTAGTGAAGGTTTCGCGATGCTGGTTGCAGGGGTTGACGACGCCGGACGCGGCTCCGTTATAGGGCCTCTCGTTATAGCTGGAGTTTTGGTTGACAGCAAAGACGTTTCAAAACTTGTTGAGTTGGGTGTTAAAGACTCGAAGCTTCTGTCGCCGCCCCGCAGAGAAGCCCTAGCCGCTGAAATAAAGCGTTTAGCCAAAAAACATGCCGTGATAAAGCTTTCACCGGCGGAGATTGACAGGGTTGTCGAAAAGGGTAGAAAGCTTTACAGACTTAACTGGTTGGAGGCGCAAGCCATGGCCAAAGTAATAGAGCTTCTCCGCCCAGACGTGGCATACGTAGATGCCTCAGATGTTTTAGAGGAGCGTTTTAAACGGCAGATTTTAGAGCTTCTCCCTTTCAAGGTTGAAGTAGTTTCAGAGCATAAGGCTGACCGCAAGTACCCGGTGGTTTCAGCTGCCTCCATAATAGCGAAGGTGGAGCGTGACCGCGAAATAGCCGAGTTGAAAGCTAAGTACGGCGATTTTGGATGCGGCTATCCCACGGACCCGAAAACCGTAGAGTTTCTGCGCCGATGCCTAGAAACCTTCAAAGAATACCCGGAGTTTGTCCGTAAAAGCTGGAAACCAGCCAAGAAGGTTAAAGGGGAGAAAGACTCCCGGCAGATGAAGCTCGTCTAAAGCTTGCATAAGTCTTCTGGGCCCTTTATCTTAGACAGCTCCTCCTTGTCCACGCATGGAATATCCTTATCCAGCTTGGGTTTATGTCCATCCGTTACCAGAACAGGGTGGGCTTTTACAACCTCACTTAGGCTTAGTATTTCTTCAACCCTTCTCTTCAACATCCTCTCTCGGCCGTCCACAACCCCACCAATTATTTTTACGTTTTCTTCTGAAACCGTGACAACGAAGTCGAATGGCGCCTTTCTCACGGCCACAATGTTGTAGCCGACCAGTTTCTTGAAAATTCTCTTGAGAAGCTTGTTCCGCGTGAAGACCTGCCTGGCCCTCGCTGCAAAGGGTTTCCGTTGGCTTTTAGACGTTTCGAAAATGTTAATGGGTTTAGCCACCGGAACCCCCAGTGCGCATAGAAGGTTGTAGGCCGCTGTTACGGAAGCCTTGGCCATCCCCCTCTCATATCCGTAAAGCGTCCTCCTCGAAATGCCCACTTTCTCCGCAACCTCGCCTACGGACAATCCCAGCTCTTGCCTTCGTTTTTTGATAGCTTCGCCGTCTATCTCTACATAATATCCGCCAGGTCCTGCCTGCACAAGGGGATGTATATCCCTCAACACGATGTTTTCGAAGGTTTTTGGAGTTACGGCTAAAACATTGTAGCGCGAGTAAACCGTGTCATCTTCCAAGGGCTTGTCGCGGGTTTTCTCGCTTATGAAAAGCGAAGCCGCCGATATTTGCTCGGCAATAATCCTAAGCTCCAGAGAGTCGTAGGGTGAAACACATCCAATGTCCTGTTGTACTTTAACGAGGATTAAAGCTTCATCCTTTCTGGCAGCTATGTCGAAACAGCTCGGCCTGGAGCAGCAGATCTGGGAGACGGTGAAACCGCCTTCCTTCAGTACAGCCTCCGCCGCCTTAACCTTCGCCGTCTCCCGACAAATCATCGAATTTTCACAGGATATTTAATATTGGACTCTAATATAAGCATATATGTTAGAAAAACGGTGAAAGCTAGCTTTAAACCGCCTCGAAGATCTGCAAGAGCCTGTCTAACTACTGAGATCCAGCCCTACGCGGCTAAAACAGACAGAAAACCATATGAACATCTCTACACCTAGCTACGCAAACTTTATGTGGTCCACGCACAACATTCTCCTCACTCCCACTTAGTTAAAAGCCTTTCAACCCCTAAACCTTGCAACTATCATGGCGTGGGCTTTGTCGTAAGGTTCCAAATGCACAACATCTTCCACATTGAAGCCCCTGTTTTCAAGAACTTTCAGCTCCCGCCTATAAACTTCGGAAGGCTCCTTTGTGACATCTATGCTTTGGGCTTTCACGGCCAGCATAATCCACCCACCGTTTTTAAGGTACAGGTCAGCGTTGTCGGCTAGAATTTTCGCCTGTTCCGGCTGGGCTATGTCGCAATATATGCCGTCCACCTTGCTGCGGATGAACAAAGAATATTTTTCTGGGAAGCGGGCGTCCTCCAGTATGGGCGTCATGTTCAGCCTGTATGGGCAAACGTTGTTTACGAGTTCTCTTAGGGCTCTAGCCGCGAACTCAACGCAGTAAACATGGCCCTTTTCGCCCACTATGTCGGAAACATGGCTAGCGGTTGTACCTGAAGCTGCACCTAAATATAGCACTTGATGTCCAGGCTGTATGGGAACTGTTTTAATGCCTTTCAGGATGGCAGCAGCGAGCTTGCTTCTGAAAGGATCCCATAAGCGGTATTCGATGCCCCCAAACCTTACAAGTTTTTCTCCGTAAACTGTTCTGCCCGGTGCGAGGTTTCTGGTGGCCAGCCTTTCGGTTCCATCGTCAAGTGTGACTATGTATATTTGGGGGAAGCATGGGTGAGGCTTAACGTGCACGCTTTCGTTTCCACTCCTTCTTTTCACGTTTTAGTTTGGGCTTCTTTTCAACCGGTTTAGGCGGCGGCTCAGCGTATTTTTGTCGAATCTCCTCAACCCGTTTTTCAAGGTCAGCTTTTAATTCCTCGCCAATGAACCTTCCTCCAAAAGCGTCTGTCCTAGCGGCTATGGCCAATTTTCCAGCCAAAGCCCTCGCGATTTTGCCCCTCTGCCACTTTTTCGCCTCATGCAGGTATGGATGCTGAAAGATTATCCCATGTTTAGGCGGCTTCGTCCCAGTTTTCAGCGAGCGGAAAAGGGCTTTCTCCGCGCCCAGCACCTGCAACGTGCTGGCTGGCATCTTGGCTAGGTTATTTAAGCCTCCAGCCAAAGCGATGAGACGGGCACCTAGAAGGGCGCCTGTCAAAGCCTTTATGTTTGGAGCCACCTCCTCCATAACATCGTCAATATACTTTTCCAAAGTCTCCCTCAAATCATACAGGTCCAGAACTCTTCGGCCTAAAGCCTGGATCTGGGCTAGATCCCTCTCTGAAAGGTCTGCGCCCATGGAAGTTTTGGCGGCGTTGGTTATTTGTTCGGCTTTCTGCCCCGGCAACCCCTCCCTTTCAAGTCTTTCAGCCGTGAAATCTTCGCGATTTCCAATGTTTACAACTAGGCGGGCATAAGTTTCATGCTTCTCCAGTAGGCGGTCAAGTTCCGGAAAGTGGATGCCGTACCACTCTCTGAGGCGGCTCATGAACAGGTTTATCGTCTTGTCCACATCGTCCAGAGTTTGGATGGCCTGGGCTACGAGCAAGTCTCTCTTTTCAACAGCCCCCTTCACCTTTAACTTGGCCAGCTCCATGGAAACGCTGTGCATCCAACGCCTGAAATCCTCATAGTCTTTTGCGAAGCCTGTTTCTAAGGCGTAGGCTTCAACGTTGGAACGCAAAAGCTGCCCAGCCTCAAAATCCTTCAGAATCTCCGTTGCCACGGAGAAACGCCTCATAACGTCAGCCGCTAAAGCAGGGTTTTCGAAGACAAAAGTCGTGTACCCCACGTTTTTTAAGTAATTTATTAAGTCTGCAACTTCTCTGACCGTTTTTCCGGACTCTATTTCCAGTATGGTCTTCGCGGCTTCTTCAGGCTTTTTGGGGAAGAGGGAATGTGCTACAAGCCTATTCGACTCGTCGAAGGCTAAAACGCCAAAGATCGTCGGAACAACTGTTGCCTTCATCATCATTCCTCAGACAGCACACATATTTATCTGCATGCCTTAGTAGATAAAGAATTCTGAAAAAGCATTCTACCCTCTTATACGGCGGATTTCAAAGATAACAGGGTTCACCGGGTCTGGGCAAGCGTTGTATATTACGTCCCGGTTTTCTACCCATGGGAACTCCGCGCCGAAGCGCATGGCGTAAACTTTTGGAGGCAAAACATTAGCGCGCTGTAGTATATGTCGCCCTTAACAGGTCTGCCGTTGAAAACTATTCTGTCGCCGATCTCGCGTCCAAAAGCAAATTTCCGACTTTTCACAGTGACCTCAACAACATATACCTTAAACACCGCCGTAGTTAGCAGTTCCAGAATAGAGGCTTAAATATAGACTAAGTGTATTTTTCTGTTGATGAAGGTAAGAAGCGCCAGCGGAACGAAAGTTTATCTTTTGAAAGCTATAAGATAGTAGAGCCCTCGGTGGAAAGTTTGGATGGTAAATGTTTAAGGGTTAACTTGGCGGGTTTAAGTCTCAAAAACCCAACCATGCTGGCTTCCGGCATTCTGGGTTATTCTGCTGAAACTCTGAAAAGGGTTGTGGAGGGCGGGGCTGGGGCCGTAGTCACGAAATCTGTTGGTTTAAAGCCTAGAACCGGCTACGCGAACCCGACGGTTGTTCAGGTTGCATGTGGCTTGATAAACGCCATGGGGCTTCCAAACCCTGGGATAAATGAGTTCGCTCGGGACGTCAGAGAAGCCAAAAAGGTTTTGGATGTCCCCTTGATAGTGAGCGTTTACGGCTTTTCGGCTGAAGAGTATGCGGCTGTTGCTGAGAAAGCCGTTAAAGCCGGGGCGGACGCTGTAGAGCTTAACGTTTCATGTCCCCACGTCGAGGAGACGGGCGCTGAAATTGGACAGAAACCAGAGGTTCTGGCCGAGGTTGTTAAAAGAGTTAAGAGCGCTGTTGAAAAGCCCGTTTTCGTTAAGCTTTCACCCAACGTGGAGGACATTGCGGAAACAGCTGAGGTCGCCGTTAAAGCTGGGGCGGACGCCATAACCGCCATAAATACTGTTAAGGCAATGGCCATAGACATTGAAACAGCTAAACCTCTCCTGGGCAACAGGAGGGGCGGTTTATCTGGTCCCGCTATAAAACCGGTTGCCGTCCGATGCGTCTACGACATTTACGAAAGGGTTAAAGTGCCCATAATCGGGTGCGGCGGCGTAACAAGCTGGCGAGACGCTGTGGAGTTCATGCTTGCTGGAGCCTCAGCTGTACAAATTGGAACGGCTATAGCCCTAAAGGGACCACATGTTTTCGGCTCGGTGATTAGGGGTTTAAACGCTTACCTTAAAAGGAAAGGGTTTAGGGGTGTGAATGAAATTGTCGGCTTGGCTCACCGCAGCTAACAAGCACAGGTTAACCCGCATCTTAAAGGTGGAGACAGCCAGCCCTACGGTGAAAACCTTCACTTTCCGGGATAAATTATGCGCCAAAGCCACGCCCGGCCAATTCCTAATGCTCTGGATTCCAGGAGTGGACGAAATCCCGCTAAGCGTTTACAGTGTAGATGTTGGAAAGGCAACTGTTTCCGTGGCCGTGAAGCGGGTCGGTGAGGCAACGAGGGCGCTGCACTCCTTGAAGGTTGGCGATTGGGTGGGGGTAAGGGGACCCTTCGGGAACAGCTTCACCATTAAGGGTGGAAAAGTGTTGCTCGTTGGAGGAGGAGTCGGCATAGCCCCCTTAACGTTTCTGGCCAGGGAATTAACTGCCAAAAATGTTTCAAAAATTCTCGTGGTTGTGGGAGCCAAAACAAGGGAGGAGCTGATCTTCCTCGATGTGTTAGAAAAGTTTTGCGGAAAGGGAAACGTGCTCGCAGCTACTGAGGACGGAAGCTACGGCGTGAAAGGTTTGGCTTCAACCCTAGCGGAGTCGGCTATGGCTGGGGAGAAGTTCGACGTAGTTTACACATGCGGTCCGGAGCCCATGACGCGGGCGGTTTTAGACCGCGCTGAAAGGTTTAATGTCTATGCAGAGGCAAGCCTCGAAAGGATAATGCGGTGTGCCATAGGCATCTGCGGAAGCTGCACCATCGGAAGGTACAGAGTCTGCAAAGATGGGCCTGTCTTCAACATAAACCAGCTGAAAGGCGTCAAAGACGAGTTCGGCGTCTGGAAACGCGACTTCAACGGAAGAAGGACACCCTTCCAGCGAGACATCCATTGAACGCCCTCATACCCACCTCGCTAACCTAATAGACAGGGCTCCTTTTTGTTTATAGCCGAAAACTGGAAAGTTGCTGACCTCTGCTTCAAAAAGGTTATATTTTGCTTGGCTTACTTTGTGTGTTTGCGGGTGTGTTGTGGTGAAAGGTGACTGCCAAATCAAAAGCTGATTCCCCTTTTCCGTTGAGTGCAGATTACCGCCCGCTTGAAGTTGAAAGGGAAATCCGAGAGTTCTGGGAGAAGAACCGTATACAAGAGAAGCTTATGGAGTATCGTGAGAAAAAGAACGTCGGCGTTTTGGGCTGGGTTGAGGGGCCGCCAACATTAAACGGCATACCCCACGTGGGCCATGCTAGGGGCCGCGTAATGAAGGACTTATGGTTCAGATGGAGGACCATGCAGGGCTTTTTTGTGCCTTTCTGGGCAGGTTGGGATTGCCAGGGCTTGCCTGTGGAGCTTGAAGTGGAGAAGCTTTTGGGCGTAAGGAACAAGCGGGAACTTTTGGAGAAGGTTGGCGAAGAACGTTTTGTTGAAGAGTGCAAGAAGACGATTATGCGCTACCATAAGGAGTGGGTGGAGGCCGACCGCAAACTAGGCATATTTATTGATCAGCGAAAGGCGTATTGGACTTACACCGATGATTACATCGAGCGGGAGTGGCAGTACTTAAAAAGTGCCTGGGAGCAGGGGCTTCTAGAGGAAGGCTACTATGTGGTGGCTTACTGTCCAGGATGCCAAACAAGCCTAAGCAGCGCCGAAGTGGGCTATGAGGGCTCATATGTGGAGGTGGAAGACCCATCCCTATACTTCAAGTTCAGGGTCGCCGACAAGCCTGACGAATATTTTCTAGTTTGGACAACCATGCCATTCACGATCGTGACGGACCTGATGTTGGCCGTCCACCCGGAAGCTGAGTACGCCAAAGTGCAGATTGGAGCTGAAAAGTGGATTATGGTTAAGCAGCGCGTGGAGCCCGTGATGCAGGAGCTTGGCGTGAAAGACTACACCATTGTTGAAACCGTCCTGGGCAGAAGCTTGGAAGGTTTAAGGTACGACTACCCGTTCAAGGACTTGGTTCCTAAACAGGCGGAACTCGACAACCACCCGCTTGTGCACAGGGTTATTTGCGAAGACTTTGTAGACGTGAACACAGCCACAGGTGTCGTGCACCTTTCACCTGGCAACGGTGAGGAGGACTTCGCCGCCGCCCAAAAGCGGGGCGTCCCAATTTTCGCCCCCTTCGACGACGAGGTGAAATTCACAAGCGACGCGGGATTCTTCCAGGGAGTTTTTGCAAGGGACGCTGACGCCATGGTTATCGAGGAGCTTCGCAAAAGAGGCTTACTCGTTAAAGCTGACAAGATAAGACATGAATATCCCACTTGTTGGCGCTCTCACCACAAGCTTGTTTGGCTGGCTAGACGCGAATACTTCTTGAGAACAGATCGCATAAACGACAAGGTCGTAGCCGCAGCGGAGAAAGTTGAATACTTCTTCGAAGCCCCGAAGAACCGTTTCTTATCCTTCCTGAAAGAGGGCAAGCCATGGTGCATATCTAGGGAACGCGTCTGGGGCGCTCCCCTGCCCATATGGGTTTGCGAGAAATGCGGGACGAAAACATTCATTGCAAGTAAGAAGGAACTCGTCGAAAAGGCTTTGGAAAAGCCTCCGCCGAACTTTGAACTCCACAAGCCATGGATAGACCGCATAAAGATAAGGTGCGAAAAATGCGGGGGTGTCATGCACAGAGAACCCTTCGTCTTAGACACTTGGCATAACAGTGGAGCCGCCCCCTACGCGAGGTTTACGGATGAAGAGTTCGCCAAATACGTGCCAATGGCATTTCTCACCGAGGGCATAGACCAAACCCGAGGGTGGGCCAACTCCCTACTGCTGGAGCACGTAATTCTAACCGGAAAGGCGGAGGCCCCGTACAAGGCCTTCCTATTCCAGGGGTTAACCCAAGACGCTAGAGGCAGAAAAATGAGCAAAAGTCTCGGTAACATTATAGAGGTGAATAAGCTTCTGGAGAAAGCCTCAGCCGACGTTTGCCGGTTCTACATGCTTAGGAAATGCTCGCCCATAGACTTCATGAACTTCGACCCAAACGAGATGAACCGCCGCCCATACCAAGTGCTTGCAACCCTATACCATTTGAACAGGTTCTTTGTGCAGAACGCTGAGTACGACTGCTTCAACCCGCAAAAGCACACATTGGAATGGGCGAAAAACGGGGGGTTGCTCAGAAAGCCAGACCTATGGCTGCTTTCAAAACTTCAGAAGACTATAGGCGATTACACTGCGAACTTGGAAAAATGCGAATTTAACACTGCGCTCGCTGAACTAGAAGAATTTGTCGTTGAAACTGTAAGTCGCCTGTACGTGCCAATGATAAGGAAAGAGCTTTGGACGGACGATCCGGAAACCCTAAACCGCAGACTAGCCATATACTCAACCCTGTGGCATGTTCTAAAAACCACACTGCTCCTATTCAATCCAGTAACGCCCTTCCTATGCGAGGCCCTATACCAGAAAATATACAGACGCCTAGACCCTACGCTGCCAGAATCCATAAATTTTGAAAGGTGGCCGGAACCGGATGGAGGCCTCAGAAACCCGGCTTTAGAGGAAGATTTTGAAACGATGCTGAAGTGTGTTTCTCTAGTTTACTCTGCACGCCAAAAAGCCAAACTGAAGCGTAGATGGCCCCTAAGGAAAATGGTGGTTGTGTCTTCTGAAAAAACATTGGAAGCTCTTCAAAGCTTAAGCGACATTCTTCTGGAACTTGCAAACGTCAAAAGGATAGAATACGCAGAAAGGCTTCCAGAAAACTTAATGGGCGAAGTGGAATCTGGAAGGTGGGTTGAAGCTTCCGAAAAAGGAATGGCCGTATACTTAGACGTCTACAGGGATGAAGCACTCCTGGGTGAAGGTCTCATGCGCGACGTGGCTAGGAGAGTCCAATCCTTAAGGAAGGAGCTGGGCTACGTGCCAACAGAAATCCTTGAAACAGTTCATGTGGCTGGATTAGACGAAGAAAGCATAAGGCTTCTAAAACCGTACATGGAGCAGGTGGCTGAGCTAGTGCGCGCCAAAAAAGTTCAGCTCCACATAAACCCAAGTGAAGTTGAAGCTAAGTGGCATGAGTACCCCTTAGACGATAAGAAGGTTTACGTTGCCATATCCTAAGTAAGGACAGCGTGGGGTGGCACATGCGAAAAGAGAAAATAAGAATAACGTTCGAATCCGGCGTAACCGTTGAATGCGAGATACGTTTCGATGAAAACCCAAAAACAGCCGAAGCCTTAATGAAGGCTTTGCCCTTCGAGGCTAGAGCCGAGTTATGGGGGAAAGAAATCTACTTTGAGGCACCGTTCAAAGTCGGTCTAGAAAAGGCTAAAGACATTGTGGATTACGGCGACGTAGCTTACTGGCCTGAAGGCCCAGCCCTATGCCTCTTCTTTGGGCCAACCCTTTCCAGCCCAAACCAAAACGTAATAAAACCCTATAGCCCAGTCAACGTGATAGGCAAAATCCTCGGAGACCCGAAAGTCCTCGAGAGGGTGGAAGAGGGCGAAAAGGTTAGGGTGGAAAAGGCTTAAACGCGAAAACTACGCTTTTAACTGGTTTATGGCGTTTTCAAGGGCCTTTGCCACGTTCTCGATTTTGCTTTGAAGTGCTGCCAGTTTTTCTTGAAGTTCAGCCTTTTCCCTGCGCTCTTTATCTAGCTCAGCCTTAAGCTTTTCCAGCTCCTCCCTTGATGGTGCTTCAGCCTCCTTAAGCATGAAGGTTAAAACTTTCTCGCCGCGCAAAAGCATCTCGTAGGTTTCCCTAACAAGTTTTCCAGCCTCAGTTTTCCCAGTCAGGTGAGAGCGGATTGTTTGTTCACCCCTTCCAAGCTCATCAGCTATTCGTGGAACACTCATGCCAGCTTTCTCTCTCGCAAGAGCTCCAGCCGCCACCGCTAGGGAGTCTATCCATGTTATTCGGTCTTTAGGATCTGCGCTGCGCATTTTCTCAATGACATCCTGTCTCGAAACGGTTCCCAGAAGGAGAACTGCTTCAAGTTTTTGAATTTCCTCTCGACCCATAGGTCTCAACGGGACTTCAACCTCGCTCACGAGGTTTCACCTCCTCCCTCAAAAAAACCTCTAGAGGTCACCCTTATAGTTTTGTCTGGATAAACTACTATGCCTTTGCTTGTTATGTCGAATGGATGTCTCCTCATGGAGTGGCTTGTGCCCCGCATCTTCCAGACAATTATTGAACGTTTAAGCTCACCCTGAAACTCGTCTAAGTCGAGGCGGATAATTCCATCAGCTGCGTGTTCAACACCAGGCCCGCCGAAACCACGATCTGTAACGCTAACCTGGGAAACTAGGAAGCCCGTGCATCCTAAGCCGGCCAGAACCTTTTTAATCAGCATTATGGTAGACCTCGCCAGCATGGGCTTTGTCATGTAAATCGTAGAGATAGAGTCTATCACGACCCTCTCAGCCTTTAAATCCACAATCGCCTGCCGGACAACGTCCAAGAAGCTTGGAACATCCTCGGGATCCTTTACGACATAGCGTTCCCTCTTAGCCGCCTCGCCGATTCCAGAAGTGAATGCGTCAACTATCGCGAACTTGCCCTCCTGCTCAAACCTTCTGGGCTCCCATCCAAAACGCTCCATATTAATTCTAACTTGAACGGGATGCTCCTCCAAAGTCACCAAAACACCGGGCTCCCCAAGCTTAAAGCCAGCGGACAAAAACTGTTGCCCAAAAATAGACTTGCCAGTGCCTGGACCGCCAGACAAAAGAACTACGTTTCTCCGAGGCAAGCCCCCATGCAATATCTCGTTCATTCCGGGAATCCCGACATCAACACGGTCACTCATCAAAAACCACCACACTTAAGCGCGCAGCCAAAATATTAAAAACTTTTTCTATAGCAACCCATAGCAAAACTTTAAAATTCGCCCTCCAAAATTCTCGTGGCGATGAAGGAATCCCTCCTCTCTTCGCCCGACCTAAGATGACGAGGGGGCATACTCCCGAGCCTCTAAAAGGAACAGGTTCGTGGGCCGGTAGTTCAGCTGGTATGAACGCCCGACTTGCACTCGGGAGGTCGCGGGTTCAAATCCCGCCCGGTCCACTCCTAATTGAGTGCGAAACCTTCCTAAGCACAGCATCCCAACCCTTAGAGGAGGCAAGCCTTATCAAAGAAGCAAAAATAGAGGCTCGAAAAGCATAGCAAAAAGCCTTCTTGGAATTGATCTGCTTGAGGTTAAGGTTGCTAAGGAAAAAGAGCTTGGAAGAGAATTGAGCAAAGATGAGGAACTCGAGCTTTTCGAGAACGAGCTGAAGAAGCTTAGGGAAGGAAAGCATAGCCCTCAAAGAATAGTGCACGAAAGCGAGCTCCTGTTATGTAGACTATATCCTCTACTCCGATAAAAAGCTCCAAGTTGTTGTAAACGATGAACTCTTGAGGCTCACCTATACCTATGCCAAACGCTTCTGCTACTGCAATAGTTCTCGCAGTTACCTCCACTTTTGTTCTGTAGCGAATATTGATCCTGAACCTTAGCTTTCCACCAAGCTTTTCCTCCCTTGACTCAACATCTTCAACCTCTAAAAGCTCAGAAAAACCAGTTAGCTTAAGATCAAGGTTCTTCAGATTTGTTAAAACATCTTTCATTTAATTCGAGATTTAATGGAGTTTCAAATTTCATCCAACCAACTTCAGAATCTCCTTAGAACGCTTTTGGCATAGAGCTCTTGCATCGACGAGTAAGCCTTCAGAACCGAGACTTTTGATAAGTTCTGTAACAACAACATCGTATTCCCTCTTTCCAATATCCTTAACTTTCAAGAGGATCCTTTCCTCACCACCAGAATTAGAAAATATGACGAAATCTAGCCTTCCGTTTGCAAGCTCTTTGGCAATTATAGCAACAAAAGAACCATTCCTTGGCTCAAGAAGATAAGATGTATAAATTTTCTCACCGCTCTTAATCCTCATAATGCCCCTTGTCCTCTTTGAGTGGAAGCTCTTAACAATAAAAGCCAAAAAAATCACCATCTTCGTTAAGAGTTTTAGAAGTAGCTATGAAAAAGCTCTCTTTCTTTTTCCTTTAAATATTGCGAGTGAGAAATGCTTTATCCAAGCTCACTACAACAAAAGATGAGTGATATCGAGCTGTATTACCAACTAGCAATGAATGAGTATAATAGGAGTACAGCTTAAGCTAATGGGAGAATTATTTGAACAAATTATTGGATAAACGATTTATTGGTAAAGTCACTAGGAAGACTAAAACTGAATATTACAAGTTGATTTAGCGAGAGATTTGACGTTTAGTTAATTATCGCTCATATCTGGATAGGAGTAGTTAACGGGAGACCGGCACGTTAAATGAGAGGAAAATTACCTACTACCAACCATATATGAGCGTTAATTATTTAAAGCTATCCAGCATTTTTTATGCATGAAAGATCTAACTGAAAAGCTAATGGAGTTCATGGTAGGAAAGCCATTAGATTTTTAAATAAATTTGGTAAGAAAGAGAGTTACGAAGAATTTTATGACAAAGTAATTAAGAAATACACCAATTATGCCTATGAAATTGAAGTAAATGGAAAAAAAGATGGTACTAGAGTTGCAGGATCATCATAGAGATTTGGAAATTCATGAGGGAACTAACATTATAGTCTATGGAAAAAGAAAATTTTATGAAAAACAAGAAATACAGGAATATGTGAAAGATGCATTCTACATAAAGATATTAGACAGTAATGGAAAAAGGGTACTAGCTGAAGTCAATATACCATACCATTTACTTTGAATAAACTTCATACATTTACAAGTTTAATAAGTCGAAGCGAGGAAGACGTTAAAAGACATGGAAAGAAATTACACCAAAAGAATTAAGCCATAAAGCATTTATTCTATTTTACCCATATGCTTCTGAGGATTAGATGGGAATACTTCTAGACTGGGCTACCTTTGTAACTTTATTCATAACTAGTTATACAATATGCATGGGAAAAATTCATAAGTGTGTGGTATGAAGATAGGTTAGAAAAGAAAGGCTTACGTAAAGATGAAGCTGCAAATGAGGTAGCTAAAAAGACGAGAAAACTAGCTAGAATAGTTATGTTTTTATTAATCCTAGCCGCGATACTTGCGCTGGTGGATTTAATATGGAAATAGAGGAGCCCAAATTAGAAGATGCTGCAAGGATTTCGGTTGTAGACTTCATACCGAAGAGTGCGCTGAAAAATATGAAGTATGTCCCATCTGGATAGCTTACAAGAATAGCGAGAAACAAACGCTTATGTTAGAAGAAATTTTGTTAAGGCTAAAACGAAGAATCTAGATTATTTCCCATATTTTTTATTTTTTGGATAACTTTTACATAGGCTAGAAAATTAGTTTGATCCTTCCTAATCATCCATTTCCATGCCCCTTATCTTCTATTTCCAAGCACTCTTTACAAATTAAGTTACCATTAAACCAAGTAACTTCCTCATCCTTACCGCAATATGAACACTTACCATAAAAGAAATTCCCTACCCCACACTCCCTCTCACTATTTTTGGGAAGATGATTATTAAGAAATAGTGAGTTGCACTGTGGGGTAGAAAGGTAGATTAGCTTTCTCCTCTTATCACTAGGATCCACATCCTCAAAAATAAGGCCAGCGCATTCTAAGGCTGGCAAAATTTCTTGCCTTAAAACCCAATCTTGAATTGCTCTTCCATAAACCTCATAATACTTGGCGATTATCTGTTTTCTAGTTAAACCGATTTGGTTCTCATTATTTGGATTTACCTCTTTCCAAAGGGGCTCGATAACTTCTTTAAAGAAGTTGTAAACGAAAGGAGGTATTCCAAGCTCTTGGCTCTCGGCTATCTTCTCAAATATGCTAAAGGCATTGTTTATATCTTCGTTTATATCTTCTTCATCAACATAAACATTCCCTTCTTCATCCCTCTTTCTATCCATAGGTTTAGCAACGCAAGCGTTTGAGCCAAGGAAATTATCCTCTCTATGTCGCGCTGATACCTAGGCTTAAGCTTCGGATACCTTTCTATGAATTTTTCAGCAACTTTATTAACATCTTCTATTATAACGTGCTTCACTTTTTCTTGCTTGATTTTCTCCACCCTTTTCCTTAGCATCCCTATTCTTCCATCTTTCAAGAATTCCTGGAAAGCTAAAGGGTTCCCCTTTCTTAAGGCTTTTAGGAAAATTCCCTCTCTTATCTTTTCAACGCTTGTCTCGGCGATGGGACAAAGCTCCTAGTAGCCTCTTGCTCATCTATCCTCAAGCTTCCTGTGCAGAAAATTACAGAAGGGAAGCCCCTTATTATTACGTTCTTGGTCCTTAAACCTTTCTTTTCCCTCCTGTCGGTTATTTATAAAGAAGCTCCTTTCTATCGTGCGATAATAAAGGTCTAAGCCTTTGTAAAAGTTGGTCGTGAGGCTGATCCAAGAAAATTAAGATCTTCCTCTCCAAGTTCACGACTATCGCTTGCTTCTCTTCATCCCATTCTCCAGCATCATGATAAAAGGCTGTTGGGCTTGAGTAGGCTATTATTATAACATCCTCAGGAGGGAAATATCGGGCGAGCTCGATAGGAATGTAGCTCTTGCCCGTGCTTGAGGGTGCTCTAAAGCTAACGTTGAATTGAGAATCCTCTGTATAAGCGCTCAGCATGGATAGAAAGGTTATGAGTTTATTCAAGTTGTCGTGCTTAATCGTTATCCCTAGAACCTCAAGAAGCTCCTGGATGGTTAGAGGTTTAATGGAATTCTTCTCCATGTATTCCTCGATGATCCTTATCTCTTCTTCGCTAAATTTTTCTTTAATCGCTTTTTCTATCTGCTCCTCGTTAGCTCCTAGATGAGCTAACTCTTTCTTGAAATTATCATAACTCTCGACGAGCAATTTATCAAATTCCATTTAGCCACCTTTTGCAAAACATGGGCTCACAAAGACTTTGTGATTTGTCATAAACTGTTGCAAAGCCACGATTTTTGTAGTCGACAATTATGGAGCTAAGCTTAAGCCAAAGTATTCTTAGATATTCAGAAGCCTTGAATCAAACGGATTAGCGACAAAAATCTTGGCCTCAAAATTACTAGCCGAGGATACAAACTCAGCTCTATTAGGAGTTAGCGCAACAGTTTATCCAACGATAATTATGGCAAGCTGGAGGAGGATTAAGCCATGCGGAGCTGTAGAATGGCATTCAGCAATGGGAAAACACTTAGAGGTTTTCACCCAATTTCAGACATGCTTGAGAAAAAGCCTAGAAGGTAAAGACTTTACATCTGAAGTTGAGAAATTAAACGAAACCCTAAATTCGATCAAAGGGGAGGAAATTCCTCAGCTTGGCTTAAGAATGGAGAGAATGGAAGAAACGAAAGGAGGTGTTGTGAACATCTACTTAGCGTCAAAGGATTCTGGTCTCGTAGAGTAGCGCAGAAGCTTTAAATTAGTGTGCCAAAATTATATTGAAGGTGACTTCATGTATTTAGATGAGTTCAAAGCTAGATTAGCAAAAGAATGGTCTGGAAGCTTGTTTAGCTTAAGCTGTATACGAAAAACCCATCCTAGGGCTAAGGAATATTTGCACAGGTTGACTAAGAGCAATGGAATAAGGCGCATAACTTGGGGTTGGTACTGGATACCAACAAGCTACAGGGATGCTTGGGATTTCTTAGCAAAAGATAGAGGCTTTAAAGTGATAATCAAGCAAACTGCTGCAAGCATATGGAACTATGATTTCGTTCATCGAGATGTTTTCTGCTTGGCTGTTAACAATCAATCTTACAAAAGAGCTTTAGAAGCTTTCGCTGAGAGCATGAATTGGGATTTTGAAGTTGAGTATCATAAGAAAATCCCTTATGAATATGAGGAAGTTGACGGCTTATTCGTCGAAACTTTAGAATCCTGTATAGTCGATTGCTTAGCCGAATGGTCTTTCATAGATGCTTTCGCAGCCTTATACTTTAGAAGAGGAGAAGTCGATTTCGATAAGTTGAGAAATTTGGGGAGATGGAAAAGAGTATCTAAAACAAACTTGAGAACATGGACCTTGATAAAATATGGGTGCAAATTGTTCAACGAGCATTTTGGTAGAGAGGTCTTCAAGCTTAAAGCCGCTGAGATAAAGCAGGTCAATGTTAGAGAGTTGGTAAATGAAGCTGTGGAGAAGGTTGTTGAATTTGCCTAAAGCCATAGACCTAATGAAAAGAAGGGAGGAGGAAATTTTAAACAGCCTAATATTTCTTTCAGAGAAAACTAAAGGCTTCACAGACCCTGGGCTGATAATGATTGGCGGTTATGCCTTAAGAGCTTTCATACCTTTCTCAAGGTTCACAAGAGACCGCGATTTTGTATTAATAAAAAGAGATGGCTGGAACATAGATAGGATGAAGGGATTTCTTCCTGAAGGCTACTTAGTTGAGGAGGAGCAGAAGCGCAACGATTACGGATTTTTAAGATGCATGAAATTTGTTAAGCACAATAGAGCAAGAGTAAAGGTTTCCATCGACTTTATGGAGGGAGAGATTAGGGGGAGAGAGGCAAAAGAGGTAATAAAGATCGACGAAACTATGATCAGAAATAGAGCGTTCGTCTCAATACCTATAGCTGGCAAGCCCATTAAACTACCTGTTCCAAGTTACGTTGATTATTTCGTAATGAAGGTTGTTTCGGCTAGAGCCTCAGACATAAGAGATATCGCTGCGCTGATCTGCGAGAACGGAATCCCAGAAAATCTAGTAGGAAGAGTTAAGCAAATACTACCTTATCCAGAGATATTCTCAATAAAACTCAAGGAGAGGATAATCCCTGAGATTAGAAGGAAGACTTTCCTAGATAGCTGGAGGGGACTATTCGGAACAACAAAATACAACGAGGAAGATAGGAGAAAAGTCATAACAGAACTGGAAAAAGTGATTAAAAGAAAAAATATTTTTCTTTCTTGAAAAATCTCTCACAATTTTTCTTCTTTTCAAAGATTTCTGGCAAGGAGGTATTCCGAAACTCTAAAGTCTATTAAGTGATTAAAAACAAACATGGTAATGCTGGATGTTTTTGCAGATAGTTACATTCCAGAGGTAATTATCGACGGGGAAAAAGAGCAAGAAGCAATCAAGTATTTTCTTCAAGACATCGTTAAGGGAGTGAATAAGGTTCTTGCTTGTTCAATTTACCTTAGCGCATCGCACTTAACTCCCAATTTAGCATTAAAAGAGATTTACGAAGTTATTTGCGGTGAGGAAAGAGAAGGTTACCTTCACCTCTAATGGTTAGAGAAATTGGTAGGAAGCTTCTCAAGAAAAGAAATTACACTATCGCTATAACTCTGGATAACTTTGATAAGATGAATAGGGTTGAAAACTTTCTTTGAACATAAACAACCTTATGGAGACCTTTCCGAGAATTGGCTTGATTTTAATATCTACAAGCGAGGCTGAAATTAGAGGCTTAGTTGGAAGAAGGCTTTTCTCAAGGTTAAGGCCAGAGTACTGTGAGTTTATGCCTTACGATGCTGATAGGCTCTATGAGATAGCTGAGCAAAGGATTAAGCAAGCTTATGGAAGGCTTGTAATTAGCGAAGAGGCTCTATCTACGCTTTGTGAATTTGCTGCTAACGAGTGTGGTGGAAACGCCAGGTATTTGTTCAAGCTATTTTTGAACTCGGCTGATATTGCTTCAAGGAACGGAGAAAATAGAGTAAACCTAAAAACTGTTGAAGAGGTTATCGAGGAAGAAAGGAAACTCATCCTAAAAAGCAAGCTTGATGAAATTAAGAGAAATACTCCAAGAATGTATGAAGTTTTAAGGATAATCGCAGAAATTCAGAATAAGCAAGAGGTTGTTTATACAGGATTAATTCAAAAAGAGATAAGAAAAAGAGGTTTAGCGATAAGTGAGAGAAGTTTGGAGTATTATCTTAACAGCCTTGAAAGCAAAGGGTTAATTGAACTTAGGTTTGCTGGAAAAATAAGGGAAGAACGAGAGAAATAAATTGAAACTTCCAATCGAGTAGTTTTCTTAATTATTTAAAATCGAAAATTAATTTAAATTAAAGTGGGCTCGTGAGCTGGAAAGTTGTTAAAGAGTTTTTAAAGCCTGACTGGAGAAAATTCATCACATTCATCTTTATACATACTTTATACTTTATGAGTAATTTTGGAATAACCTTTATAAGAAAATTATACTTGGATCGTCTCCTCCAATTACCATTGGTACCACTTCATCTTGTTCGTGTGGAATTGTGGAAGCCTTCCATTGATTTTATCTTTTTTGTGCTCATCATAATGTCGGTACTATTACCCATCTACTGGTACGTGCTTTCTTGCATAATAGTTTGGGCATGTTATAAGGTAATAAAAATAAAAAACTATGCTTTCTTTTACTTTAAGAAAAGGAAGTAGGCAAGAACAACAACCACTATTATTACTGGGATTATAATCAACAAATAGGATTGGATTAAAGTAGGAGGTGAGTTGAAGTAATTTTTACTTCTAGATTATATGTTGTTATCGGCGGGCGCTTCTTTAGCTACGATTCCTTAACAACTCTTCATTAAATGCTACTCTCATCTAAACTTCTTTTTCCATAAATTCTGAGTAGTGTAGGACCATGTGAGAATTTAAAGTTGGACCGCACCTAATTGAGTGTAGATACCGCCCGGTCCACCCTACCATTTTATAAAATGGGCGCCCAGAAAACCTGGAGCCCGTGTTGGCTTAAGTGGCAGGCTTTAGCCCTGGAGAGGACGTCACTGTTAGGATCTCCGATCAGCCTCCTACTTTAAAACCTAACCACAACATCTTAAGCGTAGTTGTAAGAGCTATAAGCGTAGAACTAAAGTCCATCTCATCTCCATCATTTTGGATTAAATCCAGAAATTGATAAGAATTCTAAAAATACAAGTTCATATAACTCAAATATTTGTTTTCAGCAAAGTTTTTACACCTCAGCGAATATTAAGTCTTACGATGTAATGGATTGAGGTTGAAGGACGACCTTAGGCGGCCAGTTTCAGGTTTTCCGTCTTCGAAGTCTTCTCTCCTCGATGACGGAAATGGCCGCTTGGTCGGCTGAAAAACGATGAAACCCTTTTTTATTTAGAGGTTGTTTTTGGATGGTTTGGAGAAGTTTTATGAGGAGCTTGCCTTATTCGAAAGAACTATGGAGTAGCTTCGTTTTTGAGATTTGCTGCCCAAAACCTTCAAAGTTTTAGGAAAATGTTGAGGTTTAGGAAATACGACTGATGGCTAGCGTTCTAGTAAAGGCTTTAAGCTTTTCCGCCTCCCTATTCTTGCGCGGAGAACTGGAAAATGAGGGACCCTAAGGGTGAAATTTACCTCTTTAACACTTTAACGCGGAGAAAGGAGAAGTTTGTCCCCTTAGAGAAAGGAAAAGTTAGGATGTACTGCTGCGGTCCCACGGTTTACTGGTATGCCCATATAGGCAATTTTAGAACTTACATTTTTGAGGATGTACTGCGGAGGGTTTTGGAGTTTAACGGCTTCGAAGTTGTACACGTGATGAATATTACAGATGTTGGACACTTGACTTCAGACGCTGACACCGGCGAAGATAAGATGGAGGTTGGCGCTAAAAGGGAACGGAAGACTGTTTGGGAGATAGCCGAATTCTACACTAGGAAGTTTTTTGAGGATGCTGAGAGACTTAACATTCTCAAGCCCACAATAGTCTGCAGAGCGACGGATCACATTTCTGACATGATCAGTTACATTCGCAAACTGGAAGAGAAGAGCTACACCTATGTGATCGACGACGGCGTCTACTTCGACACCTCAAAATTAAAGGATTATGGGAAGCTCACAGGCATGGATTTTAAAAAGTTGAATGAAAGCCTCAAGGCTGGAGCTAGGGTTGAATTCAACCCAAATAAGCGAAACCTAACAGACTTCTGTCTTTGGCGTTTTTCCCCAAAGGATAGGAAGCGGCAGATGGAGTGGGACTCTCCCTGGGGGGTTGGTTTTCCAGGATGGCATATAGAATGCACGGTGATGGCGATGAAGTATTTGGGTGAACATTTTGACATTCATTGTGGGGGTGTAGACCACATACAAATTCACCATACAAACGAGATTGCGCAAGCTGAAGCCCTAACGGGCAAGACTTTGGCGAACTATTGGCTTCACGGAGCCTTTCTAGTGTTTGGCAAATCAACAAAGATGGCGAAGTCTGCCGGGGAAATTATCACCGTTCAAACTTTGGTGGACAAAGGTTTCGACCCCCTCGCTTTCAGGTATCTGTGCCTAACAGCCCACTACCGTTCGGAACTCGTTTTTACGTGGGAAAGCCTACAATCAGCCCAGAACGCGTTGCTCACTTTAAGGGAAAACGTTAGAAACTTGGCTGAAAATTTGGAGGAGCATGTTGATAGATGCCAGAGGTTTCATGAATATTATGAGAGGTTCCTTGAGGCAGTGAACGACGACTTAAACACGCCAAAGGCCATAGCTTTAATGTGGAGTCTGATAAGGGAGGAGAAGGAGCTAACTAATCGTGAAAAGTACGATTTGCTTATGGAGTTTGACAAGATTTTCGCGTTGGACTTGGCGAGGGACGTGGGGAGAGAGGAGAAGCTTACACCTGAAGAGGAGGAGCTCATTCGAAGGAGGGAGGAGGCCAGAAAAGCTAGGGATTGGGCGACTGCTGACAGAATTAGAGAGCAGCTGCGTTCCATGGGCATACTGGTAGAGGATACGCCCCAAGGCGTGAAATGGCGGAGGATTAAACGCTAATTTCTCTCCCATAAATGTTCCATTGAGCCGTCACGTATTTTTCTCTATAGAGTTTTTCAGCCAACTCTTTCTCGTATAACGTTAACTCCTCTGGCTCGATGGGCGTTTTCGGCGTTTTATGGAAACCTTCAACGAGGGCCCCGTGAACTATTTCTAGAGGTATTTCTCTGCCAAGTCCGACTTTATCGAAGTTATCTTGTTTCTAGCTATGCAGACCACTTCCATACATGTTTTCGCCCACGGGACTTTTAGAAAAGTGAACATTCTTTCCAAGTTGACATCTACAAGTACAGCGCCATGCTGTAGAACGACGCCGGACTTATGGCATTGAGCACTTCCAGAAATCTTTTGCCATTCACTGTTAAGTTTGGACACGCCCTTGAGTTGCCTTCGTTGAAGTCTGCTTTCAAACCTAAAATTTTAGGGCTTCAACTATTCCAGCATAGATTTTTGCATATACTTCAGTTACGTCCCGGCGTCTAAGTCGTCTTTGCATGCAACTACGCTGTACGTAATTTCGCCTCCAGCGTCATGATGAACTGTTCCTCCACCTGTTATGCGTCTAACCACATCCACGCCGTGTTTTAGACAGTTTTCATGTAAACCTCGTTTTCCAAGTTTTGGAACCTTCCAATGGAACCGCAGAAGGACTCCAGCGGTAAAAATGGAGGGGGTTGGGCACAACCCCTTTATTTTTGCTTGCAATATAGCCTCGTCTATCGCCATGTTCATGTAGGCGTTGTGGGTCTCTAGCTTAAGCAGTCTCCAATTAGCCATCTGGACCTTCCGTTTTAGCTTAACTTTTCCTGGTTTTTGTGTTTTCCTGAAAATCATATTGATCTGAGCCTTTTTCACGCCATGAAGGGTCTACCCCTTATTTTTAGGGTTTAGGCTTCGTTCAGTTTAAATATTAGATATGCGATTAGACGTAGCAAGAGGATAGCCGTAGCCATGGGCTCAAAGTCTCCGAGGGGCGAATTCGCAGCCAGAAAGCTGATAGCAAAACGGAAGAAGTTCCGTTGGAGTAGCTTATACTATAAAAGGCGCATGTTGGGTTTGGATGTTAAGGCGGACCCTCTGGAAGGGGCCCCCATGGCCAGGGGGATAGTTCTAGAGAAGGTTGGAGTTGAAAGCAAGCAGCCAAACAGCGCCATCAGAAAATGTGTTAGGGTTCAGCTCGTTAAGAACGGAAAGGTTATTACGGCTTTTCTGCCCGGAGACGGCGCCCTCAACGTTGTGGACGAGCACGACGAAGTTATTGTGGAAGGCATCGGTGGCTCTCGTGGTAGAAGCATGGGCGATATTCCGGGTGTAAGGTGGAAAGTCATAATGGTTAACGGTGTTTCCCTCAAAGAGCTTGTGCTCGGCAGGAAACAGAAGCCGATGCGGTGAAAAGCTTTGAGCAAAGAGCAGAAAAAAGGTGAAACAGGCGAAGAGGAGATAAAGCTTTTCGGAAAGTGGAGTTTCAAGGAGGTTGAAGTTAGAGATCTTGGACTCAAACGGTACATATGCCTAAAGCCGCTTCTAATCCCCCACAGCATGGGACGCCACGAACACAAGCGTTTTGGAAAGGCGGAAGTGAACATCGTTGAGAGGCTTGTAAACAATCTTATGCGCCCTGGGAAGAATGCGGGTAAAAAGGCTAAAGCCATAAACATCGTTAAACATGCCTTCGAAATAATCCATCTGCGAACTGGGAAAAACCCAATCGAGGTTCTTGTAAGAGCTGTTGAAAACTCTGCGCCATGCGAGGATACAACCAGAATAGCTTATGGTGGAATAGTGTACCACGTTTCTGTAGACATATCCCCCCAGAGAAGAGTGGACTTAGCCTTGAGACACATATGTGAGGGAGCTAGGTTGGCGGCTATGCACAACCCCAGATCCATCGAAGAGTGCTTAGCGGAGGAACTTATTTTGGCGGCGAACAACGACATGAAAAGCTATGCCGTATCAAAGCGCCACGAACTCGAACGAATCGCTATGGCTTCGAGATAGCTTGCAAACCTATTTTATGTGGATCTCAACTATATCTCCGTCTTCAAGAACGAAGGTGGCTCCAACTTTCTGTGGACTGAAAACCAAACGTTTAGCCCAAACCTTTGCATAGGCAAAGTTTTCGCTGAAATCGCTGTGAATGTTCCTTGCCAGATCATGAACGGTTGCTCCCTTCTTTAAAACGAAGGGTTTCTGAGACGGGTTTCTTTCATTCGGCTCTTTAGTGTAAACACGGATTAAACCTAATGTTTGGAAAAGAGCGGCTCCTATTTTCTCTAAACCCAAGCCATTTTTACATGAAACGGCGATTATCGGGAGCTGTCCATCAACATACTCTTCTAAGAGCTTCAGGTTTGCTTCGGCGTTTTCCGCATCAATCTTGTTTGCCACTATTATGGCAGGCTTGTAGGTTGTGCTTTCAAAGATAGCATCTTCAACATCGTCCAGGGTGGCTTCTCCATAAATTTTCACAACGGCGTCCGTAACCCTATAACTTTTGAGAAGCTCCTCCACGTCCCTGAAAGTGCAGTCTAAAAGCTTTCCAAAGACCATTATGCGCAAACCGGCGCCCATGTATTTTCTTTCAATCTCAACCCGTGCCTTCGGCTTGCTGACCGATATCCGCGCTTTCTCTAGCTCTCCGAGAAGGGTGGACATCTGCTCCACAGGGTTTTGCGTTAAATCAACCATAAAGATTAAGCCGTCAGCGTTTCTAGCTAGGGCGATGGTTTGGAGACCCCAAGCTTTTCCCTCAGCAGCTCCCTCCATCAAGGCTGGGGCTTCAATAAGCTGGAACTGGATATCCTCATAGCTAAGCATTCCAGGGGTGGGTTCTCTCGTAGTGTAGGGCGTTGGCGAAACCTCAACTTTCGCGTTTGTTAGGGCCTTGAGAAGGCTGCTCTTACCCACATTTGTAAGACCTAAAATGACAACTTGGGCGGCTCCCTCTTTTTCGATGAAAAACCTTGACCCGCCTCTGGCCGCTTTCCTTCGCTTGCTTTCCTCGATTTCCCTTCGTAGGATGGCCATCTGCTTCTTGACTTGAGCGCAGAGCTTCGCGGTGCCCTTATGTTTTGGGACTAGGCTTAAGAATTCCTCCATCAACCTAAGCTTCTCGCTGGGGTTCTTTGCAGCTGAAACCTCAGCCCACTTCCGCTTGGCTTCCGCGGGCAAATTAGCCGGCATAAAGTAGATCGTCCCAAAAATTCTAAACGATTAAACACTAATATCCGTTTCGAAAATCACACGTTTCAAAGCATGCCGGCGGAAGCGAAGGTATAATAAACTTAAAATAATTGAATGAACAGTTGTGTAAACGAATTCACTAAAAATGAGGGAATTTAAGTCTAAAACATGAGGGAGAAAAATGAGCAGACCGGAGAAACCTCACCTGAACCTGATAATAATTGGACACGTTGACCACGGAAAATCAACGACAACTGGGCACCTGCTGTACCTAGCCGGGGCTGTTGATGAAAGGACGATAAAGCAGTACGAGGAGGAAGCTAGAAAACTCGGCAAGGAGACTTTCAAGTTCGCATGGATCCTCGACAACTTGAAGGAAGAAAGGGAAAGAGGATTAACCATCGACCTGCGGTTCCTAAAGTTTGAAACCAAAAAGTACTACTTTACCATCATAGATGCGCCGGGACACAGGGACTTCGTTAAAAACATGATTACTGGTGCAAGTCAAGCGGACGGCGCCATACTGGTGGTTTCAGCCAAAAGAGGAGAGTTCGAGGCGGGAATAGGTCCTGGAGGTCAAACTAGAGAACACGCATTCCTAGCCTTCACTCTAGGAGTTAACCAGCTCGTTGTAGCTGTCAACAAGATGGATGACCCGTCCGTCAACTGGAGCGAGGGGCGCTTCAACGAGGTTAAAAACGAGGTTGCCAGGCTTCTTAGAATGGCGGGCTACAAAGTTGAGAAGGTGCCCTTTGTGCCCGTTTCAGGCTGGACAGGCGACAACCTAGTTAAGCCTAGCGACAAAATGCCATGGTATAAGGGGCCAACTCTCTTGGAAGCATTAGACGTTTTCGAAGTGCCTCCGAAGCCAATAGACAAACCTTTGAGAATCCCCGTTCAGGACGTTTACAGCATAACGGGCGTCGGCACGGTGCCAGTGGGCAGGGTTGAAACAGGCGTTCTTAAAGAGGGAGACATGGTTATCTTTATGCCGGCTAACAAGCAGGGCGAAGTTAAATCTATAGAGATGCACCATCAGAGGATTCCAAGGGCTGAACCGGGCGACAATATAGGCTTCAACGTGAGAGGTATAGCTAAAACAGACATTAGACGTGGAGACGTCTGTGGCCACGTTAACAACCCACCGACGGTGGCTAGGGAACTCATAGGACAGATAATTGTCATCTACCATCCAACAGCCATAGCTGCAGGCTACACGCCGGTCATGCACTTCCATACAGGCCAAATGGCAGTGCGCTTTGTCGAACTCATCAAGAAGATAGACCCTCGTACGGGGCAAGTTGTCGAGGAGAAGCCTTCTTTTCTCAAAACCGGAGATGTTGCCCTAGTGCGGTTGGAACCTCTGCGGCCCATATCCATTGAAACCTACACTGAGTTTCCAGAGATTGGAAGGTTCGCCATAAGAGACATGGGCACAACGATAGGCGCAGGTGTTGTGAAGGAAATAACCAAGAAAGGACTGCAGTAAAACATCATCCTTCCTTTTTATTTCAGAGTCCACGCTTTAACTTTTAGGAAACCGCAAGAGAAAATAGCCTCCAGCGTTTAGCATACTGTTTAGAGCTGAAACGTCATGTCTGGAACTGAGACTTTGCTACCGTATTTGAAGGAGAAAAGGGAAGACGAGCAGGAGCCAACTATAATCGTTGACAGTCGGGAGGCCAGCACGGCTGAGAAAATTGTTAAAGGGCTTAGGGAACGCGGCGTAAACGTGAAAATTGAACCATTAGAGAATGGAGACTACATCCTTTCTGACGTGTGTGCTGTCGAGCGGAAAAGGGTTCAAGATTTCGTTTACACGCTGACCCACCGATACCTTTTTGAGCAACTCTTCAAGCTTAAAGAGGCCTACCCCAAGGCGCTTGTTCTCCTTGAGGGACACATGCCAGTCATCTACAAGTTTAGCAGGATAAAGCCTGAAGCCGTTTGGGGCGCGCTTTTCAATTTGGCGAAAAACGGCATAGCTATAGTTAACACCACATCTCACAAGGAAACCGTGGACTTCCTCTACACCGCAGCTCGCCAGGAACAGATTGTCGAAAAGAGAGTTCCAAACGTTCACCCAGTTAAAAAGTTTAAAACCATAGTGGACGCCCAAATCTTTTTTGTGGCAAGTTTGCCCAACATTGGAAGAGAAAAAGCTATAGCAATCCTTAAATCCTATAAAACTCCGTTAAACGCGTTTCTGAACGTTGACGATTGGCCCAAAACGGTTCATGGGCTTGGCCCAAAAACGAGCAGCAAAGTTAAAGAAGTGTTAAACACGCCGTTTAAAGGGTGAACAACTCATGGACGTGGAGGTTGTCCCAACAAAAAAGGTTACGGTTTTGGGACTGGACAAGCGTAATGTAAGCGACATTGCATGGTGCGCAACCACATACGGCGCGGGTAGGCTTTACTGGATAGACGGCTACCTACTTTGCCTAGAAGTCTACGAGAAATCCTTCGAGCACGAGTTGAAAAAACGCGAGTTTCCGATAAGCCAGATCTGCTACGCAGAATTTCCGAAATACGAGAAAATCTACGAGGTAGACAAGAGCCTCCAAATTCCAGTGGTGAATGTTTCGGACATGAAAATCTTCAGAAACCTATTGAAGGCGATAAAGGAAAACGCGGAAAGCAGGGAGGGGTGAAACTGAAATTGATGCTTAGGCTTTTGATGTATTAGCAGCCGAGTTCAAAAGCTTTAACATTAACGTTCAGGTATTTTGCCGGAAGGAGTTCTGCTTTTGATGGGTTTTTCCCAGCGGCGGCTAAAGCTCCAAGCATGGCAACACTCAGCACTGTTGGGCTTCCCTAAGCTACATTTAAGCTCATCGACAATTCATCCCAAGGTTAAAACCGTAGGCCTTCTTGTCGATTTCCTGTAAATACCAGTCTCGCGGGCTATGGCTGAAACAGTGTCGCCTATCTCGAAGCCGGGGTGCCCGGATACGTTGCGACCCCCCTATGCCGGCTTCCAGAACCCCGCGGGGCACAATGCTAGAAAAACTTCTCCTTCAACGGCGCGTTTAGGTTGTCTCGGAACCTTGTTTATCGGGTTTCCGCAACCTTGAAAGCTATGGGGCTTTTGGCAGGATCCAAGGCGAACTGCTGCACAGCCGCCCTAAAGTTTATCTTTAGCGAAATATTAGGCTACATCTTCAAGGCGAATGAGGCAACCCGATGATTAGGGCTGTAGTATTCGATCTTGACGGCACGCTGGTAAGGTTCGACGTAGACTTTAGGACCGTGAGGGCGGAAGTTAGAAGTTTCCTCATAAGCCAAGGAGTGCCCGCTTCTGTCTTGTCTTTAAACGAAAGCATTTTTGAAATGTTGAAGAAAACGGAAATTTTCATGAAGAACAGCGGCAAAACGGGGAAGGCTGTGGAGGAGGTTCGGAAACAGGCTTTGGCTATAGCTGAAAAGTATGAAGTTGAAGCCGCTAAGACTACAGTCCTTTTGCCAGGCGTAATAGAAGTCTTGAAAACCTTGAAAGGGATGGGTTTGAAAATTGGCGTATGCACGGTTAACGGTGAAAAATCCGTGCATCATATCATGCAAAGGTTTAAAGTTGGCAGCTTTTTCGACGCCGTGACTTCGAGGGAACATGTTAAAAGCGTTAAGCCGGAAGCTGAACACCTCGAAAAGACCCTTGAAGTTCTCGGGGTTTCACCGAAAGAGGTTTTAGTTGTTGGAGACAGCTCCGCCGATATGGAGTGCGCAAGAAGCGTTGGTGCAGTAGCTGTGGGACTTTTGACTGGAGTTTCCACGGCTAAGGAACTTATTGATTCCGGGGCAAACTATCTGATAACTTCGTTAACAGATCTGCCAACTTTGGTCAAACAAATCAACAGGGTCTAAAGTAGTATCTTGGCCATTGAGGCCAACCTTGGGTTTGCGGTGTTTCCTCGAATTCCATTTTTAGCAACATTCCGATTCTTATTTTCTCCAGCGGTGTGTTCTTTATGATTCCTGGAAGTTTAACACCGTTCTCCATTTGAACTATCCCAACAGCGTAAGGTACCATGCTTTGGAACTGGGGTGGGGCCACGTGAATCACCGTATATGTTAGGAGTTTCCCTACTTGAGGCAGCTCAACCCATTCGAATTCCATCGACAAGCATTTATCGCATAATGGACGGGGAGGAACGTGAATTTTTCCACATTTCCGGCATTTTCCACCCGTCAATTTCTTCTGACCTATATTTTTGTAGAACTGTTCTATGGTGAAGGCTTGCTCCGCCACTTGTTTCATCCCCTTTTATATATGTGAACGGTGGCCGTTGCACCTGAGCCACCCACGTTGTGGGTTAAGCCTATCTCAGCATCATCTACCTGTCGCTTGCCAGCTTGTCCAGTTAGCTGTAGAAATATTTCGTAGGCTTGGGCTGTTCCTGTGGCGCCTACCGGGTGGCCTTTCGCCTTTAAACCTCCGCTTGTGTTCACTGGTTTCCCCCCTTTCAAGGTTGTTTCGCCGCTTTCGGCTAGGCGTCCGCCTTCGCCTGGTTTGCAAAACCCGAGATCTTCGTAGGCTATTATTTCGGCTATGGTGAAGCAGTCGTGCACTTCCGCCACGTCTATGTCTTCGGGTTTCACCCCTGCCATCTTGTACGCTTCCATCGCAGCTATTTTGGCTGCCCTAAGCGTTGTGAAGTCGTCCCGTTCATACAAGCCTATTGTGTCACTTGCTTGGCCCATGCCAATTATGTGAACTGGCGTATCAGTATACCTTTTAGCGATTTCAGGCCGTGTCAGTATGAGACAGCTTGCCCCATCGCTTATAAGTGAACAATCGAAGAGTTTTAAGGGCCAAGCAATGACCCGCGAGGTTAAAACCTGCTCTATGGTTATTTCCTTTTGCATGTGCGCCTTCGGATTTAAACTTCCATTGTAATGGTTTTTCACAGCGACGTGGGCCATCTGCACCTCTGTTGTACCGTACTTATGCATATGGGCTGTAGCCATCAGGGCAAACAAACCGGGGAAAGTCAGCCCATGCCACTGTTCGAAGGGGAAATCTGAGGCCATAGCAAGGAAATCCGTAACTTCGGGAGTGCTTCGATTCGTCATCTTCTCAACTCCGCCAACCATGACGACGTCGCATAGGCCAGAAACTATAGCGTATATGGCGGCTCCGAGAGCTGCCCCGGAGGAGCTGCACGCAGCCTCCATTCTTACTGCCGGAATGGGTAGCAGCCCAGCCCAGTCCGCCACAGTGGCACCCGTGTGTCCCTGATGTTCGTAGGATTCGCCCATGTGTCCGATGAAGAGGGCTTTTATGTCCTTTTTGGGGTCTAAGCGGGGGCAACGTTCATAGGCTTCTTCGACAGCTTGAGCGAAGATTTCCCTGGCGTATAGTCCTTCAAGCTTCCCGAACTTAGATAAACCTGCAGAGACTATTGAGGCGAGGGGTTTCCCCTTCAAATTAAACTTATCCCAGCCTTGTGAGAAAAACATATTATAAACAAGTATTTTTGAGTTTCCAGCAGCCTCAATGCTTCCTCACGAAAGTTTTATGCGAACCCCAGCTTAAATCTATAGAAAAGCTGAAGAGGGAGAAAAACTCAAGAATCCTCCAAAAATGGTTGACGAGAGCTGGATCCCGCAACAGCTGCTGAAAAAACTTTGAACCAGGAGCTGGAGTGAAGGTTCATGCCTAAACTTGAAAGGGGGCTTGTGCAGGTTTACACATCTTTCGGCGAGAAAGCACGGCTTTAACAGTGGGATGAATCGCCGCTAAATTCATGTTTCTCAATCTTCTTCATTGGATGTGGATGTCCAAGGGCTCGAATAAGGCTCCGAGCCGAGGTAGCGGGGGTTTCGAGCATTAAGCTTCTTCAGGCCTGAAGAAGCCGTTAACGGGCTGCGGCACAGCCCTGCAGATAGCTCCTGAAGGGATGAACGCTGACACATACGTGTCCCAAAGCGTTTGAAGGGGCTGTGTGCAGGAATCTCCCGGCTTCAGCCGTGGAGAGCGTCAAACCGGAGACGGGAAAGGCAAAACCTCAGCCGCCTTCGGGCTTGCTTTGAGGCTTCCAAACCTCACGTTGAAAGCCTTCGGAAGGGGACTGTTTCTCGCAAGCTTCCCCGATGAAGCGGATGTAGCCGAGGAGGCTTTCAACCTTGCCAAGGAGGTTGTGAAGAGCGGCGAATACGATATGGTTATACTGGACGAGATCAACGTGGCTTTAAGCCTCAAACTTATAAGCCTAGAAAAGTTCTGGACCTCATCAAGAGAAAGCCTGAACATGTGGAGCTCGTTTTAACAGGGCGACATGCGCCAAACGAAATCATAGAAGCAGCTGACCTCGTAACAGAAATGAGGGAGATTAAACACCCGTATAGGAAGGGATGGCCGGCCAGAATGGGGTGGACTATTGAGCCGCCAAAACCGTCAAAAACAAGTGTTCTGAAAATCCCTTTGGTTAAGTCGTCCTTAAAGTTGGGTCTAGCTTTCGTAGTAGTCGGCCTAATCTTAATCGCCGTTTTCAAGGCTCTCGACGTTGAAAAAACCCAGCTGTTCTCAGACGTTAAAAACTTTGTTAGGGAGCACGGTTTCGCCGGGATTTTTCTCGCAACGTTCTTGGCTGGAACCGTGGTGCCTCTTGGAAGCCCAGCCCTTGTGGTGGCGGCTGCTTCCTTCGGGCTTGACCCATTGCTGCTTGCTTTAACAGCTTCCATAGGTTTCACTTTGGGCATGACAGCAAACTATTTTCTGGCTTACCGTCTTGGAAGACCTTATCTGGTGAAGAAGATGGGAGATGAAGAGCTTGAAGCTGTAACTGCCCTCTGGAACCGATGGGGCTGGGTGATGTATGTTATATTCGGTTTAATTCCAGTTTTGCCCGTGGAGTTTCTCGCTCTACTATGTGGGCTTCTGAAAACAAAGATTCAAACCTTCCTAGTTTTTAGTTTCATTCCTAGGCTTGTTATTTTCATCCTTCTGGCGTGTTTCGGAGAAATCCTAGGCGGCTGGCTTGGAATTGTCTGAAAAACCTACCTCCTTATGGGCGGCGGAATTGCTATCAAGGTTTGAGTTCTACGCACACCCTTGAATTTGCTCTATAACCCTTCCAAGCTCTTCAACTTTGGCAAACTCCACTAAGACGACAACGTCAAATTGTCCCGTTACGGCGTGGGCCATCTTGACACCTTGGACTTTCAGGGTTTCTTCGGCAACTTCCCAAATAGCACTGGCCTAGGCGTTAACCAAAATATACGCTTCCAAACTTCTCTTCCTCCTTATGAACGTTAAAAAGGGTTTGCCATTAAAATTTAAAGGTTCACTGCCCTTCGCTGTCTTGTTTTTGCCGTTTCCTAAGGAACTCTTTAAGGGCTCTCCTTATTTCTCTCAGCGTTGAGAGCCTCGGCTGAAACTCTGGCTTGAAGGGGTGGACTTCGCTTTCTAAAACCTCCCTTAGCCTAGCATAGTAGGCTTCAAACTCTTCGAAGGTGCTGCTTCTAAACTTGAAAATAGTTATCCCTCTCTTAGGGTTTTCCCAACGCCTGTCATACGCGTTTATGGGATCTGAAGTGCCGAACCTTTCAAGGCTTCGCTCGATTAAAACTTCCCTTTCAACGGCGAAAACCACGAGCAGACTGTTGACGGGTGACGTTTCGGTTGTTAGGAGGAACTCGCGAGTCACATTGTCCGGGGCTGTTGAATCTATAACGACGCTGTACCCCCTTTTTAGGAGGGCGTCCCGCATTTCGGCAATCATGGAGTAAACCAGATACTCGTCGCGGCATGGGAAAGTCTCGTTGAAAAACATTTCCCTCAACTCGTCAACCCCAACCCGGGCCATGCGGGGGTAGTCAGCGACAAGCCTCTTAGCCAACATGGTTTTTCCAGAACCAGGATAACCGCTTAAGACAATAAGCCATAAACCTTTAAGACTCGCCGTCACAATCCCCCTTTAACACTTTGCAAAGCCATCCTTAAAGCTTACAAGTCAAAAGTTTCACGGAGATATAATTGGTTAGTTTTGCTGTGAGTGAATTCCTTTCGGCCTGTTTGGGTTTCGCCTGTACCTTCAGATGGAGGGACTTCCTCCAACCCCAAAGCTCTCCGGTGAGCTGGTGAGGGGCTGGAGAGGGTTCACCCTGACAGGGGAAGAGGCCGATGAGGGCTCCAATGAACTCAAGAGGAACCCAAAGCTGTTGAACCCCAAAAGCTATGTAAGCCTATCAAAGACTACGTAGCTCGAAACCTTAAAAGTACGCTTAACTTGCACCTAAACTTTGCCCTTCTGGCCCAAAACTCCCACCGCGCTGCTGCAATGTTTCCGCCGCCTATTTCAGGATTAACGGGTAAACCTCTTTGGCCACGTATTCGAGATATTTTTCCTTATCCGTCAAGTTGAAGATGGTCACGGATGCGTCCCGCGTTATCCCAACCATATAACCGTATTCCCGCGCCCTGGCCACAATATACCATAGATCACCACGCTTGCAGTAGTCTTCGAAGAGCGATGTGTTAACTAAATCCGGCCCGTAGAGCGAAAGCTTGTTAACGTTTGGAATGTCAACGTTGTCGAAAAAGGTGATTTTGGTGTCTTCAGGGTTTTTCATGTGGAAATCGCGGAGGGTTTCCGGTGGGATTCGCGCTTCAACTATGCCGCCTACACGATCAAATAGGATTTCGCTAAGCTTGTTGGCTATGAAGTTTGCTAAACGCTTCTTTTCAACAACCGTTAAGAGAGTAGCCTTCTCCAGCTGGTTAAAACTGAACAAAGCCTCAACGGTGCGAGGTAGGGGTGAAATCTTCCCCCTATGGAAGACGTGGGCCACATAGTCGTGGGAGAAAAGACCCTTCAACATGTTTTCCTTGGGTGTGAGGCCAACAACCTCCGTTACAAGCGTAAAACGGTGGTCACCCTCCTCGTAAAGCTCCTCCACACGGTAGCCTTCAAGCCTAGAAGCAATCTCATCAAGCGAAAGCTTTTCTGAAAGCCGAAAAACCTTACCAGCAACAACCATAAAGCATCAACAGTTTCTAGAAGGAGCTTGAAAACTAAAGCTTTACGCCAAAAATGGGGCTAAAGGGGAGCCCGATTCCACGCTTAGCCATATAACGCTCCCATTCGAGGCAGAAACTGCTGGAGTGATGTTGCTAAAAAGGGTTGGATCAACTGAAAAGTCCTGCGACGGGGTGGTCATCGACAACAGTAGGCTCGTTAAGTTGCTGGAAATTTTCCCTTCAAATAGGCTTTAAGCTTAGCTAACACCGCTGTTGGAAAATTCATAAGGGGCGTAACTGAGGCGATGACGACAGCCAGCTTAATCAATTTAGACTACGCTGATTTAAGGGCGATAATGCAGGGAGCAAGCCTCGTCTCATGGGTGTAGGCGAAGGCACAGGGGGAGGTAAGGTTGAACAAGCTATTGAAAGAGCTTTGAACACGCCTCCCTGACATAAATGACGCGACGAAAGCCCGTGGCCTGCTGATGCAGTTTCAGGCGGCGAAGAACTAACATTGTTGAGGTGAACCACGCGGCAGAAATCATGAAACGGTCGCTGCCATTTAAAGCGAAAGTGGTTTGTGGGTGCAAGGTGGACAGAGAACTGCATGGAAGCGTATCGGTGATGGCTGCGGTGACGATTGCGGAAAGTGTTTTCTGAGACACCGCGAGAAACGTTTAGGGCCAATCAAAATACGATGAACCTTACTCCCTTTTCATCCTCCAAAACACTTGATTCAGCCTTTAGCACAGCATTTTCCACCACTCGGGTGCCTAACCGCTTTAATAAGAGTTTTTAACCTCTTTCTATACTGCTAGAAGGTGTAGAGGCAAGAAAACCAGTGTTGATAAGTGAAGTTATCCTTGAAAACTTTATGAGCTACGAGTATGCTAGGGTGCCCCTTAAACCCGGCGTGAACGTGGTTTGCGGGCCTAACGGCGCTGGGAAGTCTTCGCTCTTGTTGGCTATTTCCGTCGCCCTAGGGCAGTCCTATACAGAGCGTTCGAGAAGGCTTAGCGAATTAATCCGCTGGGGCAGAGACCAAGCCCGTGTAACGCTTGTTCTGGACAACTCCAAGCGTGGAGGCAAACGCCCAGTTCCGAGGTTCAACAAGGATCAGATTTTTCTAACTAGGGTTCTGAGGCGGGATGGCAGGTACTGGTTTGAACTGGAGAACCGGGCGGCTTCGAAGCAGGACGTGGAGAGACTTCTGGCTAAACTGGGTGTTGACCCGGACAACATGCTGATCATCATGCACCAGAACATGGTTGAACAGTTTACCGTGCTTTCTCCGCAGGAGAAGCTTCGCATGGTTGAGGCGGCTGTTGGGCTTGAGGCTTACAGGGAAAACGTTCTGGAAGCCCGGAGAAAGCTTACCCGCGCATTAAGCCAGGAGGAGTCGATAAGCAAGCTTTTGGAGTCGGCGGAACAGACGCTCAACTACTGGCGGGAGCAATATGAAAGGCTCCAGGAGAAAAAACAGTTGATGGCAAAAAGACGCTTCCTAGAGCGGGAGCTGGCTTGGGCTGAGGTGAACCGCCGCGAAAACATGGTGGAAGAATTGAAGGCAAAACTTGAAAGGGAAACTTCGCTGCTGAGGCAAATTGAGGCGGAAGCCAAAAACGCCGAAGAACAGCTTTTAAGCCAGCAGAGCAAGCTTGAAAAGTTTAAGAATGAATGGAAGATAAGCCTTGAAGGCATAATAAGCCTTGAAAGGGAAAAGGCTGGAAACCAAGCTACAGTTTCGCTTTGTGAACAGCTTATGGCGGAAGCAGCCTTAATAGAAAACGCTGGAAGGCAGCCGCTTAAGCTTTTAAGAACTGAAAGTTTGAGGGCTCTCCTAGAAAATTCAAGGATGAAAATGGTCAAGCTTGATGAGGAGCTGAATAGGAAACGTTCAGAGACACGGGTTCTAGAAGAGCAGATTGGAAAAGTTGAAAGCCAGATTGTGGAAACACGGGTTAAACTTGCACTGTTAAGTTATAGGATGGAGAATGTAAAGGCAAACATCGAGGGACTGGAGGAAGCGCTGAAAGACGCGAAAACCCAGCTGGACGCAGCCGTTAAAAAGGCTGAGGAGACAGGTCCAAGAATAGCTGTTGTTAAAAGCTTCAGCGAGATCCTGGATGAAATCCGCGTGACAGACGGACATCTGGCTGCTTTGGCAGGTGTTTCTGAAGACGTTGAGCGCATGTATGAGTCTTACTCGCAGCTCTACTTAGAGCTTAAGGAGAAGGCGCGATTGGCTGCTGAAAACCGTGAAAAAGCCTTGGAAGAGGTTAAAGTACGGATGCAGGCTTGGCGAACTGTGATCCAAAACCTTTTAGACCGTGTTAACTTGGACTACCAGAAGATTTTGGCGAACGTGCAGGCTGTCGGAGAAGTTAGGCTTATAAACGAACACGATATTGAAGCGGCTGGACTTGAAATTTTGGTTGGCTTCAAGGGCAGTAAGCCTGTTCCTCTTAACGCCTACACTCAAAGCGGGGGCGAAAGAACAACAGCCACCATGAGCTTCCTGTTGGCTTTACAGCAACATGTGCGTTCACCGTTCCGCGCCGTGGACGAATTCGACGTCCACATGGATTTGAGGATGAGGGAGGTTGTTGCCCGTTTGATCGTGGATTGTGTTGGGCGTTTTGGGGATACTCAGTATGTTGTTATTACTCCCAGCGGTTTTTCTTTTGGTGAGGGTGTTAATGTTATTGTTGTCCAGAATGTTGAAGGCAAATCTGTTGTTAGGGTTGTGGAATAGAATCATCTAGCAACATTTATTAGTAGTAGTGCTTAAAAATTTATCCAAAGACATGACACATCTTGTAAACCAAAAACAAGATATAAAGCCAAGAAAAAGATAAAAGAAGACAAGAAATGAACAAAAACAACAAACCACCCAACCCCCAAACCACACAATACAACCACCCAAAGAATCGTGAAATAATAGCGCGCACATGGACCCGGAAAACCGCGAGTTAATAGTTCAAATGCTCATTTCAACTGTTAAGAACTCGAAGCTCAGTATGTGGCGGTAACTTCAAGCCATGTAACCTTCGCGCAGAACGAAGCCCACGTCATCATCATTCAGAACGTGGAGGGGAAATCCATAGTTAGAGAGGTTGCCTGATGCAGTCGAAGAGGGAACGCGTCAAAGTTGGGCGTGAAAGGCTTCAGAGAATAATTGAAATATGCAAGGCTGTTGAAGAGCGCGGCCTCGACCCTTTTCTCGTGGATGTGGACGAGATGATTAGGGTTGTGAGGGAGTTCTTCCCGGACTGGGAACAGCCTGAAGACCTTTGTTTGGACGCTGAAGCCATAAACCGCCTCGCTTCCGTTGTGAAGCTTCAAAGTGAATGGGTTAAACATCATTCCACATCATTATACACTGATCCATTCCTCTTAGAGGAGAAAATAAAAAGCTTAGACAAGGAGGCCTTGGTGGAGGCTTTTCTCGGCGCATGGCGGCCAATAGTTGAGCTCGAACAAATTTCCCTCCATAGCCTAAAGGAGGCGTTAATTTACTGGAAAAGCCTCCCGCCCATAAGGGACAGATGGAAAGATCTCCCACATCCAGAGGAAACAGGCGGCGTCGCCTCTCGGGAGGAACTTTTAAGACTGAAAATTCTGCGGGATAAAGCCTTCACGGAGGAATTGGAGAGCTTCTGGAACGAGTTGAAGAGGCTTGTGGCGGAGAAAGGGGGAGATGGGAAAATCCGTTACTGGGATTTTGTGGGAGCTGAAACTTTTGAGGAAACGGTTCACAGAGCCTTCCTGACAAGTTTCCTCGTCACCTATGGGTATGCAACCCTTGAGGTTTATCCGCTTGAAGATGAAATTTTCATTAAACCTTTCGAAAAGCAGCAGAAGCGGATGAGCAGACGACAGCTGATATCACTGCCCATACCCATAACCCGTGAAGAGTGGGAAAAATGGAAAAGAGGGAGGGCTGAAGCCAGATGAGCAAGCGGAAAGCCGTCTACGCCAGCAAAATCAAACGCGCCGTCCACATGCTCTTCTACAGACGCCACAAAAAGCCGGGAGTGAAAGGCTGGGAACTCCGGAAAGCCCTAGGTTCAGACTACCCGAAAGTGTTAAGCATACTGGACGAATACTTGAAACCCTTAGACCTTCAAGTTAAAATGGTTCTCGAAGAGGGAGAAAAACCTTTGTCTGAAAAGCCTACTTTGGAGGAGTTGGATAGAGCGAGATTCTACATTACGCTGCGAGGCGACTTGACGCCTAAAGAGGCAAAAATGATCGGGTGGCGGATAGACGACTTGGCTGGGCTGGCCGTAACAATAGCCTACATAATTTCGAAACAGGGGAAGGCGCCCCGCAAGGAGGTTGAAGAACTCCTACGTGAAAAACTGCCCGGATGGAAGGCAAGCTCTAACATAGACCGCTACATTCGCTACGGCTACATAGCCCAGGACGAAAATGAACAGCTGTACTTGGACTGGCGGACAAGGGCGGAGGTGGACCAAAAAGCGTTGATAGATCTGTTCCTATCAATTGACACTCTCCACGGCTGAAGCCGGGAGATTCCTGCACACAGCCCCTTCAACGCTTTTGGACACATACGTGTAAATGTTAACCTTCAAGGTCACGTATCGCATTCACCTTCTAAGTTTCCGATAAGAAAGGCGATTACGTCTACTGCTATTATCGCATTCAAAGCCATCAGACTGCCCGGAAAACTGTCCGTTGGAGGTCACTTTCCGCCGCTGAGGCTCCACCGAATAGTTGAGTGCTGAGAGAGGCGTGATGGAAACGGATAATTTTTCATTTTCACCCTTTTCCAACTTTTAAACTATGCTGACATTTTGGATCTGGAAGTATCGCCTTACGAGCATGCGTAGGCGCTCGGCGTTTCTGCCGTTTTTGCCTATGGCAACACCCTTGTCCCTCGGGTGAACGGTAACCACGGCGATGGTTTTCCCGTCGGGTCTTTCAGTTATCCTAACCTCTTGAACGGTGGCTGGTTTCAAGGCGTTTTTAATGAACTGGACTGGATCGTCTGAGTACTCAATTACCTCGTGTTTTTTGCCCGTCATCCTTTCCAGGAGCCTTATGTTTCTTCCTCCTTTGCCTATGGCTGCGCCCAAGTCGCCTTCCTTTACAACGAAGATCACGCGGCCCTGCTCCTCGTCGATTATGCAGTCTTTGACGCTGGCATCGCTTATACTTTCGAAGAGGGCTATGTACTTCATTTCCGTGTTTGTGAACTTTATGCCGCTGGTCATTCGCCCCCTCCGCTGAATTCCGCTTCTGTTTCAGTGGCTTCCGCTAGTCTAAGAATGTCTGAGTCGCCTGGGTCTCTTATAGTTAACGCTGAAACTATGAAGGGTTTTCCACACACCATGGCCAGATCCGCTGACGTCCCCTTATAAACGATTAATGGTATGCCGGAGAGCTTGCAGTAATATTCGAGGTCGCTGCGGATATCCTTTGGACAGTTGGATGCAATTATAATCATTTTCGCCCTCCCGGTTTTAGCGCTTTTTATGGCCGTGTTTGCGCCGAAATAAACCTTGCCGGTTTTAACGGCTATGGCTATGGCCTTGTCAACGTCTATCATTCGCCTCCACCTTTAGGTTCGTATGTGGACATGTAAAGCTCCACAAGTCCCGTTCCCACCGGAATGGTCTGGCCCACTATGACGTTTTCGGTGACCCCTTCCAGGGGGTCTACTTCCCCTCTGACAGCCGCTTCAACAATGTTTGGGACGGTTATTTCGAAGGCCGCCCTAGCTAAGACGCTGGCTTTCTTGCCGCTTACACCGTGCCTCCCGATCTGCTGCACTTCACCCGTGAACGTCATCATATCAGCTACGAGCATGACGTGGCGTATGTCAACATCTAAGCCCTGCTCATCCAAAACGCTTTTAGCCTCATGTATAAGGGCGTTACGCGCCGCCTCTATCCCAAGAGTTTTGGCAATTTCGTGAATGTTGTTGGTTGTAGTCCTCGTAGCGTCAACACCGTAAACCTCCAAAACCTTTGGCAGATTTGAACCGTCGGTCCTAATAACCCACTCTCCTTGCTCCTCCGTCACTAGAACCCGTTTTATGCCCGGTATGCCCTTGATATAGATAGATGAAACCTTTTCTAGAAGCCTTCTAAAGGCTTCGGGCTTCTTGGGTTTTATGTGTATTCGGTTTCCGCTTATCTTGACGGCACAGTTAGCTAGCTTCACCCTCTCCTTCAAATCCTCCATGGTGACCCCTCTGTCTTCCATCATGGTTTTGCTGAGCTCCACGACTACTTCCTCCCGCACCGGGTCTTGGTAAATAGCCTCCGCAATGTTTTCAAGCGTCGTGTACAGGATGTTGCGGGCAACCTTCACTGCGGCTTCCCGGCTTTTTCTATGCTTCTCGTCCAAATAGATAACCATAATGGGTGTGGATGGAACCCTCCTAGCGTCAACAATTTCTATAAGCCTTGGCAAGCCTAGGGTTACGTTCTGCTCCCTAACGCCTGCATAGTGGAACGTTCTAAGAGTCATCTGGGTTCCAGGCTCACCTATAGATTGGGCTGAAACAACGCCGACGGCTTCACCGGGCTCCATTTGGGCTTTCTTGTAGTGTTCAACTGTTAACTCCACAACTCTGTCAACACCCTCTCTGGTGAGTTTAGCTTCAGTCAAGCCTTGCTTCAACTCGTTTATAAGGAGAGGCGTAAGCTCGCTTTCCACCTCTTTAAGCTTCTGCCTAATGTATTCCGGAGGCGCCGGTTCACCCTTTTCTATTCCAATCTTCACCTGGTCTATGAGACGGCTGACGTTTACGGCTTTTCCGTGGTCGCTTTTAGCCGGATCAACACCGTCCTCGCCATACTTGAACTGAATTATTTCGCCTGTGGAGCTTCGCACTGTGCCGTCGTATTCAAGTCTTAGGTGTTCGAGGGCGTTAATTAGGCGTCTCTGCATATAGCCGCTTTGCTGCGTTCGAACAGCCGTGTCCACAAGGCCTTCACGTCCGCCCATGGCGTGGAAGAAGAACTCTATGGCGTCCAGGCCTTTCTGGTAGGAGGAGTAGACGAAACCCCTTGCCTCAGGCGTTGGATCGTCGGGTTTAAAGTGTGGCAGGGCGCGGCCGATGTAACCCCTCATTATCCGTTTGCCGCGGACAGACTGCTGTCCAACGCAGGCGCTCATCTGTCCAATATTGAGGGCGGACCCCCTGGCGCCCGTCCGAGTCATGATTATGCCGGCGTTTTCAAACGTGAAGTCCTCCTCGGCAACTTTGCCGGCTTCATCCCTAGCTTTCGCCAACTCGTTCATAACGTAAATCTCAAAGGTGTCCTCCAGAGTTTGACCGGGCAGAGCTTGCAGCGTGCCATTGCGGTAGCCTTCTATAAGCTCGTGGATTCTTTTCTCCGCCTTCTCCATAATCTTTCTAATCTTATTTTCAGCCTGAGGCGAGAGGACAAGCTCTTCATACGAGTACGTGAAGCCCCTCATGGTTAGGAACGACTTAAGAAGCCTTGTAACTTTGTTAAGGAACTCGCGGCCAGCTTCAGTTCCGTAATCTTTTATTATCCTGTGGAGGAGGCTTTCGGACTGTTCAGCGCCTATGGCTTTTCTATCAATTACACCACATTTGAGCTCCCCGTTCTTAACAACAACGTAGGCGTCGTAGGGGCAATCCTCCTTCATGCATTTTGGACACCCGCGGCAGATGTTTGCTTTCAAAACGTAGTTTAGGTCTTTGGGCAGGAAAATGCTGAAGATCTGTTTACCGCTCCACATGGGCTGAGGCTCCTTGATTTGGGGTTCAGGCAAGGGTCCCTCGTATCCGGCCGCTACAAGCAGTCGGCAAACCTCATCCTTGGTGAGGTAGTTTGACTTCCTTGTGAAGAGGTAGGCGGCTGTTATGAAGTCGCGGATTGCTCCAATTATTGGACCGCCGAACCTTGGGGAAAGAATCTGGTCTTGAACCTGCATCAGCAGCCTAGCTTCTGTTTGGGCTTCCTCGCTTTGGGGTATGTGGAGGTTCATTTCGTCTCCGTCGAAGTCGGCGTTGTAGGGTGGGCAGACGCAGAGGTGTAGTCTAAAAGTCTTGTATGGAAGAACCCTCACGTAATGCGCCATTATGGACATTCTGTGGAGGGACGGTTGACGGTTGAAGATAGCTATATCCCCATCGCGGAGGTGCCTTTCAACAATGAAGCCGGGTTCAAGGGCCTCGGCAATCTTGGTCCTGTCAGCCACAAATTCGAGCCTGATGCGTTTTCCGTCCGGGCGAATTATATAAACTGCTCCGGGATACTTCGTGGGCCCGTTTATTACAAGCTTCCGCAATTCCTCAATGTTCCATGGGGTCACTTTTTCAGGCACCGTTAGCCTCATGGCGACCTCTATAGGAACTCCAACCTCGTTTATGTCGAGGTTTGGGTCTGGGGAAATAACCGTTCGCGCTGAAAAGTCAACCCTTTTTCCTGAGAGGTTGCTTCTGAACCGTCCCTCTTTACCCTTCAACCTTTGGGAAAGCGTTTTTAACGCTCTTCCAGAACGATGCCTCGCCGGAGGAATGCCTGAAGCCTCGTTGTTGAAGTACGTTGTGACGTGGTATTGGAGGAGTTCAGCCAAGTCCTGGATTATTAAGGTTGGCGCTCCAGCATCCATGTTCTCTTTAAGCCTCTGGTTAATCCGGATTATGTCCACAAGTTTATGGGTTAAGTCGTCTTCCGATCGAATGCCGTGTTCCAGAGTTATGGATGGCCTCACGTAGACAGGTGGGACGGGCAGCGCTTGGAGAACCATCCATTCCGGGCGCGCGTTTTTGGGGTCGAACCCCAACAGTTCAAGGTCTTCGTTTGGTATGCGTTCAAGCCTCTCCCTAACCATGCTCGGCGTTAAAACTTGGGAGCCGCTTGGAAGCTCTTCGCTGAACTTTGTGGGCTTTTCGAAGGTTATCTTGTACTGTGGGGCGTTGCAGTGGGGACAAGTTTTCGCCCTAATCTCCTGTATAACCCTCTTGGAAAACTCGTCTGGAACGGTTCCCAAAAGTTGGCGTGTCCTTTCGATTCTAGCCCTCAGCTTCTTAATCGAGTCGTCTGAAAGCAGAATCCTTCCACAATTTCTACACGTCACCCTTAGAAGGTCGTAGATTATCCTTGCAAACTCCACGTGGATTACTGGAACCGCCAGTTCAATGTGTCCGAAATGTCCTGGACAGCGGGCTGCCGTGTTTCCGCAGGTTTTGCACCTCTGCCTGGGCTCCAGCGTTCCAAGCCGTCCGTCCATGAGCCCAGACGTTATCGGGGTGCCGTCTTCATCGTAAGTATCTGGAGTTTGGATTTCAACCACTGAAAGTTTACGGATTTCCTGAGGCGAAAGCACTCCGAAACAGATCTCGTCTACAACTTTATGGGCAGCTTCCTCCACAGCCATTTACGCTCTCTCCTTAAGCTTTAATCTTGGAGCTATGCAGAGGCTCATCAACTCCTGCAGGAGAAGCTTAAAAGCGTACGAAACTATCACGGGCGATATTTTAGCTTTGTCTTCACACAGCCTGCAAACGTATCTCCGCTGTTTAATATCGTAGTAGGCGATGTAACCGCAGTTCTCACAGACGTACAGGGTGTATTTGTCAGATTCCTCCAAAAGCCTGTCGTGGAGCAGCATGGCGGCACCGTGGCCTATTAGGCAGTCGCGTTCCATCTCGCCGAACCTTAACCCTCCCCCCCTCGACCTACCTTCGGTTGGCTGCCGCGTCAACATCTGAACTTGCCCCCTAGCCCTAGCGTGGATTTTGTCTGCAACCATGTGGTGCAGCTTCTGGTAGTAGACGATGCCTACGAAAACGTCTGCCACAAACTTTTCGCCAGTGACGCCGTTATAGAAGACTTCTCTGCCTGTGTGGCTGAAACCGAGTTTTATGAGGGCTTTTCTGAGGTCTTCAGGCCTTTCGTTTGAGAAGGGCGTTCCATCCACGGGTCTGCCCCTTAAAGCTGCAACCTTTCCAGCTATGGATTCAATGAACTGTCCAATGGTCATTCTTGACGGGATTGCATGGGGGTTTATTATGATGTCTGGAACTATGCCGTCTTCCGTGAAGGGCATGTCCTCCTGGGGGACTATTAGGCCTATAACTCCTTTCTGACCGTGTCTCGAGGCGAACTTGTCGCCGAGCTCCGGGATCCTTTGGTCTCGAACTCTAACCTTAACGAGTTTTCCACCTTCACCGGACTTGGTTATGAAGACTGCGTCCACAACACCCGTCTCCGAGGGGCGCATGTCGACGGAAGTGTCCCGCATGGAGGGACCTTTCACCTCAAACTCCTTGTACTCCTCGAGGAACCTGGGCGGGCTTATCCTCCCTATTAAGACGTCTCCGCCGGCGACTCTTGCTTCAAGACTTACAACTCCGTCTGGCTCAAGCAGCCTGTAATACTGTTCCCCCCTGAAACCTCTGGTTCCGGGCTCCGGTATGGTGAACTTGTCTCTCAGCCCTCCCATATGTTGGCGGCATTCAGCCTCGTATATGCGGTAGAACGTGGAGCGGCCCAAACCCCTTTCGATGGATGCTTTATTGAATACTAGCGCGTCCTCCATGTTGTATCCTTCGTAGGATAGGACGGCCACTATGCAGTTTTGTCCTGAAGGCCTAAGCTTGTAGCCCATGGCCTCCATGAGGGCTGTTTCAACAAGGGGTGTTTGCGGGTAGTGGAGGATGTGGGCCCTTGAGTCCACCCGGAACGGGAAGTTTGTGGCGTAAACGCCCAAAGCCTGTTTAGCCATAGCAGCCTGGTAAGAGTTTCGCGGCGACTGGTTGTGTTCCGCATAGGGGATTGTCGAGGCGCATATTCCAAGAATCGTATAGGTTGCAATTTCCATGTGCGTGTGTTCAGGGGTTAATTCTTCAGGGCTTATGGCTATGTAGGCGTTTTCCTCCTCCTCAGCGTCTAAATATTCAATTATACCGTTTTTAACTAGGTCTTCCCAGCCCCATTCGCCTCTAGCTATTTTCTCCACGTGTTCCCTTTTGAGTTTGGGGACTCCGTTTTCAACTATTATCAGGGGGCGCCTAACCCTTCCCTCGTCGCAGTTAACGTACACCTCCTCCCTTCCGCTGTAAGCCTTAGAATAGTAGGCTATGTTGACCTCGCTGGATATTTCTCCCCTCCGCCTCCTCTGTCTAAACTCCTGGACGAGCTTTTCGGGTGAAGCGCAGTAGCCTACAATGTTTCCGTCGACGAAAACCTTCGCCCCATAACGTTTCAAGGCTTCATTTGCCTCATAAACTGGCGCCACGCCCATGTCGTACAGGACCTGCTTTATTTTCTCGGAGTTAACTCCGACGGAAATGCACGCCGACAAGGCGAGGTTTTTGACAAGGCCGCAGTTTGACCCTTCAGGGGTTTCGTTTGGGCACAGACGCCCCCAATGGGTTGGGTGGAGGTCTCTAGCTTCGAAGTTTGGCTGGCTCCTGCTCAGCGGGGACTGAAGCCTCCTCAGGTGGCTTAGCGTCGAAAGGTAGTTAGTTCTATCCAGAAGCTGTGTTACGCCAACCCTGCCTCTTCCCCAGTTACCCGTTGCCATAGCATGTTGAAGCCTTTCGGTGATTATTCCGGAGCGGACGGCTGCTGAAATGTTTATCACAGGACCCTTAACGCCTATTCTCTCAAGCTGATACTTTATGTCTCGGACAAGGTTTCTGAAGGCTACGCGGAACAAGTCTGCAAGTAGGGGTCCAGCAAGCCTCAACCTTTTGTTTTTAAAGTGGTCTTTGTCGTCGGGCTTTCTTCTTCCAAGCTTAAGCTCTATGACCCTGCAGGCCATTTCCCCGAGGAATATGGCTTTGTCCCTTCTGCTCTGGCTCGTCCTTCCGACGTGCGGCAGGAAGTTTTTGTCTATAACCGCTTCAGCCTTCTGTATGCGGTATTCTTCAACTTGCCCGTGGGCCACGCGGTTTCCAATATATAATATGGCTTCCTTAACGGTGTCAACTCCGGCAGCCTTTTCAAAGGAGGGCTCCAGCTCGCTTTGAACTTCCTCGTCAAGCGATACGGCCTCCGCGATTTCCCTGTCTGATTCGAGTCCCAAAGCCCGCATGACTACAACAAAGGGTATGTCCGTTGGCACACCGGGCATTGTAACGTACAAGACGCCGTCAGACTTAATTTTCAACTCTATCCTGGCCCTAAAGCCAACAGTTGTGGAGAAAACCTTGGCCTGGTACACGGGTGTGGCGCCCTTTTCGTCTACGTCCACTATTATGCGGTTGGGGGCTAGGTCCTCCATGGCTACGATTACGCGTTCTGAACCGTTTATTATGAAGTAGCCGCCCGGGTCATCCGGGTCCTCGCCGCACGCTACGAGTTCTTCGCGGGAAAGCTGTGAGAGGAGGCATAGCTCAGACTTCAACATGACGGGTATGTCGCCGATGAAAACAAGCTCGGTGTCCTGCTCCCTGCCGTCCACCACAGGGGTCATTTCGAGGGCCACGGGAGCCGCGTAGGTTAGGTTTCTAAGCCTGGCCTCAATGGGGTAAATTTCATGTTTCGTTCCGTCAACCTCAGTGACGTATGGCCCGCTTATCCTAGTCTGCGGGTCTATAATCCAAACCTGGCCAAGTTTCACTTTGTATGGGCATTCGGGAACCTCAATTGGGATTTCTCCAACCTCGTCCACTATTTCCTGCAAGCCGTGGTCTATGAACTCGTTATAGGAATCCAGGTGTTGGCGCACCAGGCTCTTCTCCTTGAAGAAGGCTCTCAACAGTATGTTAGCGTCCTCCCTGGTGAACTCCACTTTAGACATTCATAATCAACCTCGTAAGCCTAACCAAACGGCTGGAAGGGTTTATCTTCAAATAGGCTTTCAAGCTTTTCAATTTCCCTCCGAAACGCGGATCATCCACTAAAAAGTCTCCAATCGTATCCGGGGCAAAACACGTAACTACCACCCAACTAATAAACTTTTTCATGCAACCTCAACCTATTCAACTTCACCCACATTTTTCAAGCAGCCGCCGCGAAAAGCATGAGGTAAACAAGGTGCTGTGGGCTGGAAGAAGACGCGTAAGTCTCCAGCTTTGAACATGACGGCCGTCGTTAAAAAGGCTAGTTACTTGAGGGCTATGCGAAAGTGCTTAGTTGACGATCCCATCCAATATATGTGCGGTTAGGGGCCTGAGAAGCTGAACCCCTATGCTAAATTGAACAGCGCCATGGAATGCAAGTTGGAAAGTCAACGTCCATTATTGCTGAGAAGGCAAGCATGCAGCTTAAAGCGAGATGCTGAGGCGAGCGAAATTTTCCATCCTCTTTTCAAACTCCAGAACCTTTTTGACTATTTAAATTGTTGTAGGAGCACGGTTGCGCTTGAAGAGAATAGTTAATAAGAAAGCCTTTTAAAGCATGATATTGGCGGCGGTAGCCAAGCCAGGTCAAAGGCGGAGGACTCAAGATTGGTGTTAGGCTGAACCCCTATGAGCCATCCTCTCCCGTAGGGGTTCGCCGGTTCAAATCCGGCCCGCCGCACCTACATTCCGGGTTAAAATCTTTTCCTCCCCTTTTAAGTTCAGGCGAACCTTCCTTTTCGGGTAGTGCGGTGAAGGAGGAAATATACGACTACAAACAGAGGCTCTAACGATGCAAGCGCATCATTAAGGGCTTGAGGAACTGGCGCTTTCCTTCTTAGACCACCTCTCTCGAAGATAGGCATCATAGGCGTGAACGAGGCGCCGTTGAACACGTTCGGCTACGGCACAGCTAACCCTGAAGGCGCGAGGTTCGCGGGGAAAGTTCTGACGCACATGCGCGAGAGGCTCGTCGAGTTCCAGGAGGAGAAGGGAAACCTCTACAACCTTGAGGCAACGCCCGCTGAGGAACAAGCTGCAGGCTCGCAAGGGATAGACAAGCGCAAGCACCTGGACATAGTCGTTGCAAACGAGAAGCAGCTGAAGGATGAAGCCGCTTTTCCTGGAGAAGCTGAAAAGGAATGCTTCGCCGTGAAGTGGACACGAACGGCTTCAGGCCGGACGCCTTGAAAGCGTGCCTTCCATGGCTCGACTACGTGGCGCCCGACGTTAAAACCTCTCCTGAGAAGTACGGCCTTCTTGGAGCTTCGGACCCTAATCGAGCCAGTAAGGATCTTGAAGGAGTGCAGCGTCGACTACGAGTTCAGAACCACCATTGTCCCAAGCCTAGTCGACGCCGAAGACATCAAAAGAATCGGCTAAGCCTTGAAGGACGCTAAACTCCTCGCGCTGCAGCAGTTTATTCCGGAAAACGCGTACAGCGCAGAATACAAGGCCATCAAGCCGTACGACGCTGAAACCATCCGCCGCTTCGCCGAAACCCTGAAACCCTACGTGAAAAAAGCTCTGTACATGGGTCTATCCTCAAAAATTCGCAGGATATGCTCCAGGACAGGCTCCCACTTTTAACGTAAAAGTTAAAGTTTTCGGCTGATCAGGCGTCAAAAGAAGGCTAAATAGGGCTCCTTCTGATGCCTTTAATTAAAAGTTGAAGCTTTCCGGCGTAGGATGACTCTTGCAAAGTTTAAAAAGACTTGCGCTGTTTAATTCACGGTTAACTCTATTAGTCGCTTTATTAAGGGGATTCTCGCTTTAACGTCTTCTGTTTCAAGCTTTGCCTCGTGAAAACCCCACACATGCAGGTGGTTCGCTGCATCCCAGCCGAGCTGGACGCCCACGCCCATCTTGTCGGAGAGTTTTCTTACGGCCCTTTCAAGCAGGGTAACAGTCCATCCGCCCTTCTCTTCGGCATCCTTAACCTCGGGAAGGCTGAGGCGCTCAGACAACGCTTTAACACACTCCTCGACAGCCTTATAGAGTTTCTCAGAGGATTGGACAGCATTCCCCTTCGCCAAATACTCCTCAGCCTCAACAAACAAATGCTTAATGAACTCAACCCTCTTGGAGGCGGCCACGATCACCCCTCGCAGATAGCCCAACAGGACATTTAACGTCACTCAAAAAGTTATTCCTTTTCCCATTTCCGCTTCGCTTTTTATTTCAGCTTCGCGCGCTAGCTTTTGCTAAATTGGTTAAAATGGCATTAATTCCTCTTTTGAGGGTTTTCGAGCCTCTTTCTAAAATGGCTTTAACGTTGATCGCACCTATTTAAGCTGTGCTGAGATCCAAACAGGCTGAAAAGCTTCCGTTTCACTTGAACGGGTGCTGTCCTTGGAAAAACGTTTAAAGCGTTTCAAAAAAGGCTTTAAAGACTTCAAACTTTTAAAGAATCTGTAAAACGGCCGAAAATTCGAAAGAAAAATTTAGACTATTTTACACCAATTTAGCAACAAGCTATCGCGCAAATTTCGGATAATAGTTTCTGCCAACGGGCAAACAGCTTTGCACGTTCAGCAATGAGTTGTATGCCCTAGTGGAAGGGAAATGTCGAGGAGCGCTTAGCAGAAAGATTGACACTCTCCACGACTGAGGTCGGGAGGTTCTCGGTTTGTTAGCTTTAAGGCTTCCTACCGAGTTAAGGGCTGTGTCAAGGCAGCCCCTGGATACGGCTATACGCCGTATCCCGCTTGCCGGAACCCCTCCAACTACCCGGCTCGAGCCTTATTCCAGCTTTTAGACATCCGAGCAGCATTTGAGCGCCTCGCCCGACATGAAATCACCCTAAGCTACATTAAGCTCATCGACAATCCATCCCAAGGTTAAAACCGTAGGCTTTCCTGTCGAGTTTGAAGTAACTTATATGGTGGGTTTTAATGCTTAAGCTTTCTGAACGGGGCGAATACTCCCTTTGAGGGGGTTTCGTCCTCTGTTAGCTTCCCGCTTAGGGTTTCAGGCGTGTAATGTTTAAGCTCTCCGGCTGCTTTGGCTCTTAGTTCCTCAATAGCTTTTATTACCTCTTTTATGGCTATGGTTTTGTCGTTTACGCCTACAACCTTGAGGCCTTCAGGGGTTAGCGCGACGTAGACTGGGGGAAGGCCGAAGTTTAACTCCTTTTTTATGAAGGCTGTTATGGCTGGGCATTTCATTCCATCCCTGAACTTGAAGTAAACTTCCTCTCCTGAAGCCTCCTGGTGGCCGTCAGCCTCGATGGGCATTATGACGCCTGCTAAGCCTGAGAGGATTTCTCCTCGGATTTTAACCCTTTCTGAGGAGAGGCTTTCAAGCTGCGCTTTTAGGGATTTCACTTTCTCCTCAAGCTCTTGGGACTTGTCCACGTATGGTATGCCTGCAAGCTGGCTGAAACGCCTTTCAAGCTCGCTTTTACGCTTATGCTCTGCAAGCTGTCCCTCAGCCTCTGAAAGCTTAACCTTGCAGTCCTCAATGAGCTTTTCAACCTCGGTAAGCCTGGCTGCAAGCTGCTCAAGCTGGGACAGCTCAACAGCTCCTCGCTCCTCACCCTCCACAATCTCAACCTTTAAAACTTTACCGTCAACCATCACTACCCCTAAACAGAGAGGCAAAACCGAACCTATAACCTTTGTTAACATGTAGATATATCTATCGCAATCATGATGCCCTCACTTGCGTCGCGGCGCACGCTAGGGTGTTGCTAAATTGATGTTTTCCTGTTAATTTCATGTTAGCAATTTCATGTTAGCCCTGTTATTGCCCTTATTTGTTCTGGTTTTCCGTGTTTTATGGCTGTTAAAGCCAAGAGCAGCATGGCTATGATGCATAGCAGTGCGTGTATGGCTATGTTTCTTAGGCGTTAACCCTGTGGTTTTCAGGTCATGGCTTTGAAGCGTTTGTCTATGCGTAGGAACTCAGCTTCGGCTGGTCTTCTCGTTCTCGTTTGCTGGGGCAGCTATACAGGCTAATGGAAGCTCTGAGGTTGCGTCGATGGCTATGTGAATCTTGTAGCCGAGCTCGTAGGTTTTCTCAACCTTTCCAACCCTGGCGTCGGG
>Ga0209225_1000375_pt1 | contig 53646 bp, 53 predicted proteins | sample WasSprMetagenome_FD_184732 | JGI IMG/M metagenome (GOLD analysis project Ga0209225, IMG submission 184732) | Sulfidic aquatic microbial communities from Washburn Spring, Yellowstone National Park, USA - WS (SPAdes) (version 3) | ecosystem: Environmental > Aquatic > Thermal springs > Hot (42-90C)... | reverse complement strand
TTAGCATGAGCCTAGCGTAGCTCTCCTCGAAAGAAACATCCCTGATCCTCATCGAGCCCACCTCACCTATCCTCGCGCCGCTCTCATACAGCGTGAGTATGAATGCCTTATCCCTAGGGTTGCTGCAGGCTTCGACAAGCTTCATGACTTCTTCCTCTGTTAGAAGATCCTCTGGCAATAGCCCATCCTTAGCCTTCAAGGTCGTCTTGATCCACTTCACCTCTTCTGGATACTCTTCACCCCCGCCCTTCAGCCACTTGTAGAACCTCTTCAAAACAACCTTGTAGTCATGCTTAGTCCAAGGCGAATAGGCGCTCCTCTCGATCTTAAGCACGAGGTCTTCGATATCATCCTTGGTGGCGGCATCGAAGTCCTTACCGAGCATCTCAGCGATCTTCTTAAGTGTCTCGACATACTTCTCGACCCTAACAGCGGAGAGTCCCTCAGACATAAGCTTCCTCTCAAACTCCAAGATCAGCCCACGATTCCTCTCACTCAAAGGGTTGTGGAGCCTCCTCTCAGCAGCCGCTAACCTGCCCCTAAAGTCATGTATGTCGATCACCGCTTGCCTAGCCATCATCATAAAGATAGGAAGAAGGTGCTTTTATACCTTAGGTTTAAAGCCTCGGGCGGGATTTGAACCCGCGACCGCCGGCTTACCAAGCCGGCGCCCCACCCGGCTAGGCTACCGAGGCTGCCATAATGGATGGAACCGAAAATTATTAGCTTTACCGTTTCGGATCACAAAAATAATTTATAAATGTGCTAGAACAAAAGCTCAAGAGAGGGGGGCGTGGCCCAGAGGAGCAAGTCTCCGGGGAACAAGGTCTACGGCGCCGGGCTCCAGATCTCCATGAAGCAAGTTGGGTGTGCAGAAACCCGGAGACCGCCGGTTCGAATCCGGCCGCCCCCACTTTTTAATTAACCTCCGGCTTCAGTTGAATACAATCTATGATGGGCAGAACGACGACCACAGGACCCCATCAGAACCGCAGCACTAGCCTTATAGCGACAAGCAGGAGCGTAAGACCCAGTAGCCTCTTGATCTTCACATCGCCCACGCGACTCGATACGCGTGCGCCTACCTGAGCACCCAGCACACCACCTAAGCCTAAGAAGATGGCATACTCGAATGAGACATTGTTTAGCGTGGAATGGGTAATGGAACCAAAGAGCGTTGTAAACACGAGTATAAAATGCGATGTGGCAGTTGCAACGTGAACTGGCATGCCGAGTATGTGTATCATGATAGGCACGTGCAACACACCCCCACCGATGCCGAACATGCTGGATGCAAAACCTGCGACAAAGCTCGTTACGAGTCCTAAGGGTATGTTAACCGAGTACGTGTAGACTTTGCCACTAGAGTCGACAATCTTCCTTCCATACCCTCCAGTCTTCACGCTACTGGATTGGGCTTTAGGCTTAAGTAGTAAGTAAAGCGATGCCCAAACCAAAAGTGCCGCAAAGAGAAGCCTAAACATAAAGTGCTCAATATATCCCACAAGGTACGCACCTATAATTGCGCCCGGAATCGTTGGAATAGTAAGTATGAGTCCAAGCTTAACGTCAACCCTTCTAAGCCTCAAGTATGAAATGCTCCCGGACAAAACGTTTAGGAAAATGAAAAACAAACTCGTCCCAGTCGCCAGTTTGGGCTCGAAACCGTATAGCAGGATGAGGGCAGGAACAAGATACGTGCCACCGCCTATCCCTATTAACGTCCCTAGCCCGCCTATTCCAAAACCAAGAGTCACGAGTATCAGATATTCGTACCATAACATCATTGAACACCTTTTAAACCCCACTCATTCGGCTTAATGGAAAAATTCCGTATTTTTTATTCAATGCGACCGCCTTTGTTTACGGAAATTTGTCAAACGATTTAAATATATCTTTAAGTAGAGCATCGTTTAATGTAACGAATACATGTAACCTCGGTTGCCTCAAGGAAAGTCCGCAAACCTTAAAAATAAGATGTGGTCGTAGTTTTCAATACGGTGGTTAACATGGTATATCCAAACATATTATCAGTTGAAGAAGAGGAGGAATTCGAAGAAGAGTTTGAGGAGGAGTTTGAAGAAGAGGAATTCGAGGAGGAGGAAGAAGAATTCGAAGAGGAAGAGTTTGAGGAGGAAGAGGAAGAGTTTTAGCGCTTGACAGTAATCAGTTAGTTTCTCCGTTACTAACCTTTTATTTATACACCCTTCTTAAACTTAACCACACTTATTTCCTCGAAGAAGAGCTTAACAGATTTGAGAATTTTATGGTTGAGTTTCAGTTTTGATGCCACCGCCCATAACTTTCCTAGGTCTGAGATACTCGAAACCACCAATAGTATGCTACCAGAGTGCGAAAGCACATGGTGGGCTTGTTGTAGGAACTCTGCTGAGGTCTCCACACCATGCTTGCCACCGAATATTGAAACGTCCTTTAAGCACTCATCAGGGAGGTATGGGGGGTTGAAAACGATAAGGTCAAAGCTCGAGCTTTCCCTAAAGGCCGAGAGAAGGTCACAACAAACAACGTCAGTATTAGCCCTTAGGTTATGTTTACGAAGCCGTTCTAGCGTGGCATGGCACGAGTTCAAGTCTATGTCTGTAGCTATTAAATAATCAGTCTTGTGCGCCAAATTTACAGAGACGGCACCGCTACCTGAGCCTACCTCCAACGCCCTTCTGACGTAGGGCACTTCCTTGATGACGTCCATTAGCAAGAAAGTATCCTCTGAGGGCTGGTACACATCATTCATGGATAAACCCTTGTTGGGGTTCTCGGAAACAGCGTGACGCTCCTGATATGCACCATACCAAGTAGCCACCAAAGCATCCTTTCCAAGCCGAGGCCAAACCCGCTATGCGGCACTGAACCGTACTTCCTTAAATCCAAATACCACTCATAATCCGAGGGGTTAAGACCGGCCTCCCTTATTCGCTGGACAAGCAACTCGTAATCATGAATCCTTTGCCCCCCTCCAACTATCTCACCGTAACCTCCGGGTGCCAGAAGGTCGGCACTGAGCGTAACTCTGGGGTCTGAGGGGTCCGGCATGTGATAGAAGGCCTTCGCCTCCTTTGGGTAATGGGTAACGAAAAAGGGCTTATCGAACTCCTTAGAGAGCTCCCTCTCTTCGTCGGCCCCAAAATCCTGCCCCCATTCTATGTTGAAACCTTTGCTCCTCAGAATCTCTAGAGCCTCGGCATACTTTATTCTGGGATAGGGAGGTTCTGCAATCGAGGCGTTTATGTTCTTGCCCAAAATTTTAAGATACGGCCCAGCCGACTCTGCTAGCGCCTTGACCGTGTCGCCGACAAGTCTTTCCACAACTGCCATCATGTCCTCTAACGTAGCGTTGGCCATCTCAGCCTCAACATGCCAAAACTCAGTCAGATGCCTCCTAGTTCTGCTGAGTTCTGCCCTAAAGCTTGGCTGTATCGTGTAAACCTTTTCCAACCCGAATATTGCAGCCTCTTGATAGAACTGAACACTTTGGGTCAAATAGACGTTCTTGCCGAAGTAATCCACCTTAAAGAGCGTGGCACCACCCTCGACAGCGGCCGTTATGAATGTAGGGCAGTGGATCTCAGTAAACCCGTTCTTCCTAAACCATTCGTGGAGAAGACCTGTTAGTAATGCACGTATCTTCATTATAGCAGTAACCTTGGGGCTTCTGAGGTGGAGGTGCCTGTTGTCTAGTAGAAACTTAACGCTAGCGCCGGGCTTTATTGGGAACTCAGCTATAGATTTGCCGATAACCTTAAACGACGTACAGCGGATTTCCGCTCCACCAGGAGCCCTCGGGTCCTTTTTTACGATACCCGTTACTATGACGGATGATTCCCTTGTAACCTCCGAAGCCTCTACAAAGCTCCCCTCCTCAATAAGTCCGCGCTTTACGGTAACTTGGATGGTTCCGGTAGAATCCCTTAGCTCCAGAAAAACTAACCCTCCATGTACTCGCTTGTTCCTGATCCAGCCGAATAATTCGACCTCCTCGTCCTCCGGCGCTTCAAAAGCATCGGCAACGTGTAACCTTCTGGCCAATTCTAACACCATCCTCTACGTTTAAGGCATGCTTTGAAGGTTTCCTATAATGCTTACAATACTTGAGACCCTACCTTAACATCTCTTTCGGGGATTATCGGAGCTATGACTTCCTCAGACTCAGCAGCTGCCAATATCATGCATTCAGATACCTCGCCCCTAACCATCTTTGGCTTGAGGTTCACCAAGAACACGAACTTCTTGCCGACAAAGTGCTCCGGCTCGTATATGTGGCCAAGGCCTGTTATCGCCCTCTTCTTGAAGGAGCCGAAGTTGACAATTAGTTTTATGAGTTTGTCAGTCCCTGCTACCCTTTCTGCATGCTCGACTAAACCTACCCTGAAATCAAACCTTTTGAACTCCGATATGTCAACTTGTGACAACTGGCTTCAAGCATCTAGATCCTAAATCATTTAAAAAGATTACTTGGCATGACGACTCCATGCATAGATGAAACTGCATGCGAGATTGTTACAAAATTCGAAAAATTTTTATAACCATAAATTTGTATAAAGTGTTGTGAATAAGTATGCCAAAGAAAAAGGCAAAGAAGACAAAAGCAAAAAAGAAAAAGACAAAGGCAAAGAAGACCACAGAGGAAAAGGCACCGGAGGCTCCTGCTGAAGGGGGAGCCTGACACAACGCATCTTATACGCTAATCCCTTAAAATCACCCCTCAATATTTTTACCTCGTCTTTCTTTGTAGAGACCCCTTCAGACAGCTACCGTCTCTTTGCGGGTTAAAAGTGTTGATGATAAAAACCCGAACATGCCTGAAAATACTAAGACGATCAAGTAGGGCGTAACGAGGTTAAACGGATGGGGCGGTATGAGGTTTTCTATGAATGTATTCACCTTAACCAACCAGAATTGGGGGGCATAGACTTCTGAAAAAACCACACCGATCAAGCCAAGCCACAATAGTATGATGGAGGAAGGGATGAGCAGTGCTAGCTTTATGGAGGCAGAAAGCTTACCGGCTATCAATCCAGCGAGCGCAGAGGCAACTGCCCATATTATGAGACATATCAAACCATCGCCGCCACTTACAAAACCCGTGAACATGGGTGCTAGGAGTGCCGTGTATGCTTGGAGCAACACCGAGAGTATTAAAAGCTGGAAACTTGCAGGCTCTGGCCATGGCGGGCTATTGCCCGTAAATAAAACGACGGACGCCAAAGTGAGGGTAGCTATGCCGATGATGAAACCGGCTATCAGCCTAGCCATGCCAATAGCTTCATGGGCTAGTTCATCATAAACTTTCCTTTAAGCACATGTACGGCAGATTCTATGCTGGCAGTTTCCTGTATTATGTGGGTAGCATTAGCAAGATTTTTATACTAAGCATTTTGTGGTAAGCATGGTATGCAGATAGCATACGTTTTATTAACTGTGGAGCCCGGATATGAAGAGGAAACGCTAGCCGAGTTAAAACAACTAGTCAACGTAAAAGAGGCTTGCAGGGTGTACGGGGTTTATGATATAGTGGTCAGGATAGAGGCCGAGGACCACGAGAAGCTCAGGGCAATGATATCTAAGATAAGGCACATACAAAGGATCAGGTCGACGACCACGCTTATAGTCTGGGAGTAGACCTCTCTGATCTACCGCTGTTTCGAGTTGTTGAGGATGCTAAGATGTTTGGGGCCCATTGTCTAGCTTTGGTGCTCCGATTAAAAGTTATTAAACTGCTACTGGTTGATTAAAAACGATGAAATTTGAAGTAATTTCAACAAATTTGGAGGAAGTAAAGTCAGATTCTGTTGTTATTCAGTTCTTCGAAGGTACAGAATTTCCAGAGAGCGTTCTTACATTACCTGAAAGCATTAGGGGGGAGATAGCGTCACCAATCGAGGCGGGTGGCTTTAAGGCTAAGCTTGGCCAGGTACTTCCAGTATATCCAAAATCGGCAGGCCCAGTCCGCTGTTTTCTGTTAGTGGGTCTGGGGAAAAAGCAAGATTTCAGCTTAGAGGCTATAAGGCAAGCTCACGGTTATGCTGCCCTGAAAGCTAAGGAAATTGGTAGCAGTAGCGTAGCGGTGCCCATACCAAACCTACCTCCCTATTCTGCTCCCGAGATAGTCGCTAGCGTCGTCGAGGCGGTAAATCTAGCCTTCTATAGGTTTGACAGGTATAAGTCAAAGGTTGAGGATAGCAAGTATCCAGAACTCATTAGCCTTGTAGTTGAGCCAGATGTGAAGACATTATGCGATACAGCGGCACAGGAGGCCGTTATAGTATCAGAGGCCGTGAAGCTTGCGAGGGATATAGCCAACATGCCAAGCAGCGACATACCACCCAAAAAGCTGGCTGAGATAGCGACCGAGGTTGGCGCAGCAAGTGGCTTCTCTACCAAGGTCTTTGAGATGGAGGTTCTTGAAAGAATGGGTATGGGAGGTATAGTGGGCGTCGGAAAAGGTAGCTCTAACCCGCCGGTCTTGATAGTTATGAAGTATGACGGCGGTGGTGATACCTACGCGGTCGTAGGAAAGGGCGTAATTTTCGACAGCGGTGGCATATCCATAAAGCCTTCTGAAAAGATGGAGGAGATGAAATACGACAAATCAGGTGCTGCCGCAGTCATAGCGCTCATGAAGGCTGTAGCCGAGCTCAAGCTTCCCGTAAGGTTGATAGGCATAGTGCCTGCCGTCGAGAATCTACCAAGCGGTAATGCGCTTAAGCCTGGCGACATAATTAAGTTCAGAAATGGGAAGACGGCAGAGATAATAAGCACAGACGCGGAAGGCAGGCTCATACTTGCGGATGCGCTCGCTTATGCCTCCGAGATGAAGCCAAAAGCGCTGATAGATCTGGCAACGCTGACTGGCGCCTGCATCATAGCCCTCGGAACGCACGCGAGCGGCTTGTTCAGCAACAATGACAGGCTGGCCGACGCGCTTATAAAGGCAGGGGAAAAGACTGGGGAGAGGCTTTGGAGGCTCCCGCTCTGGAAAGAGTATTTCGAACAGATAAAGAGCGAAGTGGCCGACATGAAGAACGTCGGTGGCAGACCTGCCGGTGCAATAACCGCAGCGGCCTTCTTGATGAACTTTGTGGACAGCGGCATACCTTGGGCCCATATAGACATAGCGGGAACGGCATGGACCCAAGAATCGTCACCAGAAAAGAGCTACATACCAAAAGGGGCTACGGGCATCGGCGTTAGGTTACTCATCGAATTCCTGAAGTCAGAAATCAAAGGGGGCTAAGCTTTACTACTTAGATGCCAACGCTTAAATTATGCTAAATGCTCATCAAACCTTGCACGGTAAAAGACGTGTTTAGGCACTTGAGCTCGTATTTGTAGGTGAGCCGACATTGCACAGAGTCGCGGTCATAGATTATGATTTCTGCCAGCCGACAAAGTGTGGCCAGCCTTGCATATCATTCTGCCCGCCCGTGAGGAATAAGATAGAGGCGATCAAGCTTGGCGAGAAGGGTTTCCCGGTGATCAACGAAATACTGTGCATCGGGTGTGGTATATGCCTCGACCCCAATACGCCAGTGGTGACTGAGGCTGGCTTGAAGCCCATTAAGGAAATCAGGGCGGGCGATAGGGTGCTTACCCATAAGGGTAGGTTTAGGCCCGTTCTTTCGAAGAGCGTCAGGCTTTATACCGGGTCCCTCTACAAGATAAGGGTCCATGGCATACCTGACCCGATAACTATAACCAAGGAGCACCCCGTACTCGTGGCATCCAAAGGTCAAGAAGGGAACGATTTTACGTTTGCGTGGAAAACCCCGCCGGAATTGAAAGAGGGCGACTACCTTTGTGTTCCAATAGTTGTGAATGAAAGCAGATTGGTACAATGGGAATCATCCACCGTTAACGCCTCGGGATGCTTAGCTCAAATGTCACAACTCCGACCAACGTTCGAGCTTGGTGCGATATTTGGCTACTACATCGCAAAAGGCTACATAGAATGCGAAAAACTCGTGTTTAGACTCGATGAAGAAAGACTGGCTAAGAAAGTCGTTAGACTTTTAGAGAAATGTTTTGGCGTAAAAGCTATCCACGAAGATCGTGGTTTGCTTACCATCAACTCAGAGTCGCTGACCAGTTTGTTCCGTAACCTTGTCGGGGACTCGGAGGAGACCAAGAGCATACCTGTGAGCTTTCTATCAATGCCTCTAGAGTTCTTAAAAGGTTTCGTCCTAGGGTTTGTGGAGGCTGGAGGAGACCGTGCGGTCTCATGTAACTCCATGAACGACGCATACATCATAAAGTTGATGGGGGCCAGACTAGGATTACCGTTGTTGATAAACAAGGTTGCAAACACCTATACGATCTCGCTCGGCGACGGTAAAGATAACGTCTCATCGCAAGGCTACCAGCTACATCCAGTAGACTCAGTAAGCGTCGAACTCGTAAAGGATTACGTCGTAATGAACCTAGAAGTCGAGGACGATGAAACATACAACGCCGCAGGGCTTGTAGTCCACAACTGCGTCAAGAAATGCCCATTCAAGGCGATTACGATAGTCAACCTAAGCGAAGAGCTCGGTAAGGACTTGGTGCACCAATATGGCATAAACTCATTCAGGCTTTACAGGCTTCCGTACTTGGAGAAGGAAAAAGTCATCGGTATAATCGGAAAGAACGGCATAGGCAAGACCACGGCATTACAAATACTCGCAGGCCGCATCATACCGAATTTGGGTAAACTTGATGGAGGAAAATCTCTGCAGGATGTTGCCAAAATGTTCAGGGGCTCGCTTGTACAGGATTATTTGACGAAGCTCGCCGATGGTAGTGTGAAAATTTCTTACAAGCCACAATACATCGACATGATACCAAAGGTCGTTAAAGGTAAAGTCGGCGCAATTTTATTGAAGATAGGCCCAGAAGACCGTGTTAACAAGCTAATAGATGCGCTGGAACTTCGCAACCTGTTGGATAGGGACATTTCCGTACTCAGCGGTGGCGAGCTCCAGCGTCTTGCGATAGCGGCTTGTCTTGCGAGGGATGCTAACGCATTCATCTTAGACGAGCCGACCAGCTTCCTCGATATCAAGCAGAGGTTCAGAGTTGCCTCTGTAATTAGGGATGCGGCACGGGAAGGTATGGCTCTCGTATCCGACCACGACCTTGCAGTCCTCGACTACATGTCTGACAAGATCTTCGTGTTTTATGGCGAGCCTGGGGTATACGGTATTGTCGCAGGCCCTTACGGTGTTAGGGAAGGCATAAACATATTCATAGAGGGTTACATACCTGACGAGAACGTAAGGTTTAGAAATGAAAGGATATCATTCCAGCTAAAGCCTCCAACGGAAGCTTACGAGGAAGGGTACTTGACGCTTAGCTGGCCTAACATGACGAAAACCTACGATGCCTTTAAGCTGGAGGTCGAGGAAGGGTGTGCATATCCGGGCGAAGTAATAGGTATAGTGGGTCCAAACGGCATAGGCAAGACGACGTTCATAAAGATATTAGCGGGTATCGAGAAGGCCGATGCGGAGTTTCAGCTACCTTATAGGACGATAAGCTACAAGCCGCAGTATCCGGAGATAAAGGATGGTAGAGTCGAAGCAATTCTCAGGGAGGCCGCTGGGAGCAAGTTCGAGACAGACATTTACCAGTCGGAGTTGATTAGACCATTAGGTCTGCATAGGCTGTTTGAAAGGAACGTTAAAGAATTGAGCGGCGGTGAGCTCCAAAAGGTCGCGATAGCGGAGGCTCTTTCAAAGGATGCTGAAATCTACTTGATAGACGAGCCCAGTGCTTACTTAGATGTCGAGGAAAGATACACAATTGCAAAGTTGTTGAAGAGGATAACGCGCGAAAGGCAAGCATATACCTTCCTAGTCGAGCACGACCTTATGGTGCTGGACTTTGCATCGAATAGACTAATGGTCTTCTCAGGTGAGCCGGGCACTTATGGGCGTGCCAGCAAGCCTATGGACCTTAGGTCCGGGTTTAACACTTTCCTAAAGGAGATGGGTGTCACGTTCAGAAGGGACCAACAGACATTTAGGCCGAGGGCGAACAAACCCGACTCTAGGTTGGATAGACAACAGAAAACAATCGGTGAATATTACTATCCAGTACCGATAGCTGAATAGGAAAAATTAAATATCGTCAATTCTAAAGCCAAATTATGACAGACGAGCATCTAACGTATTATACCGAATTTCTTACAATGGACGATTTAGACCTGACGGGAAAGACCGTTTTTCTCAGGACAGACATCAACTCGCCGGTAGACCCTAATACGGGCCGTCTACTCAACACAATAAGAATAAGGGAGGCAGCGATAACTATAAAGGAGCTATCAAAATCAAAGGTCGTCGTAGGTTCTCATCAGGGCAGAGTTGGAAATTATGACTATGTATCGCTCAGAGAACACGCAGAGATTCTGAAGGAGTATGTTGGAAGGAATGTAAGATTCATAGATGACGTCATCGGGCCGGCGGCGAGGGAGGCGATAAAGAACCTGAAGCAGGGAGACGTCCTCGTTTTAGATAATCTTAGGTTCGTCGCCGAAGAGAACTTCGAGTTCAGCATAGAGGAAGCATCGAAAACTCATATGATTAGGACGCTAAAAGATTACTTCGACGCATGCGTTATTGAGGCTTTTCCGGCGGCGCATAGAGCTAACCCATCAATCGTAGGGTTTGCTGAAGTTTTGCCGACATGCGCTGGAAGATTACTTACGCAAGAGGTGAGGTCGCTCGTGTCCGTTCTACAAAAATTAAGACCGCCCATAACGTTGATGTTAGGGGGCGCGAAGGTCTCTGACAGAATTGAATCGCTGGAGGCTATAATAAGCAGCTACAAGGTCGATAAAATTCTGCCCTGCGGGCTACTCGGCGTTGTTTTTTTGAAGGCCGCTAAGGATTTGAATGTACCTACGGGCATTAAAGATGAAGAGAAGTATGTTAAAAAAGCAGAGAAGCTCCTCTCAGATTTTGGAGAGGCTTTTGTCCTTCCCGAAGATTTTGCGGTTGAGGTTGATGGTAAAAGGAAGGAACTTTCAGTCTCTCAGTTCGATTCTGAAAAGCCGATATTGGACATAGGTATGAAGACTGTTTCAAAGTATGCGGAGGTTATCAAAAATTCTGGAACGGTAATCGTGAGCGGGCCACCGGGTGCATACGAAAAAAGGAACTTTGAGATAGGTACAAAAACTTTGTTCACAGAGCTTGCCAATTCAAAGGCTTTATCCATCGCGAGCGGTGCCCACACATTAGCGGCGCTCGAGTTGTTTGGCCTGAGGGACAGAATTACCCACGCGACTTCGGCTGGTGGCGCTCTCATCAAGTTCTTGGCAGGGAAGAAGCTGCCGCTCTTCGAGGCGCTGAAGAGAGCGACAGAGAAATGGAGAACATCTAAATAAAGAAAGATTCAATCTTATGGGAGTGTGTTAACATGGCTGTCAAAATGGGTATAAACGGTTTTGGCAGGATAGGGCGCGGATTCCTTAGGGCGGCGTTCAAGGATAAAGAGTTTTTAAATTTGATAGACCTCGTAGCGGTAAACGATATAACTGATGCAAAAACATTAGCCCATCTACTCAAATACGACTCCATTTTTGGAAAGTTTGATGCTGAAGTCAAAGCTGAAGATGACGCAATCATCGTAGCTGGTAAGAGGATAAAGGTGTTCTCTGAAAAAGACCCGGAAAAACTTCCATGGAAGGATTTGGGCGTGGAACTTGTGTTAGAATCCACTGGGCTATTCACGGATAGGGCAAGCGCGGAGAAGCACATTAGGGCCGGCGCAAAGAAGGTCATAATATCGGCTCCGGCGAAGGAACCAGACATCACGTTGGTCTTGGGTGTGAACGAGCATACTTACGACCCAACAAAGCACAACATCATAAGCATGGCATCCTGCACGACCAACTGCTTAGCACCAGTAGTGCGCGTGCTCGATGAGAAATTCGGGGTTGAGTGTGGACTCATGAATACTTGTCATGCTTACACGAACGATCAAAGGTTGCTTGACCTTCCCCATAAGGATTTGAGAAGAGCAAGGGCCGCATGCCTTTCTATAATACCTACGACGACTGGTGCGGCCAGAGCAATCGGGGATGTGATACCCACTATGAAGGGGAAGTTAGACGGTCTGGCTTTGAGGGTTCCTGTTCCTAACGGCTCCATAAACGACTTAGTAGTGCTGCTAAAGAGAGACGTTACCAAGGAGGAGGTAAATGCCGCTCTGAAAGAGGCTGCAGAAGGTAAACTGAAAGGCATACTGGCATACACGGAGGAGCCCATAGTCTCTGTCGATATCATAGGAAACAGCCATTCGGCAATAGTTGATGGGTTAAGCACAATGGTCGTAGGCGGCAGATTGGTAAAGGTCCTTGCATGGTATGACAACGAGTGGGGCTTCTCGTGCAGGCTGGTCGAGTTAAGCAAGCTTATTGCAAGAACCCTCAAAAGTTAGATTGGACTTTATAACTAAGCCTAATCCTTTCTTTTATAAGTGGTAGGGATTGGTAAGGCTTACCTATGAGAACAGGTTGAAGGAGCTAGGATATTCGTTACCCGAGCCGCCAAAACCCGTTGCATCATACGTTCCGAGCGTAAGGGTAGGCAAGCTACTTTTCGTGAGCGGCGTTCTGCCCTTGGTGAACGACAGACCGCTTTATACCGGTAAGCTGGGCAGGGAGGTCACGCTGGAGCAAGGATACGAAGCGGCTAAAGTTGCCGCGTTAAATGCTCTCTCCATCATAAAGTCCTCACTCGGTAGCCTAGAAAAAGTGAGGAGGGTTGTTAGGCTGGTTGGTTATGTGGCTTCGGCAGAAGGTTTCAATGAGCAACCAAAGGTCGTTAACGGCGCCTCAGACCTTCTTATTCAAGTATTCGGTGAGAAAGGGAAGCACTCAAGGGTTGCAGTGGGCGTCATGGAGTTGCCGAGAGGAGCTCCGGTAGAGATCGAAATGATAGTTCAAACGAAGTAGCGGTAGGATGGGATGACCAAGCAAAAGCTGATAGTTTTTGATATAGATGGCACTTTGTATAGGAGCGATGATTACGAGAGAGATCTCCATAAGGAGATCGTGGAGTTGCTAGCGGAAAAACTCGGCTGCAGTCCCGATGAGGCTAAAGCTAAGCTCAGGGCTTTGAGGAAAGATGTTGCGAGCATAAGTTGGTGTTTAATAAAACTCGGGATAAACCTGAAGGAGTTTTATGGGGAGCTTGCCAAAAGGGTAAACCCGTCCAATTACATAGGAGAGGCAAAAGACGTCAAGATTTTGCTGAGAAAGCTTAAGGAGGCCGGATTCAGGCTAGCAGTACATACAAACTCTGGCAAAGCGCTTGCCCTTAAGGTACTCGGGGCCCTCGGGATAGATCCCTCGATGTTTGACATAATGGTCACGAGCGACGATGCAGAACCAAAACCTTCCCGCGATGGGTACCTGAAGATCCTCGAGCTCGCAGGCACGACCGCTGATGAGGTTGTGTATGTCGGCGACCGCTACGACATCGATTTGAAGACAGCAAAGGAGCTCGGTATCAAGACAGTAATGGTGGGAAAAGGCACCGCATCAAGCGACGCGGACTTCAGAGTTGAAAGCATTCTTGAAATTGAAGACCTGTTTCTAAAAGACTGAAGGATAAGGTACAATTCACGCTAGCAAACTCAAGTATAAAAGGAACAAATTGGAATAACACTATTTTGGGGAGAAATCCCGGGACGTAAACTTATGAATAGAGGTTCTGACACCGTTGAAAGGTTCATATCCGAGTTGGAGAAGCTAGGGGCAACCGGTAAGCTTCTTAAAACGTATGCAGATGTTGTTAAACACATCTCGGGACTCGTAGTGGAGAAAGGGGCTAAGCTAGTACTCATGGGTGATCTGGGGCGCAGGCTGTCTTCTGAACTCTCGAAGGCCATAACCTCGATTGGCGCATCCTGCTTTGACATAAAGGATGTTGACAGACGTGAACTACGTAAGCTCCTTGAAAAGGCGGACATAGGAATAACGGGTGCAGATCTAGCAGTCGCCGAGACGGGCTCGCTCGTCATAGCAAGCGAGAACGATGCAGAAAGACTCCTGTCTTGCCTACCACCGATTCACATTGCCATAATTTCAAAGGAGAACATAATCGATAACTTCTTAGAGCTTGCCGAGTGGCTTAGGAGAATGCAGAATACGGGTACGCGTACAATATCCATAATAACTGGACCGAGTAGGACTGCCGACATAGAGCTCGAAATCGTAATGGGTGTTCATGGGCCTTGTGAACAACACGTGATAATCTTGGAAGGGGATGTCGAGTGAAGGGTAGAAATTTAATCGCTGAAGTTTCCGAGGCACTGAAGAACAGGAACCAGATCGAGAATCTGAGAACCTCCATGCTGTGCATGAGGGACAAAAGAGATGCCGCCATGGCGGGATATACCGAGAGGGATGTTGCCGAGTTAAGGAGCATAAGGCAGTCATCGTTAAGCTCACTCAATGAAAACATCAAGATACTTAAGGAGAGGCTTGAGAAAAATGGATGCAATTTTTACTTTGCTAAAACAGCAAAAGACGCATGCGAATATGTTGCCAGCTTGGCAAGATCCAAGGCTGTTAAGAGAATCGTTAAAGCGAAATCCATGACCACAGAAGAGATAGAACTAAACAAGTGGCTTATAGCTGAAGGTTTTGAGGTTATCGAGACAGACTTGGGCGAGTGGTTAGTTCAGATAGCCGGCCAGAGACCGTCGCATCTGACGGCTCCAGCCATACACCTTTCCAGGTATGAGATATCCAAGCTCATAGAAGAGAAGATTGGGGTCAAGCTACCAGCAGACCCTAAAGAGGTTACTAAATTTGTTCGTTCATTCCTCAGAGAAAAGTTCCTCACTGCAGATATGGGAATAACTGGCGGGAACATTCTAGTCGCGGAGACTGGAAGCTTAGTGATAGTTACGAATGAGGGGAACGGTAGGCTTGTTACATCGCTCCCTCGCATTCATGTAGCGATAGTCGGTGTAGAGAAGCTGGTAAGAACATGGAATGATGCGGTAAGGATACTCGATGTTCTACCGAAGAGCGCCACTGGACAGAAAATGGCCACCTACATTACAATACTGAACTCTGGCTCTGAAACACCATTGCCAAACGATGGGTTAGCTAAACGAGAGTTCCATCTAGTTTTGCTGGACAACGGAAGACTTAACGCACTTCAAGACAAAGTCATGTCCGAGGCGTTGAAATGTATAAGGTGTTCCGCATGCTTCAACGTTTGCCCAACTTACAGTGTTTTAGGCGGTCACGTCTTTGGATACATATACAGCGGCCCTATAGGCATACCTTGGACATATATATCGCATGGTCTCGAGAACGCGGCAAGCTTTGCATCCCTTTGCATATCTTGCGGATTATGCCGCGAGACGTGTCCCATTAACATAGACACGCCGACCATGGTTTCCGAGATAAAGCATAGGTATGGGGCGCGTAATGGTTACCGCTGGGTTGACAGAAGGCTTGCCGGGTATGAGGATCTCATAAAGCTTGCGAGCATTGCACCAGATATGTCAAACTTCTTACTGGACACAGGTACAATGAAATGGATTTTGGAAAAATTCATCGGTATAGATAGAAGGGTAAGTCTTCCGAAATTCTCAAAGAAGAGTTTGCGTGAGCTATTGGATGTTGCGTTTGCTTCACGTACAGAAGGTGAGAGAAAGGTCGCATACTTCGCGGACAGCATGGCTTACTATATAAATACCGATGTCGGGTTAGCCGCAGTTAACGTGCTTCGGAAGAATGGTTTTGAGGTTACGATGCCGCCCCAGAGGGGTAGCGGCATGCCTTCGTTCCTTTATGGTCTTTTAGATTCCACGAAAAATGTTGCGGAGTACAACGTGAAGCATTTATACGAATACGTGTCTAGAGGTTACGATGTGGTTTCTACAGAGCCGACAGCTATCTACTGCTTCAGGTTTGTATATCCTAAGCTGCTCGGAACAAAAGAAGCGCAGGAAGTAGCAGAAAAGAGCTATGAACTCTTCGGCTATCTTTTAAGAATGTTAGAGAATAACAAACTCGACTTAAGCTTTAAGCGGTATAAGGACGTAAAAGCCATTTACTACCTTCCATGCCATTCAAGACACCTGAGCAAAGACAAACCCGTCTTAAAATTTTTGGAAATGCTCGGGATAGAGACGGAATTCATCGACTATGGTTGCTGTGGCATGGGAGGCACATGGGGCATGAAGAGAGGTTACGAAGGGTACGAGATAAGTAAGGTGATCGCCGAGCCGCTTGTTTCTGCTATATCCGAGTCGGACGTGGATTTTGTCGTTACGGAGTGTAGCCTCTGCAAGATTCAGATAGAACGATTTACTGGCAAAAAGGTCATCCACCCGATATTGCTGCTGGACAAGGCATATAAGGGTCTGCCAGTACCCTAAAAGTACGTTTACAAAAAGGCTGGGAGCGAGGTTGAAGTACGGTAGCGGTGATGATGGCACTACCGGGCTTTTGGGAGGTGTTAGGGTTCCAAAGGACGACCCAAGGGTCGAGGTGTTGGGAACCCTCGATGAGCTGAACTCCATCATAGGTCTTGCCAGAGTCTTAACTGGGTACCAAGATCTAAAGGACACTTTGTCGCATGTGCAAAAGTCGCTATACCTCGTAGGTGTTGAAGTGGCCTCTATTGGAACGCCAGCGTATAAAGAGACAGTTAATGAAGGGATGGTAAAGGAGCTTGAAAGTTTAATCGAGCGTTACGAATCTGAAGTGCATGAGACGCAAGGATTCATAATACCTTACGGAGCTGTGAGTAGCGCAGTATTGCACGTGGCAAGGTGCGTCGCCCGAAGGCTCGAGAGAAGAGCCGTATCGCTAAAGGCAAGCTTTTACATAAGCAAAACCCTTCTCGCATATTTGAATAGACTCTCTACGTTCCTCTTCATACTGGCAAGGGTAATAAACGCTAGGGGATATGTCGAGGAAGAGGTTCTAAAAATTAAAAACATGATGCATGATTGATTCTAACGCCGCTCAAGTTGTGTGTATTTATTCGCTTCCTTTTCTAGCATGTCTACCAATAATAGAGATACCATTCCAAGCTCGCGGGCTGGAAGAAACCTGTCGGAATTTGCGCTGAATGAAACATTAGCCACCGCTGGTACATATTCCTGCCTCTCAGCCGCCCAAAGCTGGCAAAGTATTCGAACCCTCGGAAGCATTACGAAAGAAAAGCTTACACCTCCCAACTTTTCCCGCTTTCCGCCCAACGTTTTGCAAGCATATTCATATACATCCACTACGTTGCCGAACCTATTAACCAACCGCTTTAATACGAAATCCTCGAACTCTCTAAGGTAGGGGGCAGCACCAGCGATGTCCTTGTAGTTTATCCACATGGTGCCTAGCGGCGTACCATCACCTGTTACAAGGTATTTGAGAATTATGTACTGGATGTTTATTGGTGCAGACTTATCGGTTAGCAGGTCAACGACACGTTCTTCTGAAACCTCGACCGAGTATGTTCTGTTGAGGAAAGTTATTATGAACCTGCCCTTGACACTCGAGCCCCGAGGGGGTATGTATGCGACGGAACATTTTCTGGCAACATCGTCGAGATTTCTTTGAGACAGTTCGGCAAACATCTTCTTGTTTTCGGTAGCTAGGAGGTTGTCAGGCATCTTGATCGAACGGTATCCCGACATTCCAAGCCGCAATTAAAATGTGACCCATGTTTCTATATGAATTTTGCCATCCAATGGATTTAAGAAAAGTTTTAAGGCATGAGTTGATAAAGACATACAACGGTGCTGAATGGTTGAAACGTAAAACCCAATACAAACAAACCACTTTCGAGATAATATGTGTCGGAAACGAGTTGCTGATAGGCAAGGTTGTTAACACGAATGCAAACTGGTTGGCTAAAAGGATTACAGAGATTGGTGGGTTTGTCAGGAGGATCACAGACGTCAGGGATGATTTGTCCGAAATCTCCTCGGTTGTGAGGGAGGGTCTGAAAAGGGGTACGGATTGGATAATAACAAGCGGCGGCCTCGGGCCTACCTTTGACGATATGACGCTAAACGGTGTTGCTAAGGCTATAAGGAGACCATTAAAGTTGAACAAGCAAGCCTATCAAATGATCCTTGAAAAGTACAAAGATATGTTTGAACGCGGCATCCTAAAGAGCTTGGAGATAACGCCAGAGCGGAGGAAGATGGCGGAGCTCCCTGCAGGCGCTATTCCCTTACGAAATCGTGTGGGTACCGCACCAGGCGTACTCATAAAGTTCGGCCGCCAAAGGATAGCTTGCTTACCTGGCGTTCCGGCAGAGCTGATGGACATTTTTGAAAACGAGTTACTGCCGATAATTCAAAAATCCATAAAGCGCGTATGTACCATCGAAAGGACGTTGATTGCAAAGGATGTGATAGAATCCGCTTTAGCCCCTGTGATAAAGGAGCTCGTATCGAAATATCCTGCGATTTATATAAAATCTCATCCGAAAGGCAGGGAGTCGGGTGTATCTATAATAGAGTTGCATTTGACAGCTACGGCCCCATCGCCTGAGAAAATTGAGAAAGAGATGGAGCAAGTTGTGCAAGAGCTAAAGGAAAAAATAGCGGCGTTGGGTGGAACGACCGAGCAATGATGCTGGATGAGCTTAACTTATATGAAAAGTCAGAGGCGAGGGAGTTCCTAGCTCAGCTAAGGGCTGAGCTGGATGGTTTCTTGGAGGGCATGAAGTCCGCCGAAGCTATTTCACTCAAACCGCATCGTAACATAAACTCGATAGTGTTCCTAGGGGTTGGTGGCTCTGGGATAGTTGGCGACCTTTTGTCAGACATCACAGCAAAACGTAGGGACTTGCCGATTATCTGCCACAAGGATTACTCCCTGCCTCCTTATCTAACGAAGGATGTCCTAGCCGTTGCGGTCAGCTATTCGGGCAACACCGCTGAAACGCTGTCCGCAATCGTTGAGGCTTACGATGCGGGCTTGCCTATGTTCGGCATTACGTCAGGAGGTTTGATGGAAAAAATTTGTAAGAAGATGGGAATACCGATTGTTAAGGTTAGGGATGGACTTCTACCGCGAATGGCCGTTCCCCATATGCTCGGAGCTGCCGTTTCAGTTTTGACGAATGCCGGACTCATAAAGATGTCTGCCGACGAGCTCAGGAATGCTGTTGAAAATGCAAGGCGCGCACAGGAGTCTGTGGAAGTTCATGTAGGGCTGGAATCAAACATAGCAAAGCAGGTTGCAAACCAGATATACAACAAGGTAACTTTCATATACTCCCATGGGCTCCTCTCCTCCGTTGGCTACCGTTTAAAGTGTCAGTTGAACGAGAATGCTAAAATGCTGGCGGTGAATCAGTGTTTGCCAGAAATCCTGCACAACGATATAGAGGGTTGGAGTCCAGCATTGGCTAACTGCTTGGCGGTTGTTGTGCTAAGGCATAAAGACGAACCCCTGGCTGTTAAGGAGGCGCTGGATAGGATGGAGGTCTTCCTAGGAGAACAGTTAGGTATAAGTGTGTCGAGGATTGTCGGTGACGGAAACGATGATGCTACCAAAATCCTCTCGAGTATGGTTATATGCGATTATGTAAGCTTCTACACGGCAATGATGAGGGGGGTAAATCCTATAAGGGTTGACAGGATAAAATCTATGAGGGAGGGTATCATAAGCAACTCGAGGCTACTCGAGCAAGTTGCAAAGAGGTTTGAGGTCAAACCATGATGCTAGGTTCCATCCAAATTAAGAAGAGAGCGTTGCTGTTCATCATTACCACGATAGCATTGATGGTGGTTCTTCTATCCGGGTCTTTGGTGACTTTAACCCAAGAAGAGAGCGAAGAAAAGATTCAGCAGGTTAGCGAACTCCTTCGCGATATAACTGTTTGGAAGATCTTCTTCAACAATTTTCAGATAGCTTTGCTGATGTTTATTCCAGTGTTTGGTACTTTTATCGGAGGATACATAATTTACTCGACGGGAACGGTCTTTGCGGCATACTCCGTTCAGTCGAGCATACCGGCCGTGTACCTCGTCGGGCTTAGCCTGTTGTCGCCGTACGGCATATTAGAATTCTTGGGTTATGGGCTGGCGATGTCTGAGGGATTTTTGATAATCTACTCGGCCTTTAAGAAAAAGTTAGGGTCTGAAGCTAAAGCACTTCCGTTAATAATTCTGGCAGTTGCTGGGTTACTGCTTACGGCGGCGGCATTAGAGATGCTGACTATAGAGATTTATTCTCAAGCACCAAGCAGTTTGTGGAGCATCAATCCCAGCAGATCTCCATAGAATACGGAGACCACGAAGCCACAGGTTATAAAGATCAACAAAGGTATGCCGGGTGTAAGCCATGCCCTGTCCTTGTCAATCTGTGGCTCAAAATCAACAAGAATGTTGAACGTAAACTTGCGCTTACCTTCCAGAACGTCTTCCATGAGCATCCAGAACTTTTTAGCCTTCGCGTTGTCGCAAAGCGTTCCAAAGAAACAGGCTAGAGCCTTCCTCAGGACGTGCTCGTGCTCTAGGCCCTCGAAGATATTATCGCCTTTGAGTATGCGTATAAGGTTGTAGATCGCAAAGCTCACCGGTAGGATTGCGGATATCAACAATCCATTCATGAAAGAGTGAATTGCCGTAAAAGGATGAATGGCAGCGGCTGGCCAGTATATGGGCATGATCACGGAGATCGCAGTCAAAGCTTTTGCGTCCGCTCCACCATAAAGCCTAGCATAGTATAGACCAAAGGCTAAGGCAGCACTCACACCTATCGAAATTAGGCCCAAAAAAGTGTAGTTAGATAGTCCTGCAGTCATAAAGTCGTACGCAGTTATGATCGCACCGATGGAACCGCAGAGCACCCATAGTTTGTCGCTAACCTCCCTGAACCTAAAATCGCTGTATGATGCATAGCACATCATCATCAATATTAGGGCTATCCTAATGACATCTAACGTCAGCATGATCGTAGTTTGATTAGAACCAGCTACCTAAAGCCTTTACTGCTTCCGCAACCCTCTTCACGGCAACAATCATTGCTGCCTGTCTTGCATTCACGGCATACTCTTTGGCGGTCTTCATGACATCGTTAAACGCCTTCACCATTTTCGTATCCAAGTTCGCCTTAACATCTTCCACAGACCACTTAGTGCGCGTAAGGTTCTGGACCCATTCGAAGTAACTGACAGTTACACCGCCTGCGCTAGCCAGCGTGTCCGGTACGACGAGTATGCCCTTCTCGAACAAAATCTTATCCGCATCAGGCGTAGTAGGTCCGTTAGCCGCCTCTATTACGGCCGACGCATTAATCCTATCCGCGTTCTTTGCTGTTATCACGTTCTCGATGGCAGCAGGGATTAGAAAGTCGCACTCCAACTCTAGAAGCTCCTCGTTCGTTATGTTCTTAGCCTTTTCGTAGTTTATGACAGAGCCCGTCTTTCTTTTGTGCTCTGCTATTTTTTCAACATCGAGCTGATCTTTGGAGTATATGCCGCCCTTTGAGTCGCTTACCGCTATGATTCTGCAGCCCATCTCCTGGAGTAGCTTAGCGGATATGGATCCCGCATTACCGAAGCCCTGTACCACGACCCTCGCGCCCTTCAATGGTTTTCCCAAGTACTTAGCGACCTCTCTCGTGACAATGGCCACGCCCATCCCGGTGGCCTCATTCCTACCCTCACTACCACCCAAGGCGATTGGTTTACCAGTTACAACAGCGGGCGTCGGTTCGCCATACATCTTACTGTACGTGTCCATTATCCGAGCCATCGTCTGGGCATCCGTGTAGACATCTGGGGCGGGTATGTCTAAATAGGGACCTATGACCCTTGCAATCGCCATCGTATATTTCCTAGTGAGCCTTTCGAGCTCCGCTTGGCTCATGCTCTTTGGATCGCATCTTATCCCTCCTTTCGCTCCGCCGAAAGGTATGTCGACCACCGCACACTTCCAGGTCATCAGCATGGATAATGCCGTAACTTCCTCAAGAGTTACGTCCGGATGATACCTTATGCCACCTTTGTATGGTCCCCTCGCGGAATTATGCTGAACCCTGTACCCGGTGAAAACCTTTACTTCACCATTGTCCATTTTACAAGGCAGAGACACAATGATGGTGCGCTCAGGCTTCTCAAGAACTTCACGTAGCCCTTCGTTTAAATTTAGTATCTGCGCCGCCTCTTCGAATTGCGCCCTCACATACGATAGGAAGGACATGTTCGACGACATGTTTACCAGAAATTCGGCAAAATATCTGCATTAAATCTTTTTTGTTTTTTGTAAAGATTTTTGTTATATCTTACGCAACTCGTAAAAATTATGTAATTCCTAAACGTTTATAGACCGTCAACCCTCCACATATATTCCTCTAGGTCCTCGCGGGCATACGCCTCCGTAGCTACGTCTATTGCACCCTCTCTCAGTAGCATTGCCTTCTTGACCCTTCTCTTTGCCACATCTTCGGCAACGATTCTGGGAGGATTGTTTGAGTTAGCGGCCTCTATTAGAACCCTCTTCACATTGGTGGTTATCTTGTACTTGATCAGCTCAAAAGCCTGCATCTCAGTTCCGCCTATATATTCAACATAAGATCCAATGACACCGCCCGCATTAACGAGGAAGTCGGGTATGATCCATACGCCGTTTTGCTGCAATATTCTTTCTGCGCCCTTCGTCGTAGGTATGTTTGCAGCTTCGACGACCATCTTTACCTTGGAGGAGATAAGGTGGTGCACGGTTTGCTCATTTATCGTATACGAGGTTGCGGCGGGTATGAATATGTCCGCTTCTTTCTCAAATATTTTATCCCTAGGCTCTTTTGGTACGTCATTTAGGTCATTAAGCACAGGAGCTTTCATTTTTGTTCTTAAGAGCTTTAGCTCCTCCATTATCTTCGGTATGTCCAAACCATTTGGGTCGTAAATACAAGCTGAGGCGTCGTTTATGGCGACAACCTTGTATCCCATTTCGTCAAGAAACTTTGCTGTGAACGAGCCCACATTACCGAAGCCCTGTATCGCGATTCTGGCCTCCTTTGGATCAATATTCAATATGTTTAACTTGTTCAGAATCTTGAGCGATAAATCCGTCGCTATGGCTACACCATAACCCGTGGTTCCGAGCTCATGCGGTATGCCTCCCAACTCTGTAGGCTTGCCGGTGCAGGCCTTCATGTCACCTATCTCATGCGCAAATACTGCCATATCCATCTCAGTCGTTCCCATATCCGTAGCAGCTACGTATTGTAGCGGCACGTACGGTTTAATGGCCTTTGCAAATGCCCTAACCCATGCTACCCTATCAACCTCTAAAGGATTGCCCCTAATGCCCCCTTTCGCTCCGCCGAACGGTAGTCCGGCTATAGCACACTTCCAAGTCATGACTCTTGCGAGCTGAAAAATCTCTTGGGGCGTCACGGTTGGCTGAAACCTTATCCCGCCTTTTCCTGGGCCCATAGCTGTGTTGTCAATTACCAAGACGCCCCGCATCTTCGTATGTGGATCGTAGACCTGTATGACCTTTTCTGGTCCCCATTCGTCGGCTAAACTCCATACATCAAAATACTGGCTTGACATTTCTCATCACCTTTACAATCTCAAGAAGCTTTTGATTCTCGCATTCTACATTGTTGGGATGCCAACCTAATACCTTTAATAACGCATGAGATTCATACAACCATGAATCCCTTTTATTATTGTTCCTTCCATGTTTATCAATATTTTTTATACACTTACAACTATTGTACAAAATTAAAGCGTCTTTTTGACGTCGCAGTATGCGTTGGGTTGTATAAAATAACAAGACCCCTCTGACAGCGTGTCGCTACGAACATTTTGCAGATGCTTTGCAGATTTTTTAACACTATAATAAACCTTAGCGAAATTTTATATATGAACGCTTGAGCTTTGGTTGAAGATGAATGCATCCGCCCACAGGTTCAGAGGCAGGGACTTTGTACCAACGATTTCCCATAGGTTGCTTATGGAAAAACTCGATAGGGGTTATGCCAAGCTAGCTAATGTTGACCAGAGGCTGTTGCCCCTTTCGCATGAATCCGTGCCAGAACCCACAATATACGTTAACGGTGAGCCGGCATCCGTACTCAGCATAAGTTCTGAGTTTAAGCTGGGTGAGGATGCCCAATCCGAGAAGTTTTCTGTCGTCCAGTGGGTGACAGAGTTTGTCTCAGGACTTTATGGACCATTCAGGATGAGTAAGTTGATAACTGATGAAAGAGGTCTAAAATATTTGGCAAGCGATGTTAGGACCATTCTAAGAAAAGTAGGATTGGCACATCCGATAGCCCAGCTCATGGCAGGTGCTGGTTTGACGATGTCTAAGACTGCGGGCGACGGGGCCGTTTACACCATAATCTTGGGCGGCAAGATTTTGGAAAGATGTCGGGAACTCATGCTGAAAGGCCTTAGTGTATCTACAATACTTGACGGGCTTCTGGATGCGCTTAACCAAAGCTTGCACATGCTGGAGCGTCTGTCAATTGATGTTTCATCTCAACGCGAAAAGATGTTGATGTTGGTTATGAATACGAGTGTGATGAACAGATTACCTGAGCACATTCGGCATAAGTTTGCAAACATTCTAAACAGGGTGGTGGAAATTGTCGGAATAGATGAGCTGGCATCTGTTGACGTGGACAAGGTGGTCGATATAAAAGCTGTTGAGAGCGGATCGCTCGATGACTCGCTTGTTTTAGATGGTGTTGCTGTCTTCAAAGAAATGGCACACCCAGACATGCCGAAAAAGATAGAGACCGCGAGGGTTGCCGTGCTTAAAGATGAACTGAGAGTGCATGAAAAAATTGGACGCCAGCTAAACTATTCCTTGGAACTTGAGGGTGCAGGATTAAAGGAGTTGCTGGAGAGTAAGAATGCGTACGTATCCACTCTAGTTAAAAAAATCAAGGACCTGAACGTCAGCTTTGTCGTTATTGAAAAGGGAGCAACACCTATCGCCATTGAGCAGCTTGCAAAAGCGGGAATTGCTGCCATATATGGGCTTCCACATCCTGAGGTAGAGTTGATAGTTAGGGCAGTTAATGCGCTACCAGCAAAAACGACGCTACTAGAAGACTCAGACCTTGGATGGGCAGGACTCATAGAGGAAGTTGACTTTAATGGTAAGAAAGCAGTGCTTATTCATAAATGTAAAAAACCAAAAAGCGTTACTGTTCTGCTCAGAGGTGTAACAAATTTGCTGCAAAGTGATGTGGAGAGGAGTCTTAAGCACTCCCTTCCGATTTTCTCCCTCATCAGAGAATGTTGTAAGGTTGTCTATGGCGGCGGTGCCTTCGAGATAGAACTATCGCTACACCTCAAAGAGTATGCCGAGAACATTCCAGACAAGAGGCAGCTGGTCATTAAAGCCATAGCGGATGCGTTTGAGGACGTTGTGTCTGTTCTCTCTACGAACCTAGGTCAAGATCCATTAGAGGTTTTGAGTAGGCTAAAGTCAGAGCATATGTCTGGAAAGGTTGATGCGTGCGTTAACTCTGAAGGCGGTGTTGCGGATGCTAAAGGTTTAGGCTTGTACGAGTTGTCCGCTGTTAAGCAGCAGGCTATCAAAACTGCCTTTGAGCTTGCTTATACAATCCTTAGAATAGATGGGATAATAACCGGCAGGAAATTATCAGAATCTGAGTATTACTACGTGAAAAGGACTAAGGGGACGTCCCCAGAAAGGCTGAGGGAGCTTAAGAAAGAGTATGGTCTTGAGACTTTAGAATAAAATAAAAAATTAGGGATTGCTCTAAACTGGGAGTGCGGCCTTTAACTCCTCGAACTTTCTCACGTAGTATTCGTTGTTGTCAGGCAGGTCCGGTGACAGGAAGTATCTTGTCATCTTTTGCTTATCATCAACGGAGCCAAGGTCCCTAACGTTGCCTCTTGGATGCGGCGTACCCTTTCTTGGCGGCTCACCGGTCCAGAAGTGCTTGAAGTATACGTCAGGTAAGAAGAGCGCGTTCTGTAATCTTTCTGGTAGCGTCGCAAACTCTGGCTTATTGGGCCATATAATCTTCATCACTTCCTCTATTGGTAGATACGTGCTCTTGCCCTCATAGAACCATCCGTAGAATTCATCTCCCATAGCATTCTTGTAATCCTCCCAAGCCCAAGCAGGCGACGGGTATCCCTGTCTAGTGTAAAGCATCTGTGTGTAAAGCTCGAGGTGCCAGTTGAGTAACCTTATGCCCTCTTCCGCGACCTCAGGTGAGACTAATGAAGAAACGTAGCCAGAGTTGTACCAGAAGAACGGTCCGTGTTGTAGCGCTGCGTAGTATGCAGGGGTGCCAGCTTTTCTTGTATCAAAACACACAGGCTGCCAAGTGCTGGCTAGCCACACTTCTCTAGTCGAGAATAGTGAAACGATGTCTCCGTAGGAGAACCAGAACGTCTTGATGAAGCCCTGCTTAACATACGGTAGGAGGTAATTAAAGACGGCATCAACCTCTTCCTCAGTTAGAGAGGTTATAGCACCTGAAAACGTCATCTGCTCTGTTGCTTCTAAGTAGTTTGCAGTCTCGCTAAATACCGTGAAAGCCTCATCTTGCATTCCGGTCCTTCCTTTCCATTCTGGGTTCCAAAGTTCTGAATAAGCCAACGTTCTCTTCGTACCGCCACGCTCTTCATAGGGTAAGAACTCAGGTAGGTATGTTACGGAGTCGAAGTTCCACATTACTGGAACGGCTATGAGGGTCTTTCCATATTCGTGCCATAGCAAATAGTTGAATCTCTTTACCTGTGCTGGCTTAAAGTACTTCTCGACGTGGTAGAACATGTCTAAGACTTTGTCTGGCCTCCATCTAGGTACTTTCTCAACAGGTATCGGCCTCGCCAACCCCTCAGCTATGATGGGCCTGTATCTTCCCGAGGCGGCCACATCCCACGCAGTAGGGTCAGCCAGTTGTTTTTGAGTCATGACAAAGAACTCTAGATAAGTGGTTTCTACATCAATGCCTGTTATCTTCTCGTATTCTTTCTCGGCATCAGGTGGGAAGTAGAATGGGTGCGTTGAGTATCTGATTCTTGAAGGTCTCGCCGCAGTAGGTGTCGTAGTTGTTGCAGTAGGTGTCGGAGTTGGTGGTGCGCTTGTATAGAGGTACCATGCCACTCCGCCGACGACGGCAGCGGCAGCTATTCCGCCAACCGCGGCTAGGAACTTCCTCCTGGATATTTTTTCCGACATTGTCACCTAATTTTTTGCAAGAGATATTTAAGCTTTTTAACGAATTTTTGTTATAAATAAATATAAATTCCGTTTACCGGACTCTTCGGGACATTATGTAAGCGAATATTGCTAAACCTATGAAGGCCATTATCGCGATGATGGTGCCGGCGGCAAACCACTTTGGAGTTATCGGGTTTATAGAGAGCTCGTTTCTGATATAAGTCGCTAAAGTCCCTGTACCTTTCATGACAAATTGTGTCCTGATTATTTCACCCCATGAAAGTAGGAAACCCATTATGGCTGCCGATATGACCTCGAATATTATCAGAGGCAACGTTATGTGTCTGAATACTTTGAGCGGGCTTGCCTTTAGTACGCTAGCCGCGTATTCGTATGTGGCTAGATCAGGGTCGAATCTTGACATCATGAGTATGAGGCCGAAGGGCACAGTGTAGACCGTAACAACAGCCGCAACAGCAAGAAGGGATGATTCAATACCGAAAAGCCTAAACATGAAGTTTACACCCAAGCCAAGTGCGACGCCGGGAACTATGAAACCCAGTATGAACAGATAGAACAACAGGTCCCTGCCAACGAGTCTCCTCCTAAGGGCCAACGCGGTTGTAGTGACCAAGAGGCAGGTAAGTAGCGCCGTTATGATCGATACGTATAGCGAGTTGTTTAAGGCAGTAAAGAAGTTCTTGTCATGCAGTATTGAAATGTATGCAGAATACTCATAACCAGACGGCGGTTTTACGTACCAATCCAGCGTAAAGCCCTCTATGGGGAAGCTCACCTTAGAGCCGCTCTTGAAGGACAGGAATATCATGAAGAAGACTGGAAGGTATATAAAGAGTATGATCAAGGCGATGTAAACTTTTGCTAACCTATCTCCCCATCCCATTCTTAACACCTCACTAATACACCAACTTCTTTATATCAACCACCTTCAGAAGCAGGTAAAGTATGAGCAGAGCTATCGCCACCAAAATTGTAGAAAGCGCGGCAGCGTAAGGCCATACGAAGTTGGCGGCGTAGTTGGCCACCGATAAGCCAAGCGTCTGTATACCTCCAGCCCATAAGGCCGGTGTTATGTAGTCTCCTAAGGCACTTACGAAGACGAATATGAAGCCCATCACGACACCAGGAAGTGAAAGTCTGAACGTTATATCGAAGAATACACGGTGCGGCGGAGCCTTTAATACCTTGGCCGCGTTTATTATGTCAGGATCTATTCTCGTTAACGCAAGATACGACGGGAATATCATCCAGAGCAGATAGGTCTGGGGCCAGATTATGAGTAGGGCACTGCGCCCGAACAGTAACTCCAAGGGTTTTTTGATCACGCCTAAAGACATAAGGGTATAGTTGACTATGCCGCTCTCTCCGAGTATCGGTAGCCAAGCAACAACACGGACGCTCCAGTCGATCAGGAATGGTACGAGTAGCAAGCTGACCACGAAAAACCTAGTGCGTGCACTCTTAACCCTAAACACCAGAAAGTATGCCATAGGATAACCAAGCAGGAACGTTATCAAGCATGCGAGCAAAGACATCCCGAACGTGTTCCACAGTATTACCGGTGTTTGGGGAGATGTGAAGAATGTAATGTAGTTTTTCAACGTGAAGTTTTCAGGACCTGCGACCGTAAATCTTTCGAAGAAGCTTATGCCGATTATCATGCTGAGGGGTATCAGCAAAAAAAGCAGTATCAACACAAACCCTGGGAGGAGCAATAGATAACGAGAGTACTTGGCAACCTTGTCAATCAGGCCCAACTTCAACTGGGGCGTACTCAAGCCACACACCTACTTTCCGTATATCACTTCTTCTATATCCAGCCCTTCTATCATGCATGGTTTCTCTATCAACAGAGCATCCTTTGCATCCCATCCCAGAAGGTATATGGACCCAAGGGTAAGGTTGCCTACCTTCTCCGTAGGAACGGAGACCTTTATCTTCGTGCTATTGCCTGCCTGGAACACATACTCCATATAGTGGCCGAAGTAGTAATAGCTGACTAGCTTTGCATCTACTTTGTTGTCGCACAGCTTGGCCTCTTCTCCTATCTTTACACGTTCAGGTCTTACCGCGTATGCTACCTTATCGCCAGATGAAAGGGCACTCTTGTTTTTGGGATTTGCCTTAAGTTCGCCTATATCGGTGTTAAGGTAGCATAGCCCCCCATCCCAAGACTTAATTTGCGCTGAGAACAGGTTTATCTCACCGACGAATCTCGCGGCGAAGACTGTAGCAGGATTATTGTAAACTTCTTCGGGTTTTCCAATCTGCTCTATTACTCCCGTGTTCATAACCATGACGGTATCTGCAAGGCTTAGCGCATGTTCCTGAACATGGGTCGTTAAGATGAAAGTGTTGCCCACTTTTCTGTGAATTTCCTTAAGATCCTCCATCAACTTTCTCTGTAACCTGTAGTCTACGTGGCTAAGCGGCTCATCGAGTAGAAGAATGCTTGGGTTAATGACCAACGCCCTCGCCAGCGCAACCCTCTGCCTCTGCCCACCGCTCAGCTCGAGCGGCATCCTTTTCTCAAGTCCGGCTAAACCGACGAGTTTTAGGGCTTCCTTTACCTCTCTTTCTATTTCCGACTTGTCCTTTCCTAACATCCTAAGACCGAATGCTACGTTGTCGAAAACGTTCATGTGGGGAAATAGTGCATAGTTCTCAAGCATCATTGAAACGTCCCGCTTGTAAGGTGGGACGCCCTTCATATCTACGCCGTTTATGTAAAGCTTCCCAGAATCGTAGTCCAATATACCCGCGATGACCTTCAGGAGAGTACTCTTACCGCATCCGCTAGGACCGACTATGACGAAGAAGTCTCCTGCATCTATATCAAAAGTTACCTTATTAAGGGCTAAGACCTCCTTTCCGTACCACTTCACGAGTTCTTTGGTTTCTAAGGCCTTACCCATGACGGTACCACGCCTTCCATTTTTAGGATATTACGCTTTAACCTGTACTTATATTTTTTACTCTAAAGCAAAAATTTCTTGTGCCGTTTTACATCCAAAAGGGAGGCTTTTCCAATTCGCTTACACCACGAAAAATTTATAAACGCATCCCTCCTCATTTTGCCCGTCGGAGGAATTTAAAATGAGGATTTTAAGGGAAAGAGAGCTGAAAGACATCGTATACGGTGCTACTTTGCTTGGAGCTGGTGGTGGCGGTTCGCCTGAAAACGGGATGCAACTCGTTAATAGCATACTAGAAATTAGCGAAGAGGTTAAGATGGTCAGCCCAGAAGAGGTGCCGGATTATAGCATGATAGCGGTCGTGGCGGGTATGGGTGCTCCGGAAGTATTGCTCAAGAGGGGATGGAAAAACGAGGACATACCTGCCCTTCGATTGTTGGAGCAAGTACTTGGCAGGAAGATGGATTACATTATCGCGATTGAAACCGGGGGCTTTAACTCTATAACACCACTCCATGCCGCTGCGGCAAGCGGCGTTCCAGCAATTGACGGCGATGGTGTAGGAAGAGCTATACCGCAACTGGAGATGACGATGTTCTACGTACACAACTTGCCTTTAGCTCCAGTCACGCTGGCGGACGCTCACGGGAATTCGGCAGTTCTTTATCCTGTAGACGCCCCGATGGCTGAAAAGATGGCTAGGGGAATAACTGTGGCTTTTGGTATGCAAGCCGGCATCGCATGCCATCCCATGGCAGGGTGGCAGATGAAGAAAGCGGTAATAGGCGGAACCTATACGATGGCTGAGAAAGTTGGCAGGGCTATTAGGGAGGCGAGGGACAAAGGCAAGGATCCCGTCAAGGCTGTAGTGGAAGTCACAAACGGTTTCGAAATCGCAAGAGGAAAGGTTACTAAGAAGGAGGTAGAAACCAAGGGAGGCTTCGATTACGGAAAAGTCTACGTTGGTGATATACGCGTAGACTATAAGAACGAAAACATGATAGCTTGGAAGGCAGGAAAACCGGTGGCAATATCGCCCGACCTAATATGCTGGTTAACGACAGATGGTCGTCCCCTTACCAACGCTGATATAAAAGAAGGCTTAGAGGTTGCTGTGATAGGAATAAAGGCTCATGAAAGGTGGAGAACACCGGAAGGGCTTGCCGTGTTCCGTCCGGTTCTTGCTGAGCTGGGCTACACCGGAGAGTACATACCAATAGAAAAGCTCCTCTAAAACCAGAACCATCCGCTGAAAGACCTATTATCTTAAAATCTTATATCAAACTTTTTTATTTAAAACTGCATGCGAAAAATAAGAGTATTGGTAGTTCTCCCTATACTGAAGAATCCAGCGCTTGAGGAAGTTACACGAAAGGAAATTGAGCAGATTCGAGATGAAACCCTTGAAGTGAATTTGGTCAGCTTGGAACAAGGGCCGGCATCGATTGAATCGGAATTTGATGATAGGATAGCATCGCCTTGGGTGCTAGAGAAGGTTAAGGAGGCCGAGGTTAATGGATTTGACGCCGTGTTCTTAGATTGCATGGGAGACATAGCTCTGAATGCGGCAAGGGAAATCGTAAGGATACCCGTGATTGGTCCATGCCAGGCCACGATGGCGATTGCCTCGATGCTCGGCGATAGGTTCTCGGTAATCACAATCCTAGAAAATGTAGTCCCGCTTTTCTGGAGAAAAGCCAGAGAATATGGCTTCATACAAAACCTCGCCTCCGTGAGGTCTGTGGAGGTACCGGTACTTGAGCTGGATACTAAGAGGGAGTTGGTTAAAAAGAAGCTGGCCGAAGAATCAAAGATTGCAATAGAGAAGGATGGGGCTGACGTAATAATCCTAGGATGCACCGGTATGGTGGGAATGGCAAGAGACGTTCAGGAGGTTGTTGGCGTCCCCGTCATAGACCCGGTACCAGTATCGATAAAGCTCGCCAAACTTATGGCGGAGCTCAGGCTTATTCACAGTAACAAAGCTTACCCAAAGCCGCCATCGAAGTTGAGGAAGTTTCCGGGAGTCTCGGAACTGTTATTCAAGGGACTTTGAGGTCGGCTGACTCTATTTCAACCATCCTTCGTCAATAGGTGGGGGCTCGTATCCGTATAACTTGCTATGAGCTACGCCAAGATTTCTGTAAAGGTCTGCCAGCATCTCAGCATATTTCCATGCGATAACTACTGGATCCAGAACAGGGACGCCCAGTCTACGGCTGAGCTCTTTCATGAAGCCCGACTCTGCCGTGCACCCCAATATTATGACCTCTGCACCGTCTTCTTTTATGGCCTTCTCGGCCTCCACGATTATAGCCTCCTTTAATTTTTCTGGCTCCTTCATCATCCTTCTCACGCTAAAACCGACTTCTCTGAAGGATGCCAGCTTCTTCTCTAGACCGTAGAGCCAGACGTTCCCCTCCATCTTTGGTATCCACTTTCGCCTCCCCACTATAATGGAAAACTTGTGCCCAAGAGTGGAGGCAACATGCAAACAGGCCTCCGCGGGTGCCACGACGGGTATTGAGACCAATTCTCTAGCTTCTCTCAGGCTCGGGTCGTAGAAGCATCCTATAACTACGGCATCGAAGCCATCCGATTCAGCCTTTCTTACAACTCTAAGGAGCTCATCCGCCACAAGGTGCTCGTAGTAGTGGTATTCAAGATGGTCCGGTCCTTTTTCTAGATGGGTAACGAAGGGCTCGACATCGGGTCTCTTGATGCCCCTGAGTATCCCAAGCATGTGCTCATCATACAAAGCCGTTCCTACGGGATTGATCCATAAAATTTTTAACATAAAACCGTAACTTAACAAAAAATGTATTTAAATTTTTGGAGCTTTATTTTGACGATTTGCTGTACTCCTCCTCCCTCAAAAGCCTTCTATGGACCTTGCCCGCGGACGTCAAAGGCAACTCTTTTCTAAACTCTACTTCCTTCACCACCTTATACGGCTCTAGCCTCTCTTTCAGAAAGCTGATGAGCTCATCCGCCGTTAGCTGAGCTCCGTCCTTCAGTACGACGAATGCCTTCGGTACTTCACCGGCAATCGGGTCGGGCTTGCCGACGACGGCGCAAAGCTTCACAGCTGGGTGTTCATATATGACGTCCTCGATCTCCCTCGGGTATATTGAATAGCCTTTATACTTGATAAGGTCCTTCTTCCTGTCGATTATGTAAAAGTACCCGTCCCCGTCCATTTTAGCCACGTCTCCGGTGTACAGCCAACCATCCTTCAGTACCTCTTTAGTCTCCTCAGGTCTCCTCCAATAACCCAACATGACTTGAGGTCCCTTTATAACGAGCTCCCCTACCTCCCCTGGAGGCAATGTCTTGCTTCCAGTTTCAAGGTCGACGATCCTTGCATCCACGTCAGGCCAAGGTAGGCCGATGGAGCCTATCTTAACGGTCTTCATGGTAGGGTCTACAGGGTTTGTATGAGTTCCTGGCGAGCATTCTGTCAGACCGTAACCCTCCACGAGCACACCGCCCGTAAGCTGAATGAACTTTTTCTGAACTTCAGGAGGAAGGGGTGAGCCACCAGATATGCAACATCTTACCGACCTGAGGTTATAAGATTGTACATCTGGTGAGGCGACGATTAACGCGTACATCGTGGGTACGCCGCAAAAAACTGTCACGCCATAATTCTGAATGGTGTCTAATGTTTTTTTCACGTCAAACCTTTGAAGTAGTACGATGGTCCCAGCAGCATAGATTGGTGCATTCATCGACGTCGTCATCCCGAATATATGAGAGAGCGGTAAAACGGTCAAGAAGACCTCTTCGGCAGGTCTGCACTTTATCCAAGAAGAGAATGCAATAGCGTTTGAGACCATGTTAAAGTGTGTGAGCATCGCTCCCTTAGGCGTACCCGTCGTACCGCCAGTATACTGAAGGCAAGCAAGGTCGCTCTTCGGGTTTATCTCGACCTTTGGTGGCTCTTGAGAATGCTTCGAAAGTATTGCGTCAAAGTCGTAAAAGCTTCCTTGTGGTAGCTGTGGGGGCTTGCTTGTATCGCTGCTCGTCACGAAGATTCTTTTAATGCTAGTGGATGATGCAACCTTAAGGAATACGGGGAGTAAGGACTCATGAATGACTAAGGTCTCGGCCTCCGAATCGTTAAGCTGGAAGAGGAGCGTCCCCTCGCGTGCCAGCGGGTTTATGGTGGTTACTACGCAACCGGCCTTGAGTGTACCGTAGTATGCTATTAGGAACTGCGGTATGTTGGGTAAGAAGAGGGCTACTCTATCGCCTTTGGTAGCGCCCATGCTGACCAGCGCGTTTGCAAAACGAGATGCAAGGCTATCTAGCTCACGGTAAGTTAATCTGTATCCGCTCTCACCCGACACGACCGCAACCCTTTCTGGATACGTTGACGCAGAACGTTCCAGCAAAGCGTGCAGCGGTATCTCCGGGTAAGCTATGGATCTCGGCACACCCTCAGGATAAAACCTATACCAAGGCCGCTCCATTTCGCTCGTTAAAGGAAAAAATGGTATGTATATAATTTTTAAGACATGTGGCAATTTTGCCGGCAGGAAGCAGTTCAGCACATATGGAAAAATTTTTCCGCGGTGCTAAACTAATAACTCTATATACTCTAAGAATTGTTAGTACCTGACGCTGAGATATAGCAGAACTATGAGCGCAGCAAACGTGAACAGCTCAGGCAGCAGGGCAAAGGGTCCAAGACCGAATGGCCTAAACCCGAAGGCCAGCATCACCATTGGGTTAGAGGTAAGAGCATACAGAAACAGTATCACAGAAAATATTATCAGCCCAATGGTAAACTCCGACCTAGTTTTTCTGTATATGTCGACGTACACCGTCAACAAGATTATTAAGAGGGCCATGTTGATTGTTGAAAAAACAGTTTTTGCTATGTAGAACAATTCTATGTCCCCCAGTATGATGATATACGAGTGTCTGGGATGCAATAGGAACTGCAAATACCAGAATTTTGTTGCCGCCCATATCATCGCCAAAACTACTGCTATCACAAGAATCGGAAGGAGTATGAGTAACAGCCAGGTTTTTGACCTTTGACTCATTTTGTTATTCAGTAGTATCGCCCCCTTTTCTACTTTTTCCAAATTTTACTCACAATTTCCTCGAACAAAGCATAATTTTCCTCCATGACTGGAGATAGAAAGTACGTGGTGCCGTAACCTTCTCCCGTAGACACTACCAAGTTGTTCCTTTCAAGGACCTCAAGATGGTGTCTTATGGTTCTATAATCCATTTTAAGCTTACTCGCCAGCTGGTTCGCATTCTGCGGAGCCTCCTTTAACATCATGAGTATCTTTGCTCTCGTTAGCCCACCTCTCGTGCCTGCAATCAACCAGCCAAGCAGGTACTTCAAGGGATTTTTGCTCTCAGACATATGTGCGACTCCAGCTTCAATCAAAGTTTGCACCGTCCTGATTATAAACATGTCTCCAATTTGGAAATGAATTGGAATTAATTTTGAAAAACGCTTTAATTCAAACGGGCTGTTAACCAGATAAAAATGGAGGTGAAGAATGATGGATAGCAAAAAGATGCTGATAATCTCGCTGAGCATGGTTGCCGTCGCCGTACTTATCGCGGTAATGGTGACACAACCGCTCGTTAGTGCCACGACACTCTCCATCAACGGAGAGCAGAAGAACTTTCCAGCATTTGGCAACGGAAAACCGAACATCATGCCGAATGGATGGCCGCATAGGATGATGTGCTTCGGACCCATCGAGGTCAGCGAGGGCTTTAAAGAAAAGGTGATTAACATAATCAAGAGTGACAAAGACGTACAGAACCTACTAAATGATGGATACACTATCATCAATGTAAGACCGGTAGTAAAAACCATAGTCGGAGATGACGGAAGCGTCACGATGAAGGCGACCGGCGCTATAGTGACGCTAAGCAAAGAGTCAACGAGAGTAATAGTAAAGGTTGATGTAGAAAACGCCAAGGTAACCGAGATCGTGACTTTTACAGAGACAACGATAACAAAGCCTTAGGAAGATGCCCCTCTAATATACCTCAAAAATTCTGATTTTTTTATGCTTATATAAATCTGACATCATTAACGATATGGGATGATGAGCAACGTCCGAGTTGATTCATGATACTCGACGGGCAGGCTGACCAAGCTACAGCTTTATGCCACTCATGCTCCTTACATGATTTTTAGGGGGCCTGTGAAGAGCAGTAAAGAAATAAAGCTGACAAGCGGTATAGTTATGTTGTCATCGATCAAACCAAACTCAAACTTCTCCACAATGCTTGCAAGTGCTGCGGAGATTAGGCCCGCATAGCTAAACACAGCAAATACCATCGGTGCGCATACTGCGAACATAGCTAGGTTCCCCCACCATGACTTAGTCCTCTTTCCATAAAGCAAATTCCTTACGATGCCTGTAATACCATCTCCAAAACTCATGAAGAGTATTGGGATTATGGCAACCCATATGTTGTTTATTAAGAAACCGACCATCATTACCAGCCCCCACATTATTATGAAGTGGACTTCGTATGCGTTTTCCTTTACTTGATACCAGTAGAATAGCTTATTCAACCTATGCGGCAGATAGTTGCCGATCGCCAGAAAAATGACCATGATGCCTATGGGTATGAAGCTTTTGTATAAAAAGGGGACGAGAATGGCAACCAGCCCACCAGCTAGCATATGTATGATCTTCCTGTTATAGTAAACGGCGATGTTATGCGCGCATCCCCGTGAAACGAACATTTCGTAAGTTTTCTTGGTCAGGAAGAGGCTGACGAATAGTACCCATCCCACTAACAGGAAACTGATCAATAATTCTTCGAGTGTCGGTGCGTGAAACACAAGTTTTACTGCCAGCTTTAAAGATATATAATTTTCCAAAAAGCGGGAACCGCTCAAGTGTCATACATAGCGCCCAACAATATTAATATATTATGTGAGGTCATCATAGGAGCCGCTCCAAAATAGGTGAGGCATTTGAACAACACCGTCCAAGAAATTAACAGGTTGAAAGAGGGACTCGGCGCCGTTATACTCGCCCACAATTATCAACCTCCTGAAGTACAGGACGTGGCGGACTTCGTTGGCGACAGCTTAGAACTCTCGATAAAGGCCATGCAAATCGATGCCCGATTTATTGTTTTTTGCGGTGTGGACTTTATGGCCGAGCAGGCGGCCGTAATTAATGAGGGATCTGTGATCCTTCATCCAGATCCTGAAGCAAAGTGCCCGATGGCATCGATGATATCTGTCGAGGACATTCGAAGAGCTAGAGAACGTCATCCCAAAGCACCAGTAGTAATCTACGTGAACAGTCCGGCTGTCGTGAAAGCCGAGGCCGACTATGTAGTCACGAGTGCGAATGCCGTGGACGTTGTGAGTAACATAAGTAGCGACACAGTCCTCTTCGGTCCTGACAGGCATTTGGCCGAATATATAGCTAAGAAAACCGGAAAGATAGTAATTCCAGTGCCCGAAGATTGTTATTGTCCGGTGCATGTGAAGTTTAATCCGAATGAGATAAAGGTATTGAAGTCTATCTATAAGGACCACGTGTTTATTGCCCATCCGGAGTGTCCGGCCAGCGTAAGGGCTTTGGCCGATTTTGTAGGTAGCACCAGCCAGATGATAAAGTTTGTCAAAAGTTGTCCAAACACGCGTTTCCTCGTAGGTACCGAGGTAGGCATAATTTATCGCATGGTCAAGGAGTGCGTAGGCAAGTCGTTCGTCCCTGCCTCTACGAGCGCCATATGTGAAGATATGAAAAAATAACCCTTGAAAAGCTCCTACAAAGCTTGAGGAACAAACTCTACAGGGTTGAAGTTGATAAGGAAGTGGCTATAAAGGTAAGAAAGGCCCTCAAAAACACCTTTGATGTTCTTGGGGTCGAGTCGCCGTGGTCCAAGAAGTAGTATTCAGAAAGTTTTTGAGCTTTCTCGAAGAAGATGTGCCGTTCCGGGACGTCACTACAGATGCGCTGATCCCCGAGGATGTCGTGGTTAGAGCACATGTAGTAGCCAAGCAAAGCTGTGTTGTCGCTTGTATAGATGACATAGTTTACTTCCTCGAGAGGTTAGGATTACATGTAAAAGAGTTAGTTAAAGATGGTGCTGAAGTCGAGAAAGGTGCTGTGCTCTTGGAACTCGTTGGCCCTGCTAGAGTTGTTTTAGGTGTCGAGAGGTTAATGCTCAACATACTAATGCATTGTAGCGGCATCGCCACAGAAGTTAGGAAGCTGGTCAGGTTGGTGAGGAAGGTCAATAGCAAGATCAGAGTAGCGGCGACTAGGAAGACTTTGCCCGGACTGAGATACTTTGAGAAGAAGGCAGTACTAGTGGGCGGCGGGGATGTTCACAGATACTCGCTGTCAGATGCCATACTCATCAAGGACAACCATATTAAGATCATCGGTAGTGTCGAGAAAGCCTTGGAGGTTGTCAAAAACAAGGCCAGCTTCGTGCAAAAGGTCGAGGTCGAGACCTCAACGATTGAGGAAGCAATTAAGGCCGCCGAGAGCGGTGTGGATATAATAATGCTTGACAACATGAAGTCTGAGGAGGTTGCTAAAGTAGTCGAGGAGCTTAAAAGGAGGGGCTTGAGAGAGAAGGTCTTGATAGAAGTATCAGGTGGCATAACTTCTGAGAACATTTTAGAGTACGCGAAGCTAGACGTCGACATCATCAGTTGCGGTTACATAACAATGTCTAGCAGGGCAAGTGACATGAGCTTAGAAGTAGTCGAGGTGATTAAGAAGTGAGGATAGGAGTGGTAGGTTGCGGAGCAATAGGCTCCGTTATAATGAATGCCATAAGTAGAGGCGAATTAAAGGCCGAACTCGTGGGCTTAATGGATATTTATCCAGAAAAGTGCGAAGGGCTGTTGAGGGATTTTGTCGCTAAGAATGAGGTCCTCGTATGCAGAGATCTCGAAGAATTCTTAAAGGCAAGGCCCCAGCTGGTCGTCGAGGCAGCGTCGCAACAGGCTGTCAGGGACTACGTCCCCAAAATACTTAACGAAGGAATTGACGTAGTCCTGCTAAGCGTAGGGGCTCTACTGGACGAAGGGCTCTATAACGAAGTCGTTGAGGCAGCTAAGAGAGGAAATGCAAAAGTGTACATACCTACTGGCGCCATAGCTGGCATAGATGCCATAAAGGCCTTGAAGCCCCTCGGTATTAAAAGGGTCGTGTTAAGAAGTTATAAGAACGTTAAGGCTTTCGATAGGGAAGTATTGAGACGGCTTGGTTTCAGCGAGGTCAAGGAGACAACGAAGATATTTGAAGGGGAAGGAACTGTGGCTGTAAAGTTATTTCCAGCCAACGTGAATGTCGTAGCGACGCTAGCCCTAGCCTCGGGCAAGATTCCATGGGTCGAGATATACGCAGATCCCAAATATGATAAGAACGTCCACGAAATCGAGGTAGAAGGAGAAGTCTCAAGGATATGTGTGAGGGTTGAGAACGTGCCGCATCCAGACAATCCGAGGACTAGTTATTTAGCGCCCCTCTCGGTAGTTCGGTTAATAAAGCAGCTAACTGAGGGCTCAGGCTTAGTTATCGGCACGTAACACTTTTCGCCCGCAAGAGCATGAGTGCGACATCTTTGACACTTTTAACACGGCTAGGGGTAATGAAGATTGAACGTCGCGGCTGAGCCGGCCAATGCATTACTCCCCTCTTAAGAGGGCTATTGCCTCTAGGTGTGGTGTCTGTGGGAATTGATCTATTAGGGAAAGCCGGTCGATCCTGTATCCAAGCTGTTTTATGTCCCTAAGCATTGTCTCGGGGTTGCATGATATGTAGAGGATCTTTTTCGGAGACGCTTTTCTCAACCTCTTCACGAGCTTGTAGCTCAGCCCGGAGCTCGGTGGATCAACGACTATGCAGTCGTACTTTAGTGAGACGCTCTCGGCCCTCTCATTAAGTACCTCGACAGATTTTACCCGGTTAAGCTTGAGATTCATCTCGGCGATTCTGGCGGCGTCTGGACTCGCCTCAACCGCCGTCACCCTTGCATGCCCCCGTGCGGCGAGGGGTACCGTGAATGTTCCCGGACCTGAAAAGAGCTCAAGAACTCTCTCCCCGCCCTTTAAATCTAGGAAGTTCAGCACAGCCCTCATCATATTCTCCAAGACGTATGGGTTTGGCTGGAAGAATACGTTAGGGTGGAGCAGGTAGGTGAATTCTCCGATTCTCTCCAGTATGGTCTCAGATCCGCATAACACCCTAATGCTCTCCGCCCTAGCATCGTTCCTTACATCCTGATTTATCCCTAGCAGGAGGCTGTTGAATGGTATGCCCGCCTCCTTGAGGTCCTCGAAAAATTCTTGGAGCGGAACTTCATTATAGGCTACGATGAAGACCATCCTCTCACCCGTGAATTTCCCCTCGATTATCGAGAGGAACCTTACGTCGCCTCTGCGCTCAACCCTATTCCACCCGGATATGCCGCGCTCCCTAAGATGCTCTCTGAACATGTTCCTGATGGCATTCGACTCAGGTGACTGGAGGAGGCATTCCTCGATGTCTACTGTCTCGCTCCAGCTTCCCTTCCTGTTGAGCCCTATGACCGGCCCTTCGCTGACGACGAAGTCCATTCGATTCCTGTAATAGTGCTGTCTCGGTGATGGATGGATCTCCTCTGCTCGCATCTCGAGGAGCTTCTCGGCATGCGAGACCTTCTCATCCAACTGCTCCTCATATGGTTTATCTAGGTAGGTACATCCACCGCATTCCCGGAAATGCTTACACATTCTGACGCTCATCCTTGAGCACATTTTCCATGGAGAAGGTTGTAAAGGTTACGGAGGTTGATTCCTTTCTGGTCTCATGCGTATCGGACCATGGTACGCTTTCTCCTCTAATTAGAGTATGAAGAGTATTTATCCAAGCATCCGGGAAAAATTTTTCCAAGGGTGCTGAGCTTCCTATGCGCTTTCCCCGAAGCCGCAGCCCATCTTTGCATCATCAATTAATTCCTTGCAAGCTGGAAAAATCCGCCTATTCAACGCAATTCCACCCTGCGAAAGAATAATCAATATTCAAAATACGCTTTCCACATTCCTGTCTAGTTTGAAAGCAATAGCAGAGGAATCAGCCAATTCGCGGTAATATTGCTTGGATTATTTCCACGACGCCTTCTCCGTTCTCTCGGCTAGCTACGTAGTCAGCCTTCTCTTTTAAGGACTGTTCAGCATTAGCTACAGCGGCCTTAAACGTAGCTATTTCGAAAAGCTCTAAATCTAATTTGGCGTCTCCAATGGCTACGATGGACCCGTCAACATTCAATAATTTCAGCGCTTCCTTCACTCCTACTGCCTTATTCACTCCTTCTGGAAGAAGAATCACAGTCCCTTTATTATCTCTTAAAACAGCGTTTATTCCAAGCCTCATAATTTCGACTCTGATGACGTCAAGATACTCAAATCTAAAGACCACAGTGTTTTCTTTTTCTTCGACAAATGGAAAGGTTGTTAACTTTTTAACCGTAATTCTCCAATTGTCATCGGCAAAACAGCGATATGTTCCCGTGTTTGGCAAGTAAATCGAGAGCCCAGCTTCAGCGACCCACGCATCAAAGAGTCCTCCTAGATCAGCTCTTCGCATAAGGTATCTTCTATCCCTACCTGTAGCAAGTACCAGCGTCCAGCCACGGCTTTTTATAGATAATAGTGTCTCTCTAGTGTGGGGTTTTACAAGGTCTTCGCCGCCCTTTGTAAGCGTTCCGTCTAAATCCGTTACCAGAACATTATTCGATCTCAACTTCTACTCCTCTGGCGAAGAAGCCTTTCGCAATTTTCAATGTTAGCCATCCGAGCTTTCTTACATTCACCACCGGAAGGCTTACAAAAGCTTCAACTCTATCGCCTTTTTCGCTGACTGAGAGAAGCTCAGCCTCCCCGAACAGTTCAGGCTTTATTTCTTTCAAAACCTCTTGGATCGCGAACTCAACCTTGTTAAGCTCCATTTTGGGAAAAATGAGCTTAAGTTTAGCGTGTCTAACGAGAGATTGAGACTTGTTGATTATGGGATGCTTTAGAAAGTATGAGTTAGGCACTATCACGAGGTCGCCATCGTAAGTCACTATCTCAGTATCCATTCCTCTGATAGATCTGACGGTTCCTTCTATGTCGCCAACTTTTATGTGATCATTATCCTTGAAGGGCCTTCTTACAACAAGATAAAGCTCAGCAGCCAAGTTTAGAACTATATCTCTCAAACCCGCTAAAATAAGTATTGAAATCAACGCAACAATTACTAAAATCGCCGTCACATCCAAGCTGAGAACGCTTACGGCTATAACCGCACCTATAAAAAGAACAAAGTATCGAACGAACTCAGCTACCCTCTTAGCAAATCCAAGGCCAAACTTCGATAACATCCGCTCCAAGCTTGAACGTGCATATTTGCTAATGAAGTAGGCGAGAATTAGAACAGCAACAGCTATGAACACTCTGAAGAGAAACTCGCTTAGTGCTTGGGATATTTGAAACACCTCATCACCTTCTAGCGATTCTTAAAAACTTTCCAATCCTTTCTTTAGATCCTATTAGGTATCCTATTCCTCCCAAGCTGGCTTCTTCAATAGAAGTTGTTATCTCGCCTGACGGGGAAACAAAAATTGCGGATGCATCGCGGCTTCTACTCAATTCCCTCATAAGCTCAAGTAGAAGTCTTTCATTAGATATTTTTATCGAAATTGCTAGAACTCGGGTTTTCTCGGATTTAAACAGAACGTTTATGCCGGCACCTAAAATCTCTGAAAGCTCCACTGGTATTAAACTGTAGGGGTTAATTATGTGAGCGATCCCCTCATCACGGAATATTGCACTGTTTAGCGGGTTATTAATAATGGATATTGCCAATGGGATGGTGCTTTCTTTGGCGACCTTGCAGTATCGAAGATTCAGTGAATCGCTTTCGGTTGCGGCTATAACTGCGTCAAGTATATTCCAGTTGACTCTAATATAATCCTCAACCCCATCGATCTCCTGGCGGATTACCTCAGCGTAAGGAAAAGTCTTTGAAAGAACATCAACCTTTTCACTTGTAAACTCGATTATTATGAGCTTTCCTTGGGGATCTATCTCCCTCAGGGAGTTTGCGGCAAAGTATGCCGAGTGGCCTCCCCCAATCAATAAGGTTCTCAAACAAACCCCCCTCCAGATTCAAGCCCCAAGTCAACCTTTCCAATCTCTTTCAAGTACTCTTCAGCCCATTGGGAATCTATTTTGCGATCTCTAATCGCTCTTCTAAGAATTGCGCCGGCAACCTCATACGCCATGTCGGTGAGTGCATGCAGGGGCTTCATGTCATGATCCTTGTATCCAATATCCCTTTCAGCTATTTTTGCTCCAAGCTTATACAAGTCAATTAGCAAGCCTACATCTACGCCCCATCCTCTTTCAAACTCGACCTTATAGAACAGTTTCCTCAAGCCAGCTATCTCCCCACTTAAAGGCTGTTTAAACCTTGAAAGCTCAGGATAAAACATTCTTAAAAGGGGCTTAGCAACTAGCTCAGTAACCCTTCCAGATGCTCTCTCGAAGCATCCCTTTACGAACTCTGCTTCTCCATTAATTACGGGTTCGGCCAGCTTCTCGATAAATTCAGGAGTCATGTTTTTAATGTCTACGTCTAAGTAAACTAGAACGTCTCCCCTTGCAAGATATGCACCATCTCTCATCGCAACTCCCTTACCAGGATACACTAAATCACTTTGAACTATAACCTTAGCTCCCTCTTTCTTGGCGAGTTCAATTGTTCTATCTCGGCTACCGCCATCCACAACTATCACTTCATGTACACGCTTCGCCTTGAAAGCTGTCCTTACAGCCCTTTTAACATGATACTCCCGATTCTTCGTTGGAAAAATTACCGAGATCTCCATGACTGATTACTTCTCAGGAAAAAGAGATATTTAAGATTGATGCGCAAAAGCTTGTCAAGGAGGTCTATTGATGGGTGAGAAGGTAAATCAGGAGATTGCAGAGATTAGGGGCATACCTACTGGAACGGACGCAGTTAGTCCAGCAAGACATTTAGATGTAGTAGGCCCAGAAGACTTGAAAATGAAGATAGAGCAATTGAGGGAAATAACGGATTGGAAAGTACCCATAATAGTGAAGTATTCAGCAGGGTATGTAGCAGAGGATGTAAAGATTGCCGCTAAAGCAGGTGCAGATATAATCGTTGTTGATGGTTGTCAAGGTGGCACAGGCGCAGCTCCAGAAATAGTTCTTGAGAATGCTGGTATGCCTACTCTTCCAGCACTCATAGAAGCAGATAGAGCTCTTAAAGAAATAGGTCTAAGAGAAGAAGTTAACTTAGTTGTCTCTGGTGGTATCAGGAATGGGGCTGATATAGCTAAAGCGCTGGCATTAGGTGCAGATGCAGTAGCGATTTCAACATCCGTCCTCATTGCGATGGGTTGTAAAGTTTGTGGACTATGTTATACTAATAAATGCCCAGTAGGAATTGCAACACAAGATCCAGTATTAAGAAAGAGGTTAAAAGTTGATGTTGCAGCAGCAAGAGTAGAAAACTTCTTGAGGGCGACGATGGAAGAGCTCAAAATGCTGGCACAATTGGCTGGTAAAACACATGTAAGAAATCTTGAAAAAGAAGACTTAAGGGCTCTAACTTTGGAAGCTGCAATAATAACTGGAGTAAAATTGGTTGGGACGGATTTCTAGATTCGGCTATCCAGCAGTTTGAAGATGTAGCTGACATACTAGGTCTTGAGGATAGATTTAGAGAGATGTTGAAGATAGTGTAGCGCGTATAGTAGTTCATCTTTCGGCATCAAAAAATAAAAAAGGAATTTATTCGATTTTCTCCAGAAACTCCTTGCACGTCATTACCTCGGCTATCAATGGAAAGAGCTTAGTCTCGGCGTACCTCTGCTCCTCCCAAGACGTGGCCGCGGTGCAATCCTTGACTATTATCACATGGTAGTTCAGGTCGAATGCGGACCTTGCTGTCGATTCAACGCAGACGTTTGTCAAGAAGCCGCATATTGCTACGTTCTTGATGCCTCTATACCTGAGTATCATGTCGAGATTTGTTCCATGGAAACCGTCCAAACCTCTCTTTCCTTCCACGTAAATATCCACATACGGTTTCAATTCATCTATGAATTCTGCACCTTTCGTTCCTTTCCTGAACGTCCCGGTCTTCTTAACGTTGGCCTTTATACCGAATTCCTGCCCAAGGTCTTTGTAGTCTGGCTCGAAGGTTATCGGGCATCCGACGACCAAGACGCCCTTAGCCTTTGCTCCCTTGGCAAGCTCTACCGCATTCTCTATTACCTTGTACTCCTTCAGTATCTGCTCAACGCCAGGGTATAGAGGAAAGCCTGGCTTGCAAAAATCGTTCTGAAACTCTATCATAACTACGGCCGTTTCTCTTGCCTTAAAGGCCATAAAATTCTCCTCAAAGAATTTGGATCGCATTTCTTATATAAGATTTTTGTATCCTTGAATTCTGACAAGCTGGCGGTGCTTCATCCTTGAAATCGGGAAGTACTAAAGCTCGTCTAACTTTCTGAAGATGAAACGAGCTATTTTCTTTGCGAGTAGCGGCGGAACAGCCTCGCCGACCTGGTCGAACTGAGTATCTATGCCGCCATAGAACACGTGGTCGTCAGGAAAACTCATCAAGCGCGCCTGCTCCCTCACGGTTAACAGCCTATCCTCGTACGGATGAATGAATCTCGATTTGCCGTGAATCGTTAGGGCGAGTTTCTTTGGGTGTAACCTAACCCAGTTCTTGTGCACCCGGTTCAAGGCATCTCTAAAGTTGAACAACGCCTCGCCCCACTTCAGCCTCATTATCTTTCTTTGTCTAACGGCACCAACTTTGACGAGAACGTGGTTTGGTGCCTCCCCAAGGGGTGGAAGCCCTTTCAGTGCCTCTTCAACGCACTTGGCTTTCTCCTCCATACCGCTTAAGTCGATTTTCACATTGGAAACGAATACCCTGTGCCTTCTGGATGGTACGCCGTAGCGGTGTGCCTCAAGGAAGTTGAAATGCGCCTCATAACCAATCCTCTTGAAAAAATCTTTCAAAAAGCTTCCAATGGGCTCCTCAACCAATTCAGGCACATTCTCCATCACGTATATCTTCGGCTTGAGTTCGCCAACTAAGCGGATGAATTCCAGTACTAATCTTCCCTGAGCATCGGACATGAGCCTATCTAATGGATTCTTTTTCCTCTTTCGATTCATGCTCGTAAATGGTTCGCATGGTGGACCGCCTATAACAACATCCACCTCTCCAACAACCTCTAAAACGGCCTTACCGTCAACCTTCTTGACATCTTCTGAAAAAACGTGAACCCAAGGAAGATTGTAGGCATAGGTCCTGACGACATGCGGGTGATTCTCTATGGCCACCTTGACGGCCTCGCCGAAACCTAAGCTGAAACCTCCTCCGCCGGCGAAGACATCAACGACCCTTACATCCAAGCCTAGTATTCTTTTTCGTATCCCTTAATTTAAAATTATAACAAAGACAAAATCATGTTTCTCTCCAGACAGACTTCCTTCTCGCCAGCATTAGGAGGATGACTGTCCACAGGAGCAGAATTGTCAAGCTCATCAGCCTCTGGTGTTCTGTGAGCGATATTATACCGATGGCTTCTTTCGCGAGCAGCGCCGCATGCGTCGTCGGGACGAGCATCGAGACCGCTTGAGCCCATTCCGGCAAGAGGCTGATGGGATAGTATATCGGCGGGAGCATGCTGAGCATTATCGAGATCAAACCCTCCAGTGCCCACACATGTCTGATATCGGAGATGCGCGTTGATAGGTAGAAACCGAGGGAGAGCGCCGAGAGCCAGCATAGCAACATCGAGAACGCAAGCATTGGAATGCTCGAGATGTTCAGAATATTTCTGAGGGCCATGAGGGCCAAGAAGAGGGCTATTGCTGGAGAGCTGTATACGAGCTCGGAGATTGCTATACCCATCATGTAGACTGTCGGCGAGATGGGAGATGCCACGGCCATGTCTTGAAACTTGAGTTCCACCCTGTACCAGACTACGTCTGCTTGAAGAGCTACACCGCTCATCACGACGAGCGATATCAACCCGCCTACCAAAGCCTCCGATACCGCATATTCCGCGAAGATCTGTATGAAGAATACCAGTATCAGCGGGTATGCAAGCATCACGATAAGCCAAAGTGGACTCCTTATGACAGGTTTAATACCATTAAGCATCACGAGCGCGAATATGGCTCTAACGTTCTTCATCAGCTCCATGAGCAAACACCCTCCTGATGAATACATCCTCCACACCAACGGGCGAGAAAGATATTTTCAGACCCCTTTCGGTGCAAAACTCGTAAAGCCTTTTAGATTCTTCCTCATCCCTTGGATAAACGATCAACCTTCTGCCCAACATTATAACCTCGCCGAACTCTGAGAGCTCTTTTGGGTTGGACGCGGTAACTTGAACCTCTGCCCTCATCTTGTACGGAAGCATACGTTGCACCTCGTCCACATAACCTTGGGCTACAAGTTCCCCCTCGTTGATCAACGCGAACTTATCCGCGATTGCCTCAACTTCACTCATATTATGGGTAGTCAAGAAGATCGTTCGGCCAGACTTCGCAGCCCTGTTTATGACATCCCAGACGAGTCTTCTGGCGATCGGGTCAAGACCTGTTGTCGGCTCGTCGAGAAATATCACGTCTGCTTCAGTAGCAACCGCCATAGCCACAAGCACTTTCCTCTTCAGCCCGCCCGAAAGCTTCATGCAAAGCGTGTCAGAATACTCATTAAGGCCCAGTTCGTCCAAAACTTTGCGTGTCCTCTCGGATGCTTCGGACATCGAAAAGCCCCTCATCATCAAGTAGTACTTCACGTGCTCCTTGACTGTAAGGAGATACATGGGCTTGGATTCCTGGGGCACGACAGCTATCCTTTTCCTCACATCGGCCACCTCTTTGACGATGTCGTATCCCAAAACCCTTCCGGTTCCGCTCGTCGGTAAAAGCTGAGTCGTCATTATCCTCAGGAATGTCGTCTTTCCTGCACCGTTTCTGCCGAGCAGGCTGAATATCGTTCCAGAATCCACACTAAGCGTAATGCCCTTCAGGGCACAGAAGCCGTTCCCATAGACCTTTACTAAACGCTCAGCAGATAAGGCCTCCAAGGCAGCATGATATGTAAAGGCCGACCTATTATCCATTTAACAGCCAAGAAACGATAGGTTTTTACGTAAGATCTGTGGCAAATTTAACGCCTGATCTCAGCCTTGGGCATTATTATCGTCCCCTCTTCCTTATCGCCCAAGGCCACATACTCTCCCTTCAGGTAGAGATAACCTACGAATGCGCATGTAACGGCATCCAGCTCATCGCCGCTCATGTCGCGTCTTAATCCCTTAATGCCGAGCCTTCTAAGACCTCGGAGCAAGCCTTCAAGGCTAACATGCTTCCTCGGTATCCGTAAGACGTCCTGAGCACCCCCTGGATATACCTCGATGACCTCGACACCAAGCTGTTCGATTATCGGCTTAAGCCTCATGCCCCTCTCCGTCAGCTTCCTCATCGGCCCTAGCGTAATCGGGAAGAACCTAATCCTCATTTTCATGAGTTCACGGTCGCATTCTCTCAGATGGTATGGTTCCTTCGCCTCGAGCGATGTCCTTCCGCGTGGCAAACTAAGCGGCGCGTCTATGGCTGCTACCCTTGGCATCGTACTCTTGATGAGGTCAATGATCTCGCAGTCCTTGTAAACAATATTTGTTTTGACAACGAGTTTTTCGGTCATCGCACAAAAACCCGTAGGCCTATTTTCCGAACCGGCCAAGTCGATGCCGACGACTTTCACTTCCATGGAAGGGATCAGTCGAATACTTGTGATAAGTTTTTTCATGTCGGATGCGGGCCCGGCGGGACTTGAACCCGCGACCTCCGGCTCCGAAGGCTTGCGCGCTTTACTCGACGCCCTGTCCATTCTAGGCTACGGGCCCATTAAACAATTTAGACTCCTGACTTAAAGTCTTTTAGAATTCATCTAGAGCCGAATGCTATAAAAAGTATTGATAAGTTTAAGCAGCTTCTTAAGATTGCTGTAGACGATTCGAAGTCTCTATCTGAGAAGATAGATGCTCCATGGGAGGGTATTAATGGTTTCGGAGGAGATAAGCTGATAGCCAAGAAGATAGTATTCCTATACTATCCTGACGCAATTGTACCAATATTCAAGACAGACCATTTAGAGTATGCAGTAAGGAAACTAGGAATAGAAGATAGGGAGCTTGATGAAAGGGCTAGAAGGTCTTACAAGAAAGAATACAGTGGTCTAACCCTTGGACAGAAGTATGAACTCTTAAATAACCTGCTTCTAGAAGTTAAGAATAGTGTAGAAGAGTTTAGGGATTGGGATAATGCCTGCTTTATGAAGTTCATATACGATTTTTGCTCTATCCCTAAAAGGCTTCCTAGAGAAGGTAAACTCTTAACACCTCTTCGCCGTGAAGGATTATTGTTCTCACCCGTAGATGAGCTTGGAGTTGCATGCTTATTCTTCACACACCATAAGGAGTTGGGCTTCCCATATATTGTGAAAGCTTCTAGTAAATTTCCAGACGTAACGGCTATCGATAAAGATGGTGAGACAACCTACATCGAGTTAGAATATAAATCTTCAGACTTCATTCTACATGGTCATTCACCAGAAGAATGCGACTATATAGTATGCTGGGAGGATGACCTTGAAGAGAAACCTGACAAATTCCCAGAAATAATATCACTAAAAAATGAAATACCCAAGCTAACTGGAATCCGATCTGAAAAATAAAGAAAGCTCCCAATAAATACTCAACACACCTTATTTTTTATTTAGATTTTTCCAAACATGAAAACCGCTGAGCTCGCTTCAGCTCCAGTGATATTGCTCTTAAATAACTTAGATTCTGTATATTAACATATATGCTAAATTTGCCAGCTAAAGAAAAAGAAATGATCAATTTAATTTAAAAATAATGCTGAGAATTTAACTAATTCTTCATAAGTCCTTTTGCTTATTTCTGAAATAAGCAAAAAGCTTTTCATCCTAAAAAGTACTTGAAAACGTTTGCTCAATTGAACTTAAGTTTGCTAGGAAAGGTAAGGGAAGAATAAAGCTAAAGATTCTAAGCAGATGTTTCCTAACGTAAGAGACAAGTCAAGCTGGAAGCTTAAAAATAAAAAGAGGGTTTATAGGAGTAAGTCGTAATCAAATGAGTCGCTTATCGTTGGCTTTTGTGATACAACAGTGGGGACATTAGCTCTAGCGTAGTCAAAGGCCTCTTCAACAGTTACTAATCCATCGCTTGGAGTAGTATCAGCCTTACCTTGGTACATTCCTTCATCGACGAAGTAATATGTAAAAACTCCATTTTGCAAAGTGCCGCTTTCATAAGCTACTCCTGACTCTGTTGAAGCCATACAAATAATCCTTCCGCTTGCCTTAAGGTCCGTCATTCCGCCTGCGTAGCAGCTATCGAATATGAATATTATCCTTGAGGTATCAAAGCTTGAGAACATTTGCTTAAGCTCTCCGTCCCAAATCAAAGCATCGGATGTGCATTCATAGGGAACTATCGCCTCATCTATTACTTCTTTATCTCCATCGTTGGCTATTCCCCTTGCGCCATGTCCGCTATAGAAGAAGACAACTTCATCACCAGCAACTTCTTTATCCCTAAGCCAATTAATTGCATTAATTATATCAGCACGCGTTGCGTTATTAACCGTGTAATCTGATATTAAGAGGAGAATATGCGTTCGATCATAGCCGTATACTTCTGTTAAAGCCTTAAATATATCTAACGCATCATTGTCAGCATATTGAATATCATTTTCAGTACTAGACTAGCGTAATCCGATATGCCTATGATCACTGCCCATCGATGCTCCGGAGGTGGTGGCGAAGCACCTAGGATGCCTGTTGCAACCTTAGTAGCCGGTTTATCTTTGCCTAGAGGACCTTTGACGGTAACCTTAGGTGTTATTTCAACGCCCGTAATCCTATAATCCCTCTTTCAATTCTCTTTTTGAGATTCTTAGTGATGCCGTGACCAGGCCCCACGGCGGAGAAAGGCGACTTTCAATTCTCTTTTTGAGATTCGCCAAGAGCCGTTCGAAATTACTTCATTTACAGCAGAAACACTTTCAATTCTCTTTTTGAGATTCGGCATATATTCGCAGGCTCGGATACAGTTGGCGTGATATGCACTTTCAATTCTCTTTTTGAGATTCCTCGCTTAGGCGCGGTAGGGCTACATTCCTTTTCAAGGAACCTTTCAATTCTCTTTTTGAGATTCACAAGTCCTGATGTATCAGCAAGGAGATGTCGTTTTGACAATCTTTCAATTCTCTTTTTGAGATTCGTGAAAAAGGAAATAAAAGCCGACAACTTGACGTTGTTTATAAACTTTCAATTCTCTTTTTGAGATTCAATTTCACCATACCCGAGAGGATGGTGACGCCTGATAGACTCTTTCAATTCTCTTTTTGAGATTCACAAGGTTTATGAAATTAAGAATGCGAATAAAGAGTCTCACTTTCAATTCTCTTTTTGAGATTCATGAAGGACGTAGCACCGATTATGGCGACAGCTATTATTGCTTTCAATTCTCTTTTTGAGATTCCATGGTAGACATGGATTGCGCCTGATTTGCTACGCAGTTCCGCTTTCAATTCTCTTTTTGAGATTCGATGACCATCGTGTTCTTTGCTGGCTAGGAGATACATTCAGCTTTCAATTCTCTTTTTGAGATTCCCTTAATGTATGTTGCAGGTGGTTAAGATGGAAAAAGAAAACTTTCAATTCTCTTTTTGAGATTCCCCGTCCCGTACCCCCCGGGGCGGGAGAGGGTACTTAGCCACTTTCAATTCTCTTTTTGAGATTCCGGATTCCTGTGTTGGGGTTCAGCGTAGCTCGAGTTAAGCTTTCAATTCTCTTTTTGAGATTCTTCGGTGACTGCAGGGTTCGTTGGAAAGGCATATGAAATCGGCTTTCAATTCTCTTTTTGAGATTCACTGGAAAAGATATACCACATACAAAACGGGCGAATACTTAACTTTCAATTCTCTTTTTGAGATTCTACAAGGGCAACACTTAGCGGCATAGTTTATGTTACTGACTTTCAATTCTCTTTTTGAGATTCCGGATTCACCCTCCGCTAGACTTCCACGTGAAATAATATAATCTTTCAATTCTCTTTTTGAGATTCTCATGGGGTTATTGCTGAGACCTGAGTCATCCATGAATATACTTTCAATTCTCTTTTTGAGATTCAAGATAAAATACTGCTTTCCAGAAGTAGAGGAGGAAGAGGACTTTCAATTCTCTTTTTGAGATTCGCAGGCTCAAATCACAGCAGGATCGGCAGGCTGGTTTTATGCTTTCAATTCTCTTTTTGAGATTCAAGGATAACATGCCAACACGAAGACATATATGAACCCACTAACTTTCAATTCTCTTTTTGAGATTCTGCGCCCAAGTGCCCAAGTGCCCCCCATATGGGGGGAGGAGGCTTTCAATTCTCTTTTTGAGATTCCTGGGTCTCTCGCAAAAATTGACAAATTTGAACAAGTATCTTTCAATTCTCTTTTTGAGATTCATGAATTCAATTGAATGCCCTACATGCGGTTACTATCTAGAGAGGCTTTCAATTCTCTTTTTGAGATTCACTCCGTTAATAAAAGTGCAGACCACTACGGGAAATATTCTTTCAATTCTCTTTTTGAGATTCCATTACCTCGCTCTTCGTAAGAACTTTGGCCTTTACTCTTTCAATTCTCTTTTTGAGATTCTCAGCAGACGGCCTAACCGGGACATCGGCAGTAACAGAATCCTTTCAATTCTCTTTTTGAGATTCTTGCTATTACCGTAGTCAGCATACCGCCTAGAACACTTATTATCTTTCAATTCTCTTTTTGAGATTCCGAACCGTTTTCTAGCCTTCTAGGCCTTAATTCCGGGGATTTTATTCTGAGGGTTTGATTAGAGCCCTATCGTGGGATTCATTTATAAGCATCCATCGGTTATTAATAAACCTTTACTCGAGCATCTTCAGAATCTTATACATACCAAAACCCGCTGTTCTGTTTACCCCAACCTGTGTCTTCTCTCCTACCTTAAGGAGAACGTTTACAGCTTCTGCACTATCCTCTCTAAAAATATCAGCTGGGAGGCTAAGCCTAACCCTCCCAGTAAATCCCACAAAAAACATTCCTTTGGCACGATTAAAGAGCTTATATGTTCTTATATCACTGACGCCTGAGATCGCGACTCCGCCCTCTTCGAGCCATCTGCTGAATCTATGAGTCTTCAAGCTCAAGCCGGCATATTGATCCCACTGCCTCTTCAAGTTCCTCAGCATTAGGATGGGGTCTGGGAGTGGTAGAAATCGGTAATGCGACTTTGGCTTGCCCATGAACCTCATAAAACTGGCCATGAGTCCCATAGCATGAAGCGGGATGTATGGGCACGGCCTCCTAAAACATGTTGGGCTAAGGAACTCAAGCTCGTACCTTGTATATGGCTTGGAATCCCTC
>Ga0209225_1000373_pt1 | contig 53793 bp, 46 predicted proteins | sample WasSprMetagenome_FD_184732 | JGI IMG/M metagenome (GOLD analysis project Ga0209225, IMG submission 184732) | Sulfidic aquatic microbial communities from Washburn Spring, Yellowstone National Park, USA - WS (SPAdes) (version 3) | ecosystem: Environmental > Aquatic > Thermal springs > Hot (42-90C)... | reverse complement strand
GTTCTCGTCTCCTCAATGAACCTGATGGCCGTTGGAGGCGTATTAGGGCTCATGAAGACACCGTATGACCAATTAGCCAAGGCCATAGAACAGCTGAAAGCCGAATATGGCAAGGCACGGTCAACATAAGATGCGGCCAACCACTTCCGGCTGGCGACAGGTTCTGCACGAAATGCAACAGCCGAATTTCGGAGGTTCATGAGGTGCTATGATGTATTTGAGAAAAGGAGTGGCGGTCTTTTCCTTCGTTATGGTAGCGCTGATTCTCGCCGCCTCGTTTACTATCCCTTCTCATGCCCAGAAGTTCTCAAACCCGCAGAGGTTTAGAATACGGTCCACCGTAACGATAGTGAATATCAACTCTACAATGGATAGGCTTCAAGTTTATCTGCCTGTTCCCCGCGAATGGGCGTCTCAACGAAACGTTAGCATAGAGAGGATTGAGCCTACCCCAACCATGATTAGCACGGATCCCATATACGGCAACGGGATCGCCTATTTTCTATTGAACAACGTTCCGAAGCACTCCTCATGGAATTTCACGATCCAGTATACCTTCACCTTCTATGAAACCCACATTCAGGTTGACCCAGCGAAAGTGGGCGAGTATAATATCAGCGACCCAGAGTATGCCAAGTATACGCGTCACCGCCCCGCTGATGATGTCGAGTCCGATGATCCCATTATTCAGAACGCCGCCAAAGATATCGTGGGCGCTGAAACAAACCCTTACCTGAAGGCTAAGCGAATCTACGAATGGATAGCCGCCAATATAGAGTACCAATATCCATCTCCCTGGGGTGCCAAGGAAGCCTACCTCAGGCGAAGCGGCGACTGCGGCAAGTATACCGCCCTATTCTGCGCGATGTGCATCTCGCAGGGGATACCGGCCAGACCTGTAGCCGGGATAGTTTTCTCCCCGCCTTATCCTGGAACTTGCAGCAATAGGGGAGGATTCTCAAACCCGCCAGGTTATGGCGGACACGTCTATGCTGAGTTCTACCTGCCCGGCTACGGGTGGATACCTGCGGATGCGAGCTATGGTCATGGAAGCGGGGATCCGGAGCGCTACCTCGGAAACACATGGAATCCTTTTGTGATAAACTCGAAGGGCTATGGCGTCGAGATGGTCCCCTCCGCCGGTGAGAAATATACCGTTTCTCTTTTCCAGCACTATGCATGGTGGTTCTGGGGGGAAGCCGCCTCCTACGACAGCTACTACACATACACGGTGGAGGAGATCGCTGCCTCCAAAACAGCGGTTGAGAAAAGCAGTGCATCCTCAGTCATTTCTTCAAGAACCGTATTCGGCACGACATCAACATCATCCAACGTGGCGAGCTCAACCAACACTCTTGTGTGGAAGATCGGATATGCCATTGGGATTCTCATAGTTCTTGGAGCTTTCGCCACTCCTATAATCGTCATCGTCTTCGTGATACGGAGGTTGAGGAGGAAGTAGATTGAACAGCGCTTTTTGTTTGTTTTCTATCAGAAACCCGACCTTAAAAGTTAAAAACGATCAAATTTAAATATGATCACATGTAACTATAACGTGATCCGGTATGAGGGCCAGACTATTCCTCATGCTCACGGCCATCAACTTCTTGGACGCCTTCATCACCGGAGCTTATATGTTGATCGTGCCCTTGTTAATGGTTAAACGGGGCATAAGCCTCTCCTCGATCGGTTTTGCATTCTCAGCCCTTCCGGTTGCATTCCTAATATTTAGGATGTTTTTCTCCTCGGCGGCCGATAGCGTAGGGTTCAGAAAGTTCTTCAACATAAATGCATTGAGCAACTTCGCCTCGGCGCTCCTCTATACCGTTTCCGCATCCCCTTCCTCATATGCAACTGCAAAGGCTGTGCAAGGAGTGAAGGATGCGGCAATATGGGCTGTGAATAGAAATGCGGTCTATGAAGCTGCTGAAGGCCGAAATCCGCAGATGGCCTCCTCCACGATCTATTTCATTCGCGCCCTAGCTACTACAATCGGAGCTGGGGCATCCGGGCTTATGATCTCAAGGATGAGCTTTGAGCAGACGTTCATACTGCTGGCGGTTATTTCCGCCTTGATCTTTGCACCTGCCTGGTTCTCCGACACCGCTCGACGCGGGCATCTAACCTTGAAGGAACTGTTTGGAAGACTTGACCCGAGGACTGTTGAATGGAGGGTGTGGCGAGTAGCCCTTGTGATGAGCCTTTACACGGCCGCCTCCACGCTTGCTGTAGGCTTCGTTTTGCCAATATTCCTTAGTGAAAGCGGCTTTGGGTATTGGGAGGTTGGTGCGATCCTTGCTTCCTACACCGGGGTTGGAGCTCTCCTCATACCAATAACGCTTAGAACAAACCCGTCCATGGAAAAGGTGGTTTTCGTTCAAATATTTCTATACCTTCCAGCCGCCATCATGATCCCGCTAACTGGCGGCAACTTGATGATAGCCATGGTGCTGGTCATGGGTTTGGGCGAGGCTGTGAGCCGCATCGTATGGGAGGCACTCATAAGCCAGGAGGCCATTGGCCGTGAAAATATAGCAACAATAATCGGTTTTCTACATGTTCCATCGAACCTAATATCGATCCCATCCTATGTGTTGGCTGGAGTATTGGTTGAGAAATTTGGCTATATGGCCTCGTTCTCCGCTGCAGCCATCCTATTTCTATTTTATTCAGTAACTGCTTTGCGAAATCTGGGCGAGTGCTATATCAAATGTTTATAACAATTCCTATGAAGAAGAAACAAAATGCTTTTTGGAGAATAGAAAAAAGATTTTGATTCTTTTAAATCATCTACTGTGATGAAAGTCTAAGGATGTCAATAATTTTTTTGATCGCTGAAAGGCTTTTGCTTGAAATCGTTATCGTGTCCCCCTCCGTTTTATCTTCAACTTGAATTGTCCAATTACCCCCGGGCCCCATTGTAATTGGTGAGAACAAATATCTTGTTCTGTTGAATGTCAAGCGCACCACCTCTTAATTTTTTGGAAGGTATTAAAAAAGAGCGTAGCGCTAACGAAGAAATTTCCGATATGGCTCCGTTACTTTAGCAACGAGCCTTCCATCATCCGAGCATTTCAAATCCACTATCCCGGTGGAGGCAAGGCCATAGAAAACATCGCGAAGGCCTTCCTCTACAGGGGCCTCTTTTTTTAAATATTTCGTCCATTTGATGCCACATAATTTCGGATATAGCTCTTCAAGGATCTTTTTGAAGTTATCTTTGTTTCTTCTGGGCTCTCCCAAGAGCAGCAATGCTGCCACGTTGCCAGCGATGAACACCAAGATGAGCACCAGGAGGTACTGAAATATAATTTCAAGAAATGATGACGTTTCTCTCAACCCTATTTTTCACATTCTTCAAGCATTCCCTGATCACACGACAGCTATTTCTTACGGAGACATCAACCACTCCGGCTGCCATTGCAATTTCCCTTTGGTGTATTTGGGCGCCCATTTCTTCAGCAGCAATGTATATCGCAGCGGCGGCCAGACACTCAGGTCTTCGCCCATACCCGGTATGCATCTCCCTTAAGGTGTTTAAAATTTCAATTGCCCTCCGAACAACATCCTGTGATGGCTTTGGATCGAGGTTATTGACTATTTTTGATATGAAGTCAACTGGCGAAGGGAATGGGAGCTTGATGTTCAATTCCGTTACGAGGAGGCGGTAGTATCCTGATACACGTTTTCTTGATTCGCCTGCAATGATCTCTGACGATGACCTTATCGTTCTAAACTTTCTACACGCGATCATTAAGGATGCCGAGGCCATCGCGGGGATATCTCTTCCCTTAACTAGCCCTTTTTCAACGGCCTTCTGGAATATCGATATGGCCTCCATTTTCACGTTTTTTGGGAGGAGTAGCCTGGAGGACAACGCATCGATATAGCGCATGCCAATGCGTAAAGTCCTCTCTTCAGAATAAACATATTTACGTTGTATTCTTGCAAGCGCCATAGCATTGCTTATTTCCTCCTTTTTCAAGCGTCCAACAGTAGGCAAAATGACTGTGCCCTTGTAAACAAGTTTTTCGGGCTCATGGTCGATGAGCTTGTCATCGTATGGTGGGTTATTTACAAGCGCTGGCTGGGAGCTGGCGATTAGACCACATTTTGGGCAAAAGATCTCCCCCTTCTCATCGTCCTCAACGAGTTTTTCATTGCCGCATTGCTGGCATTTGAGCGCCTTTGACGTTTTTGTTGTTTGCAATTTTCACCAAGAATGTTATGAAATTATGAATAAAAAAGCTGCATGATTTTTTGGTATTTCAGTGTTTTTATACAAAACGCTGGAAGAATGATCGGGGTGGATACCAAATTTGGAAGAGATAAGCGTGAATGATTTTAGAGGAGCGATGGAGGATCGAGTTGCGGAATTCCTTAAAGTCTTTGGGGTTAAGGATGTGCAAGCTGAGCTGAAGAAAATGACTTTTTCAGAGCTTTTGAACATTTACTTAAACATTTGGACTGTGGAGCTTCTCCATGAACTAAACAACCTATTGCGCAGCAGACAAATCTAACCGAAGTGCTCTTTATACCATTCTTCGAGCGATTCCTCTTCAATTTTTTTCGATGACTCCTGCTTTTGCTCGGTCGATTGAGGGTATCCTTTAGGCATATATTTTTTGCAATTCCAACAGTAATAACGGTCGTATTGAGAAATGTACTCAAGCGGGTCATCGCAATACGGGCATCTTAGTTTTGGCTCTTCCTCTTCCACCTCTTCAGGCCCTGGTGCTACGCCACGTGTTCCTTTAATCGCTTGTCTGGAAAGGCGATAGCCAATGATCGCTATAAGCAATGCAAGGATTCCTCCAAGCGCCCAGACGTATGGAGGGGTTGGAGCGGCTACTTGTGGATTCGTCAATGTAATCTGGGTATTTGTTAAGGCGGTTGTTAAAGCGGTCGTCAAGGTATTGTTTCCAGTCTTAGTTTGGGTTTTGCTCGCGGTTGTTGTTTGAATTTTGCTTGTTGCTGTTTGAGTCAAAACTGGCGCCTCAAAGGAAATAACAACTTTCGGTCCTGTGCTTTTCGTCCTGGCATCGAATTGAATGCCCATTGCTTTAGCCTGCGCGATCTCCTGCGCTGTAAGGACTATTGTTAAAAGCTTTGATGTCGGCCATGCTTTCTTGAGTGCTGAAGTCAGGTTTATGTGCTGTTCACCCGTTGCGGCTATTGGCACCGTTGCAAGCGTTTCATTATCATATTTCGGAGCATTGCTCCAAGTTATCGAGCCTTCCTCCCATGTTGTATCCGGGCAATAGTGGACATAAAGGTTGGCCTTCGTATCAAACCAGAAAACATTAATGGTCATCGATGCTGAAAGTATCTTTGCATTTTCAGGCAATGCGGATAGATTGAATTTAAGGTATGTATTGATTATCATATGCTTGCTTTCATTCAGCTTAACGTTTGCAACGATCAATTCATCCTTTTGGCCGAAGTTTGTATTTGGATTTTGATTGTCAACATACGCGTCCATAATTGGGGTAATCGTGATGCTTTGCTGTGAATTAGCCATTGGAGTAAGCATGGCCAAAATGGATAAGGCGACCATGCAAACAGCAAGGCAAATGGCATGACGCATATTGCAGACCTTCAGGAAGATTTTGCAAAGTGTTTAAAAAGGGTTCTAACGCTGAACGGCGAAATGGGGCCGATATTCCTTTTTAAAAAAATGGAAAAAGTCCCTTGGTGATAAATATGGTAGAATGGGCAGGATTTTGGTGGGGAGGAATCTACGGACCTGGAATATTCATTCATGAAAACTGTTATTGGTGCTGCCAAAGGTTGCTTAAAGTTTCAGAGGACTTAAACTATTGCCCATATTGCGGCAGATACCAGCCACGTGGAAAGTGGTGGATCTAGACCTTCTTTCAGAACTTTAGAGTATTGAAGGACATAGCCAACAAGTAAAGCGGTAATTGAATAATGCGCCTACTTCTAAAACTTTGTGCACAGAAGGATCAGGCATATGACTTGAAATATTATCACAAGCTTCAGGGATTCATCTACCGTCTGCTTCTAGAGACGCCCTATAGGAGCCTACATAACCATAATAATTATAAGTTTTTTTGTTTTTCAAATATTTTTCCAGTCGGCGATATGAGGAAGGGCGATATTAAAACCCTACTGATTTCTTCTCCAGATCATGGACTAGTCTATATGCTAAATCGAAGGCTCGCCGAAACAATTGAAGATAAGGAACTGGTGAACGTAGGCGAGGCATCCTTTAGAATTCAGGAAGTCCGCATACTTAAACCTAGGCTCAGAAGAAGTTGTAGAATAATCGCAGGAACTCCCATCGTAATCAGGATTCCAAAGGAAGATTACAAACGGTATAAAATTAAACCGCCAAGGGACTATAACTATGTTTACTGGCGAAAGCAATATCCACTCGGGGCTTTCATCAAACAACTTGAGGACAATTTATTCAAGAAATATAATGATTTTCATAATAGCTCTTTAGATTGTTTCCAGTTGTTTGAGCAGTTTGTGTTTAAGAAGCATGTTTGCAACCATGTCGTGATTAGAGGGAGAGAGGTTAAAGTTTTGGGCTCCATATGGGAGTTCATTTTTAGTTATTTAAATGAAGAGCAAATAAAAATATTGCAGTTCGGGTTGGACTGCGGGTTTGGAGAGCTGAACTCGATGGGATTTGGTTTTATGAATGTAATAGAAGAGCCGACCACTCCGCGATTAAAGGCAGGGGCTTCTATGGGTGATTTTTATGATAATCAGCATTAAGGAAATAGGTAAGGAAATAGCCAAAAGGAGGCGCGGCTCATTTCTAAAACTTCTGACTGGTGGGGAAGAAAAAATAAGGAACGTAAAGGAGCCATTATTAATGAGGGTAATTTTTTCATTTGATGATAAGAAAATCATAGGCGACGTTGTTCAGGCAGACAAAGATAGGTTGCAAGAGTATTGTTGGATCGGAAATACTGAAGGCGCCTATAAAAACCGGCTCACTACGGATAGGCTGAACTACCTTGTAAGTGAGGAAAAGAAGGAAAGAGCCAGTTATGGCATAATTAGAAATATTGTGGAATTTTTAGAGAAAAAAGAGGTCCCTAAAACCATAATGGAGCTTAAGAACAAACTCGAAAGAATTGAGAATATGTTCTTTGGGAATCCTAGGAGGGCACGAAAATCATGTGAAGAAGCTGAAAAAATCCCTCACAAGGATAAGGCAATCCTATTCACGGCCTGCATCAAAGAGAATGAAAAGATTGAAGAATTAGCAAAAACGGATGGATATGAGAAATTTCTGGAATACATATTTCTTCGTCCACACAGGGCTGTTAGGGGATATTGTTATATATGTGGAAAGGTGGGGGACGTTTTACCCGATCCCGCTTTTCCTAGGGGCACCATCCTCAAAATATACGTGGTAGATAAAAAAGGTTTCACATCTGGGGTTGCGGATACGGATGAAGCGAGGATCCGAACGTTTTCCGTTTGCCAGAATTGCTTACGTGAATTGTTGATTGGAGAAAGATATATTAGAACAAATCTAAGGGACTGGTTGGGCCAAGATCTTAACGTTTATCTTATCCCAAAGGGGGTTAGGCTCGAAAGGCTTGATAAAATGGCGAGGCACATTCGTGGTGTATTTGGTGCTGTAAAAGGATTTGAAGGGTTACAGAAATTTGAAAGAAAATTGAATGAAGAAGCTTTTCACAAGTTGCACGAGAAATTTACAAATGAGAATGTTTGCTTAGATTTGATCTTCGGCGGTAGTGCCGGTTCTCATTTTGACCTTAAATACCACATCCAAGACGTACCGATTCTGCGATTAAAGGAATTGGAAGATGAAATGAGAGAAGTTGCTGAAGAAGCTTGCAAACTTTTGGGCGGGAGTGAGAAAGATTGGAGTTTGGGATTTCAGGAAATTCGTGAGATCTTCCCCATGAGAGTGCGGCATAGGGGAGGTCATCGTGAGGAAGTCTATGAATGGAAGGCTTTATTAGAGCTCTTTTCAACAATGATCAATAAAACCCCATACCCAAGGCAACTGATACTCAAAAGAGCGATAATGTTAGCAAGGATTCATAGATTTGGCGTTTATGAACTCTATGGTATGCAAGAGCCCAAAGAACCTGATGAGCAACTGGTTATGGGCGTTCTCAAATACAATTTCCTTTTAAAACTATTGAGCAAAATAGGATGTTTAGATGCGGGAGGCTACGGAAGTATGAGTTGGGGATGGCCTATCAATAGCGGGCAATATTGGGATTACTGGAGGGAGATGGAGTATAATGACAAGGAAAAGGCACTATTCCTGCTGGGCTACATAGTTGGGAAAATAGGCATGGAACAATCCAAAAAAGGCGATGAGAGAAAAGCGATATTAAACAAGATAAATTTCAGTGGCATGTCTCTTGAAAGAATTGAGATGCTTGCCAACTCGGTTCTGAAGTCGCTACGGGATTATAGAATACTTACAAAAAATGAAGCGACTTACGCTATGATGAAGGTTCTGTTGGATAAAACCCGTAAGGAATTGAAGAATCCCATAGAGAACCTTTTTAATATTTTATCAGGATATGCATTTATCACTTATGTAGAAGGTAAAAACAGGTGATGGAAATGAAAGAGGATGGGAATAGATGCGTCAATAGGAATAGCGAGATTCTATTTCTATATGATGCGAAACTTTGCAATCCAAATGGCGATCCGGATGATGAGAACAAACCACGGTTTGATGTGAGGACACAGATCAATTTAGTCTCGGACGTCAGACTGAAGAGATTTTTCAGGGACTATATCATACAGGAGTTCGGTGAGAAATACATATACGTTGGAACGGTTGAAGGGAAGAAAATGGAGAGCGATAAAAGGGGCTGGAGTCTGCTGGAACAATGGGATGGAGACGAGAGAGTGAAGGGCATAAAGAAGGAGGAAACGGATAAATGGGCAAAACTGATACCGCGCCTTTGCATAGATGCAAGACTGTTCGGTGCAGCTGTTGCCGTTAGAAAGAGGGAGAAGGCTAAAGGCGCTTCAATAAACTTTACGGGTCCTGTGCAGTTTGCATGGGGTTATTCTTTACATCCAGTTGAGATGGTTGACTCCACATCAATAACTTCCGTGTTCAAGGGAAGGGAGTCAAAGGAGGAGGAGGAGGGGGCTGTAGAAGGGTACGGGACCATAGGAAAAGATTGGCGGCTTTATTACTCATTGATCGGTTTTTATGGGGTTGTGAGCGGATTGAGGGCGCAGAAGATGGGGGTGAGGGACATTGACCTAAAGTTGATGGATAATTTTCTATGGGATTCGTTCCTTTTAATGACAAAGACAAGAAGCAAAATCACAGAGTGGCCTTGCCTTTACCTACGAGTTGAGTATAAAGATTCAAACATATTGATTGGGGATTTTAGGGAGTATGTTGAGTGTGAATATACGGAGCCCATAAGGAGCTTTGAAGATCTAAATTTGAATTTCGATGCCCTCATCGACAGATTGAATAAGAGCATTGGGAATATAGAAGCCATATATTTACGCATAAGCGAAAAAATGGAGAAGAGATATGGGCTCGGAAATAAGTTTCAAGTTTTCGGGGATAAACTCAAAATTTTGCCGCATCCTGACGTTGAACTTCAAAGGAAGGAATTGATAGAAAAAATATTGGCTTCAGCATAGTTAATGATTCTGAAAAGTATTTCTTTGGTTGATCAAGTGATGGACCTGTTAGTTTTTGACATTATTGGGCGAATGGCACATTTTAGGAAGGTTTTTTCTAATACCACCTCTTTAAGCTACTTTTTTCCTCCCCAAACTACAGTTGCCGGACTTATAGCAGGTTTGCTGGGCTTTGAACGGGATTCTTATTACCATGAGTTTTCACCAGAGAAATGTAAAATTGCAATAAGCATCATAAACCCTCTAAGAAAACTGATTCAAAAAGTCAATTACCTCAATCTGGATGATGTGAGCGAAGCCATTCTCCGGGGATTGAGGGTTGGAGAATATTCGAGATCCCCAACTTCGATCCAGTTAGTCCTGCCGGAGCCGCCCCATAAATTCGTCATCTATAGAGTCTTCGTCCACCATACCAACAGGAAATTGATGAATAAACTTGAGAAGATTCTGGAGCAGGGGGGTTTTGCTTATCCACCCTGCTTGGGGCCTGCGTACTGCTTGGCGGAAGTTTCTGCTCATGAGCCCTTGAAGGTAGAGGCATTGCTATTTGATCCATTAGAAGAGCCCATAAACATATCAACGGTCATTAAAGCATCAAGAGTAGTCGCAATCCCGCAAGGCACTAGGCTATGTCATGAGCGTAGAGTGCCCATATTCTTTTCAAATGGGCGGAAACTTCGCAAAATCGATGATTACATCTGCCAGATAGAAGGTAGGCCACTAGAGAGGATTCAAGTTGACGGAGAGGTATTTTCTTGTAGGGGGCTTCCAGATGGGAGCTATGGAGTTTTTATGGAATGAAGAGTTTTTGTCCCATCCAGGCGGCGTCCTACTTTCCAATCACCTGTGGGCGGTTGGCAATAACTGCAGAGATTTTGTCCATCAGGCAGGGGTGAATGACGAGAAGATACTTTATACTGCAGAATTGGTTGGGAAAACACATGACTTCGGGAAGTATACACCGTTCTTCCAGCGTTACGTTAGGGGCTTGAATATAAACTCCAGGCTAAGGGAGCATTCTCCGATCTCAGCGCTATTTTCCGCTTGGTTGGTATGGCGCGAACTTAAGGATGAGTTTCTCACACTAGCAAGCTTTATTTGCACGCTCAGGCATCATGGGAACTTGGCTGAGGATTTTTACGATCTTGAGAACAGGTTGGAAGACCGGTTTGGGGGAAAGAACAGGCTCGAATTTGATCCTGGCAGGTATGCAAAACAAATCGGTTCCATTCGGGCGAATCTGGACAGGATATCGATTGAGATGGAGGGAATAGGCATTCATGGGGTTGGTGAATTCATCGATGAGCTGCCTGAAACGTACAATCGATTGTTGGAGCTTCTTTACTCAATGGGGGAAACAAAGATTGAGAATGCCTGGAAAAAATATTTCATCTTGCTTCTGATCTTCTCGGCGCTCATAGATGCCGATCGAAGAGATGCCGGGCAACTTGAGAAAATGTATGAAAGAAAAGAACTCGATCCAAATATGGTAGATGCCTTCCGTGAGAAGAAGTTCAAAACACAATCGAGCCCTTTGGATCCGCTTAGAAACGAGGTTTATAAAAATACGATGGAGTTTCTAAACAAAAATTACCTTCCTGGAAGGATACCTCAAAAGGCAACGATAGTTGCACCTACTGGCATCGGAAAGACTTTATTGGGCTTCTCCATCGCTTTGAAGCTCCGAGAACAAATTTACAAACGAACAGGGCATATGCCGAGAATAATCTATGTTCTACCATACATAAACATCATTGAGCAAACTTACGATGTTCTGTCCAAAGTCCTGGATGGTTTGGCGGTTTCTCCGTATATGCTCCTTAAACACCATCACCAATACTTTCTTGAGGGAGATAGAGAAGACATGCCCCTAGATGAGGCGCTCCTGCTCCATGATGCATGGGATTCTGAGGTGATAGTGACCACATTTGCCCAGTTTCTTCACACATTGATAGGCGGCCAAAAAAACTTCCTTAGAAGACTGCATAATATGTTTAATTCCATTGTGATCTTAGATGAGGTCCAAACAATTCAAATGGAATACTGGGAGCTCATGAAGAGATGTGTTGAAGAGTTTGCGCGAAACTCAAATTCCTTAGTAATAGCCATGACCGCCACAAGGCCGATAATTTTCGGGGATTGGGCTGAGCTCGTGCCTAACTATCAGGAGGTATTCAAGAAACTCGATCGTGTGCACTATCACTACCATCGTGATGAAATGAAAGTGGGCGAGATGGTTTCTTGGTTTTGGTCAGAGATCTGGAGCAAGAAACCAAGTTCTGTGTTAATGGTTCTAAATACAATTTCATCATCGATCGCGGCTTACAAAATGGTGAAGAAAAGGTTCTCAGAGGATGAAGTTGTTGGTTTGGGTGAGGCCGGGGAGAGAGAGAAGGTCAAGGATGCTAAACGAACAGTCTTGGCATACCTTTCCACGAATATTGTGCCAGCAGAAAGGAGAAGGAGGATTGAACGCATTAAGGACCTCTTGAATGGTGGCCGAAAAGTTATCGTTGTTTCTACCCAAGTGATTGAGGCCGGGGTGGACCTGAGTTTCGATGTTGCAATAAGGGACATAGGCCCAATAGATTCCATAATTCAGGTGGCTGGCAGGTGCAATAGGAGTTGGGAGAGGAGGGGCGACGTTCACATAGTTCGAATAGTTGAAAATGGCGAGGAGCTGGCCCCTAAAGTGTATGGGCCTCTTTTAATACATGTTGCAAAGCAAATTCTTGAAGGACACTGTGAGTTTCAAGAAAAAGACATACTCAAAATAATTGATGAATATTTCAATGAGGGATATAGGAGGAAGAGCCATGAAAAATCGAAGGAAATACTGGAGGCAATAGAGAGGCTCGATTTTTCCAAGATCTCAAAATTCGAGCTGATAGAGGATGAGCCTAAAGAGGCCGTATTTATTGAACTTGATGGAGAAGCGAGAAGGGCTCTAGAAGAATTTAAGGAGGCTATGAAGAAATTCCAAGAAGTGAAAGGATCAAAGGATTTAAGAAAAATCCTTGAGTGCAGAGCCAGGCTGAGAAAGGCGAGAGTTGAGTTGGAGAACTGGCTTGTTGCTGTTTGGGATAGACAAGCAGGCAGACTGCCCCCAACCACTATAAGCGGAACCGAGAATACGCCAATTTACTACGTTGGCTGGTCTAGTTCCAATCGGACTAATGCAGCGTTAAAATATAAAGATAAGCTAGATAAGTACTATGATAGAGAAACTGGATATTTAATCGGACTAGCATAGTATTGAAACAAACACATCCCCGTCTTTGTGCGGGTTTTAATCGAACTAATATAGTATTGAAACATTGAGCGCGAAAACTGGATTGTTACTATCCTTCTCAGTTTTAATCGAACTAATATAGTATTGAAACTTTCTTACAAGCCTTCCTCCGCATCCTTTGTGATAAAAGTTTTAATCGAACTAATATAGTATTGAAACGGACTTTACGTTGTTTCTGAAGTGTCGGGGAGGACGGGGTTTTAATCGAACTAATATAGTATTGAAAGGGTCTGCTTGAATTTAATAAGGGGTTCATAGCTTGTAGAGTACCTGTGAGCTGCCCCCCAACTAAAGTCGGGGGCTTCCAGCGTTTAGAGATGGCTTTACGCCTATCTCCTCATTTGCTGGTTTGGGGGGCTCACTGCTCCCCCATCCCATACCTCTCATTAAGGCATGGGCTATATTAATGGAAGCGTTCAGATCCCTATTGTAGATTAGCCCACATTTTGGGCATTTAAACGCTCTCCCTTTAACTTTGGCAACATGCCCGCATCTATGGCATGTTTTTGACGTGCCCCTTGTCTCTTTTTTCTTTAAGTATTGGACGTTTATGCCTTCGAGAAGGGCTTTGTATTCTATGATGGTTTGAAGCTTTCTGAATGGTAAGCTGTGGAATCGCTTGTTAAGCCTCTTAGACTTCTTGAAGCCTCTTCGGATTCCGTTTAGATTCTCCATAACTATTATTGGTTTAGGAAATTGCCTAGCGTATTGAATTATCTGGTTTGCTATTATATGAAGCTGTTGGTTAACTTTGCGTTTCTCTTTACAGCTCAATTCCTTAACCTTTTTGAGAAGCTTCTTTTCTTGAAGTCTTCTCCTGACATGTTCATAAAGCCCCCTTATACGCTTGATTTCTTCGCCTCTCAAGAACTGCCCCTTCATAGGCTTATCAGGGCTGCTTTTCAATATTGCTACTGCAACAGCTAAATTGCGTTCACCTCTATCTATTGCTACCACGGTTTCAGGCTCATCTATCAGCTCAACAGTCTTCGTTAGAGCAAAATGAGCATACCAGCATCCATCACGCTTAACCATCTCAACTGTTGCAAACTTCCATTCGCCTCTAAAAACCTCCTCAATCCTTTGCTTCTGCTTTTCTCCAAAGACTATTGGTAAACTGACTCTTTCCCTCTTGTTTAAGCTTAGCGTCAGCCAATAAGGTGTTAGAATGTTTGTTGTCTTAGAGAAGCTATAGCATCTTTTGTCGAAGCGCATAGATATCCTCTTGAGCTTTAAAACGCTATTCTCTCTCTTGTTTTTTGCGAAGCTCTTCAATACTTCAACAGCCTTATCCCTTGCAGTTTGGATTAAAGCCGTATTCAAGTTGAAGCGTTCTTTGGCTTTTTCATAGCAATTTTCATGTAAAACACGCTTAGACTTAGAGTTGAAGTGAAGATACCACTCAATAAGCCTAAAGTACTCGCTGAAAGCTCTGTTTAAGGCTAAAACCTTTAGCCTATTAGGCTTGAAAACCTTTCCAATTACGCATATTTGAACATCCTTCTGCAAAGGGAACATCCCTTACCTAAAACCGTTTGCCAATATTTCTTTAAAAACACGTGTCGTTGCTCTTTTCATGGACGCACTCTATCGACCACAGATTATGTGGTTTGACCCTGATTTTGACGAAACTCTGTGCTGAATACTTCAACGAGGCGTTTTGCAGTCTTCTTTCCTATGCCCTCCACCTTCATCAATTCCTCTTCATTAGCGTTGACAACGTTCCTTACGTTTCCAAAATGGTTCAATAAGCTTACAGCGGTTTTAGGCCCAACGATACCTTCAAGCATATAGATCGCCTCCTCCTCAACGCTCATCTCCCTTCTTCTTGCCCTTAACGCCCTAACTGCCTTTTCCTCTTGGCTTCCAAGGGACTTTGCTTTTGCAATTATCCATGCCAAAAACCATTTTATGTTTGGGAAGGGTATTATCGGGATCTTCCATGTCAAAACTATTGCATCCATAAGCCTAGATACTGCAGTTATATTCCATTTCGTTACCTTTTCAATTATTCCAAGCCATCCAATGAGTGCTATGGCAACATCCATGCCGTCATCTTCAAGTTGTTTCAAAAGGTCAAGCTGTTCAATTAATCTGGACTCTTTAAGGCTTCCAACGAAATCTGTAGGGGTTTTGCATTCAATTGCAAGCGGTCTTTTCCCTTCAACAGCATTTAGAACGTAGTCAGCGCCCTCTATAAGCTTAACCTCAACAGTTAACCCTTGGCGCTTAAGCCATTCAACCTCTTTTTGATGTTTTGAATACTCCCTTGTATCGACCAGAATATCAACCAATTTTATCGGGATATCTTCCCGCATTATTTAAAAAAAAGAAGTTTTGATCAAAAATGGGCGTTTTTGTTGTACTGTACTGTAGCAAAAGGGGGGTTCTGTGATCAACTTATGTTTTTGTTAAGCAAACTCTGCCATTCAAATACTTGAGATACTTGGCCTTCACAACCTCGAAAAGATGATCCTCCAAATACCTAATATAATCGGCTATTTCTGGAATATGTGGAAGTATGCAATCAGAGCAATCCCAATTTCCATTAGGGGTCATTTTGCCAAGCTGACGATCCAGGCACGGATAAAATGGACAATAGCAAAATCTGCAATCTAACGAGTCTTCATCAACGCCTTCGTGGCATGGAAAAAAACTGCAGGACCTTCCATTCCCGCCCAAAGGTCGCTTACAATTTTGAGGAGTTCCTCCATCGGCCGCCACAACGATGTTTGGGGCTATGAGATTTTTCTCTTGAAATATCTCAAAGACCTTGTTTATTGCCTTGGTTGCGTCCTCCTCGCTTTTGGCACCGGTGCAAACAAGCTTTCCGCTTGAAAAGATCAGAAACGTCGTCCTAGGTTCGTCTAGCCTATAAATCAACGCTGGGAACTGCTCAGGCTCATAGATAACTTTGTCAAGAGTTTGCGCGATCTCCTCTATGTTTAACTTTCCATCAAAATTTGTTGTGGCTACGATGTTCACAACCTCAGCCCTTGGTTTTTTGAGGATCACTATGCCGTTGTTCTCCATAATTCTCAAAAGCTTGATGGGCGCAACCCTTGCATACGATTCGGAGGGCCCTCCAGTATAAACTATCTTTCCAGAGCGGAATATCAGGAAAGTTCCAACATGTCGCCTCGGCTTGTAAATTAAACACTCCATACTTGGGAGATAGGTGCTATAGGTAAGAATCCCGCCAATGGCCTTCAAATCAAAAAGTTGTTCAGTTTTCACCACGGATACCACATTTTGTATGTTTATTTTTGGCATCATTTTTTGAACACCGTATTTCTTTGGCGTTTCGTATAAAAACGGTGGAGGCCCATATTCTCTCGGTGGGCGATTCGATTTTCCCCATCCAAAAATGGATGGATAAGCAGTTTGATCGATGGGGCCATACGGAGGGCTTTTTGCCTTTTTAAAGTATTTTGGAAAGAGTTGCGATGGACATGAGCAACATAATATCAAAGCTGATTAGGAAGGAGAAGGTTGAGTTAGGCGATTGGGCTGCCGTGATGAGCGATGAACTTCTATCGAAATTCAATTCTGCGCTTGCTGAAGCTGCAAACTTTGAGAAATTCATAAAGGGGATGACTGCGGAACTGAGGGAAGAATATGCAAAGGCGTTGAAGGGTTATGTGGATTCTGAAATTCAACGATTCAAGCAGGATAACATGGTTGATCAAATTTCTGCCAAACTCAAGGAAGAGGCCCTGAAAATGTTCCAGGAAAGGGAAAACGAAGCCTTAAATGAATTCAATACCGTTGTGAAGCAAAAAATGGAGAAGACGATTAAGGAGGCTGAAGAGCTGACAAAAGAAGCTGAAGAAGTCATGAAGAAAGTCAGGGAAACCATTATGCACCTAAAGGCTAAAAGTGATGCTGCAGTGAAGGCTATGAAGCTTGTTGAAGAAAAACTCAAGAATGTTCCATTAATGCCGAAAACATGCAGTTGCGGCCGCGTGAATCTTCCTCATGCAAAATATTGCGATAGCTGTGGTGCGGAGCTTCAATAATGCACAGAATGATTATAAGGGCTTGAAATCAGATATCAAAATGGTATAGAAAGATGGTGAGCTACCCACACCTTAAAGGGTGTGGGCTTCCTGCTTCAATGATGAGGCTTGCTGGCACAAAAGCCAGTAGAGGCTTCATCTCAGCAGGCGAATCAGGGTTGCCCCAACCCCTCATCAATATTCTATGGGCGGAAGTCCAATCCCTCAAGGGATTTTCATAGCTTAGCCCTTCTGATGTGCCCCTTGGGTTCACCTTCACCACCCGAACACTAGCTCTTTCAGCCTTCTGCTCAAGCAATTGAAGGAATTTACCCCAAGAGGCATCAAGTATTTTTTGGGCTAAATTATGGTTTCTAGCCATATTGTTTATATTCAAATCTTCAACACAAATTACATCATAATTATTTATATAGAACCTTGATAGCTTGTGTAAAAAATCATCTCTTTGGTTTGTTAGCTTTTCATAAAGCCTAAATTTGTATGTTAGCTGGATTTTTTGCATTTCTCAATCAACCTGTTTATAACTTCATCATAAGATTCTCTTTTAGCGATTCTGAGCTTTTTCAACCGCTCCCTCGTCTCTTTCCGCACCATTATTGTTGTCCACTCATCCACGTTCATAGTAATCATATAGGTAGAATATAACCAGATATATAAATTTAACGTTCGCTCTCATTCCATTCATAAATGACATGGGATAACTGTAAGGGTTCTGGCCGCAATCAAAATCCTTTTTCTATTCTCTAAAAAGCATTTTGATTGAGGAGCAACACGAGGCACGTGAAGCCCCCGCCGCCTTTCAGGATCTCTGAGATTTCAACCTCTAAAACATCGAAGCCTCGCCTTTTCAGCTCTTCATTAACCCGGCAATTCTGCGGGAAAGAAATGACCTTTTCTCCATCCAGCGAAAGAACGTTGCATGCAGAATACAGCAGCCTCTCCTCCTCTTCCAAACCTACTTCGATCACATCGAATTTTTTCATTAAAAATTCAGCAAACCATTTTGGGAGCGCCTCCAAGCAAGCCACGCAGACATGATCTCCAACGACCGATATGAGCCCGCTAAAATGCACAAACGCCTCCTTAACCGGGATCTTGATGACTGGCCGCTTGAGATGTTTTTCTAATATGGTAACACCTTCAACATTGCTCCGGCCTATGCCGCAACAGGCAGTGCCATCCGGAAGCAAAACATAATCGCCTCCCTCAAGAAATCCATCGTTGACCCTTCCAGCAATCTTTACTTTTCCTTCGAGGAAGCGCTGCGCCGCATCGACCTCATTGCGCCTGATCTCCTTTCTCATATGACCAAGTAGAAGCTTTTCCTTCAGGCCGATCCCAACATCCCTTATGAAGACCTGCTCCGGAAGTCCAGGACTTGGTTGCATTGTGATCACATCAACTCCCTCTGCTTTCAGGGTATCAACAAAGGTTCTATGCTCTTCCATCGCCCTGTTTGAATCCACCTTAATACCGCTTTCGAGAACCATCGCTTCTACTGGATTTATAGGCTCTATTATCCTGAAATGTGTTGGAGGGCATACAACTGCTCGCTTAATGGGCTGCATGAAGCTTCCACCTTAGCGATATTTTCAGGATAATTATAAATGCCAAAGCGCTGCCTATAGAAGAAGAACCATATATCCCATCTGATCTTTTTTGCGCTTTCCGGGTCGTTGAAGATCGTATGGCCGCAATCATAGAATTTCAATACGACAAGCTTTTTCGGGGCTTTTTCCAAAAACTTCGTTGCGCCGTATTCTGGCAGGGCGACTTTATCCTTTAAGCCATAAACGAGCATTGTTGGCGTATTTATCTTTCCAGCATCCTTTGCGCATCTAAATATGTTCTTTTCCATAAAATCATCATAGTATTCTTGTGGGAACCAATACAGCGGCGCACTTATGACTACTGCCCTTTCAAAATGGTATTGTTCGATCAGCAATGCCACAACGACACCGCCACCGCTAAAACCTATGAGGTTTATTGATAGATAGCGCTTGTTCACCGCGTTCACCATTTTCATCACGAAGTTTCCGCGGTCATAGCCATCCGTATAATAGCGCTTGATGTAAAGCAGGTCCGCTGGAAATGTCTTTAGCCATTCTATAAATTCCTTTTCTCCCTTTTCAGGCTCTACCCCTGTGGAATTTATTGAGCCAAGCGCTTTAACGCGGCCGTTTTCTCGATATGATGGGTTTACGATGTTTGCCATCCCGCCTCCGATATAAACGATCAGGCTTTGAGAAAACCATTTTTGATAAAGGTAGCCAACGTTTCCATCAACGGTTACTTGAACCTCTTTGGGACCCCAGATTCCAAAGGGCGATACCAGTGGAAATATGCAAAGCAATATGAGGAAGTATGCCTTCACTCATCTCCCGCAAAATGATCTTGGTATCTTTTTAAACGCGTAGGCTTAAGCCGCAGCGACCGTTTCTTCCGTTTGGCCTACCACCTGTCCAGCGTAATATAGCGTTACAACCATCTTGTATGTTCCCGCTCCAATCCCCGTCAATTGAAGGACCTCATGGTTTACCTCGCCATGCTTTATTGGGAATGCAAACGTCTGCGTTTTAATGAGTTTACCCTGCATCGAATAGGCTTGCACAACAGCTTCAACATTGTTCATATCCATCCACATCGTTCCGCTCGTTATCGATACATGGAGGTTTAGGTATCCCTGCTCGATCTTTGCGCTTTCAATTGTTGGGGTCAACTCCACTTCATCCCTGGATAGCTGAATGTTTGAATATTGGTTGGCGAGGATCCTGTCGCTTACCATAGCATAGCACCAGCTCAACAAGAGCATTGAGCGCGGCTTCTGGGTAATGCTCAATTCATGGATTATCCTTCCACCTGAGGTTTTGCCTGAAACCCATTGCTGAACTGGCGAAGCTTGGACGTATGCCCATGCATCGACCGGTGTGCTCGTTCCTTTAATATAGAAGTTCATTGTAACTGTTGCCTTGTAGTCTTGTGAGGTTATGCCAAACGACATGGCCAATGAATCATATTGGATCGAATGCTTTGAATCTTGGAGGACCTCTATTGAGCTTGCTGCAAACGTAATCTTGAATTCTAATTCTCCCTTCCATTCATAATATGGAACGTTGATTGCTATGCCTCCGTTTGAATCGATGACGCCTGTAAGCATATCGTTCGTTGGTGGGAAGAATGCCGATGCCTGAATTGTTCCAGCTCGCCCAACTATTGGGTCGCTTGTTCCAGCCCAATATAGGTTGACAACAACCTTTGCGCTACCTAAACCATGGACAACTACCCAATTTGCACCGCCATCCATGATATGGAAGTTGGCGAAGTCCAATTGCTGTGTTGGATTTGTGGCGTTCAAAACCCTAACTTGATAATCGCCATATATGCCAGGCTTCTTGAAATCGAATGGGAACGTGGCCTCAACGATGCCGTTTGATGGGATCACCTTCGTTTGGCTCGATGGATATTGGCTCAACCTGCCTGGGTAAATCAATGAATCGCCGCCGCTTAACGCGATTATAACTTGCTGTCCTGCAAATTTCGGATCAAGCTGGAATTTAACAACCATCGTTTCTCCAGGAAGGAACCTATCCTCCTCATACAGCTTGTTCTCGAAAACGTTTAGATAGAATGTCTTCTTATGCTCAACCCCGGTATTATCTATGTTGACTGTGATTGAAGCTTCTCCATAGGTTGGAGTTCCACGCGCCATGCTTGTGCCATTGACCGTAAGCTTGTATGCTCCATTCGCCAAACCCAATGTATCGTAGGATGCGTGCCAATTTCCTTCCGCATCCAAACGCTGCATTCCAATCCAGCCGCTTGACCAAGTGGCATTCTCAAGCTTCATGCTTGCATTAGATATGGCGCCTGGACCCATCTTGTTGCTTGTAATATGCGCCTTTACATACATTAAACCGCTGACCGTTGCCCCATTTTCTGGCTGGATGATTTCGACTATGATCTTTTCCACATCCGTATATTCAACCCAGGCTATATGCTCGCTTCCAACGTTAACCGTGACTTGATTGGCATCATATATTTCTGTATCGACATACCACCTGAGGAAGTTATGGGTCATATTCCTATGCCAAGTGGTTGCTGGGGCGGTTAAACCAACTGAGAATGGATGTTTGCTTGGGCCTATATCGAATGGGGTTGCGCCGGAGCCCGTGAAATCCCCTGAAATCCTTATAACAACGCCTGAGATCGGCGAGCTTTTCACATGGAGGATGTGGAGCTCCTCCGTGCTTACAATAACCCTTAATGTATCGTATCTTTCCAATGAGCCGCTTGTTCCCTTAACCTTTAGGAAGTATGTTCCAGGCATAGCCCCTGCATCAACGGTTATTGTGATTTCAGATGCCGCTTCCCCATCAACCGGAGGCGTTACAGAGGATTGGTTTATTGAAACGCTTATTCCCGATGGGGAGTTGATCCATTCGTAGCTAAGCCCAACTTGGTCGTTGAAGCCATTGACCGACCTGACGGATACAGTGGCGGTTGAGGTTCCTCCATCCGTTGTGAATGGGATCGTATGCTTATCCAGCAAAACGTTGAAGTCCGGGGTATTCGTAACGATTAAGGTCGCTGTAGCTTGCCTAACCTCTCCACCTTCGGCTATGCCTTCAATAGTTATCGTATAGGTTCCAGTTGGTGTGGCATCAGACGTTGTAACGACCAATGATGAAATTAAAGGTAGAAGGCCATTGTTTGGGTCTAGGGATGGGGTTACGCCGGATGGAAGGCCTGAAACGCTAACGCTCAATGATATGGATTTCGGCGAGCCTATCAATAGCTCAGCTGAAATTGTATAGGACGCCGTTCCGCCTACTGGAACGACAACTACGGATGGGTAAACTGTTAAAGCGAAGTTGAATGTTGAATATGAAGCCACATATACAACTGGAGAGCCCATAACGATTGATGGCCTTGGATTATCTGTTGGCCCATCCTCCCAAGCGATGAATTTGATTCCATTGACCTCATCATCAACCCCTATCGTGCCGGTTTGAGATCCCTTATCGAACCAAAGAACAAGCGGGGCGCCATCGTAAGCCGTGCCAACCTCCTTTCCATCCAGGTATACTTTAGTCGGGTTCGATGCGGATAGGCCCCTTGTTTGAATCGTTAGGGAATACTGAGTTCCATAGATTGCTTCCAGCGTGCATGCACTAACGAACGTGAAGGAGAAGACGTTTCCATTTTTAGTGCCCGAAACCCCTGACCAATCCTTGAATGATTGTTGAACCCCGCCAGCCGGATAAACCGTTAGGCTCAAATCCTTCACGATGACGGGCGATCCCGCTGGAATATTGGATACTGTGGCTATACCGCGGTTGTCCGTATCGACAGTTATGGAGCGTTGCCCATACTGAACCTCAAACCTTGCCCCAGCGCATGGAATTTCAGCTCCGCTTTCATCCTTAAGCTGGATCGTTAGCGTATCCTCTGGAGCTGCATAAACCGCTGTTATTCCTTTATCCCTATCCATTTGTATTGATATTTGGTTGTCGCTGCCGCCAGCATCCCCAAGCCAATAGTTGAAGGTATATGTAACGCCATTCAAGTTTACTGTAAGCGGGACTGAAACTGTGTATGTGCCTGGGTCAAGGAGGAACTGGCATGGCGTAGCCTTTTTGTCCTGATAGTGGCCTTGGCCGCTTATAGTAACGTTTATTGAGAGTTCGGGGCTTGAAGATATGCTAAGCACATATTTGTTTGATGGCCTTTCATAAACTGCTGTTGCCGTATGCGGGGCATCCATGGTTACCGTTATCGGGTTGCCGCTTTTCTCGGTTCCATCAACCTTCCAAGTCGTAAATGAATATTGAGTGCCTTCATAGGTAACTGGGTCTGGAGCGCTCAGCTGAACTGATACGCCTTCATTCTTCCATCCCTGCACACTGCTGAAGTCAACTAAGCCTCCAGGGTCTGATTCAACCGTTAGGAAGTGCTGCCTTGTGTAGTAGGCGATTACATCCCTATCGATCGTTGTTGTAAAGGAATAGGTTCTGGCCTGGTTTCTGCCAAGCCCGTAAACATCCCATTCTTTCCACACCAAACGCGTTAGACCAAATATTGGATCGCTGTTTGGAACTGAAACTTCAATCGTTGAACCTTTATCAGCTGTTATGGATACATACGGTTTCCCTGCTGGGTTCATCTTTTCCTCCTTCAAAATACCATTGCTTACGTATTTGATTGAAATCGTGATATTCAAGTCTCCGCCAGGTTGCTCCGTTGGGAACTGATAGGCGTCCGTATGGGCATGAAGCTTGATTGTAACGCTGTCAGGCTTTGCTACTGTAACCGTAACCGTGACGTCATGCGTTTTTCCTCCACCGGTGCCGGTAACTTTGATCCTATAGGTGTTGCCTGGCGTTGCAGTTGATGGAAATGTGATGGAAAGCGTTGAAGTGAATGTTGGATTGCCGCTTGCCGGGCTCAATTGAACCGTTGTTCCACTCGGTAAAGCATCTATTGCAGTCCATGAAAGGGTTACGCTTTGTGTTGAACCTGATGAAAGGGTTACCGTGATCGTTGAAGTGCCTGTTTCTCCAGGTTTTATCGATGGATTTGATGGCGAGGCTGATATTGAAAAGTCGAACGGCGAGACTGTCGAGTCGAAAAACGCGATTACATTATATGTGCTGGCGCTGGAGAATGTGTATGTGGCGGTTGAGCCATCAGCCCAACCGATGCCCCATGCATCCCATTTATTCGCGAACACATAATCTGAGCCAGGATATGTGACTGAAAAGGTTATAGGAGTATTGACGGGCACCTGCATTTCACCATTGAACCCAACGGATGTTGAGCCGCCGCTCCAAGAAGCATACATTGTTCCGCTAACAATATTGTTTGTTAGGGAGTCACCTGTCCCCCTATCGCTTGATGGGGAATGGGCTGTTGCCTTGATAGTGGCCTTATCAGTGGTTGATTTGATGAAGAAAGCGGCTATCTTATGGTCCGTTGTGCCAACGTCGTAGGTAACAGTAGCAACGTTCTTTTGCCCTGCCTGACCATAATCATCCCACCAACTGTTAAAGGACCATCCGCTTGGGCTAGTTATGACTTGAAGTGTTACCTGGGTGTTTTGATCCACCATAACATAGAAGTGAGTTGTGTAGGTTTCACTTTTTGATTGCCCATTTGAGGTGTAAGTGATCCTTATACTGGCGCCCAAGTCCTGCTTTGTTGCAGGATCTTGGCCTCTGTATTGGTTATCTATGGCGTAAACATCTATTCTTTTTTGAGGGCCGCCACCACTACCGTCATAAAATGCAATTACATAGTATGGGCCATCGCCAGTGAAAGTGTATTTAACGGTTGAGCCGTCCTTTTGGCCAACTCCCCACGCATCCCATTTGCTGGAAAAAGTGCCAGGCGACCCACCGCTTACTGAAAATGTTATTTCTTTGTTTTTTGGAACGCTCATTGAGGAGCCAAAGCTGCATGATGTTGAGCCGCCATCCCAGGAGGCATACATTGTTCCGCCGTTGACGTTGTTAGTTAAGGATGAAGAAGAGCCTCTATCGCTTGACGGGTTATGCCCGATAGCATTGATGGTAACAGTCGGCGGGTTACCTGGCGTTACTTGTATCCCAGACCTGTCAACTTGTTCATATTTCCATGCGTATTGATAGCTTTGGGTGGATGACCATGCAATCACTCTAAGTGTATGATCGCCGGTAGTAGTTGTGAACGTGGCTGAAAAATGCCCGTTGCTATCTGTATAAACTATTTGGGCGCCAGTCCAGTCGGGTTGAAGATTAACTGGGGCATTCGGAGCGCCCTTTCCATTCTCCGATGATGGCCCGTCCCTTTGTCGATAGTAGCCCGATATTACAACCGGTTGGCCAGGCGTATATCTTATCGGCTCCCCATTATCGAAAACGATCTCCATAACCCTGGCCCTCACATAGCCGTATGGCTGCCTTATCTGCGTAAACGTTCCCTTGCTATCGCTTCTAGTGAACGTAACGGTGGCGATGAACGAGGTCGGTGAGCCGGATGAGGCTGAAGAGCTTGTCGAAGTCCCCTTGATCTTTATTTTAATGTATTCTCCAACAGCTGAGGATTTTTCGCTAGGCCAACTGAACTGGTGAGCGCTCCACCAATCCGTCTTTCCTGGGTCAAATTCTGAGGCTGAATCGATCCCCTGTATCCCTGAGAGCGAGATTGATATGGTAACATCCACATCGGTGGGTCCACCTGGATAGTTCCAGATGTAGCTCCATAACGGGATGTCGGGGCTCCACCAATCCGTCCAGAATGGACTGCTTTGATCATTTAGTTTGAAGCTATCGCCGCTAACTGTGCCGAACCTACCTGTTACCAATGGAGAATACTTTGGAACTATGCTCATATCGCTTTGAACGTCTATTTCGACTTCGCCATTTCCTAAATCTGTTCCTATCTTATTGTCCGTTCCTCCCTGAGCCCAGAATAAGAAGAAGTAGCGCCAGCTCCCAGTGATGGTTGTTTGCGCCCTAAACCTATGCGTTCCCTTTGTTAATTGAACATCCTTGTATTGCCCAGGGCATATGCTTCCAATGTTGTTGCCATCGACATAGAAGTCCGTGCTACTTATTGGGCTCCACCATTTCGAGTCGCCTGTAGTGGACCCATCAGCTTGAACCCCATTGGCGGGATAGCAGTCGCCTCCCCATATACGAACAGTTACCCTTACATCCCTAAGGAAGAAAGCGGCTATTTTTGAATCGCTTGTTCCAATATCGTTGATCGAGAGGCTTGGCACTGAATACTGGCTATGACCCCACCAATCCCATTTTTCAGCGAAATACCATCCAGATGGGTTTTGAACTACAGAAACGGTTAGGTAGGAGTTTTTATCAATATCGATCGTTTTTGGAGTATTGAATTCCTGAGTTACCTGCTGGCCTTGGTATTTATACGTCGCCCTCAATTTAGCGCCCAAATCTGGCTTTGTCGATGGGTCCTGCCCCCTGTACTGGTCATCTATTGAGTAGAAGGATACTTTAACGGTTCCCCCTGTCGCCAAGTATCTGTTATACTCTATGGCCGCCGAGCCGGTCCCTTCAAAGTAGTATATAAGGAGATTGTGGTAGCCCGAGGTTACATACCGCGTGGTTTCTTTATATCCATCGCTATACCCACGGTATCTCCAGTCCTCTAGGATCACTTGACCATCGAGGAGTAGCTTGAACCCATCGTCCGAGCGAATCTTGAATGTGTATTGATTTGATTCCGGAAAGTTCCAAGAGCCAGATATCGTTACAAAAACGTTATCGGCCTTTCCTGAGCCGCCAACGTTTCCCTCACCCCAATCCTGTGAAAAAGTATGCTGCGATGTATACATGCCGGTGCCTATTCGGCTTCCACCCGGGTCATTTAAACTTATAAAGTCATACCAGACCCATTTCCATCTATCAGTTGGATACTCTATGTCCTGCCCCCAATGGGCAAACGTTGGCGGAATCTGCGATAAGGTTGGAAGGAGGAGAATGAAGAGCAGGGCCAAACCTAAACATATTTTAAAGCGCATATAGCATCATTGAATTTTTAAAGTAGCGTTTTTAAAAGAGGGGAAAAATCAGCGGTTTTTCGATTTCTTGGGCTTCAGCGCAAGGCGAACGGCTCCGATGGCTATCGCTATTAAAGTGATCGCAATGAATGGCATAATGTTTTCAAAACCTTTACTTATTTGAATTGGTGGTTTTGATGGCGGGGGCATTTCGGGCTTGTTGCTCGTAGTAAGCGAGCCCCACTCAACTTTTGAGCCGAAGTATGGCCATGAAGCAAGCTCCGGCGCTGAGTTAAGCCTTATCCTAATGGTGCTTCCTATTGAACCGATGCCCCAAGGCTCATTGTTGGCAATGGGAATTGCCATCTCGAATATTAAATGCTCTTTGTCGCTGTATGGCGATGTGGATATGCCAGCTTTTGCAAGCAATGGCTCAGTTGGAGGTTCCTTATATGGAATTGGTTCTCCGGTTTTGTTGTATATGGCATAATGGAGTTGGTATCCATCAGAAATGAATTGTAATATGCGCCCGTCATCCTTCATAATGGAGATTTGGGCGATGCTGTTCGTTCCCTCCACAAAATCAAACGCTATATAGAGGTATTTCTCATCATTTAGGAAGTAAACATATATCCTTGTTCTAGCGGACGATGAGCTTAGGGCAATGGAGATGGCTGATGCCCATTCCCCATCTACAACCTGCATGGATTCAGGGGAGGCTGGGATCGGATGTGAAAATGGAGCCCCGGAGATCCTTCCATCAATTGTGATCTGGTTAAGGGCGAATGGAGACGTAATTTTGAATTCAGGGGCTATAGTGGTTGATGTGGTTTCACCGAATGCAACAGGGCATAGTAAACTTGCCATTAAAAGCAAAGCTATGGCAACATTCTTTATCAAGCCGACCATACCGTATTTTCTCAAATGTTTAAAAAGCGGTTTTATGGCTTTCTTTTTTAGGCTCGTACAAATTTTTTCATGAATTCGATGCTCAATATCCTCAGTAGACTCCTTCATCCAATCCTTTGCATAGAGGTTTATTTCACATGTTTTGGTTTAGATTTGGGAACTGCTTTAATTGCAACGAGGGTCAATCCGGTTGAAATGTACATGTACGAGCAAAACAGAATTTTTATAGAGGCAATATTCCATGACAACTGGTTTCCATGGCTCGCCATATTCATATTTCAAATTGCAGTAGGCCTTTTCCTTTCGCAGTTTTCAGCTGAAAAATTTAGGGAATTTCTGACTAAGAAGGCGCTTGGAGTATATTGCCTCTCAGATTTTATTGCTTCAATATTCGTATTTGAAACGATCGTTTCTATATCGGCCAGACACCTCTTCGGAGCCTTCACCAATGTTTATTTCATTCTTTCATCTATATACTATTGATCAGGTGTGTTTTGCTGAGTGGCCACGGCCTATATGAAGCGCCTTCTTCAACCATGTATTTATCGTATAAACACCCACAAGCAGGATTGGTGATAGAAGCAGCATCGATGTTCGCGCCAACGTTTCAACAGTTTTAACCTTTGGAGTTGGCAAAGAAAAATAAGCCAATACAACAAGGAAGCCAAGAATGAACGCAGCATTTGCTAAAATGCTTAGACAAATAACGCAAGCAGACCATAAACGCTTTAACATTCGTGAAATGGGCGTTTTAGATCACCACTTCATAGTTTTTCACATCGCATTTTAAAGCCATCCGAAAAATGTTGAGGTGACAGCATAGATGCTAAAGCTTGATTTTCAAATTCGCGATATTGAAATATTGAAAGAACTGTTGAAGCCGTTGAATATTGGGGACATTCCATGTTTGATCGATGGGAAAATGATCCCGTTAAGAAAGAAGCTAGTTATCAAATTGCTTGGGGAAAGCTTTGCGTTCATAATAAATAATACCCCTTTTTACTATGGCCATTGCCAGCGCCACGGCTATTTTATTTCATACCTTCAAGGCTATAAAAGGTATCTCCGTTGCCCTGAATGTGAGCTATGACAAAATTCTTTTTAGGTTCCTAAAAAAGGATTTTGATTAGGTTTTTCCTACCTTTTCTTAATACACATATAGGAATCAGGACATAGACGACTATGCATAAAATGGCTGTAAGCGTAAAGGCTAAAACTGATGCCAAGCTTGGACTGATTGGCTTCATCAGCCAAAAGACCGTGGCCGTTAAGTGGATTATGCCAACCAAGGGCAGAAGTAAAGCCCTTAACAAAGCTTTTAAGGCTTCAGATTTGGCGGCAAAATTGGCTATAACGGGAGACCAGCTGTAGTAAAAGGCATTCCAAGCTTTAACAAGCCTTCCGCCAATTTCCGTTGAGCCTATTAGGTTATCTCGAACATGGCGCATATAGGCAACTTCAGGCGCCATAGGACTTCCATAGGCAACTGTGGCTATGATGCATGGAGAAGAGGCTGTAGCAACAACCCAAGTTGGCGCGGTTTCTCCACCATTCCATTTGGCCCTAATATAAAATGTTCCCTGCTCCGTAAATGAAAGAATAACCGTATATTTTCCATCGATGCCCGTTTTACCATTTGCCCAAACCTGCCAATTTTGTTTATCGCGGGAAACTTCAATTGATACATCCAAATCCTGGATTGGCGGATTCGTTGTCACAGTTACGGACAGTTGTCCCCCTTGCTGAATATTGACGACGCTTGCAGATGCTTGAATTGATGCTGTAAACGATTGGATAGATTCTGTATGGCTTGTTGTTTGTGTGGTGGTTGTCATAGTTGAGGATGAAGTGGTGAGAGTTTGGGTTGTTGATGTTTGGCTTGTAGCTGTTGTAGTGATTTGACTTGTTTGAGTGCTTGTTGTAGTTATTTGAGTGGTTGCCGCAGAGCTTGTAGTTGTTTGAATTGTCGTTGTAGAGGCGGTTGTAGTAGTGCTTGTGGTTATGGTAGAAGATTCAACTCTTAACTCATACCTTGCCTCAAGCGGGTCGGAACCTTCATTATGCCAAGAAACCCAAAATGAATAAAGCCCATTATGCGGTGGCGTCCAATCTATGGCGAATATGCCATTTTGAGGTTGCCCCAAAGCCAAGTTAACGAATTCACTTTTATCCCAATCCCAATAGGAAATATTGACGAGGCCATCGTTTGTTTCAGGTGTAATATGAACTTCAAGATGCGCTGGTTGACCTTCAATCAATACGGATGGTTTTGTAAGCGTAATGCTTGGCTTCGGCATAATGCAGAATGGAAGGTCATAAGCCATTTTACCATAAAATACCATATTCGAAATTTTGAAGTGTTTATCCTGATAACCATCCCAGGATGCCCTTATATCGGCGTCATAAATGCCAGTCCAGTCAACCTTCAATTGAGCAACTCCATCAACAATTGGGAAGCTCATGCCATTAATTAGAACCTCACCATTCGCCGGCACAAGTTGGCCCTTGTAATCTACTAGGTAAATCGTCTTCATACCATCGTTTTCCGTATGAACTGGCATAATCATTTGAAATTCTTTTTCGTACCCGCCTCCGGATGCCTTAATCCAAACATTAAGCGTTGGTACAGGTTTAATATATTTGTAGAATGTGCCACGCTTGATGCCAAATGGGACGTCATTAGTAGTTAAAACTGCGGTATCTTGATATAGAACCTCACCAGTTTTTGCATCCGAAACTTTACATTCAAAAGTTGTAGGAGAAATGTATTCAATATTATTAGAAAGATCCACTTTGATAATGAGTGATAGGTCAAGGGAAATCATATCTTGATTAAAGTTTGGGTCAAATATTGCTATCCCATCTGCCAAAAAATATATGCCTTTCGGATTCGAGTCATAGAGGCCATATAAATTGAGCCATTCATCGATCGGATAGCCATCAATAGTCGATAAAGATATCGCATTTTTAACCACCAAAGTCGTATTAATACTTTTATTTGGTGAGGCGGCACGCGCGGCGTTAACTTTTCGAAAGATTTGATTGTCGATTACATAAAGCTTTAGCCAAGGAGGGTATCCCTCATACACATCTCCACAGAAATAATTTGCAGCTCCATAGTCTATACCCCCACGAAGATAAGATGTGCGCGGATTTGCATCGGGCTGATAAATCCCTAATATCATTGGTACAGCCTCCGCCCACGATTCTTCCCATCCAGGAGAGGGGGCATTGACTGTGCGTGAAAGGACATGAACAAACTCATGAATGATGATGCTTGGTTCATTAACCATCCACTGGTTAAAGGTTACACAAATTCCATCAATCACGTTACCAGAAACAAAGCCTCTTGGCAAAGATGCGTTATATTTTATAACAACCATTGCATTGACTGTTGGGATCCAAAAGATTTCTGCTGCACGAGGAAGGTATTGATTAAGCGTATTACTAATTACATCCCTTACATTGCTTGGCACGCTGGAATCATAAAAAATCTCAAGCTTTGCTCCTGTTGGAAACTCAAATGTTAAATCAGCCGCATGAACGGGAATTGGAATTGAAACGCTGACAACTAAGGTAAGAAATAATAAAATGAGTGTGGCTTTCCTTAAACCACTTAAACTGCTCGGCATCAACACTGGTCAATTTTAATATTGATCACGATCATATTTAAATTTGATCATTTTTAGAGGTTGGGCTTTGCCGTTTTCAGGCGGATTTTTCTCAACTTCAAAACTAAGAAGAGCATGGTTATACCAACGGCTAACACTACGGCAATTGTGAGAAGTTCATCCTGTAAAGTGGTAATCTTCAATTGAACAATGGCATCTTCATTACTTACTAATTGCAAAACCCTGTTATTCCCGGAAACTTTAACTTCATACATGAATGGGGGCAGGTTTGTGAATATGGCTTCGCCTTTTTCATTTGTGGTTTTGCTTACAACTAGGCCATCTGGCAACGTTATGGATACGGTGGCTCCTTGAACTGGCCATCCGGTTAGGCTACTTAGGACCCTAACTGTTAAGGAATAGACTTGTGCAGGAATTTCCCATAATACCCCTGGCTTCGGTGAATACGTCTTTAAGCCAAATTTAACGTCAACGCCATGGTACATTATTTTTGTAAGCGTCCAGTTTCCTTCATCAAGCCATGCGGTTGTTTCTTGCTTGAAGATTACACTACTTCCATTCGGCGCCATAAATTCAATAAATGAAATATCGCGTAGAACTGAGCCACTTCTATCCAACACCTTCATAGAAACGTTGTATTGAATTTTCCAAATGGTTGATATTGTTTTTGGAGAATCCATAAGGATTTTTGTTTTTGGATTTTTATCGTTGAAGTCCCAACCTAGAAAAACATAGCGTGTATTACCATCATAGGCAACGTCCTGAATACTTATAGTTGCCCAAGTTCCTTCATCATACCAGCCGGCTCCGGATGGAGCGCCGTATTCGCTATTTATTGTTAATTTGAACTGTTTTTTCCAATTTGCCACTATAACCTTCGGCTTATCGACAGTAACGGTTGCTGATGGCGAAGTTCCTTCGTAATCGCCACTCCAGCCTATGAAAACACGCCTTGTTCCATTTCCATGGTCGAATGGGGCCAAAACAGATATTTCAGCTGAAGCACCTTCATCATACCAACCGCTTCCATTTGCCTCCCCATAATCGCTTTTAACGCTCAAAAAGTATTGAAGTCGATAGTTTGCCTCTATCCTCGTTGGTTCGAAAACATCCACGGTTGTTGTATTTGATTTATCGCCATTTGACCAGCTTAGGAATATTGCCCTAGCGGTTTCATTTAATTGAATCATTGGCGCTATTGATATTTTATACCTTCCTGATGAAAGCTTTAGGCGAACCTCACCATTTTTATCGGTTGTATATGTTTTTTCACCAACTTTCACCGGTATGTTGGCATATGGCCCCTTTATCACAAGAGGGTATTCGATTGTAGCTGAGCCAACCGCAACATTCACTTTATATGAGCCGTTGACCTTTTCTAACACGCGTATCCTTACAACTTCTTTTCCATCAAAATATTCTGAGCCAACCTTCCATGCTGAAGCATAATCCAAAGAAGGCGGGTTTGCGCTTACAAGCTTTACAGCCCCCTCTCCACTTCCCTTACGGTCATCACAAAGATATATCGCTATGCCTTCATCAGGTAAATATTGATCCCATTTTACCCGTTCCCTTGCCTCCACCAAATAGTATGTTCCATTTTTCAGCGGAATCTTCACCGTATAATAGGCTCCTTTAGGCAATTGTGAGGATAAAGGCGCTATCATAACATCCGCTGATGAATCTTGAGTGATCGTTTTAACTTGGCTGGGCTCTATCCAGCCTAGCTTTAGCTTACTCCAGGAGCTTGGCTGGACTGGTGTTGAACCATTGTTTGCCCAAAATCCATGGGCCATAACATCCCATTCGCCAACAAAGTTATCGCGAAATTCAGGATACTTTACGGAGGCATCGAAGAGGCTTATTAAGCCAAGGTTGAAGAGAAATGCGTTTGCATATGGGCCTATTGGGTCCATTTCAGAAACACCTACAACGCCGATGTTTACTTGGCCATCTTTTGTTGACAGGGGGATTGTGCCACGGCTATAGAACGTGCATAAGTTTTTTCCAAGCGTGAATGTGCGCATGGCGTTATCACCAGCATGAACAATTATTAAATGTTGAAATTGCCTGAAGTCAATATCGTCATCAGCAGCCTTGACGGCATCAAACAATAGTGCATAACTAGCCTCTTTGGCTACATAGTATGAATATGGATTCGGCATCATATACCATTTTGAGGTTGTTACCCCGGTTAGCGAAAGCTTTCCATATGAGGCATCCTTGAAGTACTCGTTTAATGTTGTAAATACACGATTGTTGATTTCATCTCTTGAAACGCTATGTTGCAGGTCTGGAAATTCAACTAAAATAACCACAACTGGGTGTGGACCATATGGCAACAGGGCTTTGGCTGGCATCGAGGCAAATGCAAGTATAACCAGCATTATTAGGCATATAAAGGGGATGACCTTCTTTAGTTTCCACATAGCATTCATCTGAATGCATTTATTCAATGCTTAAAAAGTAATATAGGCCCTTTTTCACGGCAGCTTTTTTTATTATTGGATTAAAAGCAATCGATGGAGATGGGCAAGAAAAGTTCAAACCCCTTGATCGTTGCTTGGCTGTTGATGGCGGCCGGTCATAGCTTTGATTTGATCACAACAATGCTGGGCGTGATTGGCTTCGGTTATGGGGTTGAGTCGAACCCTGTAATTCGATTGCTTTTGGAAAAATACGGCCTCAACGCTTTATTCTATCATGGAACAGGAGTTATGGCCTCTTTTTATATCACGATTTTGTTTGTTTATTTGATTCTTTCCGTCAGCTATGTTAGGAATGAAGTGATTCAAATCGTGATCATATTGACTGGGGTTGTCATGGCAATTCCGCATTACATGGCTGGATTCCTCAACCTAATCCAGCTTTGGATTGTGTTCGATGCTTTTTCCATAATGCCTGTTGGGCTCATAGCCATATCTCTTTATGGATTCTTTGTTTTAGCGGCATGGGCGTATGGTGTTCGGGAGGTGGCCTTTGGAGAGAAAAGAATGCTTGAGCAAACACCTCCTGTTGAAGGTGTGCCGATATTAAGGGAACCGAGGCTTTCTAAAAGAGTGCGCATAGCCACGATGGATGGCCTTCAGGACGTTGCAAAAAGATTGAATAAGCCTATTTTTATTAAGGAAGGCAAATGGCTGAATACACGCCATTTTTACGTTATTAATGGCGATATTCTTTATGAGTATAGAGTGATTGGCGCAAAAAGAAGCTTGAAGGACGTTCTGAGAGGGCTTGTTCAAAACCATATTTGATAATCAAAAAAGATCACGGACCCCCTCTATTGTTGTACTGTACTGTAGCAAAAGAGGGGTATCGTGATCTGATCGCAAAAATTGACAATTTTGAAAATCGAAATAAGCTCAAAATGAGCTTATTTGGCTAAAATAAGCAAATTTTAAAGACTTTTTGATCACTTGTTTACCCGGGTAAACAACCGATCATCGAAAGTTTCATTTTGAGCTTCTTTCTGGCAAAATAAGCCCAAAATAAGCTTATTTTTGATCGCTAAATTGGTCGATTTTTCGATCAAAACTAATAGCCTCTTTTTTCACGGAGCATTCTCCTTCGCATAGCTGTCGTAGGAACGTCCACGCCATGCTTGCATGATGGGCAAAACCATTTTATGGAGCCGTCCGCATCCACCTTGCGGATCAGCTTTCCGCCACATGTTGGGCAGATGTTTCTTTTAGCCTTCAATTTTTTCATGAACCTGAAGCGTGGCAATGAAAAGAATGAGCTTAACGCGCCGAATAAACCGATTAAAACAAGGGCCGAGCCAACAATCGAGAGGTATGGTGCATTAAGCAGCCCCGTTGTTGCATGGGCATAAAGAAGGATTGGCGCACCAGTAAGCAGCATGATTATGCAGAACGTTATTTTTAGGTCCAACTTCCACCGAAACGTTTATTTGAAAATTTAAAAGGGGCTCTTTTTTATGGATTTACCTTTTTTATTATCCGCTTGAAATCATCCTGAACATCGATGAAGCGCCTATTGTTAATATCCATATTGCTTGTATCGGTCTTTGCATTCACCAAAGTCTGTATGGTTAACGCAGCTCAGATACCATTCGATGGCATGTACATTAAATATGCTGGGTCAGGGACCGTGACGATGAACAATAAAACAGGCCAGGTTCAATTAACTGGAAGCGTTGTTGTTTCAAAGGCTACTGGGGGATACTCAATCATCCTATCGTTCAGCATAATGGGGCTTCCTCAACCTCCTTACCTTGCGGCCCGCTCCATAGCATTTACAGAAGCTGAAAATACTAGGGTGCTTTCTCAATCCACTGAAAACTACTTGCCACCGGAAATGTATAATCCGATTTGGATCCCGGTTCCAGCTCCGGTAGGCTCAAGCGTGCAGATCGGATCTACAACAAGTCCCTTTGAATTAAAGATCGTTGGCATTGAGCCATTTGAGGCGTTAGGGAAAAAGGTAAAGTGCATAGTGGCTCAAGGAAGCCATAGCCTTACAATGCCAGATTACTCTTACGTCATCGATGGAGTTGCTTACTACGAAGAGAAGACGGGGCTACTGATGGGCGGCACGTTAAACGCTGAGTTTTCAGCAAACACTTGGAATGGACGTTTAAACATAAGGGTGCAGGCTCAAGTATCAGCAGTTGAAACCAATGCAAGCATTGGAGGTTGGCCATGGTATCTTTTATTGGTTCCAATAGCAATCTTCGTTTTAGCAGCAGTTGTTTTATACAGGAGTCGGATGAAAGAAAAAAGAGTGGAAAAGAAGCCTTCACGCATGGAACCAACCGTAAGCAAGATGGAAGAGGAGTTGGAGATGCCAGAGGAGCTTATTACATGCAGTTTTTGTGGAGCGAAGATGCCGCCAAACTTTACACGTTGCGCCATCTGCGGTACTGAGCTTCAAGGAGGAGTAGGCAGTGAAAGCACTTAAAGCAAGACAGGGCTTAATCATAGCTGGATTTTTGATCCTTGCCATAAGCCTTTCTCTATCCGTTATGCCAAAATATGAAAGGGAAGTTGTTTATGTCCCTTCAAAAGAAGTTAGATGGGAGACGACTCAAATTCTTTTTTTGGAATGGGGTAGCCGCGTTAAGTACACCATCGATATGGCTTCTGGGGAGGAGCTTCACATACAATTTTCTACTGGTATGGGGCCAATGACCGTTAAGAAAACAAGTCCAATGCTTCCAAGCATACTTTTCTTTGTCGAGTCTTCAGATGGAAAGGCCCTATATTCTTCAGATTATACAGGCGAGTTTCAAGGCTTCTTTATTGCACCTAAGGATGGGGAATACAAGGTTTATTTTCAAAACGATTTGAAGGAGCAGCCTAACGAAAAAATCGTTATATTTAAAATGGAGATTTTAACTCAAAAAAATATGGAGGTCGAGGTGAGGGATGTGAGAAGGTTTGGCGCGGACTCCCTCACCCTATCTTTAGCAATAGTTTTTGCTTTGGCCTGCGTTATTTCTGCATTATTTTATCCAAGCCATGCAGGATTTTTATCCCGCCTTGCTCATCTGGTGAAAGGCGCGTAACTATCGTATATTCGCTTTGGCTCGATAGATAGTCCATGAACTTCAAGAATTTTGATGGGTCAAAATGCGTTGTGATCGTGTCAATTATGAAGAGAGGAAAGGCCTTGAAGTAAGCGATTTTGGCAGCAAGCGATATCAAGATGGCTATTGCATTGGCTTCGCTTGTTGAAAGTTCGGATAGGAATATTGGCATTCCGTTGCGCTTCATCTCCATCTCAAAGTTTTCATTTATTTGAAGTTTTTCGAATCCTTTGTAGCCAACGTTTCGGATTACCTCCATTGCCTTTTCATTGAAAAGCCTTCTTGCGGCATGAAGTTTATTCAAATATTCATCCTTAAGAAGTTGATATTGGCTTTCAAGCGTGGCAATGTTTTTCTCAAGTTCTGAAGCTTCCCTTTGTTTTTCTTCAAGCGTTTCACAGAGCTTCTTCAACTCTTTTTCCTGAGCGGTTATGGCGCCGATTTCCTTCGATATCTTCTCCATTTTGATGAGCCTTTCTTGAGAAGCCCGCTCTTCGGTGCTTCCAATCCGCTTTTTGATGTCCGCCTCGCTTCTCTTTAAATCGCGTAGAACAGCCATGAGCGCCTCAGCCTTTTCCTGAGCTTCTTTCTGTCGGCGCTTAGCTTCATACAATGCTTCCCTAACCTTTTTGAGCTCATTTAGGCTTCTTTCCTTTTCACCTGCAATCGTTGCTAGCTCGCGGTTCAATTCATCCAAGCTCTTCGTCAATTTATCTCGAACCTTTTTTGTTTCAATCAACATATGGCTAATGAGCTTATGCCTTTCATTGATTGGGATATCGCCTAGATTGCAATCAACCTTGAATAGGCTACAGATCGGGCAGCCGTTGGCAATCATTGAAAGCTCCTCCTCAGCTTCACCATTATTTTTCATCGCATCGTTCAGAAGGGATGCGAAGGCATTATAGATGGCGACCAACCTTGACCTCACAGATGTGGATCCCTTCATCTTCGCTATTTCTTCCTTAATTTCAGCTTCACGTTTTGCTATTTTCTCCAGCGAACGCTCATCCTTCTTCAAAGATGCCAAGGCTTGCGAGTTGGCTTCTATGCTTGAAAGCGCTGCGGCCAAATCCGTTTTTACACTTTCAAGCTCAACCTTAGTGGAGTTAATCTTATCAACTATCTTCTTCAACTCCCCACGCAACTCTTTAACATCGGCTATTGGCCCTTTCGCCTCTATTTCCTTCTTCTCCATAAGCGCCTTCATTTTCTTACTATTGAGTTCTTCCAATCTTGCCGGGGCGTAAGCCAAGCGCTTGATGTCTTGCTTGATGGCTTCAAGTTTGCTTTTTTTATCCATCAGCGTCCTTTCGCGCATAAGCATTTGTGAATACAGTGAATCGATTCTGGCTATATGCTGAAGGTATTCCCTTATGGATTCATCCGTCAACGACTTTACAAGCGGGTGTTCCTCATTGACCACAACGATGTCTTTAACGATTTGATCGTTGGAAAGCGATGATGTCCGCGAAACGCCAACGGATACTTTCGCGCCATTTGCTATCCTCTTAAGCTCGCATTGATATGTTTTACCTTCAAAGGATAGCGCGATGCGCCCGACTTGTGCGCCTTCATAGAGAGCTTCTCGACTTAGCAGCAACTCTTGGTTGAGAAGCGTAGCGAAAGCCTTGATTATTGAGCTACTGCCAGATGCATTTGGAGCCGATATGATGTTCAATCCCTTATCAAATTCAAACGTATGACTTCCTTTAAGCCCATACGCATTTTCTATCATTAACTTCATTTTTTCAATCACCTCCCTTTTATTTTTCGAATAGGGGTTTTACGCTCCGCAATGCGGAGCATGCTGGCTAAACCAGCATAATTTTTAAATTAGAAAGTAGTTGTGGCCGATTCTTTTCACTTCACCCCGTTTAATTAGCTTTCCCAAGCATCGCCTAACCGTATTGTAGTTGAGGTTGGCTTCCTTGGCTATCTGCCTTGCATCAAGCGCACCCTTGTCCTTTAGAAGCTTTACAATCTTGGGTTCCGCACTTTCCTTTCTATTTTGTGCATTTAGCTCTTCTTTCTCACTCGGGCGCGGGAACATCTGCTTAACAATCTCTTCATCGAATGGTTTTGAATTCCATAGGGAGCGAGGGATCTTCTTTTTGGATAGCTCCCTAGCGTTTTGAGGGAACCATTTAAGCGGAACCTGCGCCCCCATTGGATAAACCTCTATATTATGCTCTTCGATCATGGATGCCAAGCGCAATATGAGGATTGCCCCCAAAAGCGTGGCAGGCACTTGAAAAATACTTCTCTTTTTTGTAAGTCTAATGATGTTTTCCTTGTATCGATTATACCAAGTGTTGACCGAACTCCAGCATTTACTTCCAATTCCAGGTCTAACCCTTACAAGAAATGATTGAACACGAACAATTCCTCTGAGTCCTTCCATCTCGCTTAAACCATAACGCTTTGAAAGTTTGGAGGAGACGAAATTCATTTTAGACTTACTAAAAAGGATTTTGATTTAGATCAGATGTTCCCGTAACCGCTTTATTGTAGATATTTTGGACTTGAGCGTATTCGGGTTTACACCATATATTTTTGCAACTTTATCGATTGGCCTCCTTGTTAAAAGCTGAGCTGCAACAGCGGCCTTCAATGCAGGGCTCATTGGAGGATAACCACCGCGTTTCATTAGAAAGTCATTTCCATCAAGCAGTTCAGAGGCTTTAATGCGTAGTTCAGGTGGAAGATCATTGTCCCTCATGAAGAATTCTTCAGCAGGATATGGGCTGATCGGTTCATTTAGACTGGCGCATAAACGCTTGTATGTTTTCTCTAGGCGGAGGAACCATCCGCCGCTTTTAATCGTTGTGGATATGTCTTTAATATAGTCCTTATCAACCGGTTCCTCGCCTTCAGTAATCATTAACGTAAGTTTTAGTGTTTCATTTGGCTCATATGCCTTTTTATCCGTCCTTAATGAAAGCATATAGGAATTCTTATAGCATATGTATGGATGCGGAGTTCCGTTTGAATTTATTGTTGAAAACACAGTTTTGAATGGGGCCCTTACCATGCATTTTGCTCCATCTATGGTTACCGTTACTATGGCGAACCAAATATCCGGTATGTTTTGTGATTCAGGAATTGTAAAGTATGTTTCCCAAGTGCCATTTCCCATATAACGCCATGATTCAAATCCAAACCTTGCGATTTCGCTTATCCTTGAACCCGAAATGAATTCCAGGAGCTTCCTCGAACCGCTCAGCAAGTATCTGCGCTTATCAATTCTGATCAATGCATAGTAGGCTAAAGCTTCATACATTTTTTCTATTCGCTGTAGCGAGTTTTTCGAAGCGATTTTAGCTGCCAAGTTCACGATGAGGTCCAACGATCTGCCGGATGGGTAGCCTCTTCTCTCCAAGATTGAGCGGACCTTCATTGTTACATTGTAGTATGTGGATGCGCTTTCCCTTATTGTCCTGCATTTTTGGTCAATTCGTTTTAAAGCATAAAATTGCTTTCTGGCATTTGCTTCAGCATCACTTGGTTCAAATGTTGTTGGAAGATTTTTGTCTGGCAAATGTTCAAGAGTGATGTTATTTGAAAGGTTTGCCGGATGCTCCTCAGTTGGAAGAACGTCTATAACAAGCCCGCATTTTTCGCAGCAGGCTTCACCAGTTTCCGCATCTATGCGGATGCGGATGCTGCCGCATTCAGGGCATTTTCTCATAGAATGGCCCTTAAAATTAATTTATTCTGATGCGCGCTAAGCAGGAGCTAGATTTTGGGCAGTCAGCTTTGCAAGAACCTTCTGTCTTGCCTTGGAAAGTCTTTCCAAATGCTTCATAAGCTCTACGCCCTCAGGCGTTATTTTATACATTACGCCCTTGCAGCCGCTTTCAATCGTTTCTTCAAGGTATCCAGCCTCAACCAGCATATCAACATACTTCCTTATCTGCACACCGCTACTGGGCCGCGCATACTTTTGAATACCTGCTATTGAGCGTGGGCGCTCTAAAACTGCTTGAAGGATTGCCAAACGAACAGCATCGGAGCTTCTGAATGTTTTAGGCATCGTTTTGTCAAAATTATTTTGATTGAAGTTAATAAACAAGATCCTAACTCACAAGTTTTTGTTGGATGATGGGTTGCAATTCCTTGTTGATTTCATAACCGACTGCTTTGCGACCAAGCTTTTTTGCTACTGAAAGCGTTGTGCCTGTTCCAGCGAATGGGTCTAAAACAATATCTCCAGGGAAGGAATAGAGCTTGATAATTCTTTCAACAAGCTCCTCTGGAAACACCGCCAAGTCCCTTATGGATTGAGCTGCTTGAATATACCAAACGGCATCAGTCCAATTTTTCCATTCCTCATAAGTTATGCCTGTGTTGCCTTCCCTAGTTGGTCCATCCTTACGGAAGATTAAAAGCCACTCCCAATTCAAATGGACTTTGGCATCCGCCTTAACGGCATCATCATAGCGAACCCTATCCATCGCTATTGCATAGAATGGGTTTTTATGCCAAATTATTTTTACATAAAGCTTTAGCCCATGCTTTTTGAATAATTCTATCCAGCGATGCACATAAACCTCTTCATAATAGTTCTCGCCTTTTCCTTCGCCTATTGGCTCTCCCCAGTTTAAGGCAAATTTGCCAGATGGCATAAGGACACGTGCGCACTCCTCAACTATTGGATCCATTAAAGCAAAGAATTCATCAGCCGTTTTTGCTTTGCTCAAAACATCGTTAAACTCAACCTTGTTCCAATAAGGTGGTGAAGTGATTATAAGCGCAATGGAGTCATCGCTCAATTCAGACATATCCTCGCAGCTTTTGAAATAAATCTTAATATCTTCATCCGCGATCGTGCTTGGCGTTTCACTAGCCTTCAGCCTTTCAACTTCGAGCTTTATCTGGCGTGGATGGGGGCACTTCTCCAATATTAAATCGATAAGCTTTTCCTTCTCCTGTTTTGGCGCCTTCTCCAGTTCATCTTTAACCTTGTTTAGAGTTGAGGCGCGTTTATCCAAATCCCTAACGCGCACCTTAGGCTTTTCCTTAGCCCATTCAAGGAGGCGTCTTCTAGCATCTGGATCCTCAACCTTAGCAATAGCCTCTTTAGCCCTTGTGGAGCCGCGAACCTCTTTGCTGTCTAGTTCCTCCTTAACCTCGTCTGGAATCTCCAAAAGCGGAAGTCTATGCATAAGAAATGTACGCCAGTCTATACGGCGTTTAGCTGGGAGTTCAGAGAAGACAGTTTCAACAATTTTAACCAATACTTCTGGCACTGGAATTGGATATTTACCAGTACCCCGGGGCCTACCACCTTTCGGTAGGTTTGTTGCACCACGTGGTGCAACAAATTCCTTACTACGTTGCTCAAGTGTAAGTTGGGTATTCATGGTTCTTAGGACATTAAGCGGGTCGTTGCCATACTTAGCATATTCCTTAGGTACATGTCTAAGCTTAAAATCAAGCCTTTTAAGGATAAGCCTGGCTTCATCCTCAGGTTCATGGGCTTCAAAGTGGAAGACGTCATCCCAAGCATAATCGATCATTTCTTCATCTGAAAGCTCGCGGATAATGCATGGAATCTTTACGCCTTTAGCCTTGAAGGCCATCCAGCGGCGGTGTCCAAACGCCAGTTCATAACCCTCGTCCTTAGGTCTAACTATGACCGGTTGCTTCAAATCCTTAACGGCGTCCTCAATGAAGACATCATCTATTGTATCATTTAGGTTGCTACGGGCAAAGAATGGATTTGGAGATATTTGAAGTGGATCCAGAAAGACTATTTTCCAGTTGGAAACTGTTTTACTCAAGGCGCATCAAAAAATTTCAGATGGGTAATTTAAAGGAGGAAAAGCCCAAGTTGCGCGTATCCAGTTTCCTTTGTCAAAATGCTTTTTTGTAAGGGTAAAAAGAATTTTGATTGGGTTTATGTATTGCATGTTGGGCATGGCGCAACTAATGAGCAAGCCTCAGTCTTCTTAGTTAAAACCTGGTTTTTTCTACTGCCATCGCGATAAACCGTTATGCCCTTACAGCCAAGTTCATACGCTAAAATGAATGCTTTCCTGACGTCTTCCACACTAGCGCTTTCAGGGAAGTTTATTGTTTTGGATACAGCGTTATCCGTGTATTTTTGAAATGCTGCTTGAATACGTATATGCCATTCGGGTGAAATTTCATGCGCAGTAATGAAGGCTTTACGCAGGCTCTCAGGTATTTCCTCGATCCCTTGGATTGAGCCTGCTGAAGCCACTTTACGGATCAAATCTTCTGAATAAAGGTTATGTTTTCTAAGCATCTTTTCAAACGTTGTGCTTACTTCAAAGAGCTCGGCGCCATTCAAGATCCTTCGCACATAGCATAAAGCGAAGAAAGGCTCTATCCCGCTTGAGCAACCGGCTATTATGCTTATTGAGCCTGTTGGAGCGATCGTTGTTGTTGTGGCATTTCTCAGCTCCGGGCTACCATTTTCAGCGTATATGCTGTTTTTGAAGTTTGGAAATGGACCGCGTTCTTCAGCAAGCTTCGCCGATGCTTTTTTAGATTCAAACTGAATAAACGCCATAACCTCCTCAGCAATTTTCACAGCCTCTTCAGAAGCATATGGAATACCAAGCATTGCAAGCATATCTGCAAAACCCATTACGCCCAAGCCTATTTTTCTATTGGCTTTCGTATTTTCCTCTATTTGTTTAAGTGGATAATGGTTTAAATCGATCACATTATCGAGAAAGCGGACGGCTGTATGAACCGTGGCTTTAAGCCTTGCATAGTCTATTTTTCCATTTGTTACCATATTCGCGAGGTTTATTGAGCCTAGATTACAGGATTCAAATGGTAGAAGCGGTTGCTCCCCGCAGGGGTTCGTGGACTCTATTTCTCCAAGTTTAGGCGTTGGGTTAACTTTGTTGATTCTATCGATGAAGATCGCACCAGGCTCGCCATTCTTCCAAGCCTGAAGGGTCATTAAATTGAAGACCTCAAGCGCATTGAGTTGCCCAGCCTCGTCCTTTGTCCTTGGATTAATGAGTGAATAGTCCCTGTTTTCCTTAACCGCGTCCATAAACTCATCCGTGACGGCGACGGATATGTTGAAGTTTCTTAAAACCCCATCTTGATCCTTTGCAGTTATGAATTCGATTATGTCCGGGTGGTCAACGCGTAAGACGCCCATGTTTGCCCCTCTACGCTTGCCACCCTGTTTTATGACATCAGTTGCGGCATCAAAAACCTTCATGAAGGAGATTGGACCTGAAGCAACACCCTTTGTTGAACGGACTATATCGCCCTTTGGCCTAAGGCGTGAAAATGAGAAGCCTGTCCCTCCACCGCTTTTTTGGATTATAGCCATATACTTTAGGGCTTCAAAAATTTCTTCCATTGAATCTCCAACTGGAATAACAAAGCAAGCTGAAAGTTGACCGAGCCGTGTTCCAGCATTCATTAGCGTTGGGGAATTTGGTAGAAAGTCTAATGAAGCCATCACGCGGTAAAACGCCTTTTCGGCTTCTTTAACGTCTCCGCCGTATATTTTCTCAGCTTCTGCAACCGCCTTAGCAACTCGCCTGAATAGCATTGTTGGTGTTTCCATTATTTTCGCGGATTCGTCCCTAAGCAAGTATCGACTCTCCAAAACTGTTAGGGCGTTTGGTGTAAGCCGTGATTCAAGCTCGGGGTCAATGAGCAGCCTTGCCTCTCGAATCTGCCTGCGCTTCTCACGGTATAGAATGTATGCCTTCGCGGTTTGGTAATACTTGTTTTCCATGAGTGCACGTTCAACGATATCTTGGATTTCCTCAACGCCAGGTATGCCGCTTTTACCGTATTTTTCCTCAAGTTTTTGAACAACATAATCTGTAAGGCGCTCAGCATCCTCTTTCTTTCCTTCCTTTGTTTCTTGAAAAGCCTTGTGGATCGCATTTTTTATCTTGTGCTTGTCGAATGGAACGATGCGCCCGTCTCTCTTTCTGACATTGGAAATCCCCAATAACCGTCACCGTTACTAATTTCTAGGAAATATAATAACCCGCAAAGCCAAATTTTCAGGGGGGCATGGATCCGTTTTTGAATGGAAAAATCAGATAATGAATTCATGGCACAAAACTGATGAATGGGGTTTTTCGCTCAAGGCAGCTTTCCCAGTTTTCGGTTATCTTGCCTTTCTTCGTTAGCTCAAGTGGGCCGCTGCCGCTTTGCGCTATGAGCCCAAGCCCCTTTAATGCAACCACCGGCCAATAGTAATGTTCATGGTATATTTTGCGATATTGGTAGAACGTGTCCCTCGGTAAACCAAGCGAATCTTCAAGTCTTTCCCAAATTCGCCTTGGCTTGATCGTTTCAGTGTCTTTTACGATTTGCCAAATGAAGCCTATGTAATCGAATGGAATTACATGCGTTTGCTCTTTTTCGATGACGATGAGGATGCGTTGCTCGACATTATAGCAAATATCAAGGCTGACCTTTTCCCTTTTGCCTATTTCCCCCTCAACTTCCCCAGCGATCCCGCGTTTGATGGTGATCTTCCAACCGAGTATTTTCTCAACCTCACGGATTTTATGGACATCTATTTTGTAGCGATTCAATCGTTTTTCAGGTATCCACTGGCTTGAGTGGTCCACGGTGCATTTCAGCAAGGCCATGTATTTTTCTGCCGGAAGGTAGGGTAACTCCAAGGTTATATAATGGATGCCTTTATTCAAGGCCTGTTCGCTCATAAACTCACCCTCTTCGATTTTAGCCGCTGGGCGTCTTCGCCCAAAATTTTATTGCCGATTATGGCGAAGCCCGTGGACATGGCCAAGCATGCAGCCATCCAAGACGATAGTAGCGCGATGTATAACAGGAGATTGTATTGCTTATGTTCTATGTAATGTTGAACCCATTCAAAGCCGTTTAAGATGACGGCGACTGTTGCCATAGCCCAGGAAAGAAGCAAGGGCACCCCTAACAATTCAGATATTTTTCTTTTCATGGAGGTTCCCCCAACTTTAATCGTGGAGTGGCTGACGCTTTTCCAGCTTTATTTTCGCGTATCCTTGTGAAGCGCTCAAGCGTTCTATAGGCGTCTTCAAGCCTCGCTATCAGGATACTCTTGATCTCATCTGGCTCATCTAACTCCGCAACCAATGCCTTCACGTTTGAAAGCACCATCCACATCTTGATAGTTTCCAACTTTAGGTCCTTGACCGTTTTGTCCATACCAAGTTTTCTTGAATAGATTATAAATAGAGAATGAGCGTTTCTTCTTCAAGCTTGTTTTCAAGCGCTTCAACTGCCTTTTTGATTTCCTCTTCCCTTTTGGCTCCCGCGCAAACGAATCTGCCGCTTGAGAAGAGGAGGAATGCAACCTTTGGGTCTGGCCATTTAACGATTAGGCCGGGGAATTGCTCTGGCTCATAAATTGTTTTTTCAAGCGTTTTCGCGGTTTCCTCAAGGTCTATGAAGCCATGGAGGTCGCCCGTGCTTACGATGTTTTGCACATCGATCTTTAGGCTTGCTACGTTGATGCCTATCTGCTGAAGGCGCGATGTAACCTTCTTTATGGCCGTATTGGCGTCCTGAATGTTCTTTGTTCCAGCGCAGATCATTTTGCCGGAGCTGAAGAGCAAGAAGGATGCCCTTGGATTTTGAATTTGATAGATTACGCCTGGAAAGCTCGTTGGATCGTATTCCGCCGGAAGTTCCTTCGCTATGTGGCTCAAATCGAGCCTTTCGTTCAATATCGCTGAGGTGACTATGTTCACTATGCTGTATTCCGCCTTCATGGTTCAGTCCCTCCATTGAGTCTATTCAGAAAGATTTCGGAGTTTTCTGAAAGGAGATACCTGTAATACCTTGCATTGCCGCCTCTCACGATGAGGAGCACCCTGAAGGCGCAAAGCTTATGCAATATGTAGTTTATGATGTGCCTGTTCCTGAAGCCGGTAATGTTCTCGACCATAGAAGCCGTGATTATTTTGAAGCCATTGAGCCATAGCGCAAGGCATGATGAGAAGAGCTTTATCGTCAACGGCGTTACAGGCTTTACCTTCATCTGAAGCCTCAGGAATCTTCGCATCTCCGTGCCGTATTCCGATTCTATCGTTGTCGCTACAGCCCTTGCGATGCCAAAAGGCATATCTGCCCGGTCTAAACCAACATCCGGTTTTTCTTCTATCTCCATATACCACACCTCCTTTAACGGTGCTCGTGAAGAAATCATTTAGAGCCAAACAACCATCTTTTGAGGCGCCCAACTATGCCGAGCTTTCGCTCATCAAAATAATCCCCAATGCGCCTCAAAACTTCACCCAAACCAATGAAGGCGTATTCCATATGTTCAAGTCGCTTGTTAACTGCCAATCCCGATTGGGTCAATGCTTCAAGCCTAGATTCATGTGCCTCTATCGTTTTTGTAAGGGTTTCCATTGATTTTTCAAGCCTTGTTAAACGCTCAGGAAGCTCAATGTATGCTTGGGCGATGCCCTTTCCAGCCCTGAATTCAATTTCGCCTTTTTTCTCGCTATCGTCTATCCAGCCCCAGCCCCCAACTTTAACGTTTGGGCCTCCATTGCGCTTATACAGTTCTGCAAACGGGTCCTTGAATGAAATTTCGCCAGGCTTCACGATTTTATATTCCCCTAAAATCAGGTTATGGCGCCTAGCCACCTCGAAAGCAACTCTATCGCATTCAATGCATGCCTTAGCGATCATTTCACTTTCGGAGCTTCCATACTTTTCGCTGGAATAAACGTAAAGCCAATCCTTAGAAGGTGTATGATATCGCTCAATTGTATATTCTTTATCAAGCCTTTCCTTTCCAACGACCCTGACGATTCCGCCGCCCATCGTGAAGCCTTCTTCAATTGGAAGAAATGTTGGGTTATCCTTCACGATTTCATAGGCTATAGCAAATGCATGAAGCTTGCCAATTGGCTTGGCGAATTGATCAATAGATGTGGTTTTTCCCTTGGATCGGGGCAGATCGATCAAATGCTCGCCCGCAGCTCGATCCTTGACTTCCAGGATTTTTTCTCCTTTTTCAGTTAATTCATAGATGACAATGTTGCTGCGGACCCTGCGTTGTATGTATCCTTTCTCCCTAAGTAGCCTAATATAATAATGTAAACGTGAATTTGAAATGTTCAATTCAGAGGCAATCTGCTTGGGGTACTTGCCTTCAGCAATTTTCTTAAGAAGACCCACCGGAGAAATTAAAATTTTCTCTCCAGATCCTTTAATTTTATTTGAAAACTTGATCTCTGTATCTTTTTGTTCATTTTTTTGAAGTTGATTTCTGGCATATAGTCCATCACCAACACGTTTTATCAAGCCATCTTTGCAGAGTTCATGAAGCCTAGCCCGGACTGTATGCGGTTTGGCATTAAGGATTTCAGCTAGTTGCATATAGCCTAACGGCTTGGCTTGAAGCGCTGAAAGAATTCTTTGTTTTAATGATGCGTTTTTCTTATTCATCGTTATACACCTGAATCGGAATGTTGATCATTCCCTCACAAACAAGCATATACCATATTGTAGCAACGCAAGTCACGAATTCTTCATATGTTGGTTTTAATCCAGCAGCATTGATAAAGGCTGAAACACATTCAGAAATGGCTTCACTTACAATCGATTTGCATTTCCTATTCGCGTTTGTGTAATGAAGCAATTTTTCAAGACATCTTTGTTCGAACGCATCCATGAATTTTGCTGATATCCTATAGTGATCGTTACCAACATCCTCGAATACACCCATATTTACAAGGAGCAGAGCTGCTTTTTTTATGAGCTGTTGGTTGATGGAAAATTGTTTATTTTGATGGGTTTTCGAAAGAACCAACTCGCTCAGCTTTCACTTAAAACGCTTTGCAGGATGTAATGTAGCTCCCCGATTGCTGCATCAATTTCCTCATCGGAAAGAGATGGGTAAGCTTCCTTCAATCGCTCGCGCCATACAAATGAGATTGTTCCATGGTTTTTATCGTATTTAACCACGTTTTGAAGCGAGATTAGCGGCTCTATGTATTGTTTTCTAGTGGTGCCCCCGTCACTTCCAACAAACCGTATCAAAAGTTCACTAACCTTTACAGCCTTTCCTATAGCGGCAAGGTAGCTAAGCATTAAACGACTTTTATCATTTAGCTTTTGCACTTCACTTTTCACTTTATTTATTTCAGCCATTAGAACGCTTTTTAACAAAGCTTCTTTCGGTTGAATAACTGTAACATTTGGAAGAGTTGATATACGCGTTATAACTTCATTAACGATCTCTTCCTTCAACCCCTTCAAAACGGGTTCATGAACAATATTTTGAAGCGCGAGGCTTAATGCCTCAAAAGACTTAAGTTTTGAACGTAGTTCATTCAAGGTGCTTTTAGCTTCCTCCAGCTCCTTTCTTACCTCAGTAAGCGCTCTATCCTTTTCAGCCAGCTTAGCAGCCACATCCTCCCTCTTCGCGGCTTCAAGCTCCTTCCTCAAAGCTTCATTTTCTCTACTAAGTTCAGCTATCTTTGCAAGCAATTCTTGTTCTTTGGGTTTAACCTCAACTGAGACAGGGAAGATCTCACTCAATCGACTTTTGTACACGCCACTTCTTGAATCGTAAACAATTAAATTTGGGATGGCTTTGTTAATCTGACTTATGTATGAAGGGACTGTTTTTGGAGCGCAGCCGATATAAGCTGAAATTTTTTCTACATTGCTTGGACCCGCTTTTTCAAGAAATTCAACTAGATTACGCTGTTGTTCAGTCAATTTTTCTGAGAGGCGCTTCTGGATTAGTGGATGATCCCAAACAGTGGGCGTTTCTACACCCTTGATAGTAAGCTGTTTTGTGAGCCTTTCCACTTCATCTTCAAGCTCTTTGATGCGGCTTTCATATCTCTCCTTGGCTCGTTTGTCTGCTCTGGCGATGGCTTCCTGGTATCGCTTTTCAGCCGCTTCGAGCCTCTCCTTGAGCTTCTTAACTTCTCTCTCCGCCTCTTTAGGCATCGCTGAAGGTTTAGTAGCCTCTTCACGTTCAACCCTTATCTTTCTCAACTCTTCCTCTAGACGTTGGCGAAGATTATGCTCCAGATTGCGAACCGATTGTATGTATTCAATCAGGTCAGCTCGCTCAAATGTTTGCATAGCTTTTTGTTGGATTTTTCCACCTTTTGCGCCTATCAAGTTTGGATCCTTTAAATTGACAACGATCGGTTCTTCAACAATAAAGCCTGTAACCAAAAACTCGCCAGTGGGGTCTTCTCTATCCGGGACCTTCAGATTCTTAATGATATGGTTGTGCTCAACCTCGATTTTTTCAGCACTCCTTAAAATTGCCTGTCTATCGAGCGGATTGGCCAATCGCCCAATGAAATAGTTTAGTGTTTGGCTAAGAACGTTCTTGCTTATCATGCTAGGCCTTTGAAATATTGAAACAAGAATTAGATAGTAGCCTCTTCCTTGAGTTGCTATTGTATGTATTATTTGACTACTTGGAGCCAAAGCCCCCTCAGGTGCATGGCTTGCAGCTTCCTCAAGCCATAAAATTGTTGGGGGGATTTCACCCCTCGTCCTGGCATAAAATAAACGGCGTGCTAAATGAGCAACAACAATGGATTGAATTTCTATCGGCAGTCCACCAAGGTCGATTATGCTGGCTTGCCCGGGTCGGACCAGTAGATTCAGCGGTGTTTCCTCTGGGCCAAATATTCCAGTCTGCATCATCTTTTCAAATGCTGGAAGCAGGCTATAGGCTTGAAGTTCATAAAGCCTCACGTACACCTGTTCTAAAGAGTAATCGCCCTTGCTTCTTAGCTCATCAATTGCAAGAAAGAGGTTCGCGAGGTCTCCCCTCCCTAAATCCTTCTTGGTAATTTCTCGTAGAAAAACTGTGATCTCATCAATAGTAACGTTTTTACTTGAAATTCTAAATGGAACTCCCTTTTCAACATCTGGAGAAAAAACGATGACCTTATCAGAATAATTATCTGCAAAAGGATAGTATTCACTATTGCTATCTATTATTACAACAGCCCAAGGTGAGCCATCTGGCGCCTTAGGCTGCTTTTCCAACAATTCCCTCAAAAGCATCGCTGAGGCTAACCTTGTTTTTCCAGCGCCAGTAGAACCACAAATACCTATATGAGCTTGAAAAAGTTTATCACTTGATAATTTCAAATTTCCAAAATTTAAATCCAACTTTTCTCCCTAATATATTGTATCAAGATTGAAAGTTTTAAACATATTAAGAGGATTGCGTATAGGAAGGCTATAGAAAGGATTAGACAAAAGGCTAAACCATTGTCTTTGAAGCGCTCAAATACGCCCTGCTTCTTTTGCGGAAACAGGCTTTTAAGAAACTTTTTCTTTACATGAAGCTTCTTCATTACAAAGCTCCATTTAAACCAATATTTGCTCCTTGACCAGGCAAGTCGTTCATAGCCATTGTTCCAATATAAAGGATTGTTTCCGGATTAAGCAGAGCCTCTCCGAGGTGCGTAAGATATGCTTTTCGAAAGGCCGGGCTCACCTTATCTTTAACACTCTCAAACCCGGCTAATGACCTCTCAATTAAAGCATGTGCTATTACATAGCAACGCCTGAAATATTGACTTTTCAAGAGAGAATATGCTAATACCAGCATTTTAACAATTCGCTTTAATATGTTAAGCGCTGTGGGCCATCGAATTCGGCCCCACCATTTTTTGATTGAAGGGTGCAATGTTAAGTTGAAGAGTTGTCGCATCCCATATGGGATCGTAGACCATATCCCTTCCCGTAAGGCCAGCTTTCTGATAAAGGCTCTGTTACGCCATTTTGAAACATCTAATTTTAAAATACTAAACACATAGCTTCTCCTGAGGAGAAATTTCGGCGGAGAGAGAATGTTGATATAGCAAAGCATAGCGTTCCATGTAGCGTGCTACCATACAGAAATTGTAAGATAGCGTTTGCTTGAACGTTTGTCAATATTCTCCCTCCGCCTTGGCTTTAACTCGTCTCCTCAAAAAGTAAGAATTTACCAGATCGTATATAAATCTTTCTGTATTTTTAAACATTTTTTGACCAGATTTTGTCGCTTATATATGTATTAGCTATTTGTGAACTTTGCTTGTATGAAAATGGATGAAGAAAATGTTAGATTAAAAGTTCATTCACGATCAATTCATCATATATGACTTATAAAACATTAACATTGAAGATTTTTCAACTTGTTTTTGGTAATGTATGGCTTCAAAATTTTTTGGAAGTCTAAAATGAATTTGATTTGAAGGCGGCGAGGGATCTTTCAGTTTGAAATAATTAAATAAGTTTATGGATTTTCCCCCATCCGTCTACACCAAAAACTTCAAATCCATAATGTCTAAAAACTTTTTCATCTATCCTTTTTCCATTACGCCTGGTTGTAACTAGGATGGCTTTTGTATAGCCATAGGCTAAAGCTGTAGCCATTTGACCTATTCCACGGACAATATCGTCATTTGGAGTTTTTATTTCTATAGCTATTTTTTCGCCTTCCTTAATGGCTTCACCATCTATTTCTGAATGCCCAAGCCTTATTGGACATAGCTTTACGTTATAGCCAAGCTTTAAAAAGTATTTTTTAATGGCTAGTTTTAAGAACTTTTCTTTAGCCATTTTCAAGCCTTTAAATAGTTTATCTAAAATTTTTTCATGAGCATTAATATTGAATCGTTAAAGATGTTTGCGGCTAAGCTTCCATTGGGGCATCCTTTAAGGGAAGCTTTACTTTTAGAAAGGGATGAATTGCCTATAGATGAGTTTTTGATAAAGGTTGAGGTTTGGCTCAAGCTTTCAAGCATCCCTAGCCAATAAGCCTTACTATGGCTTTACCATTTGGTAATTGAGCCACATATTCCCAACCTGATTCAATATAGGCTTCAACTTCATCAAGGCGTATAACCTTTTGCTTAACCTTTTTATCACCATTTTTATCGCCATTACCATTGCCATTAACCATTAATAGTTTTTCTTTAAGCTTTGCTTGAAGCATTTGATCGCTTAACTCCTCAATACGCATGGCTTCAACCTCCTCCTTGCTATAGCCAACAATGTAAAGAAGCTGTTTTCTAAATTCAAGCTTTAAATCTCCAGTTTCATTTATGGCTTCGGTTTGAAGATATTTTTGTGCTTTTCTATAGGCTTCACGCATATCCTCAATCACATGCATTGGCAAAACGCCTTTATTTGTTGAATATCTAGCCTCTATATCGCCTTTATGACCCATCCAATAGGTTCTATAATCCCTTATGATTAAACCTTTAGATTCAGCAATCATCATTTGTGTTTCAAAATAGCATCTTAAAACGTATGGTCTCCATGGAAAACCAGCCGCCCTAATTCCAGCTCTAACTTTATCACTAATGTTTGCAGTACGAATAAATTGTTTTTTAGCGTATTTAGCGGTTATAACAGCTGAGTCAGCTGTAAGCTTTTCACCTTTACGCATTCTATTTTCCAAATATTCCTTAATATATCGGCAGCCTTCCTCACATAAAAAAGTAAAATATTGATGCCCCGCCTTACTTAAGGGCTTTCTTACACGAATTAAAGTTGGAATTTGCGTAAACTCTATAAGCTTTTTTTCATTATCTATTTTGGCTTCAAGAAGATCGCTTAGCCTTAAGCCATCGCTTCCATCATAATTACCTAAAACTTGAGGTCTTAGGCCTGAAAAAGCCATTAAGGCTACGGCGGCTCTAGCATCAAGCTTGCAAGCCCTAAAAATTTTAGCCAACTCCTCCTGCGTAGGGGTCCGCTCATTCGCTAATGTAGGCGAATCTTCAGCATCATTAATTTTAACTTCAATTGTTAAAGCCATATTATTGAATTTAAGCCAAGATTTAAGTGCTTTAAGCATACCCTTAATATAGCTATTGGCATGGCCCTTAGCTTCAAATTCATCGATAGTATCCAAAATTAATTTTGTAGCTTTTTCTTTACCTAACTCAATCAATTGCCTAGGCGTAATGCCTTTTTCAAGGCAGAATAAGCCTAAACGTCTTAAGGAAACATCAGCCGTTACCTTAGAGCCCCTAGCTAAATTCCTATACCAACGCTTAACATCCTCATCCAAAAGCAAATCAGCATATTTGGCTTTGTTCATAAAGGAATTTTTAGGGGGATATAAAAAGGGACTTGAACCCAAATTGTGGCGGGCCCGACGGGATTTGAACCCATTTGGGTATGGGTCCTCCATGTTAACGCCTTTAATATCGGCTTTTAAACCTTTATTTTCATCCGCCATTTTATTCATATCCCCTTTGAAAGGGTAAACT
>Ga0209225_1000369_pt1 | contig 53873 bp, 51 predicted proteins | sample WasSprMetagenome_FD_184732 | JGI IMG/M metagenome (GOLD analysis project Ga0209225, IMG submission 184732) | Sulfidic aquatic microbial communities from Washburn Spring, Yellowstone National Park, USA - WS (SPAdes) (version 3) | ecosystem: Environmental > Aquatic > Thermal springs > Hot (42-90C)... | reverse complement strand
GATTGCTTCTTTTCGGAGGGTATATCCCAGATTTCTTCATTGTTCAGGCGGCTATGATTAGAGGGGCACGGATTCAAGACGCTGGAAACTGAGTAGGCGAGAGAGCTCTCTCGCCTTTTTTTTATTTTCTGGTTTCAAAGGAGGAAGCGATGGTCTCTTCGTCCGCATATTCAATCTCTCCACCAAGTGGAAGTCCTTTTCCAAGGCGGGTAATTTTTGGGCAAAGAGGTTTTAATGAGTGAGTTAAAAAATCCATTGTAAATATCCCTTCTTTTGTTGGATCCAGAGCCAAAATAACTTCTTTTGGTGACATCTCTTTTATTCTTTTTTTAAGCTCTTCGTATCGAATTTTCCCAATAGCATCTTCTTTTAAAAATTCCAAAGTTCCTCCTAAAATGAAATAAAAACCCCGATATTTTTTTGTCTTTTCAATCTGCCAAAAATCGGCTTCTTTTTCAACAACGCACAAAATGTTTTCTCGGGTTTTATCTTGGCAAATAGGACAAATTTCTTCATCTTTTTTGGGAGAAAACGGAGCAAAACAAAATTTACATCTTTTAACCTCTTTTTTTAAATTTAAAATTTTTTGAGCAAAATCTTCAAGAACATTTTCCGGAAGATTCAGAAGGTGCAGAGCAAATTTTGTGGCACTTCTTTCACCAACCGTAGGAAAATCTGAAAAAAATTTAATTAATTCTTTAAGCTTTTTTGGAATCATAAAACATCTTCGCTTTCTATTTCTTGAGGTTCGTATCCTCTCTCAATTTCTCTAAAACTCACAGTATCAGGATCAAAATAAAGCTCAACCTGACCTACAGGTCCATTTCGATGTTTAGCAATAATAATATCAGCGATATTTTGCCTTGGGGTAGTTGGCTTAACTTTGTCTTCACGATAAATAAAAAGCACCACATCAGATTCTTGCTCCAAACTTCCACTTTCTCTCAAATCAGAAAGTCTTGGCCGTTGATCTACTCGGTGTTCAACCGCTCTTGAAAGTTGGGAGATAGCAAGTATTGGAATTTTAAGCTCTTTAGCAAGACCTTTTAAAGATCGAGAAATCTCAGTAATTTGTTGAACAACTGATTCTTGGGGGTTTAAAGGTTGAATAAGTTGCAAATAGTCAATTACCAGAAGAGCAAGTCCTTTCTTTGCTTGAAGTCTTCTTGCCATGGCCCTCATTCTCAAAACGGTGGACCCCGGAGTATCGTCAATATAAATTGGCGCCTCAGATAAAACCTCAAGAGCTTCCTGGAGAGCTCCAAATTCTTCATCGGTAGAAAGCTTGCCGGTTCTTAATTTCCATAAAGATACTCCCGCTTGAGCGGCAATTAATCTATCAACTATCTGCTCGCGCGACATTTCAAGAGAAAAAATACCAACAGGAAGCTTTTCTTTAACTGCAACATGCCTAGCAATATTTAGACTTAAAGCGGTTTTACCAAGACTTGGACGTGAAGCAAGCAAAATTAAATCTCCCTGCTGAAGGCCGGCTAAAATTTGATCAAGATTAGAAAAACCGGTGGGAATTCCTCTTAATGTTTTTTGAGCGTGAATTTTTTCAATTCTTTCAAATGCTACTTTAAGTTCCTCTTTTATAGGAATAAAATCTTGAGTTAAAGAACCCTGAGCAATTTTAAAAATGTTTCTTTCCGCTTCATCTAACACCAAATCAATATCTTTTGTCTCGTCGTATGCCATTTCGATAATTTCACTGCTTACTTTGATTAAATCCCTCCGGTTCTTTTTCGCTTTGATAATTTTTGCATAATCAATTAAATTTGCGGGGGAGGGAACAGATTCTACCAGCTCTGCAAGATAACTTGCCCCACCAACTTTCTCAAGCTCTCCCTTCTCCTTTAATCTTTCAGTTAAAGTTAAAAGATCGTGCTTTAAATTTTGCTCCAAAAGATCGATTATTGCTTCATAAATTTTGCGGTGATTTTCCTGATAAAAATCTTCAGGAAAAAGATAATCAACAACTTTATATATTCCTTCTTCGTCAAGTAAAAGACAGCCAAGAAGGGCTTTTTCAGCCTCAATAGCTTGAGGGGGAATTTTTGAAACAATTTTTTCTTCAGCCATGAACTTTATATATTAAAAGAATTTTTCGATTTTGACAAGTTTTAAGCGAGGGCCAGCTTTTGTATCCTCAATGGCGTAGCCCATTTTTAAAATCTTTTCCCGAAGCTTATCGGCCTCTTTAAATTTTCTCTCATTTCTAAAAGCTTCTCTCTTTAAAAGGAGGCTTTTTATTTTTGGCAAAGGAGTTAATTTTTTCACTTTAGCAAAATTTAGCCCAAAAACTTTGTCAAAATCAATTAAAAGATGATATTTTAAACTTGAAGTCAGGGCATTTGAGTTGAGCAAATTTTGGATAAATCCAATTGCTTTTGGTATATTTAAATCATCGTTAATAATCTCTAAAAATTGTTTGCGAAAGTTTTCAAAATTTTTTCTTTTAAAATCTCTTTTTTTAGTTTTTATTTCGCTTAGTTTTTGATAAATTTCAATTAAGGCATTTTGGGCCGCAAGGAGCGAGCTAAAGCTAAAATTGAGCGGTTTTCTATAATGAGTTAATAGACAAAGATATCTAAAAGAAAGCGGATGAAAGCCCTTTTGGATTAAGTCATTTAGAGTAAAAATATTTCCCTCAGATTTTGCCATCTTTTTCCCCTCAACTAAAAGAAATTCTCCATGGAGCCAAAAGTTTGCTAAAATTTTTCCAAAAACTGCCTCTCCTTGGGCAATCTCGTTTGTATGATGAATTAAAATGTGATCAACGCCACCACAATGAATATCAAAGGGGATCCCAAGTTCCTTTGTAGCCATAACAACGCATTCAGTGTGCCATCCGGGAAAACCCTTCCCCCAGGGAGAATCCCAAATCATCTCTTTTCTTTCTTTAGCAAATTTCCACAAAGCAAAATCGGCTGGATTCTTTTTGTCTTGGCTAACTTCAACTCTTGCTCCTGGCAAAATTTCCATTTCTTTTGGCCAAAGTCTTCCATATTTTTTCAATTTTGATGTATCAAAATAAACTCCATCTTGGGTAATGTAGGTAAATCCTTTTTTCTCCAGAACTTTTATAAAATTAATTTGGTCTTGAATAGTCTCTGTGGCTCTAATCCAAACATCTGGCTCCAAAATATTTAGTCTTTTTAAATCCTTTTTAAATTCTTTCTCATAAAACCTAGCTACTTCTTTGGGGCTTTTTTTCTCCCGTTTTGCTGCAAGTAAAATTTTATCTTCGCCAATATCTTCATCGGAAACTAAATGCCCAACATCAGTAATATTCATCACATGCTTTACTTTAAAGCCATTGTATTTTAAAACTCGCTTTAAAATATCTTCAAAAATATAAGTTCTTAAATTGCCAATGTGAGGGTAAAAATAGGCGGTAATTCCGCAAGTATAAAGACCCACTTTTTTATCCTTTATTGGTTTAAAAATCTCTATCTGCCTTTTTAAAGTGTTATATAATTTTAAGGAGGTTTTGGAGATCATTTTTAAGTCGTCCTTTTACCTTTTGTAATTTTATCAATTTTTAAAAAGAAAAAAAGATGTTTTAAAAGCCCTGGAAAAAAATAATACTTTCTTTATAATTTTTAATTATCCATGGTTTCTTTATATCGAAAATATAGGCCAAAAACATTTAAAGAGGTTGTTGGGCAAGAGCATGTAGTGAAAACTTTAACCAATGCTTTAAAAATGGGGCTTATCTCCCATGCCTATTTATTTTATGGACCACGAGGTTCGGGAAAGACAACTTTGGCAAGACTTCTGGCAAAGGCAGTCAATTGCCTTAGCCCTAAAATAAATGGAGGTTTTGAACCATGTAATCAATGCCAAAATTGCCTTGAAATTAATCAAGGAAAGGCGATAGATTTAATTGAAATAGATGCTGCTTCAAACAGAGGAATTGATGAGATAAGAGCTCTAAAAGAGGGTATTGAGATTGTGCCCCTGAAAGCAAAATATAAAGTTTATATTATTGATGAGGCACATCAACTTACAAAAGAAGCCTCAAATGCTTTATTGAAAATATTAGAGGAACCTCCAAAGCATGCTATTTTTATTTTATGCACCACCGAGTTTCAAAAAATGCTTCCAACAATCATCTCAAGGTGTCAAAAGTTTGAATTTAAACCTTTAAAGTTAAAAGAAATTGTGAAAAAACTTCAAAAAATTGTAAGTGAAGAAAAAATAGATATCGAAGAAAAAGCCATTGAACTAATTGCTAAAATGGCTCGCGGTGCCATGAGAGATGCAGAAAGTCTCTTTGAAGAAGTAATAAATTATAAAGAAGGGAAGATTACAAAAGGGGACGTTGAAAATCTTCTTGGAATTTTAGACTTTGGTAAAATTTCAAATTTTGTTTCCTATTTAGCAAAAAAAGATAAAGAAAAGTGCTTTGAGTTTTTGGAAAATTTAGCAAGCGAGGGAGGAGATCTTGTGAGGTTTTTTGAAATGTTTTTGGAGTATCTCCATCTAATCTTTTTGGCAAAAATTTTACCCGAAAGCTTGGATGAAAAAGAGTTAACCCATGAAGAGAAAGAGAAAATAATTCTTCAAAGCAAAGAATTTAAGGAAGCTGAGCTTAAAGAGATTATTGAAAAATTTACTTATCTTGAAAGCATTTTGCGTTTTTCACAAAACCCTTTATTACCAATTGAACTGACTCTTTTTGAAATTTTTGAAAAATCATGAAAATTGCAATCTTGGGAGACGGCGGTTGGGGAACAACTCTTGGGATTCTTCTATCAAAAAAGGGATACAAAGTTGTTATTTGGGGCCCTTTTCCAAACTACCTTAAAGTTTTGGACAAAAAAAGAGAGAATGAAAAATATTTACCAAAAATAAAAATTCCAAAAGAAATTGAATTTGAGGACAATATTAAAAAAGCAACTAGAGGGGCTAAAGTGATTATCGTTGCGATTCCTTCGAAATTTTTTAGAAAGGTAGTAAAAAAACTAAAAAATCAAATTAAAAAAGATCAAATTTTGGTAAGCGTGGCAAAAGGAATTGAAAAAAAGACCCACAAAAGAATGAGCGAAATTTTAGAAGAAGAGCTTGGAAAAGTAAAAATTGGAGTCCTTTCTGGACCAAACATTGCCAGGGAAATTGCTTTGGGAATGCCCGCGGTATCCTTGGTGGCTTCAAAAAATAAAAAGGTAGCACAATTTTTGCAAGACGTTTTTTTTGCCAAAAATTTTAGAGTTTATTTGTCAAATGATATTCTTGGAGTTGAAATTGGCGGAGCTTTCAAAAATATTATTGCTATAGCTTGTGGTATCGCCGATGGCCTTGGATTTAAAGATAACACTAAAGCAGCCATTTGTGTAAGAGGTCTTGTTGAAATGGAAAGACTTGTCAAAAAACTTGGAGGCAAAAGGAAAACAGTTTATGGAATTGCCGGCCTTGGTGATTTAATTGTCACTTCTTTTTCGCCTCTTTCAAGAAATAGAACCCTTGGTGAAAAAATTGGCCAGGGGAAAAGTTTAAAAGAAGCAATTAATGAAATAGCAAGAGGCAAAGGGAGCGTCATTAGGGGAGTGGTCGAAGGAGTAGAAACTATTCAGGCAATTTATCAAATTTCAAAAAAATTAAAAATTGATATGCCAATCACTAAGGCAGTTTGGCAAATCCTTTTTCAAAAAAAATCACCAAAAGAGATACTTGAGAAGTTAATGCAAAGATCCAAAAAAGCGGAGTGAAAAATGGAAGAAATTTTGGAATATCTTCAAATTTTTCTTTTGTCAATTTTACCGATAAGCGAGGTACGCGGAGCTATCCCTTACGGAATAGCAGTCTTAAAACTTAAAGCCTTGCCCGTTTTTTTAATTTCCCTTTTTGGCAATCTTTTAATTGGATTTTTTCTTTTATTTATCTTGGAAAAATTATTTTCTTTTTTGAGCTTGAAGTTTAAAATTTTAAAGCAATTTTTTGATTGGCTTTTTGAGAGAACAAGAAAAAAATTTTCCCCTTATCATCAAAAATGGCAAAATCTTGGGCTTTGTCTTTTTGTTGCTCTGCCACTGCCATTTACTGGTGCCTGGACAGGAAGTTTAGCTGCATTTTTATTTGGAATAAAAAAGAAAGGAGCATTAATTTCAATTTCCCTTGGCGTTTTAATTGCAAGCATCCTTGTATTGGCTTTAACCTTGCTTGGAGTTAAACTTGAAAAATTCTTTGGATATAAAACTTTTATTTTATTAATTTTAACTCTCTCTTTTATTTGGATTATCTTTGAAAAAGCGATAAAAAGAAAAAAATAATGGACACAAGGGGAAATCAAAAAATAATTGAAATTGATGGATCTTTTGGAGAGGGTGGGGGACAAATTTTAAGAACAGCCCCCTCTCTTTCTGCTTTATTCAAAATCCCCTGCCATATTTTTAAAATTCGCCAAAAAAGAGAAAATCCTGGTCTTGCAAAGCAACATCTTTTATATCTTGAGGCTCTTTGTGAGCTCACCCAAGGAACACTTGAGGGAAATTATCTTAGCTCTCAAGAAATAAAGTTTTATCCTGGCGATTTTTGGAAAGAAAGTTTAAAAATAAAAATAGATAGCGCTGCAAGTATTACTTTAATTTTGCAAGGTCTTCTTTTACCAGCTCTTTTTTCAAAAAATAAAACAAGGGTTATCTTTGAAGGGGGCGCTACCGATACTTTTTTTGCGCCACCTTTTGATTATTTCAATTTTGTTTTTTTATCATTTTTAGATAAATTTTTAGAAAAAGTTTTCAAAAAAAAGGTATTAAAAATAGATTTGGGCCTCAAAAAAAGAGGATTTTATCCCAAGGGTGGAGGAGAAGTAGAAGTTGAAATTTATCCATTGCCCTACCTTGCAAAATTTGAAAAAATCGATTTTCCCAAAGATAAAGGAAAAATTTTAAAAATTAAAGTTTTTTCTTTAGCATCTGAAGATTTGAGAGAAAGAAAAGTAGCTGAAAGACAAATAAGTGGAATTCGTCAAACTCCTCTTTTTTATTCAAAGCTTAAAATTCCAATTAAAATGGAGGTGGATTATGTAAAAACTCTTTCGCCAGGAAGCGTTATCACTGTCATCGGCGAATTTGAAAATGGAATTTTTGGAGAAAGTGCCCTGGGGGAGCTTGGAAAAAGCGCGGAAAGTGTTGGAAAGGAAGCAGGTGAGAAATTTTTTGAAGAAATTAAAAAAAGCGGAATAGTAGATAAACACCTTGCTGATCAAATATTGCCTTATCTTGCACTTTTAACAAAAGAGGCCCTGCTTAATGTAGGAGAAATTTCTTTGCATACCAAGACCAATGCTTGGGTTATCGAAAAGTTTTTAAAAGGAAGGTTTGAACTTAAAGAAAATCAAATTTGCTGGAAAAGGTAAAAAATTATGAAGCAAGAAATCCTTTGGCTTTTAAACGAAAAATATCAAGGGAAAAAGACAAAAGAATTTGAAAAAGACGCTCTCCTTTTAAAAAAGGGCGTTCCCGTTGATTATCTTATTGGCTTTGTTAATTTTTTGGGAGCAAAAATTGATCTTTCAAAAAGACCGTTTATCCCAAGAGAAGAAACTCAATTTTGGGTAAAAAATTTTATTTTGAGTCTTAAATCGTCCAAAAAGAAAGATCTTTTGATTTTGGACCTTTTTGCGGGATCAGGCGCTATTGGGATTGCTCTTTTAAAAAATCTTTCAAAAAAAATAAAAAGGGTTGATTTTGGAGAAAAAAACGGGAAATTTTTAAAGCAAATTAAAATAAATATTTTGCTCAACAAAATTCCTTTAAAAAAAGTAAAACTTATCAAAACTGATGTTTTTGAAAATATAAAAGAAAAGTACCATTTTATTTTAGCCAATCCTCCATATTGTGATCCCAAAAAAAGAAAATGGTTCCAAAAATCAGTTCTAAATTATGAACCAAAGGAAGCGGTTTTAGCTAAAGATGGTGGGCTCTATTTTATTAAAAAATTAATTTTTGAAGGAAAAAAATACTTAAAAAAAGGTGGCAAAATATTGTTTGAATTTAGCCCAGAACAGAAAGAAAAAATTAAAAATTTAGCTAAAAACTCCGATCTTGAAGTTAAATTTTTTAAAGATAATTACAATTTATGGAGATGTGCAATGCTTTGGCCAAAATATGATAAGTTTTAAAATTTTAAAAAAATCAAGGAAATCCTTAGCAAGGATTGGAATTTTAAAAACCCCTCATGGAAAGGTAATTACTCCCGCTTTGGTACCCGTAGCCACTCAAGCTACGATTAAAGCGCTCAATTCTCAAGAAGTTGAAAAAACGAAAACTCAAATTTTAATTGTAAACACCTTCCATTTGCACTTAAATCCTGGAGAGAAAGTAATTCAAAAGGCCGGCGGAATTCATCATTTTATGGGCTGGAAAAAACCAATAATGAGCGATTCTGGCGGATTTCAGGTGTTCAGTTTTGGCTTTGGCAAAGCTCTTGGAGTAGGAAAAATACTTAAGTATTTTCCAGAAAAAAAGGAAGAAGTTGAGAAGGGAGTAAAAATAGATATTAAAATTTTAAACGAAGGAGTTGTTTTTAAATCTCCAAAAGATGGCAAGGAAATATTTTTGGGTCCAAGAGAATCGATCAAAATTCAAGAAGCTATTGGAAGTGATATCATTTTCACATTTGATGAATGTACTCATCCGCTGGTAGATTTGCAATATGCGAAAATTGCATTAAAAAGAACGCACTATTGGGCAAAAATTTGTCTTAAAACTAAAAAAAGCGATCAAGCGCTTTTTGGAATAATTCAGGGGTCAAGATTTAAAAGACTGAGAGAAGAAAGCGCAAAATTTATAAATAGTCTTGAGTTTGACGGTTTTGGAATTGGTGGAGACTTGGGGTATTCGAAAAAAATGATGCACAAAATTATTGAATGGTGCATTCCCCATCTTGACCCCAAAAAACCAAGACACCTCTTGGGAATTGGGGCTTTGGAAGATATTCGGGAAATTGTGAAAAGAGGTATTGATCTTTTTGACTCGACAATTCCAACTCATTATGCAAGAAGAGGAATTGCCTTTGGAAGCTTTGGTAAAATTGATCTTACAAAAAGAAAATTTTTGGGGGATCATAAAAAGCTTGATCCAAAATGTTTTTGTTTTGTTTGTCAAAATTTTTCAAGAAGTTACCTTTGCCATCTTTTCCGGGCAAAAGAAATAAGCGCCTTTTCCCTGTTAACTTTTCATAATCTTTACTTTTTTAATACTTTTTTAGAAAATATAAGAAGAGAAATTCAAAAAAATCAAATTTAAAAAATTTTGGGCGCGTAGCTCAGTTTGGCTAGAGCACCCGTCTCACACGCGGGAGGTCTCAGGTTCAATTCCTGACGCGCCCACAAAAAATGAAAAAAAGAGCTCAAATAATTGTTAAAGGTCTTGTTCAAGGAGTTTTTTTCAGAGCGACAACAAAAGAAGTTGCCAAAAGTTTTGGTTTAACTGGTTGGGTGAGAAATGTTGATGATGATAAAGTAGAAATAGTTGTTGAGGGCGAAGAAGAAAAAATAAAAAAGCTGATTGAATGGTCTTGGAAAGGTCCACCAGCAGCAAGGGTTGACGATGTAAAAGTTAATTGGCAAAATTTCCTTGGAGAATTTTCAACTTTTGAAATAAAATATGATCTTTAGAGAAATCGAATCATTTCCAGAACCTCGCGAGGCTTTTCCTGAAGATATGGAAAGAAGATTAAGATATTTAGAGCTTTTTAGCAAGGGGAGGCTAAACGAAATGAGAAGGCAAATAAGAGAGGAAATAGAAAATAGATTTGGAATTATTACCCTTGAAGATGATTTAAGGCTTTCACCAGATTCCTGGGTAAAAAAGTATGGAAAAATAGTAGGGTATTTTCAAAAAGAGGTTAAAGAAGTTACTCAAGGATCTGAGGTTACTCAAGAATCTGAAGTTACTCAAGAATCTGGCAAAAAAAAGGAAAAACCCCAGAAAGGATTTGAGACAAAAAGAATAGAAAAAAGCATGCAAAGGGTTGGAGGACTTACTTGGACCCGAGGCGAGAGTCTAGAATTTCTCCTTCCGCTTATTCTCAATATTTATCTTGACCATGAAGAAGCCTGTGTAGTAAGATCTCCCCGCTACGATGATATATTGCGCGGTGGAGGGGAAAGAGGAGAATTACCAAGTCCTGATATTTATATCATCGTACCTCAGGGGTTAAAAGTTGAAGAGAAAAAACCCCAGGAAGGGGAAATTGCTATATTTGCAATCGATTTTACATTGGTAGAAAACCTCACAGATGAAGAGATGAAGTCAATAGAAGAAAAAGCAGGAAATGATCCAAAAGAACTAAATAGAGAATTGTGGAAAAAGCTTTTAGAAAGGTGCAAAAAATTTGAAAAAGTTGAGAATGCAATAATTAGAAATAATGGAATAAATGTCCGATTTGGTATTATAAAAGGGAAGGAAGGGCTTATTCTTAGTAATCCAAACGAACCTTTGAAAATTCCTATACTGACCTTGCCTTTACCCGAAGATAACTTCTATAATGTGGCCGAATTAATTGGTCGGGGTAGCTCTCCAAGAAAGGTAAATATAGAACTTGGAACAAACGTCTTAAAACCATTTTGGGGACTACTTACTACAGAAATAGATGTGTTATGTGAAAATTCAAATACTCCTAAGTGGCAGGTCCTACCACCCTATGCGAGAATGGAAAGACTGCAAACTCTCAACAATCTTAAAGGAGTGATAGTCAGATTAGGAAATAAATCTCTTAAACATGCTTTGGAAATTAAAGAAAAAGTGGTATAATTAAAATTTTAAACTGCGGGGTCGTCTAATGGTAGGACAGTGGCCTTTGGAGCCATTAATCCAGGTTCGAATCCTGGCCCCGCAAATTTTTTTTAAATTTTTAAAATCACTTGACTTTTTTTACTTTTTAAAATAAGTTTGTTTTTATTAAAGGAGGTGGGAAATGAAGAGATATTTTAGGGTGCAGCTTTGGGAATTGGATCTTGAAGGTACTTTTGCCTTCCTTATTAAAGAAATCGTTGTCCCCGAAGAAGAGGTAGAAAAAGTCAAAGCAGAAATGGAAAAAGAGGCGTTTAAGCTTCGAGAAACCATCCCCTGGAGACGAGTAGAAATAGGGGTGGAGGAGGTAAAGAAGTAGTTATTTATTTCGCCTCAGGTTGCACGTTGCGGGAAGCCCAGTTTTCACTGGGCTTTTTTTAAATATTAAATATTATTGCTTAAAGAAAATTTAAAAGGTAAAAATAAATTATGGCCTGCCAAATAATTAAGGTTAATCCAAAAAAGCCCCAAAAAAAGATTATTCAAATGGCTGCTGAAATTATCAAAAAAGGGGGGTTGGTTGCTTTTCCTACAGAAACGGTTTATGGACTTGGTGCCAACGGCTTGGACAAAAAAGCTATCAAAAAAATATTTAAAGCAAAAAGAAGACCTCAAGATAATCCGCTAATTTTGCACATTGCGGACTTAAAAGATTTATTTAAATTGGCAAAGAAAGTGCCAAAAGAAGCTCAAACTTTAGTTCAAAAATTTTGGCCAGGCCCTCTAACCATAGTTCTTTTTAAAAGGAAGTCTATTCCAAATGAAGTTAGTGCAAACAGAGATACTGTAGCTATTCGAATGCCAAGAAACAAAATTGCTCAGGAATTAATTAAAGCTTCCGGTGTTCCTATTGCAGCACCATCAGCTAACTTAGCAGGAAGACCTTCGCCAACTTCTGCAAAAGATGTTTTTGAAGACTTGGGAAGGGAAATCGATTTAATTTTAGATGGAGGAAAAACAAAAATTGGAATCGAATCAACAGTAGTCGATTTAACGGTAAAGCCCCCATTAATTTTAAGGCCGGGAGCAATAAGCATTGAGGAGCTAAAAAAATTTTTACCAAATATAAAGCTTCATCCATTTTTGATAGGAAAAAAATTAAAAGAAAAAACCCCTAAATCTCCAGGAATGAAGTATAAGCATTATGCGCCCGAAGCTCCTTTAATTTTAATTCAAGGAAATTTAAAAGAAAAAATTGAAAAGTTCCAAAATTTAATTTCCTTTTATAAAAAGCAAAAAAAGAGAATTGGAATAATGGTAAGTAAAGAAACAAAGAAATTTTTGAAAAATGGCAAGGTAAACTTGATTCTTGGAACTCAAAAAAACTTAAAAGAAATTGCTCGCAATCTCTTTAATGCTTTGCGCCAATTTGACAGGAAAAAAATTGATATAATTTTGTGTGAAAGCTTTCCTGAAAAAGAAATTGGCTTTGCAATCATGTATCGTTTAAAAAAGGCGGCAAGCAAAATTGTTTAATCCTTTTTAAATTTTAATTTGACATAGGGTTTGGAAAACTATACAATTTTTAAAATATGAGGCAAAAGTTAATGACAATATTTTTGACTTTTGTCTTGCTTCCAACTTATGTTTTTGCTCTTCTTGCCCCTCAAATTTATTTAACTGAAATCAATCTCTCAAAAGAAAATTTTCTTCCGGGAGAAAATATAGAAGGAGAAATTACTTTGTGGAACTACGAAAATTTCTCTTTTGGAGATCTTGTTTTACATTTTTATCTGTTGGGCGAGGAAGTTGAGGGAGTACCAACCCAAGTAATTGATTCAAAGAAAGATACAAAAGTTTTTTCGCTCTCTCCTGGAGAGAAAAAGAAAGTAAGTTTTGTTTATACCCTGCCAGAAAATTTGCCCAAGGGAGCTTTAAAATTCAGGGTAAGACTAGCAAATCAAAAAGGAGAAGAAATGGCCTGGATTGATAAGGTGGTAAATATAGGAGGGGAGGGAGAATTTTTAGTCCTTGAAAATTATTGGATTTTAAAGAATGGAGAAAAATTGGCTCCAGGCGGGGGAGTTGATTTTAATCCAAATGAAACGCCTCAAATCATTTTTGATGCAAAAAATAAAACCTCTTTTAATTTAGCTGGTTTTATTAAAGTAACTACCTATAAAAGAAAGGAGGGCGGTGAAATAGTTTCAGAAGAGAAAAAAGAAAGTGTTGCTTTAAATAGCCAAGAAACAAAAACGATTAAAACGACCCTGCCTTCCTTAGCAAAACCAGATACTTATTTAAGCAAAGTCCAAATTTTAAACGAAAAAAATCGAGCAATTTCAAATCCAATTTATTTTAGATGGGTTGTTAAGGGGGAAAATGATGCAGAAGTACTTTTTGTCCAATCTCAAAAAAATTCTTTTAACAAGGGCGAGATTGCAAAAATAAAAGTTCAATTCACCGGGCCAGCTCACGAAAAAGAAATACCCGATAAAGGAATTTTAAAAGTAAAGATTTTAAATGAAAAGGGGGAAATTGTTGGAGAGGGTGAAAAGGTAGTTGATTTAAAAAGTGGCGAAGAAATAGTTGATGTGTATGTAAGAAAAGATGTGGAAAATCCAAAAATAGTAACCGAAATTTTAAAAGAAAAGGAACTGCTTGATAAATATGAAGTTGAATTTAAAAAAGAGGCGCCAAAGGAAATTTCGCAAGAAAAAGAAGCGCCCAAGACTTCTTTTTGGAAAGAAAATCAAACAATTATTATATTCTCTGGAATTATTTTAATAATTTTAATTGGAATAATTCTTTGGCCCTTGCTTCAAAAAAGAAAACTAATACTAGAAATACTTTTTCTTTTGGCTTTAAATTTTATTTTGGTTCGTTTTGCTTTGGGTGCAGTGGAAGTAGCTGATTCTCCTTGCGGAACTACTATTTATTTTAACTCCCCCTTTCCAAATCAAGAATTTAAAGTCGGTGATCTGGTTCACTTTTCCGGAGGTTTTGAGGTCACAAGTTGCGGAAATGGACTTTTTTTCAACAAAATTGAATTTTTTATCACTGAAGATAAAAATATCCCAATAAAAAATGCCAATTGCTGCAATAACTGTTGTGGCGCCTCAAGCACGACTTACACTTGTAGTTCAATTTCTAATTGCGAGCAAGTAAAAATTCTTGAAACCTCAAATCCAAGTTTTAAAGTTTATAAACTTGGTACCATTTATCCTCCTGATGTCCACGCAGGAGCTAGGCCATACGAGGTTCAATTTGATAGATATTTCACTATTCCCGCAGATCTTGGATTTTCTGAAAATGTTCGCTTTTATGTCCAATATTCAGGAACTCACTGGAAAGGTCATTGGCACTGGAACATTACTTATCAGCCAGGAAGAATTAATAGCCCTCCTGAAGTAAGAAGTCTAAAAGTAATTCAACCGGATTGTTGTCTCACTGTTTATCCAAAAGCAATTTTTAAATGGGAATTTTTTGATCCAGATTTTGGTGAAGGTCAATCTGCTTTCAGAATTCAAGTTGATGACGATGAAGATTTTTCAAGCCCAGAAATAGATACCGGAAAAATAATGGATATGGCAAATGAGTATCATTTGCCAAGTTTTCTTTCATTTAATAAAAAATACTGGTGGCGAATAAAAATTTGGGATACCAAAGGAAGCGAATCATCTTGGACAAAATCATCAACTTATTTTGAAACTCCAAAACATGCCTATCCCCAAGTAGATTTTAGCTGGTTTCCAACTAATCCCAGTTTAAATGAAGAGGCAAGCTTCTTTGATAAAACCAAGTTTGCAGAGGGAGTATTGCCTAAGTCATGGCTTTGGCAGTTTCAAAATGGAGTCCCTTCAACCTCGAACGAACAAAACCCCAAGGTTAGATTTCAAAAAAGAGGAGAAAATCAAGTTACCCTTAGGGTAACCGATAGTGACAATCTTACTTGCCAAAAAACGAAAGTAGTATTTGTGCCATATCCCTTACCAAAATGGCAAGAAGCCTTACCTTCCGCCTCTATTTTCAATATTTTTAAAAATATCTTCAAATACTTAATAAAGAGTTGATCCTCTAAATTTTACAAAACGATCTCCTTTGAGTAATAAAAAACCTAATGAATCTTGATGAGTATCTGAGAAAAAGAAACTTTGAAAAGACTCCAGAACCAAAGGGAGAAGTTTTAGAGACCGGAAAGACTCGCTTTGTTGTTCACGATCATTTTGCAGAAAGAGCAGGGCATCATCACGATTTTAGGTTGGAAATGGAAGGAGTTTTAAAAAGTTGGGCAGTTCCAAAATTAATGCCAGAGGAAAAAGGAATAAAGAGGCTTGCTGTAGAGGTAGAACCACATCCTGTGGACTATATTAATTTCAGAGGAATCATTCCAGAAGGAGAATATGGTGCGGGGGAAGTAAAAATTTTTGACAAGGGAAATTATAAATTGATTGAAAAAACTGAGAACAAAATTGTTTTTGAATTAAAAGGGAAAAAATTAAAAGGGGTTTATACTTTAGTAAAACTAAAAGGAAGAAAGAATCAGTGGCTAATTTTTAAAACAAAATGAATTTTAATGAAAAAGAAGTCAGGGCATTTTATCACCTTTTGAACCACAAATTTTTGACTGAGCTTAGATTTTTAAAAAGAGGAAAATTTCCTGCATTTTCTATTGTTAAAAGCGAAGAGGAATTTGTTAAAAAATGTAAAACATGGAATGGAAAAAGAAATGTATATGCCGGACTTAGAGATAGAAGGAAGGATTTAAAAAGGTGTGCAAATTTTGGAGATATTGTGGGACTTCAAATTGTAACTTTGGACATTGATCCAATTAGAGAAACTGAAACTCCTTCAACAAATCAGGAATTAAAAAACGCATTAGAAGTTGCAGAATTTATCAGAAATTGGTTTTCAAAGAAAGGTTATGTTCCACCAATTAGGGCAATGACAGGAAACGGAGTTTGCCTTTATTTTTGCACTCCTTATTATGAAATAACAGATCGAAATCGAGATGAAGTTACAAGAGCGATTGAGAAATTTGAGCAAAATTGTAGAAAAAAATTTAAAGAAATTTTAAAAGAGAAAAATTGCCAAATTGATAGAATGTTTGATTTGCCAAGAATTGGAAAAGTAATCGGGACAATGTCAGTTAAAGGCAAAAATACGAAAGAAAGACCCTGGCGACTTTCTCATTTTATCGATGAGCCAAAAAGAGTTGAAGACAAAAAATTTTTAAAAAATCTTCTTGCAGGTCGCATCTAATTTTCATATCAAGTATTCCACTTTTCCACAAAAGTGGAATGATAGGCAATGAAAGAAACCTTTTTTATAATAATTTTAAAGGTTAAAGCTTATGAGAGAAGATAGATTTTTCATTACAACGAAAATTGAAAAAGGGAAATTAGAAATTTCAGACAAAGAAATTTTCCATCAGTTAAAAAATGTTTTGAGAAAAAGGGTAGGGAATAGGATAATTCTATTCAATGGAACCGGGATTGAAGCTGAAGCTGAAATTAAAAAATTTTTGAAAGATAAAATCGAAGTTGAAGTTTTAAATATTGAAAAGCCAAAAAGAGAACCAAAAATTTTTGTTTCCCTTTTTTGCTCAATTTTGAAAAAGTCAAATTTTGAATTAGCATTGCAAAAAGCAACAGAAATTGGAGTGAAAGAGATAGTCCCAATTTTGTGCAGAAACACTGTCAAAACCGGTTTAAATTTTAAAAGATTGGAAAAAATTGCGAAAGAGGCAGCAGAGCAATCAAAAAGGATAACTTTGCCAAGGATTGAAAAGGTTTTAAGTTTTAAAGAGGCGATCGAAAGAGCAAAAAACTTTGATTTGCAAATTTTATTTGATATTTCTGGAAAAGATTTTTCTTTGGCTAAAAAAGGGGCAAAAAGCGTTGCAATTTTTATTGGCCCAGAAGGTGGCTGGGATGAGCTAGAGATCGAGATGGCAAAAAAAGAAAATTTTGAAATTTTAAATTTGGGCAAATTAAATCTAAGGTCAGAAACTGCAGCAACTATCGCTTCTTTTTTGACAATTTATTTATTATTTTGAAAATAGACCGAGTGAGATCTTTAAATGTAAAATTTTAAATGTAAAAATAAAATTTAGCAAATAAATCATTCCACTTTTGCGGAAAAGTGGAATTTTTGATACAATAAAATTATGGATTATTTGTTACAAGTTTTTAAAGCATTAGGAAATAAAAGAAGATTTGAAATTGTTGAACTTTTACTTGAGAAAAAAGAACTTTCTTTGGAAGACATTGCTAGTAAGTTAAAAATTCCAAAAAATACTTGCTGTCGAAATTTAAAGGTTTTAGAAAGAGTTCATTTAATTAATAGCAAAATAAGAAATGGAGTTGCCTATTATTCTTTAAACCATCCAGAAGATCATCCTTATAATACTCCACTTTTTAATTTGATTAAATTTCGAAAAGAACGCCGTCAAAGATAATCAAGCGTTCCACTTTTGCGGAAAAGTGGAATTTTTGATTTAAAATCAGATGAAGGTCGATGAAAGACACAGATATTCAATCAAAACTCAAGTCATAAAACCTTTTGATCCTTGGGGGTCACCTTATTGTACTTGCCCTAAAAAATTTTCTTTAGATCCTTACACAGGATGCGCTCACCGATGTATTTATTGCTACGCAACCTCTTATATTCCAAATTTTTATTTTCCAAGAAGAAAAAAGGATTTAATAAAGAAAGTTTTAAAAGATTGTCAAAAAATTCCTGAAAATTCTTTAATTTCAATTTCAAATTCTTCAGATCCTTATCAGCCCCTTGAAGGAAAATATCAAGAGTTTAGAGAATGCCTAAAAATTTTTCAAAATTTTAATTTTCGAATTTTAATTATCACAAAATCAAATTTAGTTTTAAGAGATATTGATCTTTTGAAAAAATTGAGATGCGCAGTAACAATTACAATCACAACCTTTAAAAAAGAAATTTTAAAAAAATTGGAGCCCAAAGCCCCAGATTCAGAAAAAAGACTGGAAGCGCTTAAAATTTTGTCAGAAAATAAAATTCCAACTGGTCTAAGATTTGATCCAGTTTTTCCATATTTAAACGAAGATGAGATTGAGGAAATAGTAAAGAGGGCAAAGGAGGTTGGAGCGAGGCATATTGTTTCTTCAACTTTTAAGCCAAGATTTGATAGCTGGAAAAGGTTTGAAAAAATTTTTCCAAAAATTGCACAAAAATTGAAACCCCTTTATTTTGAAAAAGGAGAAAAAATAAAAAATTCTTTTTATTTGCCAAAAGAAATAAGAAGAAAGCTAATGGAAAAAGTTTTTAAAGCTTGCCAAAAATACAAAATTTCTTTTGCAACTTGCAGAGAAGGTTTTTTTGATTTAAAAACTGCAAAATCTTGCGATGGAAGCCACTTAATTGTTTAATAGTCTAAACTATGTTTAAAGATTTTTTTTAATCAAGAATTCCACTTTTCCGGAAAAGTGGAATGGTTCAAAATATGAATAAATTTTACGCTCAAAATAGCCCTTCCTTATTCTAATATTCTTAAGAACATTGGAATGATAGAAAATATTTAAAAGAACTTGTCAAGTTGATAGTGGGAATTTGCGCAATCGCGCAAATATAAAAATGTCAAAATGGGTAAAATTTAAAAACTCTTTAATTAATTTTACTTTGCCATCTCAGACCACTTTTTTGCCAATTCATCTCTTCTTGGTTTATAAACAACTTCGTAAAAATATCTTTGGGAAAGCAAAACTCCTTTATCATAGGATTTAACAATTTGGAGAGCCTCCTTCCAGGCATCTTTAAATTTATCGCCAAACCTTGATTCAATTTGTTTTTTGAAAGCTTCTGGAGTTTGGAGTTCATTTCCGATTGTAAAAACTCTTTTTCCTTTCATTTTCACGCAATATGCCATTTCATCTCCGATTTTTTCAATAGTAAAGCTTTTTTCAATCTTTTTAAGCTCTTTCTCAGGAATTTTATAAATCTCTTTTGGTAAAGAAATTTTTGGAGGCGCTTTTTTGAATATTTTAAATCCCTTCTTTGCTGCAGCATAAAAAATTGCCCTATTTAATCCAAAACTTTTTGCCTCAGCTAAAGAATACCCAAGTGCATAAGCCCTCGCTGCCTGTAAAGTTGCCATTACTTGAAATCTCCCAACCATACTTTCTATTTTACCTAAAATTTTATCTTCCTCCAATGGTAAGTGGCAATTGGTGCTTGATAGGAAATTTGGTATTTTGAACTAAGTTCTTTTAAAATTACTCCTTCACATCCCTTTTTGGCCGAATTTTCCATTGATTTTTTTAGATTTTTTAAGGGTTCGAATTCTAAAACAAAAAATGGTTCTTTGAATTTGATTTTTTCTAAAATCTTTTTTCTCTTTTTTAAAGTTTCTTCACCAATGAATTTTCCATTAAAAAATACCACATCAAAAACAAAAATCAAAGGTTTTGCCTTTCCAGTTTTCTTTAAAACAGAAGGAATTCCTCTTCTTCCTTTTGTTGAATAAAGCTCGCAATCTAAAAGGGTTCCTTTTGGTACATTTTCCAAAAACTTATCTAAAAAATTTAAATTTTCTGTCCAATTTGGATTCTTTTCCAGCCTTCTTCCCCAATATTCGATTTTGCCATCTAAATATTTTATAATCTGTAACCTCCAGCCATCGATTTTTGGCTCAACGATCCATTCTCCTTTTAATTTTTCTCCAAAATAGGGGATAGGCTGCATTAAAAAGATTGGAGCTTTTAGCTTCATTTTTTTGAAATTTTATCCCAAATTTTCACTGCAAACAAGAAATGAATTTCTTAAAGCTTTTTTATTTGTCATATAAATTGCAAAAGCTCCGCTCAGACCTTCTTGACAACTCAAAAAAGGTGATAAATTAAAAATTTTTTCCAGCGGTAGTGTAAAAAACCTGAAGCGCAAAAGTAGCCCTTTTGGCGTTACCCTTTTTTATTGGGTAAAATTTTTTAAAATAAAAAAATGGAAGGGCAAAAAATTTTTATAAAAGTTGGCTCAAAACTCAAAGAAGATTATTTTAAAGAACTCAAAACTCACTTAGAAAAAGTCTTTTTACTTGAAGTTTTGATTTTATCATTTAAAATGGATTTTAGTTTTGCCTTAAATCACTTAAGGTCTCAGTATTTAGCTTCAAAAATTATTGAAGAGGTCAGCAAGCTTAAAAAAGATTTCTCTCAAAAGTGGCTTTTGATTGTTGATTTTGATATTTATGCCGATGGTTTAAATTTCATTTTTGGCCAAGCCGATCTTCAGAGTCAAATTGCAATTATTTCTTTAAAGAGACTTGACCCAAAATTTTATGATCTTTCGGAAAACAATGATCTTTTTTTAAAAAGAATTAAAAAAGAGGCAACTCATGAACTTGGACACCTTTTTTATTTAAACCATTGCCCAAATCCAAAATGTGCAATGTCGTTTTCAAATTCAATATTTGATGTAGATAAAAAGGATGAAAATTTATGTCAAAGATGCCAGGAGATTTTGCAATCTTATTTAGAAAGGAGATAAATGAGTATGATTTTGGCGAAGGTCATCCTCTTCATCAAAGAAGAGGAGAAGATTTTTTAGTGTTTTTAAAAAAATATTTAAAGGTTAATTTTCCAATAATTAAAGCAAAAAAGGCAACTTTAAAAGATTTGCTTTTAATTTGCGAAAGGGAATATATTGAATTCACTCAAAAATATTTTGAGGCAAAAAATAGGGGTGAGGATTTTAATGGGAATTTCTTTAAATATCACTCAAGTGATAATTTTCCTTTAAAAAATCCAGGAAAAATTGAAAAGGCGGCAAGATATATTTTAGGGCAAGCAAAGCTTGGAGCTGACTTGGTAATGAATGGAAAATTTAAAAAAATAATTTCGATTGGTGGTGGACTCCATCATGCAAAAAGGAATTTTGGAGAAGGCTTTTGTCTTTATAACGATGTTGCTTTTTGCGCTAAATATTTACTTCAAAAATATCATTTAAAAAGAATTTTAATTTTAGATACCGATGCCCATGCTGGGAATGGAACAATGGAATATTTTTATCAAGAAGCTCGAGTGTTATTTATTGATCTACACCAAGATCCAAAAACGCTTTATCCAGGAAGTGGGTTTATTTATCAAATAGGAGAGGGGGAAGGAAAAGGTTTTACGATAAATATTCCCTTACCCCCAGGGGCATCTGATAAATCTTTTGAGCTTGTGTTTGAAGAAATTATTGAACCAATAGCTTTTGAATTTTTGCCTGAAATAATTATAAGAAATGGGGGCTCCGATCCCCATTTTGCCGATAAGCTTACTAGTCTTGGGTTAACTCTTGAGGGCTTTAAAATGGTTGGAAGAAAAGTGAGAAATCTTTGTCAAAAGTTAACTCAAGGGAAAGAAATAGATTTTATTGGTTCTGGATATAATTTAAAGGTTTTATATCATGCCTGGACAGCCTTAATTTCGGGACTTGTTGGAGCAAAAATAGAAATAGAAGAGCCCCTTGAGGCCCCCTTTCATTTAAAATCAGACCCCGCTTTAAAAGAAACAGAAAAAATAGTTAAAAATCTTAAAAAAGTTTTGAAAGCTTATTGGAAATCTTTAAAAACATGATTTCAAAAGAATCTTTAATTAAAAAAGTTCTTGAGTTAAACAAGATTCAAAAACTAAATCCTATTCAAAAGGAAGCAATAGAAAAAGGCGTACTTGATGGACAAAATTTAATTTTGGCTACTCCAACATCAAGCGGAAAAACCTTGGTAGCTGAAATTGCTGGACTAAACGTGACTTTAAATTATGGCAAAAAAATGATTTATCTTTGTCCTTTAGTTGCCTTGGCTCGAGAAAAATATGAAGAATTTAAAGAGAAATATGAAACTAATTTTAAAATTAAAGTTGCCCTAAGCATAGGAAATCTTGATTCCTACGACCCATTTTTAGAGAAATATTCCTGGATCATCGCAAGCAATGAAAAGGCGGACTCTTTAATAAGACATGGGGCTCCATGGTTTGAAGACGTTGGGTTAATTGTCGCTGATGAAATTCATTTTTTAAACGATTTTGAAAGAGGGCCAACGCTTGAAATTCTCCTTACTATTTTAAAAGAAAAATTTCCAAAAACTCAAATTTTGGCTTTAAGTGCTACTATTGCCAATCCCGAAGATCTTGCAATCTGGCTTGGGGCCAAGGTAATAAAGTCAAATTTTAGACCGGTGCCTTTGTATTTTGGTATTCAAAGAAGCGGAAAAATAAAAATGTTTGGGAGGGAAGATTATATTTTAAAAGAAGGGCTTTTGCCGGAAGAGGCGATTCTTACAAATACGCTTTTGCTTAAAAAACAAATTATTTATTTTTTATCAACAAGAAGATCCGCTGAAGCGCTAGCTGAAAAGCTAACCAAAAGGGCTTATCTTTTTTTGTCAAAAAAAGAACAAAAAGAGCTTGAAGATCTTTCTCAAAAAATTAAAAGTGCCCTTGAAGTGCCAACAAGACAATGCGAAAAATTAGCAGAGGTAATAAAGGGTGGGGTAGCTTTTTATCATTCAGGTCTTTTATTTGAGCAACGAAAATTAATCGAAGAAGCTTACAAAAAAGGGTTGATTAAAGCAATTACTTCAACTACCGCTCTTGGAGCGGGAGTTAACCTTCCAAATTTCAGATCGGTAGTTTGCAATGTGAAAAGATATGTACCGGGCCTTGGGTCAGTATTTTTACCGGTACTTGAAGTGTGGCAAATGTTTGGGAGATCTGGAAGAGTAAAATTTGATAAGTGGGGTGAGGGGATTTTAATTGCAAAGGATAAAGAAGAGGAGCTTGAACTTGAAGAGATTTATCTCAAAGGAGAGATTGAGGAGATTTCAAGCAAACTTAATAGCGAAAGCGCTTTGCGAATGCATCTTCTTTCTTTAATTAGCCAGGGAATATGTAAAAGCGAGAGTGCCCTAAAGGAATTTTTAAGTAAAACATTTTTTGGAATCAAAGTTAAAAATTTTTCTGAACTCGAGGAGAAAATTGAAGAAATTTTGTTTTATTTGGAAAGTTGGGGATTTATTTATACAAAAGAAATAAAGGATAAAACCTACGGATTTGATAAAAAACTTAAAGCAACTAGAGTGGGAAAAAGGGTCTCAGAGCTTTATCTTGATCCCCTGACAGCAAAATTTTTAATTGAAAGCCTTAGCAAAGCCCACAAATTTAATGACTTTTCTTTGATTTTGATTTTTGCAAGATCAAACGAGCTTAAGCCGGCGTTAAATTTAACTAAAAAAGATTTTCCAATCATTGAAGAAGTTCTTGCAAAAAATGAAAAATATTTAAGTTTTGAAATTCCAGACGAATTTGACGAAAATTATGAGGAATTTTTAAGGGAAGTAAAATTAGCATTAGTTTTTCTCTCCTGGATTGAAGAGAAAACTGAAGAAGAAATTTTTGAAAAATTTAAAATTACCCCGGGCGAACTTCGCTCTCGAATTGAAATTTTGGATTGGCTTTTATATTCCGCAATTGAAATTGGAAAAATTGTCACTTTCAAAAAGGAAATTTTAAAAAAGCTTCAAAATTTAAGAGTAAGAAATTATTATGGAGTCCGCGAGGAGCTTTTGCCCCTTGTAAAGTTAAGAGGCATTGGAAGAGTAAGAGGAAGAATTTTATTTGACCATGGAATAAAAAACTTAAAAGATTTAGAAAATGTGCCCCAAGAAACATTGACTCGGATTTTAAAAAGCAGTGTTCTAGCAAAAAAAGTTAAAGAAGAAATAAAAAATCTTAAGCTTTGACTTATTTTAAGAAAATAGCTATAATTTTTTTGGAAGCAATAAAAGAAGAGGTGGTCGCCCCGCACCAATTTTGATGCGGGGAGGAAAGTCCGAATACCCCCAGAGAAAATCTTCTCTGGGAAGTAGGCAGTGGGTAACACCCACCGGCCGTAAGGCTAGGGAAAGTGCCACAGAAACAATACCGCCCTGCACCGCCTTTGGTGTAGGGTAAGGGTGAAATGTAAGGGAGTAAGACCCCTTTCTTTAGCTAGAGATAGCTAAATGTGGCAAACCCTGCCTGGTACAACCCGGCACCAAAATAAGGTGTCGGGGCATTGACCCTGAGGGCAACTGAGGGGCCAGAGAAATGACCACCCTGCCAACTGCGGCAGAACAGAATTCGGCTTACTTCTTTTATTGCTTCCATTTTTTTATTTTTATGATTAAGATAAAAGAAAACCTTCTTCTTTACACCCTCCTTATATTTATCTTTGGATTTTTCTGCGGGGGGTATTTTTTTAATTTAGGCTATCCCGGAACTCAGGAGCTCTCTTTAATTAAGGAAGTTGAGAATATTATTGAAGAGAAATTTCTCTTCCCAAACGGAAAACCAGAAAATTTAAAAAATGAATTAATTTATGGAGCGGCTTCTGGGATGGTACGGGAGTTAAACGATCCTTACTCAAGCTTCTTTGATCCCAAAGAAAGGATGGAATTTGAAGAACTAATTAGTGGAGAGTACGAAGGGATTGGTACTGAAATCGGTATGAAAGATAAAAAATGCATCATCATTGCGCCACTTAAAAACTCTCCAGCAGAAAAAGTGGGAATAAAAGCAGGGGATGAAATATTAGAAGTTGACGAAACTCCAGTTGAGGGGCTTGATCTTTCTGAAATTGTTAAAAAAATTAAAGGCAAAGCTGGGACTAAAGTAAAATTAAAAATTAAACGAGATGAAAAAATATTTGAGATTGAAATCCAAAGAGAAAAAATTGTTATCCCCTCAATAGAGCTTGAAGTATTGCCCCAAGAAGTGGCCCACTTTAAAATTTATCACTTTCTTGATAATGCTACTTCTCAATTTGAAAGTGCAATGAAAATTATCCTTGGTACTAAAATTCAAAAAATTATTTTGGATCTCAGGAATAATTCGGGTGGAAGCCTAAATGAAGCAGTAAACATCGCCTCATATTTTTTGCCAAAAGGACAGGTAATCTTAAAAGAAGAGGGAAGAGATGGCAAAATAAATGAAATTACCTCAAAAGGTCCAGGAACTTTTGCAACTTATAAAATTGTTGTTTTAATTAATAAAGGTACTGCTTCGGCAGCTGAAATTTTGGCTGGAGCCTTAAAAGAAAACTTAAAAGTAAAACTCGTTGGAGAAAAAACATTTGGAAAGGGAACGGTACAGGAATTTATTAGCTTAAAAGATGGATCTGCCATAAAACTGACCACTTCTCGATGGCTTTTACCTTCAGGAACTCCAGTTGAAGGAAAGAGGCTCAAGCCGGATATTGAGGCAAGTGATGAAGAAATCCTAAATAAAGCACTTTCAATCTTAAAATAATTATGAAAAAAGTGCTTTTAGTTGGAAATTGGAAAATGAATCCTCAAAGTTTTGAAGAAGCCAAGGAACTTTTCTTGGAAATAAAAAGAGGGATAAAAGATACTAAAAAAGTTGAAGTAGCTATTGCTCCTCCTTTTGTCTTTCTCTACCTGCTAAAAAATCTTGCTGGAAGTTCAGTCTCTCTTGTAAGTCAAGATTCTTTTTGGGAAAAAAAAGGAGCTTTTACTGGCGAGATTTCTCCTTTGATGCTAAAAAAGCTTAAAGTAAAATATGTAATTTTGGGACACTCCGAAAGAAGAATATATCTTGGAGAAAATGATCAAATGATTGGGAAAAAAATAAATGCAGCTCTTGAAGCAGGGCTTAAAGCAATTTTATGCGTTGGAGAGAAAAGCAAAGAGGATCCTGAAAAAATTGTCAAAGAGCAAATAAAAAACGCCATCTCTTTTGTTGAAAAAAAGGTGCTTTTACCATCAAATTTAATTTTGGCATATGAGCCAGTTTGGGCTATTGGTACGGGTAACTTTTGCCCACCTCAAAATGCAAGAGAAATGCTTTTTTATATTAAAAAGATACTTATCAACTTTCTTGGAAGTGATTGGGAGAAAACTAAAATTCTTTATGGTGGAAGCGTGGATCCCTCAAATGCTCAAAGTTATCTTAAAGTAGGTTTTAATGGCTTGCTTATTGGAGGAACCTCTTTAAAACCAAAGGCATTTTTAGAAATTATTAATTCAATTTAATGAAAACTTATCAAAAAGTTATTCTTATTATTCTTGATGGATGGGGAATAAGGGAAGAAGCTTTTGGAAATCCAATTCTTGTTGGAGATGCAAGAAATTTTGAATATCTTTTTCGGAATTTTCCTTCAACTCTCCTTTTTGCTCACGGAAAATATGTAGGGCTTCCTGATGATCAGGAAGGAAATTCTGAGGCGGGACACCAAAATATTGGAGCAGGAAGAGTAATTATTCAGGATAGTGTTTTAATCTCAAGAAAAATTCAAGACGGGTCTTTTTTTAAAAATAAAGCTTTAAAAGAAGTAATTTCGCATGTGAAAAAAAATCAAAGTAAGCTCCACTTAATGGGGCTTTTATCCGGAAAAAGTACTTCCCATTCTTCTCCGGATCATCTCTTTGCTTTAATCCAAATGGCAAGAGAGGAAAAAGTTAAAAAAGTAATTTTGCATCTATTCACCGATGGAAGAGATTCGTCGCCTCACTCAGCTGTTGAATTTTTAGGAAATTTAAAAAGATATCTTAAAAATGGAAATTGTGACTCAACAAAGTTTCTCATCGCTACAATTTGCGGAAGAGTCTTTGCAATGGATAGAAAAAAAGATTGGAGGAATATTGAAAAGGCTTACAATCTTTTAGTTTTAGGTGAAGGAAATAAGGCTTCATCGCCCGAAGAAGCTATTGTCCATGCTTATAATCTTAACTTAACCGATGAATTTATTCCGCCAACAATTATTGATCAAAAAGAAAAAGTCACCATAGATGATAACGACGGGGTAATTTTTTTCAATTTAAGAGGAGATAGGGGAAGGGAGCTTACTCGGGCATTTTTACAAAAAGATTTTGAAAAAAGAAATGAAAAAAACTTTAAACGAAAAAAAGTGCTTAAAAATTTAAAATTTGTAACTTTCACTGATTTTGGGAAAGATTTGGATGGAGCGCTTGTTGCCTTTCCTCGAGAGAAAATTTCAAATACTTTGCCCTGGATCTTAAAAGAGTTTGAGCAGCTTTATCTCAGCGAGGCGGAAAAATTTCCTCATGTAACTTTCTTTTTTAATGGCGGGTTTGACCATCCCCTTGGAAAAGAAGAAAGAATTAGAATTCCCTCACCAAGGGTTCTTTCTTATGCCGCTATTCCAGAAATGTCACTTCCTGAAGTAATCCAAACTCTCAAAGAGAGACTTTCGCGTAAAATGTATCACTTTGTTTGTGTAAATTTTGCTAATCCGGATATGATTGGGCACACTGGAAGTTTTCAAAGCGCTCTTGATTGTGTTAAAATAGTGGATGAGGCTTTAAATCAGGTAGTGAATTTTGCCAGAACCCTTGATTATAATATTTTAATCATCGCGGACCATGGAAATATTGAAGAAATGATTGATAAAAATACTGGAGAAGTAATTACAAAGCACACCAAAAATCCGGTACCATTTATTTTTGTTCCCTCAAAAAAATTTAAGTTAAAAAAAATAAAATTAAAAAAAGGTGGAGCTTTGGCAAATATTGCCCCGACAATTTTAAAAATAATGGGCCTTAAAATTCCAAACGAAATGGCCGATCCTTTATTTTAAAAAATTATGAGATATTTTTTGGAAAGGGCTCAAAAGAAAAAGGTCCCAATTTGGCAATTTAATTTTTGTGACCTTTGGCAATTTATCGGAATCTTGGAGGGGGCAAAAAAATTTAAGGAGCCATTTATTTTGGGGACTTCAGAAGGAGAAGCTAAAACTTTGGATCCTCAGTTGGCCAGTGCCTTTCAAAAATTTGCAAGGGCAAAACTTAAAGTCCCGGTATTTTTGAATCTTGATCATGCTAAGGATCTCGATTTAATTGAAAAAGCAATTAAAGCCCATTATCAAATGATTCATTTTGATGGATCTTCGCTTCCTCTCAAAGAAAATATTGAAATTACAAAAAGGGTTGTAAAAATGTGCCATAAAAAAGGAATTTTAGTTGAAGGAGAAATAGGAGAAATCCCCCAGGCAAAGGAGTTTAAAAAAAGCAAAAAGTGTCTCACCCAACCAAAAGAGGCCATGATCTTTGTCAAAAAAACAGGGGTTGATCTTTTAGCGATTTCCATAGGAAACCTTCATGGAATTCTCAAAAAAATGCCACCCCTTGACCTCGAAAGGCTTTATATGATAAAAAAAGAAATAGAAAGAGCGAGGCTTAAAGTTTTTTTAGTTTTACATGGAGGATCAGGGATAAAAGAAGAAGAGCTAAAAAGAGCGGTTCGAGCAGGAATAGTTAAGATTAATATCAATACAGAACTCAGAATCGCTTGGAAAAAGGGGCTTTTAGCAGACCTAAAGAGCAAGGAAGTGGCACCATATAAAATAGTCAAAAAGGCTATCCAAAATGTGGCTCGGGTTGTTGAAGATAAAATGAAAATTTTCTTTTAAAAAAATGGAAGAAGAGGTTATAAAAATTGAAGCAAAAATAAGGAAAGAGGTCGGAAAGCGCTCTTTACTCAAAAAAATAAGAAATAGCGGATTTATTCCGGCAATTTTGTATGGGAAAAACATCGAAAACATTCCAGTAATGGTGGAAAGAAAAGAATTTGAAAAAAAATATCCTCAAATAAAAAATAAACCTTTTTTGCTCAAAATACCAGAATCGAATAAAGAATTTAAAGTGATTATCCAGGAAATCCAAAGGGATCCAATTTCAGACAAAATCATCCATCTTGATTTTTATAAACAATAAAATTTTATGAGAAAAGGGGAGTACATTTTCGCGATTGATTTGGGAACACATTCTATTAAATCTTTAGTTGGAGAGGTTTTACCAAATCTTCCACTTCAAATTGTTGCCCAAGAAATCACTCCTTCTGCAGGAATAAGAAAGGGCACCGTTGTCGATATTGAGGAAACAAGAAATGCTCTTTCAACTAACCTTGAAAATTTAAGCAAAAAAGTAGGGGAAAGAGTAAATTCGGTCATTTGCAGTCTTGGGGGCACTCACATTGAATATACCACATCCAAAGGAGTGGTAGCTATTTCTAGAGCAGATGGAAAAGTAACTAAAGAGGATGTCCAAAGAGTAATTAAAGCTGCTGAGGCTATTTCATTACCAACAAATAAAGAAATTTTGCATATTTTTCCAAGAGAATTTATTTTAGATAAAGAGGGAGAAATTAAAGATCCTGTTGGAATGGAGGGGGTAAGACTTGAAGCAGAATGTTCAATAATTTTAGCCCCAATTAATGCATTAAGAAACCTTGAAAGGGTTTTTGAACTTTTAAATGTGGAAATAGACGAGGTAATTTTTTCGGGCCTGGCAGCTTCAGAAGCAATTTTAAGCAAAAGACAAAAAGAACTTGGTTGTCTCCTTGTTGACATTGGCGGTTTCACTACTACTTTGAGCGTCTGGGAAGAAGGTGAATTAATTCATACAAGAGTTTTGCCAATTGGGGCAGGACATATTACCAATGACATTGCTATAGCCTTTCAACTTCCAATAGATATTGCCGAGAAACTTAAAATCAGGTATGGATCAACCTTGCCAACGGTTGATATCGGAAAGAAAGAAAAAATCGATTTGCATGAAATTGATGAGAAAGAAGGAAAATTAATTTCTCGAAAAGAAATGCTTGAAGTAATAGATGCCAGAGTAAGCGAAATTTGTGATTTAATCAATGAAGAGCTTAAGAAAATTTCAAGAGCAAAGCTTTTGCCTGCTGGAATAATTCTGTGCGGAGGAGGGGCAAAACTTCCAGGAATGGTAGAATTTTTTAAAAGAAAATTAAAACTTCCATGTGAAATAGGATATCCAAGTGGAGTTGAAGGAATTGTTGATAGAATCGACGATCCAAGTTTTGGAACTGTTGTTGGGCTTTTAAATTACTACTTAAAACAATCCCCAGAAGCCCCTTTAAGAAGTAAAAGGTTGCTCAAAGATAAAATAAAACAAATTAAAAATTGGCTTAGGGAACTTCTTCCGTAGGTCATCCTTTTTTTATCATGCAAGGTTAAAGCAAAGTTTTCAAAAAAATATGCCACAAGTTAAACCAGAGCTTGAATCGTTTGTTAAAATAAAGGTTGTTGGTGTTGGAGGAAGTGGGTGCAATGCTGTTTCAAGAATGGTTCAAAAAAGAATTAAAGGTGTTGAATTTATTGGGCTCAATACCGATGCTCAAGCGCTTCACTTTGCAAAAATTCCAAATAAAATTTTACTTGGAAAAAACGTTACCAGAGGACTTGGAGCGGGAATGAATGTAGAACTTGGAAGAAAAGCAGTTGAAGAATCGAGGGAAGAAATCGAGGAAGCGCTAAAGGGAAGTGATATGGTCTTTGTCACCTGTGGCCTTGGAGGAGGGACAGGAACTCCTGGAATACCAGTAGTCGCTGAAATTGCTAGGAATCTTAATGCTCTAACCATAGGAGTAGTTACAAAACCATTCAGCTTTGAGGGAGCTCAAAGAATGGCTATTGCGGAAGAGGGCTTAAAGGAACTTAAAGACAAAGTTGATAGCCTTATCGTTATTCCAAACGATAGAGTTCTCTCAATTATTGATGAAAAAACTACATTAATTGAAGCATTTAGTAAAATTGATAATATTTTGGCTCAAGCGGTTCAAGCAATTTCAGAAATTATTACAAAACCGGGCCTGGTAAATGTTGACTTCGCAGATGTTAGAACAATAATGAAAGACTCAGGCCTCGCTTTAATGGGAATTGGTAAGGCAAAAGGAGAAGGCAGAATGGTTGAAGCGGTAAAACAAGCAATAAGCTCACCTTTGCTTGAAGTCTCAATTGACGGAGCAAGGGGAGTACTTTTTATGTTAAGTGGGGGAGAGGATCTCACAATGAAAGAAGTTAATGATGGAGCGAAAATTATCACCCAAGCAGTTGATCCGATGGCAAAAATCATTTTTGGAGCGGTTATTGATGAAGAGTTAAGAAAGGGAGAGGTCCAAGCTACAGTTATTGCCACTGGATTTAATCATAGAAGCGAAAAAAATAATTTCAAACAAAATTCAAATTCTTCTCAAATCAAGGAGACTCCAAAACCAAAAGAAATTATATTAGAATCGGACGAGGATGATGAAGATAGGTGGGATATCCCAGCATTTTTAAGAAAAGGGAAGGTCTAAAAGTTTTATTAAAATCATATGAAAATTATTCTCCTTCAGGATCTCCCAAATCTTGGAAAAAAGTTTGACATAAAAGAAGTTAAGGGGGGTTTTGCAAGAAATTTTCTTTTGCCAAAGAAATTGGCTTTACCACTTAATCCAAAAACAAAAAAATGGCTCAAAAAAATGATAAAGGAAAGAGAGGAAAAAGAAAGAGAAAAGCTAAAACCGCTTGAAAATCTAAAGAAAATAGAAATAGAGATTAAGGTTGGGCCAAATGGAGAAATTTTTGAAAAAGTCACTAAAAATAAAATTGTAAATTTACTTAAACAAATGGGACTGCCCCTTCAAAAAGAAAATATTTTACTTAAAAAATCTTTAGATTCTCTTGGAACGCACAAAATTCAAATTCAATTTGGAGGAAAAGTTTTTGAAATTGAGGCTATAGTAAAACCAAAAAAGTAAGAGTATTTTAATCTATTTCAACTAAAGTTACTGTTTTTCTTTGTCCATTAAAACCAATTTTCGTTTTCTTTTTAAATTTAACTATCCCACTCTTTTTGGCAAATAAGGTATAATCCTTCCCAATTCCCACATTTTTCCCGGGAATAAAATTTGTCCCTCTTTGGCGCACGATAACTGCTCCAGCCTTGGCAACTTGCCCATTTGAAAGTTTTACTCCAAGCCTTTTGGAGATGGAATCTTTCCCATAAGTTCTCTTGCCTTTTGCGCCAGCTTTTCCCATATTGAAATTGAATCAATTTTAAACTAAAATACTATTATAGATAAATGGAGAAATTTTTCAAGTATAAGGAAAGGGTTGGTTTTGTTTTAGCAAATGTTTTACTTGCTACTTTTTGTTTTTTCCTTGGGGTAATTTATGGGAGTTGGCAAAATTTAAGTCTTAAAGAGCCAAAAATATCTTTTGAAAGTGCGGAAGTTCAAGAAAGCATTATAGATTCTACTACTAATATCAATAAAGAAAATTTGGAAGAGGTGGAAAATTCAAAAAATGAAAATAAAAATCAAAACGAAATTCTTTTTGTTGCAAGCAAAAAAGGAAAGGTTTATCACTTACCTTGGTGCCCTGGAGCTAAAGCTATTCAAGAAGACAATAAAATCTATTTTTCGTCAAGAGAGGAAGCAGAAAAAGCTGGATACCGGCCAGCTAAAAATTGTCCCGGGCTTTAATTAAAATAAAATTGTCCCGGGCTTTAATTAAAATTTAAAGGTCAAAAGATTTTAAAAAAATTTTATAAAAAATTTATGGAAGAAAAAAAGGTTGAAGAAAAAAAGGTTCCAGAAACTAAAAATTGGCAAGTAAGTTTCATTATTGGCTTGGCAACTGCTTGCATTTTTTATCTCTTTGATAGTTTTCTTAGTTTTGAAAAGAATATCCCTGGAGAATGGCAAGCTGCTTTAATCTATGGGGCTTTAATTGGGCTTGCAAGCTATCTTATTATTTTACTTTTTGAAAGAAGAGGGAAAAAGCTTTAAATTTTGAGATATTTTCCGCCATGAAACTTTTTATGAACTTCTTTTAAGCGATGGCTGGTAACGTGGGTGTAAATTTGGGTTGCGGTAATTGTTTTGTGACCAAGAAATTCTTGAATTGTTTTTAAATCAACGCCCCTTGCTAAAAGATCAGTAGCAAAAGAGTGACGCAAAACGTGAGGGGTGGTATTTGTGGGAAGACCCGCCAAAAGTGCATATTTTTTTATCATTTTTTGAATAAAACGTGGAGTTAGCCTTAAATCTTCAGAAGTTTTTCTTTTGTGGGAGATAAAAAGAGCTTTATGATTATCACTTCTTTGCTCTAAATATTTTTTTAACCAAAAAACTGCTCTTTTTGATAAATAAACTGGCCTTACTTTGCCTCCTTTGCCAATAATTGAAATTTCGATTTCTTCAATTTTTTGAGGAATTTTAATTTGATCCTTGTTTAAACTGCAAAGTTCACTAATTCTCATGCCAGTTGAAAATAAAACCTCCATGATTGCCCTGTCTCTTATTCCTTGAATTTTAGAAGTATCTGGTTGAGAAAATAGTTTTTCTAGGTCCTTTAAAGTTAGAAATCTAATTTCTCTTTCTGAAACTCTTTTGGGAAGATTAACTTTTTCTGGGGGAAGGCTTAAAATATCGTGTTTTGCAAAAAAAGTCAAAAGAGAACGAAGTGCAATAAGATAGTAAATTTGAGTCGATTTTTTTAAATTAAAGCGTCTTGCTAAAAATAGGCGATAGTCTTGAATATGTTTTGGTGAAAGTTCATCCGGTTTTAAATTTTGGAGTTTTTTAATTTTAAGCCAATCGAAAAATCGCTTTAAAAATCGGGCATAATTTTCTTGGGTTTTGGACGAAAGTCCTTTTTCTACCTCAAGCCAGTCTAAAAAATCGTTAAGAAATTGAATAATAGGTTTTTGGCTCTTCTCCATAGTTCGCTTAAGTTCAATTATGCGAACTAATATTATATTTTACCATATATCCCAATTTGTCAACCCCTACCCTTGACTCTTGACTTTTAAAAATTTTAGCTCTAAAATTTTAAAATAAAAAGGTCGAAAATAGAAAACTATCATGGAAGAGGAAGTGAAAAAACCAGAAGGAGAAAAATCGATTCTCTCTGCATGGTGGTTCTGGCTCTTGGTCATTGTGATTATCGGATTGATTGTTTGGGCAGTTATTGCTCAAAGAGGTAAGACTCCGACTCCAGGAGGTACAACCCCAACTCCGACTGCTCCAGAAACTCCCAAACCTCCAGAAACTCCAACGCCTACTCCAGAAACCCCTGCTCCTACCGGAGAGCAAACTCCTACGCCACCTCCAGAACCACTGCCTGCTGAGTAATGAAAAAGCCAGAACCGAAAAAGAGGGGGAATCTTTCCCCCTCTTTTTGTTTTAAAAAGAATTCTTTAAGTTTTTTTAGGGCAAAATTTTTATAAAATTCAAGGGCTATCTTGGAAGCCGAAGCTAAAGTTTCTTTTGAATTTTTTGTAAGCATCTCCCCTACTTCCTTTAAAGTCTTGTCGTAAAAGAGATTTATAAATCCTGGAAGAAGGATTAAAAAATAAATAAAAACTGAAGTCAAAATTAATTTAATCCACCATGAGGGTTTCAAAAAATCAAACATAGCTTTTTATGGAGTATAAATAATTACCTGGTCAATAAATACATCGCTTTGATACCATTTTTTAATTGCTTCCATTGAAACATCTAAATAAACAGTGCCCAAAATTGGATCGTTAACAACGAATTTTTCATTAATTTTACCAACAACTACTACATAGTGCCCCCGAGGGTTTTGTGAAGTAGCTGTGTTTAAAAAAATAATCATTGGCCTTTGAGGTTTAAAATATTGATCAAGCTCTGCAAGAGAAATGGGGCGATGTTCAATCACTCCTGAAATTTTCATATTATATGGCGGATTTGTCACTCCATACCAGCAAAATGCCCAGCCTTCTCCAGTGCAACTAAAAATATTTTGCCAGTCACTGTTTAAGCTCATTGGATCCACATTAAGCCCATAATATTTTAAAACCATGGCTACTGAAGTAACTGCACATCCATATCCAGAAAACGAATAATTTGAAAAGCCAAGCTTTGCATTAGGATAGTTAGTTTGTAAAAAAAGTGGAACTCCAAAAAGTCCCTCGGGAACTTTTCCATATTTTGCAATTAATTCTTGAAGCTCGCTTTGTCTTTGTCGAGCCAGGGCAGATAAATCTCCCAAAAGTTGCTCTGTCTGAGCTTTAATTTCTGCAAGTAGCTTTTGATATTTTTCATTATCCCCCTGAGTGATTTCAAGCAAGTTTTTTGTTTCTCTTTCCATGTCTTCGAGACTTGAAACTTTTGCTTGAAGTTCACTCGCTTTTTGGGTCGCCTCATTTTTTAAGTCCTCAAGTCTTAATTTTTCCTCTTCAAGATTGCTTTTAATTAAATTAAGATTTTTAAGAACTTCTTTTGCCTTTTGAACATTTAATGCCAATTCTTTTTGAATATTTTCAAGAAAAACAATTTCATTTAAAAGGCTGGCAAGGCTTTCTTCAAAAATTGCTTTTCCAAAAAGATTAGAATTTTCATATTCATAAATGAGCTTCAATACACTTCCCAACTTTTCTTTTAAATTTTCAATTTCTTTCTCTTTCTTTAAAATTTGATCTTCAATGTCAGCAATTTCACTCTCTTTTTGAGAAATATTTAAATTTAAAATTTCAATTTTTTCACTAATTACTTTAATTTCAAGTTTCGTTTTCTCTGCTTGAGCTTCAAGATAATCTAATCTTTTTTTAAGACTTTCCTCTTTTTTTGAAAGTTCATCGATCTTCCCTTGAATTTCCTTAAGTTTAATGTCCGACCATGAGGAAAGAGATTTTTGAACCTCTTCAAGACAACTTTGTACTTTTTTTAAGCATTCAATTGCTTTATCGGTTGGAAGTCCCTGGCAAGAAATTGCACTGCATTCTTCTTTTTTTGCCTCAAATTCAGCTAAAAAATCCAAAATTTGCTCTTGAGCAAGGGCAAAATTTAAAAATAAAGCTATTGACAAAATTAAAGCTTTATTTTTTAATTTCATTTTTTATTTTTCTTAAATCTACAATTCTTGGCGCTATTTCTTTTTTCTCAATTTTAGCTGATTTTTTTAATTTTTTCCAGAGATAGTAAAAAATAAAACCAAAAATTGAAAGTGAACCCAAAATGAGAGGAAAAAGATAATAAAATAAAGAGGGTTCTAAAAACACCTCTTTTGGCGTCAAAAGCTTTTCTAAATTTGGCTTTAAAAATAATCCAAAAATTGAAAAATGAGAAGTTTGCAAAGTAGCAGTTTTATTTTGAAAATCAACTAAAGTTGGAAGGTTTTGCCAAAAGTTTTCAAAAACTTTGCCCTGAATTTTAGCATTATCTTCTATTCCCTCTGGCAGGGCTATTTTGATTTTAGCTTCATTTTTAAATGAAATCTTTGGGCCCTCAATAAAATAAAAAGTTCCCTTTATGGCAAATTTTTTAAGCTTTGGATTTTTCTCAAATAAATTATCAATTGCTTCTAAAAAATTGACTTTAAAAGAAAAACTTTGATTTCGAGCAACTTCTTCATTTAAAAAGATAACTATTCCTTTGGGTATCTCAATTTCAAATTTTCCTCCAAAAAATTTTAAAACAAGATCTTCTTTAAGCTTCCCATCTTCGTCAGTTTGAACTAAAAATGTATTTTCTTCTTTTGGCACTTCTTTTTCCTCCGGAGTTTTTTCCTCATTATCTACTAAAACCTCAACCTTGTTTGAAAAAGCTGATTTAATACTATTTCCATAGCTTCTTCCTTGAAAGGCAACTGCAATGTAGCTATAAATTTTCCCTGGTTCAATTTTTGAATCTTCAAAATGTAAAGTATTTTTTGAAACGCTTCCAATGAGCTCAAAATACTTTTGAGATGGGGCTTTTTTTAAAATGAAATATCCTGAAATATCTTTTGTTGGAGAGGCTTCCCAGGAAAGGGAAATTACATTTTTTTCCTTCAAAAACTTGGCTGAAAGATTTCTTGGAGGCAAAATAGTTATCGTTTTGGGCTTGGGCCTACAAGCTTCATCGACAATACACTCAACTTGGCTTTCAATATCACAGCCTGGGGGGGTACAATTTCTTATCCTTATTTTCGCCCTTTGATCAACGCATCCTCCTTGATTACACTCCCCTATTTTCCATTCACTCCAAGAACCGCAGGTGCATTTTGGTAAAAAAGAATACTCTCCACTTTGAGTTAAAAAGGAAATTTCCTTGCCAGCGCTCAAAACATTTGAAATTAAAAGATTGGCCTTGGCTTGTCCGGGCTCTTTCCCTTTAACTTTTATTAAAAAAAGCTCTTTTTTATCTTGGGTCCCTTGAGGAATCCCAAGAATAAAGCTTAAATCTTGGCATGTGGGTGCTTTTCCTGCCATTATTCCTTGGGATAAATTAACGCTAAGGCAATTTAAATTTTCAAGAGAAATTTTCCCAGCAACAGTATCAATTTTCTCTTGTCCCGGCAAAGCAAGAACGCTTAAAGAAATTTCATCTTCAAGGGAAAAATTTCCTTGAGAAGGATAAATGGTAACTTGAGCTTGGTTTTGGGCCAAGGAAAGCTTAAAAAGAAAGCTTAAAATGAGAGCCAAAAAAAGAATGGTTTTTTTCTTCATATTTCTTCAAAATATGCCATTAAAATTGAAAAATCAGGTAGATTAACGATGCCATCAGCATTTAAATCTGCCAAAAATGCTTCATTTTTTTCAGAATTTGTCTTTTGCCACATTGCCATAAGTATTGAAAAATCCGCTATCCCAACTTTCCCATCCTCGTTAATATCCGCTTTTCTTAAAATAATTTTATTTTCCTGAACTAAAGTAGCGGAGTTTTGAGCTAAATCCAAAACTTGGTATCTTAAAATTATATCCTCGCTTTTTGAAAATTCAATAAATCCTTCATTTGTGATTTGATTTTTGTCAAAAAGCAGGGGAAGACAATTTTTCTCAAGGCAGTACCTCAAATTATATTTTGGATCAAGCTTAAAGACAATCTTAATTGGAAAATGGTAAATTTCGTTTTCTTTTTGAATTTCTCCTTTCTGGTTTTGAATTTCTTTTTGAACTTCTATTTGAGGAAGAGGAATTTCTCTTTGAGCTAAATTTTGGAGCACTTGAGCTTCGCTACTTTCCCCTCTTTTATCTTTTATTTGCAAAAAAATTGGCTTTTGAAAATCCAAGGCCTGGATTGAAAAATCTCTTTTAAAATTTAAAGAAAAGTCGGTATCAAAAAGTATCCCTTTTGGAGATGCCAAAATATATTTTATTTCATCATTATCCTCGTCTTGGGCTAAAACCGAAATAGAAACTTTATCTTCTTTTTCTTCTAAAATTTTAACTTCGCTTATTTTTGGGGGGCGATTAATTTTGGGAAAAAGTTTTTTAGAAAACAAGTTATTATCTTTGTTTTCCTCAAGAATATAATCATAGGGGTCTTCAATTTTTAAAGAAAATTCATATTCTTTGGGATTTTTGGGCCAAAAAAATGAAAAAGAAAAGCTATAGGACTCAAATTTATTTAGCGGAGGAATTTCTTTTTGAAAAATTAAGTTTTGATCAAGATAGGCATTTAAAAAAAAGCTACCAATGGTGTCCCCTTCTCCTTGGTTTTTAATTAAAAGAGAAACTTTAATTTCATCGCCTGAAGCAAAATTTTCTGGTTCAATTTTAACATTTTCCAAAACTAAATCGGGTTTCCCGCCCCCGGTAACTAAATTCATTAAATAATCCCAATCAAAATAAGGACCGGGATCAAAATGGCAATTGCATCCTCCAAAGTCACAATTTTTGCAAAACTCTTTCTTTGGATTTGGCACTTGATCATGGCCAATAATTCCAATTGGCTCCAAAACTCCTCCTTGGGGGTGAATTGGTTTTATTTTCCATTTTTGAATTAGGTGCCTTAAAAGTTTTGCCAAAGCAAAATACATTTCTTGGGTAAAACTTCCTTTTTCTCTTGTATATCCTTCCTGCTCAATTCCAATTGAAACTTGATTAAAGGCAAAATTTCCTGCATGCCAAGCGATATTTTCTTCATTTACCATTGAAACAATTTTCCCTTCGCGGGAAATGACATAATGGGCGGAGGCGCGGGCATTTGGATTTTGAAACCATTTGACAATTGAGTCAAAAGATCCCTCTCCTACATGAATCACAATTAAGGAAATGTCTTTGGAGAAATTTCTTGGCATTCCATATCCATCGCAAAAATTATTTTTTTGGCTACAAAAATTTTCTTCATCTGCAGGGATAAAATTTGCCTCACCAAAAAAGCTTGCCTTAACAAAAAGGTTGGCTAAAAAAATGAAAGTAAAAAAGAGTAAAGTTTTAAAGCTCTCTTTTAAGTTTTGAGATAGCATCTTCAATTCTTAAAAGTGTCTTTGATTTTCCAAGAATTTCAGCGATTTCAAAAGGAGGGGGTGAAGCAGATTTTCCACTTAGGGCTACCCTTAAGGGCCAGAGAAAATCCCCTCTTTTTGTTTCGGGAATATTTTTCAAAATCGCCTCTTTTATTTTTTCTGCTCTCCACTCTCCTTCTTGAATTTTACTTAAAATTTTCAACATTTTCTTTAAATTTGAAATGGTATCTTTTATTGGGGTGTTTTTCCAAAGTAAAAGCTTTGCTTCATATTCAAGATCTCTTTTGAAGAAAAAATCTGATATTTGAGGAAGTTCAGCTAAAGTTTGAATTCTTTCCCTAAAAATTTCGATTATTTTTTGAATCCATATTGGAGTTATTTTCTCGCCTGTTTCCTTTATGAATAAATTTCCATCGCTACTTTTTACGATAAATCCAGCTTCAATGAAATATGGAAGAGCCATTAAGTAAAGCTCTTCTTGGTTTTTCTTTCTTAAATAAAAAGCGTTAAACCAATTAAGTTTGTTAACATTGAAAACTGCTCCAGATTTTTGGATTCTTTCAAGAGAAAATTCAGAAAAAAGTTCTTCTAAAGAAAATATCTCTCTATCTGAAGAGGGGTGCCAACCAAGTAAGGCAATAAAATTTAAAACCGCCTCGGGCAAGTATCCAAGTTTTTTATACTCAAGAACTGAAACAGCTCCATGTCTTTTTGAGAGTTTTGACCGATCAGGTCCTAAAATTAAAGGTAGATGGGCAAACTTTGGGTGAGGAAAACCAAGAGCTTTTTGGAGAAGGATTTGTTTTGGAGTATTGGGGATATGATCTTCTCCTCGAATTACATGAGTAATTTGCATTGTTGCATCGTCAATAACACAGGCAAGGTTATAAAGCGGAGTTTCGAAGTCTTTGGCAACCACAAAATCACCCCAAAAGGAGGTATCAACGCTTATTTTCCCGCGGATTAAATCGTCAAAGGAAACAATTTTTGAAGGCACTTTGAAACGCAAAACCTTTCCTCTACCCTCCCTTTCAAATTTAAGACGTTCCTCAATTGTAAGTGTTCGGCAACGATTATTATAATGAGGAGGCTCTCCGCGAGAAATTTGTTCTCTCTTTAATGCCTCAAGCTCTTCTTTGCTGCAATAGCACCAATAAAGATAACCTTTACTATAAAGTTCTTTTATATATTTTTTATAAATTTCTTTTCTCTCGCTTTGACGATATGGTCCAAAATTGCCAACTTCTTGGCCATCGGGCAGAGGGCCTTCGTCCCAATAAATTCCAAGCCATCTTAAGCTTTCAAAGATATTTTGCTCCCACTCCTTTTTTGAGCGCAAAGGATCAGTATCTTCAATACGTAAAATAAAGGTTCCTTGGTATTTTTTGGCAAAAAGAAAGTTAAAAAGAGCAGTCCTTGCGCCTCCAAGATGCAAAGGTCCTGTAGGAGAAGGCGCATATCTTACTCTTACTCCTTTAACTTTTTTCAAATAAAGCTGTTCCATAGGGTTTTATTTAAATATATTCAAAAATTGTTTTAAGAACAATCCGAGTCCCTTCTTGAGTGCCAAGTTGTTTCATTGCCTGACTCATTTTAGCAAGCATTTTTTTATTTTGAATGATGTCTTTGACTTTGGCAAAAAGGAAATTTGGAGTTAAATTTTCTCCTTCAAGAACAATTGCACCGCCTTTTTCTCGAAAAAAGTAAGCATTTTTTCTCTGGTGATCATTTGCTGAACCTTCAAGTGGTAAAATAATTGCTGGCTTTCCAAGGGCAGCAAGTTCAAAGAGAGTTCCCCCTCCTCCTCTTACCACTGCTAAATCTGATCTTAACATTGCGAAAGCCAATTTTTCTTCTTCTAAAAATGGATAAAGATGATAATATTTAAGTCTTTCCTTGGTTAAAATTCCCCGGGAAAGAAGGTTGAGCTCTCTAAAATGAATATCGCCACAGATGTGGATGATTTCAAAATTGTCGGTATATTTTAAAATAGCATTTATTAAAAGCTCATTAATTAACTGGGCTCCTTGACTTCCTCCCAAAAAAAGTACTGTTTTGCGATCTCCAACTAAAGGAATTAAATCTTTTTCAAATTTTGGATTAAGAAATTTTTCTCTAAGGGGGAGTCCACTATAAACTACTTTTTTGGGATTAAAAAACTCACTAGTATCTTTGAATGAAATGAGTATTTTTTTTGCAAAAATTGAAGAAATTCGATTGGACCATCCTGGTTCCCAATCGGATTCGTGCAAAATGATTGGTATGCCAAGAAAATATCCAATAAGTACCACAATCCAACTTGAACTTCCGCCTTTTGAAAAAATTAAATCTGGCATTGAAATCCAAAGATAAAAAAGAGATTTCAAAAAACAAAAGGGAAGTTTAAAAAAATCAAGAAAGTTCTCTAAAGAAAAATATCTTCTGAATTTAACTTCAGGAATCTTTGAAAACTTTATTTGATTTTTCTTAAGCTCTTCTTCTACTGACTTTACGCTCCCAGAAATAAGAAAAAGTGCTTCAAATTTTAAAGGAAGGCGTAATCTTTCTAAGGTTCTTTCAATTTCTTTTTTTATTGCCAAACAGGGAAAGATATGCCCGCCAGTTCCTCCAGCTACAAAAAGAATTCTCATAATAATAAATTTTACACTTCTTTAGCGCACTTTAAAAGAAGGCCCGCTCCAAAAAGAATTGTTGCGGTTGAAGTACTTCCATAACTTATTAGGGGTAAGGGCATTCCCGTAAAAGGTATGAGACCAAGAGTAGCTGCAAGATGAATACTTGCTTGTAAAAAAATCCAAAAACCAATTCCAAAAGCTAAAAGTGAAATAAAAAAATTTTCACTTTTTTTAAATATCAAAATGCTTTGATAAAAAATAAGAAAATAAAGAATCACCAGAAGCACGCTTCCAAAAAATCCTGTTTCTTCAGCAAAGATTGAGAAAATTGTATCGCTTATTGGAGAAGGCAAATAAAAGTATTTTTGAACACCTTCCATAAAGCCTTTGCCAAAAATTCCCCCAGAACCAATAGCAATAAGGCTTTGTCTTATTTGATAACCCTTCCCCAGGGGATCTTTTTCGGCTCCAAGAAATCCTCTAAATCTGCCAAGCTGATAAGGAAATAAAATAAGGCCCATACCCAAAATTGCCCCAACACAAAGTAGTACCAAAGGAAACTCTCTTAAACTTCCTCCAGCAACAAAAAACATTCCTCCAAAAATTAAGCTTATTAAAATCACATTACTCATGTTTGGTTGAAAAAACACAAGAAATATAATTGGCAAAAGTAAAACTAAAAATTGCAAAAAACTATCTTTTTTCTGAAGCGCACTCCCCTTTTCTTTTTTTGCTAAAAATGAAGCAAAAAAAATAATAAGAAGTGGTTTAATTATTTCAACTGGTTGGAAAGATAAAAAACCAAGATTAATCCAACGCCTGGCACCAAAGACTTTTAAGCCAAGGCCTGGGATATAGGTCAAAACTAAAAGGAAAATAGAAAGAAAGTAGAAAAAATTTGAGAGCTTTTGAAAAAAATTTATTGGTAAAAAGTAGCTAGCTAAAGCTAAAATTATCCCTGGCAAAATACCAAAAAGGATATGCCGTAAAATATAATACCAAGGGCTACCAGTATGATAAAGCGAATAAATAGGGGATCCAGAGAAGAGAGCTAAAATTCCAATGATGACAAGGAGTGAAAAGCAAATAATCAATCCCCTCTGGCGGGTATTTATCAAGGAGCTCATGGTAAATGCAAAATAGCATTTCTAAAAAAATTTTTCCAAAAAATTACCAGAGGCAGAAAACGGGCCCAGAGAGGGAAAAAATCAAGAAACGAAAAAAGGAAATAAACTATTAAGGAAAAAATTACCAAAAAAACGCTGATGCCAAAAATATCCCCTTTAAATTTAAATATTTTTGTCTTCATAAAAAAATGTGGCGCATACGGGAGTCGAACCCGTGTTTTGGCCTTGAAAGGGCCATGTCCTAGCCGTTAGACGAATGCGCCATTTAAAAAAGATGATTTTGTGGTCTTGATTTCAGGGCTTCCTTTACAAGTCTATCTGCTAAATTCCCTTCTCTTTCAAGATATATAAATTTAACATTTTTAAAATCAGTTTTCAAGTTCCAAATTTGAATAAAAAGCGGGAAAAGTCTCTCTTCTTTAATTTTATATTTTCCATTCAGTTGACTTACCAAAAGCTTGCTATCTGAAAAGCATTCCACCTCAGTCATTTTAGCAATTTTTTTTCCCAATATTTTTTTAAGTTCTGAAAGTCCAAAAATTAATGCCCGGTATTCCGCTTCATTATTTGTGGCTTCTCCAATATATTTTGAATAGGTTTTAACTACTTCTTTTTTGTTTTCAATTTTAATGATTACTCCAATCCCTGCAGGACCTGGATTTTGAATTGCTCCACCATCGCTGATTATTTTCGCTTTTTTGATCATTTTAATGCCTCAATGCCTGGAAGTTTTTTGCCAGCTAAAAATTCAAGCATTGCCCCACCACCAGTTGACAAAAAATTAAATTTGCTTTCAAGTTTAAATTTTTTAATCGCCTCAAGCGTTTCTCCGCCTCCAGCTATTTTAAAAGCTTCCGCATTTGCAATAGCTTTAGCAATGGCTTCTGTTCCTAAAGAATACTTTTTCTTTTCGAAAAATCCCATGGGTCCATTCCAAACAATCGTTTTGGCTTTTTTTATAATTTTTTGGAAAAGAGTTATAGTTTCTTTTGAAATATCATATCCACTTTTTATTAAATTAGCCAAAATCAATTTTTTATCAGAAAATGGTATCCCTTCTTTTACAAGCTTTCCTCCAACTAAGATAAAATCTGCTTTTGGAAGAAAGTTTTGAATTACGGGAATTTTCGTTTCTGCTTTTTTCCCACCAAGAACAAGCACCAAAGGTTTTTTGGGATTTTGGAGAACCTGAGAAAGTACTTTCACTTCTTCTTGAAGTAAAAAACCAGCAAAGGAAGGTAAAAGCTTTGGCAAGGTCGCAATTGAAGCATGAGCTCGATGAGAAGCTCCAAATGCTTCATTAACATAAATCTCTGCAAGGCTTGCAAGCTTTTTTGCAAAACGTAAATCATTTGCTTCCTCGCCTGGGTGGAATCTTAAATTTTCAAGCAAAATTACTTCCCTCCCCTTTAAGCTCTCAATTGCTTTTTTAACTTTTGCACCAACGCAGTCCGGTGCTTTCCAAATAGAAACATCAAGATATTCAAAAAGTTTATCTTGAAGTGGTTCAAGACTCAGCTCTTTTCTAAATTGCCCTCCAGGATCACCAAGATGACTTGCCAAAATTACTTTGGCGCCTTTTTTAATTAAATACTCAATTAATGGTATAGTTCTAGCAATTCGAGTATCATCTAAAATTTCCCCATTTTGACCAATGGGAACATTAAAATCGCATCTTACAAAAACGGCCTTTTCTTTTAAATTTTTTACCTCTTGAATTTTTCTCATAATTCTAATTTTTCTTTAAGAATTTTAATAATTTCCCTGACCTTTACTCTTTCTTGGACCATGGTATCACGATCGCGCAAAGTAATCGTATTATCCTCGAGTGTTTGGAAATCGCAGGTTAAACAAAAAATTGTCCCTATTTCATCCTGCCTTCGATATCTTCTTCCAATTGATCCAACTTCATCATATTGGCAAGTAAAATATGGTTTAATCATTTGATAAATCTCCCAAGCTTTTTTCACTATTTCTGGCCTATTTCTCACCAAAGGTAAAACAGCTACTTTAATTGGTGCGATTTTTTTATCCAGTTTTAAAAGCACTTCAACTTCTTTGGTGGATTTTGTAGTTTTAGTTCTTCCTCCTTTAATCTCTGTATAAGCATCGCAAAGGAGTGCCAGGATTGTCCTCTCAATACCCATTGTCGGCTCAATCACATAAGGAAAGTATTTAGCATTTTGCTCGCTGTCATAATATTTTAAATCTTTGCCAGAAAATTCTGAATGCCTTTTTAAATCAAAATCGGTTCTATTTGAAACTCCAGCCAGCTCTGACCATCCAAAAGGGAATTTATACTCTATGTCAATAGTTCTTTTTGAGTAATGAGCTAAATCTTCTTTTGGGTGTTCATATATTCTTAAATTCTCTTTTTTAATCCCAATGTCTTGGAAAAATTTTTCCCATTTTTTAACCCAAATATCAAAATATTTTTCATCTTCGCCAGGTTTCACAAAATATTCAATTTCAGCAATTTCAAATTCTCTTAAGCGGAAAATAAAATCTCCAACGGTAATTTCATTTCTAAAACATTTTCCAATTTGGGCAATTCCAAAGGGTAATTTTAAACGTGAAGAATTTAAAACATTCTTAAAATTAGTAAACATTGATTGAGCTGTCTCTGGTCTTAAATAAGTGACATGTGTCTTATCTTCCACTGGACCCAAAAAGGTTTTAAACATTAAATTAAACATCTTTGGCTGGGTCCACTCTTTTTTACCACAATTTGGACATTGATTCTTTTCTTTTGCCCTGCCCTGACCAATAAATTTTCCCTCTTTTAAATGATCGAACCTGTAGCGAGCATGGCAATTTTTGCACTCGACCAAAGGATCGGCAAAATGATCCAGATGCCCTGATGCTTTCCAAACGTTTGGATGCATTAATACGCTTCCATCAATCAAAACGACATTTTCTTCCTCTAAAACAAATCGTTTTATCCAAAATTTCTTTAAATTCTCTTTCATTAAAGCACCCAAAGGTCCAAGATCCCAGATTCCTTCTACTCCCCCATAAATTTCTGAGGATTTAAAAACAAATCCCCTTCGTTTGGAAAGTGAAACAATTTTTTCCAAAGATACCATATTCTTACCTAACTTGAGAAAGAGTTAAACTTGGCAAGGAAAAAGAAACTATTTGGTCTGTAAACGAATCCTTGGCTTCAAATTCAATTTTTGAAATTACCTCTTGAAAACTTTGGGTAGGAGTAAGCCCAAGTTTTATTCCAAACTTTCCTTCAAAGTTGGCATTAATGGAGCCAGGACTTAAAGTTAAAATATTTCCCTCTTTGTCAAATTCAACTTTAAGATCTTTCGGAAATCTTTCATCAATTATGGGGTTTACTCCCTGGCCAAGGTAAACCTTAAATTTAGCATCCTGAAGTATATTTCCTTGATTTTTAAGATATAAAATTAAAACTGATTCAAAAGTTTCGTTTATATTTGGAGGAAAACTTCCCTTTGGGGGTAAAAAAATGCCCTGAATTTCAGTGGGAAGATTGAAATAAAGAAATGCCCTGCCTTCCACACTGGAGGCAATTTTAACTTCAAAATCCTTAACATTTTTCCCAAGAGTTACCTTTCCAACTATTTTTCTTTGAATTCCTGGATTTTCTTTTACTCTTGCTTCAAAGCCTACATCTCCTTTGTCATATGGACCCAAATAGGCAAGGCTTGGAATACTGCTTCCCAAAAAGACAATCTTTTTTCCTTGAATTTCTCCGCCAAAAGCTTTAAGAGAATTTAGTTCAAGAGCATCTTGAGAAATTTCAACTTCAAGTTTCAAATCCTTTAAAATTTCGTTTCCCATATTTTGAAAACTGATTTTAAAATTAAGTTTCTCTTGGGGAGAAGCAATATAGGGAGAGGGTTTGCCATTAATTTTAACTTCTAAATTTAAAAGAGGTTCTTTAACTGAAAGATACTGCTCATTTTCTGCTAGTAAAATGGTTTCGTAGCTTTTTTCATCAAATTTACCAAGGCTTGCTTTAAATAAAACGCGATCTTCTAGCTGCTTTTTGAAGTAACCCTCAATCGAAATTTTTCCGCCTTCTCCAGAATTTAAGTTTCCAAGCTTAAAAACGGAATTTTCTCCCTCCTTTTTTTCATTTTCAAATATTGGCGAAGTTCTTTGGAATTCTTTTGGCAAGATAAGAGACAGAGTTAGGTTTTCAAGAGGAAAGCTAAAATCGGATTTATAAAAAACATTTAAAGAAAATGGAGTTTCGGGAGCAATCGAAGTTGGCATTTCAAACCACAAAGAAAGAAGCGATGATGAAAGAAGGGACTGAAAGATAACCTTTTTTTGATATATCGAAGAAAAACCCTGAAGTTGATAGGAAACTGAAGCGCTTGCTTCTTTTATTTCTCCAGTCTTACCAAAAATACTTCCCTCAAAAGTCTTTTCAAAAGTTTCATTTGGTCCAAGAATTTTATTTATATTAATCTCCTCTCTTCTTTTTAAATTCCCATTTTTATCAAAAGTCCCAAGGGGATATTGGAAATAAAGAGATAAAATCTTAATCGGAAAGTCATGGGTGTTTTTTATTGCCACTATCCAGGTCACTTTGTCCCCCGCTTTAATTTCCTTTAATCCAGAAATATTTAAACTTACTCCAGGAGAAGTTTCAAATTTTTTTGGCAAAATATAAAAATAAACAAAAAGAAAAATAATAATTAAAATAAAAATTGGCACAAAAAGAAGATATTTTCTCATAAAAAATTTATTTTATTGGAAGGTAAACTCTAAAAGTGGTCCCAACGTCCTTTTTACTTTCAAAACTAATTTCTCCACCCATTTTTTCAAGGAGTCTCTTGCAAATATAAAGTCCAAGACCAGTGCCTTGAGTAGTAACATCAATATTTGAAGCCTTAAAGAACATTTGAAAAACGTAGGAAGCTTCTTCTTCGGGAATACCAATTCCATTATCTTGAAACTCAACCAATATTTTTCCTTTTTCTTTCTTTAAGGTAATATTTACTTCCCCGCCGGTTTTTTTTGAGTGTCGAATTGCATTATCTAAAAGGTTTTCAAAGATAATATCAATTTTAGCAGGATCTTGATTAATCTCTGGCACTTTTTCAAAATGAGTTTTTATCTTCACCATCCTTTCCTGAGCAAAGTTTGAAAGTCTTTCAATAACTGTTTTTAAAATTTCCTCCAGAGATATTTTTTGTTTTTGAAAGAAAAGTCTATCTTCATCAATCGCTAAAGCGGTTGTAATATTTTTTACCAATCTTGAAATTCTTTTTTCGGCTAAATCGACTTCCTCAAGATAAGTCTGAAATGTCTCATCGTTGGCAAGATTTTTCTCCCTTCTCAAAAAAGTAAGCACCCATTTAATAGCGGTAATTGGTGGCCTCATTTGATCGGCAACGATGGATAAAAACCGTGTTTTTAAAAGATTAACTTCAGTGGCTTTTTCAAAAGCTTTCAAAACAATAAAACCCAAAAATATTCCACAAAACGCCAGCCCAAAAACAATTACTAAAGATAAAACAAAGGACAAAAAAGGTTTTTCTCTGACAAAATAAATTGCCCAAATTCCAAGGACAATAAAAATTCCAATTAAAAAGAAATTAAATGAAGGGGTCTGCCAAAGCGGAAGATTATACTTTTCTTTTTCGGGAAAAATTTGAAATTTGGGCATAAAATTTATGGAACAAAGACTGGTTTTTCTAAAAAATAGCTTAAATAAATTTTCGAAATTTCCCGCAATTCTCTTTGAAGACTCTTTTCTATTTTAATTTTAAAATAAAGATCTTTTTTTTGCAAGAGAATTACCCGGATTACTTTAAGAGCGTCTGAAGAAATCTCAATCCCAGAGTTTCTTTTAAAACAACTAGCGCAAACTACTCCACCATTTTGGGGACTGAAAAAAAACTTTGGTGAGTTAAGATTTTTTTGACAAATAGGACATTTTAAAACTTCCATCCCAAAACCGAGATTTTTTAAAAAATTCCATTCAAAAAACCTCAGCGCTTCAGAAACTTTCTCTCCTTTGCCAATATTATAAAGTGTCTCCAAAAAAAGATTAAATGAAGTCTCTTCTTTGATCTCCGGTTTTAAAAAATGATTAACCAAAAAACTCAGATAAAGAGAGCTTCTAAAAGTTAAAAGATTTCTTTGGGGATATGGAAAATTTTCTTTCAAAACACCGTCAATAGCAATGAAAAAATTTTTGCCTTTAACTATTTCAAGAGAAATATAATTTAAAATCTGCAGAAAGCTTTTTAATTTTGCTTTTATTTTTCGTATTCCCTTCCCCAAAACCTCAATTTTTCCAAATTCTTGAGTGAAAACCAAAAAAACTTTATCGCTCTCTCCAATTTCTTTTTCTTCAAGGACTACTCCATTTACTTTAAACACTTGGTAACTCATTGTGAAGATTTGAATTTTCCTCCTCTTCTTTTATAAGAACTTCTCTTGGCTTTGCCCCTTGACTTGGTCCAACAACTTTTCTTTGCTCGAGAAGATCAAGAAGCCTTGCTGCTCTTGCATATCCTATTTTAAGCTTTCTCTGAAGCAATGAAGCGGAAGCTTTTCTTGCCCGAATAACAACCTCTTTTGCTTTTTCATAAAGCTCATCGTCAATTTCTTCCTCTGGCAGGACTGGTTCTTGTTTGACTGCCAAATTTTTAATTCCCTCTTGAAATTTCAAAGCAAGGTAATCTTCTTTCAACTTTTGAGTTTCCACAAGATATTTAACTACTCTTTTGATTTCGGCCGGATGAATTAAACAGGCTTGAATTCTTTTTGGTTTTGGGTGCCTTGGAGAAACAAAAAGCATATCGCCGGCTCCAAGTAATCTTTCGGCGCCACCCATGTCCAAAATAGTTCTTGAATCAACCTGAGAAGCTACCCTGAAAGCTATCCTAGCAGTAATATTAGCTTTAATCAGCCCAGTTAAAACTTCAACTGAGGGCCTTTGGGTACTTAAAACTAAATGAATTCCAACTGCCCTACTTAATTGGGCAAGTCTTACAACAAGTGCCTCAAATTCTTTTCCTTTCGCAGCCATAATATCTGCAAGCTCATCAATAATTAGTACAATATAGGGCATCTCTCCCCACTTTTCTTTATCAGCATATTTTTTGAAAAATTGAATGTCTTTTTGCCCAGATTCTTCAAGAATAGTAAATCTCTCTTCCATTTCCCCTAAAAGCCATTTTAGAGCCAAAATGGCATCTTGGTGTTCCACAATTGGAGGAACTAGAAGATGGGGAAGATTAGCATATTGAGTAAACTCGACCCTTTTTGGGTCAATTAAAATTAACCGAAGATCCTGAGGAGAGTTTTTCCATAAAAGCGAAAGAATTAATGCGTTTAAAAATACTGTTTTCCCGGTCCCGGTAGCTCCGGCGACCAAAAGATGAGGAAGTTCTTCAAGATCAGTAAAAACCTTCTCTCCTCTAACATCTTTTCCAAGACAAATTAAAAGAGGTTTCCCTTTAATAAACTCTTCACAAGACACAAGTGATTTTAATCTTACGCTGGCTCTTTTTTTGTTTGGAACCTCAATCCCAACCAAAGATTTACCGGGAATTGGCGCCTCGATACGAATGGGGTGGGCGGCAAGTCCCAAAGCAAGATCGTTTTGAAGGGAAACTATTTTTGAAAGCTTAACCCCCTCTTTGGGTCTTAAGGTATATTGAGTAACTGTTGGCCCAACATTCACTTCGCCCATTTCCACTTCAATTCCAAAAGTAGCCAGGGTTTTTTTGATAATTTTGGCATTATTTTCAATGTCTCCAGAAATTGCTTCTTCTTTTTCATCATCGAGCAAAGAAAGTGGTAAAAGATATCCTTCTTTTTTCTCCTCCTCTTTCTTCTTTACTTCCTTCTTTTTGAGAGCTACTGTTTTTGTTTTAACTGGCAAAATTTTTGAAACTGAGAGTTTCGGTTTTCCTTCTTCAATTTCGGCTTTTTTGACAAACCTTGGAAGTTGAAATTTAATCCCAAAAGATGGCAAAGATGAAAAATTAAAAACCAAAAACCCACCAAAAAGAGCAAAAAGAAAATAAAGAAAAATAGAAGCAATTTTACCCAAATATTCTTCTCCAAAACTTGCTAAAGCTTCTCCAAGGTTACCACTAAGCTTAATCGAAAAATTTCCTAAAATTCCAAGGAGTCCGAAAAAGATTAAAAAAAAACCAAATACAAATGGAGAGTTTTTAAAAAGTTTATTTGCCAAAAGAAGATTTATTCCAAGAAGCAAAAAAAGAAGGCCCAAAAGGAAAAATCCCAGGCTCCCTATTCCATTTTGAGCAAACCTAAAAAGTAGCCCCCCAAACTTACCAGCAATATTAAAAAGACTAAGGAGTATAAATACACCCCAAAAAAGAGAAAGGAAGCTAAGGAGATATTTTCTAACGCCTAAATTATTTTGGATCCTATTTTTCATTTTTGCGCTTAAGTCCAGTTCCTACTGGAATAAGCCTTCCGATAATAACATTTTCTTTTAATCCTCTTAGAAAGTCAACTCTTCCTTCAATAGCTGATTTAACTAAAACTCTAATAGTTTCCTGGAAAGAGGCAGCAGAAAGGAAGCTATCAGTAGATAAAGCTACTTTGGTGATGCCACGAATAATTTCCTTGCCCTTAGCAGGTTTTTTGCCAGCTTTTTTCAATTTTTTATTCTCCTCTTCAAAAACGTGCTTTGGCACAATTTCGTCAGGAGAAAATCTTGAATCCCCAATCTCGATAATCTGAATTCTTGAAAACATTTGTCTTATAATTATCTCAAAATGTTTATCGTGGATTTTCACCCCCTCTCCACGATAAATTGATTGAAGTTCACTTAAAATATATCTTATAGTTCTCTCTTTCCCAGCAAGCTCAAAGAGTCTTTTAATGTTAATTGGGCTTTCAAAAATCGGTTGACCTGGCTTCACCTCATCTCCTTTCTTAACCAAAATTCCCTCGCTAATTGGAACAAAATATTCTTTAAGGGCGGATGAGCGTTTCCCCTTAACTTCAACAATAATTCGCGTTCCTCCTGGGACTTCTTTAATTTGAACTACTTTTCCTTCCTCTTCAAAAAGTACTGCTTCATTTTTGGGAGTTCTTGCTTCGAAAATTTCTTCAACTCTTAAAAGCCCTGTAGTAATATCTCCAGCTCCAGCAACGCCACCTGCATGGAAAGTGCGCATTGTAAGTTGGGTACCGGGTTCTCCGATAGATTGAGCAGCAATAAGTCCTACGGGTGTACCAATTTCTACCAGTTTTCTTGTAGCCAAATCTAGTCCATAGCATTTTTGACAAACACCATAGATTGACTTGCAAGTTAAGGGGGAGCGTACTCTTACTTCTTGCACCTCTGACTTATCAATAAGCTTTGCTTTGTTTAAATCTATTATTTCTCCTTTTTTAACAATGATTTTTTTGCCAATTTTTATATCCTCAAGGGCTATTCTTCCATAGATTTTCTCTTCAAATTTTTGTCCGGTAAGTTCGGCATCAGCTCTTTTGATTATAAATCCCTCATCATCATGGCAATCTTCTTCTCGAACAATTACCTCATGGGCTACATCTACCATTCTTCTTGTAAGATATCCAGCAGTTGAGGTTCTTAAGGCAGTATCAACCGTCCCCTTTCTTCCCCCATGAGTTGCAAGGAAATACTCCATAATGCTCAAGCCCTCTTTATAATTATGCTTTATTGGAAACTCGATTATTTCTCCTTTAGGATTGACTACGAGCCCTTTAAGGCCAGCCATTTGGAGAATTTGAGCCCAAGAACCTCTAGCTCCGCTGTCTACCACATAAAATATTGGGCTTTTTCTCATTTCATTTTGAGTAAGTTTCAAAATTTTCTCTCGAGCTTCTTGCCAATTTTCAATTATTTTTTCGCTTCTCTCTTCTCTTGATATTAAACCCTCAAGATATTCATTCTCGACTTGCTCATCTCTTTTTTCCGCCTCTTTGATCACCTTTTCTTTTTCTTTTAAAGTAACAATATCGTCGATTCCCCAGGTATTGCTTGATAACGTAGCATATTCAAAACCAATTTCTTTAATTACATCTAAAATTTTAGCAGTTTCTTCAATTCCATATTTTTCTACCAAATCAGAAACTAATTCTTGAATAGTTGAGGAAGTTTGGGTGGTGTTTTGGAAAGGAAAATCTTTGGGAAGACACTCATTAAAAATGATCCTTCCAACGGTTGTCTCGAGCATTTTGCCAGACTCTTCTCTTACTTTAATTTTTTCTTGAAGCTCAATTTTGCCGTGCTGGTAAGCAATTTTTGCTTCCTCGAAAGAAGAAAAGGTCTTCATTTGACTCCCCGGCTCCTTTTCCATAGTAAGCCAATAACAACCCAGGATCATATCTTGTCTTGGCAGGGCAATTGGCATTCCGGTTGCTGGCTTTAAAATTCCTTTTGTAGAAATCATTATCTCTCTTGCTTCTCTTTGGGCTTCGCTTCCAAAGGGCAAAAACACAGCCATCTGATCTCCATCGAAATCTGCATTGAAGGCAGGGCAAACAAGTGGATGAATCTGAATTGCATCACCCTCAACTAAAATTGGTTTGAATGCCTGAATTGAAAGGCGATGAAGCGTTGGAGCACGATTTAAAAGGATATAACTACCCTTGGTCACTTCTTCAAGTGCCTCCCAAACTTCTTCAACTTCCTCAGAGATTAAAATGTTGGCTTTTTTAATATTGTGAGCAAGACCCTTTTCAATCAATTTTCTGATAACAAAGGGTCTATAAAGTTCAAGAGCTCCTTTTCTTGGGATACCTGCTTCATCCAGTTTTAAAGCGGGGTTGACTACAATAACCGATCTTCCTGAATAATCTACTCTTTTACCAAGAAGGTTTTGTCTGAATCTTCCCTTTTTGCCTCTAAAAATATCACAAAGAGATTTAAGCGGTCTTCTTTGAGCTCCAATTTTTCTTGCCTCAGATCCATGTCTTGCGGTGTTGTCAATCAGGGCATCGACCGCTTCCTGTAAAATTCTCTTTTCATTTCTTAAAATTATCTCGGGGGCTCCAATGCTCTGAAGGAATTTAAGTCTATTGTTGCGATTAATTACTCGGCGATAAAGGTCATTTACGTCTGAGGAGGCAAATTTCCCACCCTCAAGTTCAACCATTGGTCTTAAATCTGGAGGCAAAACCGGTAAAACTTTTAAAACCATCCACTCAGGCTTTACCTGTGAAAAAATGAAGTCCCTGACAATCTTAAGTCTTAAGGCTATCTTTTTTCTCTCCTCTCCCTTCTTTTTTTGGTATTCTTCTTTAAGTTTTTCTTCAAGTTTTTTTAAATTCAAAGAGGCTAAAAGTTCGTGAATTGCCTCGCCTCCAGTTTTTACTTCAAAAAGTCCTGGATATTTTGCTAAATATTGTCGATATTCTTCTTCGGA